>Ga0068855_100000825_pt1 | contig 38331 bp, 34 predicted proteins | sample KBSCornC52_FD_66592 | JGI IMG/M metagenome (GOLD analysis project Ga0068855, IMG submission 66592) | Corn rhizosphere microbial communities from Kellogg Biological Station, Michigan, USA - KBS Corn C5-2 | ecosystem: Host-associated > Plants > Roots > Rhizosphere > Soil ...
GCAGCTCGGCTACGCCATAGAATACCGCCTTGGCATATTTGACCATGTCGGCTCGCACGGCCTGGCTCGCATGCGCTTCCAGCATCTCGTCGAAATCACCGCCAGCCGAGAAAGCGCGCCCCTCTGCTGTAAGGACGAGCGCCCGCGCTTCCGGGACGCGATTGGCAACTTCTTCGAGAGCTCGGACGAACTCGATATGTGCCGGCATGTCGAAGCGGTTCAGCAGGTCCGGGCGGATCAGGCGGATTTCGGCGACGCCGTCAGTGAAAGACAAGGACAGAGTATCGAATGACATCAGGCGTTCCTGCTGCAGCTGTGCGGAGAATGATAGCGGCAGCCCAGTCATGGCGACAGGCGGCTGCCTTGCCTCGGGATGCATTCGGCTGTGCGCAGGATTGATTCCTGCAAAGTGCGCCGCGACATTTGGCCATGGTCCGACAACTTGCCTCGACAGACACGGATTTCAAGACCGACCGGGAGTTATCGGGAATGCAGAGGCTTGCAGGAAAAGTCGCGCTTGTTACCGGCGGCGCCAAGGGGATTGGCTTTGCCATAGCACGAGCATTCGCCTCCGAGGGCGCAAAGGTCGCTTTGGCAGCAAGAACCCTCGACCAGGCAAGCGCTGCCGCCGCCATGATCGATGGCGACGTGTTTCCGGTTGCGCTTGATACCACCAGCAACACACAATGGCAGGCCGCAGTCGCTGCCGTCGATGGCCATTGGGGCCAACTCAACGTCCTGGTCAATTGTGCAGGCGTAACGATCGGGGCCAACCTCGCCGACACGGACGACGCTACCTGGAATTCACACATGGACGTGAACCTGCGCGGGCCGTTCATGGGCTGCCGTGCCGCGCTGCCCATCATGGCGCGAGGCGGGGCTCCGGGCAGCATCGTGAATATCTCGTCGGCCTTCGGCGTTCGCGAGACGCCGGGCTTCGCCGCCTACAGCATCAGCAAGGCGGCGCTGAACGCGTTGACGCGCGTGCTTGCGCTGGAATGCGCGGCGCAGAAGCTGCCCATTCGGGTGAATGCGGTCATCCCGGGCGGGACCGAAACCGAGATGTTTGAGGAGGAGCTTCGCCGCACCGGCCTTGAGCGAGACCAGGCCTACGCACTCTTCGCGCGCATCCACCCGCTCGGCCGCATCGGTAAGCCCGAGGAAGTGGCCGAAGCTGCCTTGTGGCTCGCCTCCGACGCATCCTCCTTCACCACCGGGGCCGAACTGAAGGTGGATGGCGGCAGCACCATCAGAGCTTGAGGAGAGGACCGTGACGTCTGTTCAAAACGGGTCTGCGATCGTGTTCGGCGGCGCTGGCGGGCTTGGCGAAGGCTGCGTCAGGGCGCTGGCGCGTGACTGGCCGGCGGTAGGAATTGCCTATCGCTCCAGCCGGGACCGGGCGGAGGCGATCGCCGCCGATCTTCCCCCCTCGTGCCGTGGATATCCTCTGCAGTGCGATGTTGGTGATGCCATTTCAGTCAAGGCCGCCATCGACGCGTTCTCGGCGGCCTGTGGCCCGATCAGGTGTGTGGTCTTTTCGGCCGGATGTTCGATCGACCAACCTTACATCAGCGAGATCGAGGAGGCCCAGTGGCGTGAGGTCTTCGAGACCGAAACGATGGGATTCATCAGGGTCACCTCTGCCCTGATCCCCTTGTTCCGCGAACAGGGCGGCGGCAGCATCGTGGCGGTTACCACCATGGCCAATCGCAGGGTGATCGTGGGTGATACCATCTCGGCCGCGCCCAAGGCCGCGATCGAAGCGCTGTGCCGCGGGATCGCCAAGGAAGAGGGCAGGTTCGGAATTCGCGCCAACACAGTTGGTCCCGGAGCGATGAACGCGGGCCTGGGCGAGCAGTACATTGCCGAGCGGATGAGCCCGGAATTCTGGGAAGGCTTCCGCAAGTCCATACCGCTACGGCGTTTCGGATTGGCTGAAGACATCGGCGAAGCGGCGGCCTTTTTTGCCTCCGATCGGGCAAGCTACCTTACCGGCCAGACCCTGATCGTTGATGGCGGCTACACCCTCTGACCGATTCGCTTTCCGACCCCGGCTCACGGCGGCAAGTGACCCGGGGGGAAAGGCTGGTCAGTCGTCCAGCTTGGTGATGTTGGTGTTGAGCCCCGCCGTCCAGGCGCCGTCAACTGCCACTTCCGATCCGCTCACGTACGAGGCGTCGTCGCTGGCGAGGAAGAGGCTCACGGCAGCGACCTCTGGGGATCTCCCGACACGCCCAAACGGAATGCCCATGGCAGTCGCGATGGGCGTGGTGTCGGCCATGCCCTCCGGGTTGAGCATGGGCGTATCGATCGCGCCGGGATGGACCGAATTGACTCGCACCCCATATGCGGCCGCCTCGAGTGCGACTGCCTTGGTGATGCCGCGAACGCCCCACTTGCAAGCGTCGTAGGCGCTTAGCCCGGTCGTCCCGCGCAGGCCGTCGACCGAGGAAATGTTCACGATGGATCCGCGGCGGGCCTGCTTCATCAACGGCAGGACCGCCTTGATGCCGAGAAACGGCCCGACAACGTTGACGTTTAGCAAGCGCTGTAGGTCGGCCTTGCCGGTCTCCTCGATCGGCGCGAAATGGGCGATCGCGGCATTGTTGACGAGTACGTCGATCTTGCCGAACCGGGCCAGCGCATGATCCACCACGCTGGCCCAATCGCCTTCGTCGCTGACGTCGTGACGCATGAAAGCCGCGCGTTCGCCGATGCTGCGCGCCACCGCCTCGCCTTCGGCCGAGAGAACGTCGGTCATGATCACGGAGCACCCTTCGGCGGCAAACAGGCGGGCGGTTGCCTCACCCTGACCGCGGGCCGCGCCAGTGATGATGGCGACCTTGTCATGCAAACGGCTCATTCTCTCTCCTTCATTGCGCATTGCGGGAAGTTCACCGGGAATTGTGCGTGAACTGCCCCAGTTCGCCCCGGGCCTCGGCAGCGACCATGTCGGCGGCGATGAAACCGAAGGTCATCGCCGGACCGATAGTGCCGCCGGCGCCGGGGTAGGCATTGCCAAAGGGAGAACCGGAGGCATTGCCTGCCGCATAGAGTCCCGGGATCGGCATATCCTCGCTATCGAGTACTCGCGCCTGCGCGTCGCACTTGAGACCGCCCTTGGTTCCGAGATCACCGAGATTGACGGGCATCGCGTAGAACGGGGCCTTCCCGATCGGGCCCAGGCAAGGATTGGGGGTCAGCTTCGGATCGCCGAAGTTGCGATCGTAGGCGTTGCCGCCACGGCCGAATTCGGGGTCCACGCCGGTGCGCGCGTAATCGTTCATGCGCTCGACTGTCGCTTCGAGCTTCGCGGCGTCGAGGTCGATCTTGGCGGCCAGCTCTCGCAAGGTCGGCGCGCGGAAGATGTAGTGATCCCACCATGCGAGCGGAATTTTGCCGTCGGGCATCAGTGCGGTCGGCATGATGCCCCCGGCCGTGAACTTGTAGCGGAAGGTCGCATCGAAGATCAGCCAACAGGGCGTGTTTGCGCCGGTCTTGAGTTGATCTTCCATCATCGCGTTGCCGAAGCGGTCGTAGCCGCAAGCCTCATCGACGAAGCGGTCGCCGTTGCGGTTAACGCAGACACTGTGAGGCCGGCCCACGTCGAACACGGCCTGGTGGATTTCCTCGAAGTTCGAAACCTCGTCCAGCGGCAGCGACATGGTGGGCACCCACCAGCCTGTTTCGGTGAACTCCGTGGCAGCCCCAAGCGCCATTCCCGCCACGAGCACTTCCCCGCGGTTCGCTTCCTCAGGCGTGCTGCTGAAGCGGGTGTCACCCGGCACCGTGAAGAAGCGATTGCGCAGTTCCTGGTTCCACTCGAACCCGCCGGCACAGACGATCACGCCGTGACGAGAGCGGAGCGTCTTTACCTTGCCGTAGCGCTCCACCGTTACGCCGCAGACACGGCCATCCTCAACGACGAGTTGCTTGACGCCCCAGCCGATCAGAAACTCTCCACCCTTGGCGACGTACTGCTCGACGATGGGGCCGATCAGGGCCGCACCTAAGCTGAACAGGCGGTCGCGCCGGCCCATTCGGCGGGTGCTGAAGTCGACCCAGTAGCGCCCGATCACCTTGAGCACTTCCCTGATCCACCCCGGCGAGCGGGTGGAAATGGTGTTCGCCTCCATGAAGTCGAGCGTGTAGCGGTTCATCAGCTTGAACCGGGTGAATTGCTCGCGGACGAGAGGGAACAGCGCTCCGAGGCGCCGCCCGTCATACTTGGGGAACACGACCGAGCGGTCCGCCCGGGCGCCGGGGGCCTCGGGGAAGTAGTCCGGCCAGGGCATGGACATCGGCTGCAGGCCCTGTTCCTTGAGGAACGCGATCATCTGCGGCCCGGCTTCGAGGAATGCATCGATCCGATCAGGCCGGACCGGTCCATTGGCCACGGCATGGATGTAGGTGATCGCCTGGTCGCGGGAGTCGTCCGTTCCAAGGCCATGATTGGGTATCCACGTCACCCCGCCCGAGGTTGCCGATGTGCCGCCAATCCGGTGGGCCTTTTCCACCACGAGGACTTTCAGCCCTTGGGCGACGGCGCGCAGAGCGGCTGTCATGCCGGCGGAGCCGGATCCCGCAATGATGACGTCGTATGCTTCAGCCATGTCCCTCTCCGCTAATTGCCGCTCGCTTACCGGTCCGATTTGGAAGTGCCGATAGGGGCTGTCCAATGTGCAATCTCTGGATCGTTTGAATGCACCTCAAGGCAAGTCCGCTTGGCGCCATGTTGCTATAGCCGCCGGGGGTGCAGTGGCGCACCCAAGGCCAGCGGCAAACTCAGGTGACAGGAACAGTTCTTTGGCAGCGATTGACCTCCCGCGTCCGGACTTCATGGACACTGAAGACACCCGCATGTTCGAGAACATGGTGGAGCGGTTCCTTGACGACCATGCCGGTCCGGAGGCGTTGAGCCGGTGGCGCGAGCAGGGCTTCGTCGAGCAGGATACTTGGCGCAAGGCGGGCGAGGCGGGCATTTTGGGGGCAACGATCCCGGAGGCCTATGGTGGTTCTGGACTGGACTTCCGCTATGACGCGATCGTCATGGAGCAGCAGGGCCGCAAGAACGCCCTGAACTTCGCATATTCGTTGCACACGACCGTCGTGGCCCCCTACATCTACCACTACGCCACGCCCGAACAGTGCCGCGCATGGCTGCCCGGCGCCTGCACAGGTGACACCCTGTTAGCAGTCGCCATGACCGAGCCCGGTGCCGGTTCGGACCTGCAGGGCATGCGCACGACAGCGCGGCGCGACGGCGATGACTACGTCATCAATGGCCAGAAGACCTTCATTTCGAACGGACACGGCTGTTCTCTGGTTGTCCTCGCCGCCAAGACTGATGCAAGCGCCGGGGCAAAGGGCATCTCGCTCTTCGCGGTCGAGGTCGACAAGGTCGAAGGATTCGAGCGCGGGCGACTGCTCGACAAGCTTGGTCAGGAAGGCCGTGATACTGCCGAACTGTTCTTCAACGACATGCGCGTTCCCGCCGCCAATCTGCTGGGTGGGGTCGAGGGCCAGGGTTTCAGGATGCTCATGGAGCAACTGCCCAAGGAACGGCTCGTCATCGCCTGGCAGGCCATGGGCATGATGGAGGCCGCGCTCGAGGTTACCGTAGAACATTGCAAATCCCGCAAGATGTTCTCGGGCACGCTGTTCGACCAGCAGAACACCAAGTTCAAACTTGCCGAATGCAAGACTCGGGCGACCGTCGCCAAGGCCTTCCTCTACAATTGCACGGAGCGCCTGCTCGCTGGGCAACTCGATGCGGCGACAGCCTCGATGGCCAAACTGTACGTCACCGAGGCGCAGGCCTTCGTCGTCGACGAGTGCCTGCAGCTGTTCGGCGGCTATGGCTATATGCTCGAGTACCCGATCGCGGAAATGTACAAGGATGCCCGCGCATTCCGCATCTACGGCGGCGCCAGCGAAATCATGAAGCTGCTGATCGCTCGGTCGATCTGACGGCGGCGGAATCCCATCTGGAGTACCCGATGTCTGTAGAGTTCAATATCGATGACGGCGTTGCCGTTATCACCATCAATCGGCCAGAAGCACGCAATGCCATCGACCGGGAGACTTCGCTGGCGGTCGAAGCGGCAGTGGAGCAGGTAAATGCCGATCCCGAAATCCGCTGCGCCGTGATCACCGGTTCCGGCGGCAATTTCTGCGCGGGCATGGATCTCAAAGCCTTCCTGCGCGGCGAAGTCATCCGGCTGCCGGAAACAGGCTTTGCCGGCGTGACCCAGGCCCAGCTGCTCAAGCCGTTCATCGCGGCCGTCGAAGGCTATGCGCTCGCGGGCGGCTTCGAGGTCGTTCTGGCCTGCGACATGGTGGTTGCCTCGGCCGGCGCGAAATTCGGGCTGACCGAGGTGAAGCGGGGACTCGTCGCCAACGCGGGCGGCCTGGTGCGGTTGCCGCGGCAGATTCCGGCGAAGCTGGCATCGGAGTTCATCCTGACCGGCGACATCTTCCCGGCCGAGCGACTTGCTGCTGCCGGGCTGGTCAATCGGGTCGTTGCCGAGGGTGAGGCCCTCGCGGAAGCGCTCAAGCTGGCGCAAACCATCGCAGCGAATGGACCGATGGCCGTGGCTGTCAGCCGCCGTGTCCTCAGGGAGAGTCTCGAGTGGCCCGAGGCAGAGCTGTTCGAGCGCCAGTTCGCGATCACCGCGCCGGTCTTTACCTCCGAGGACGGCCGCGAAGGCGCCGCAGCATTCGCCGAGAAGCGCAGGCCAGTGTGGAAGGGATGCTGAACAGGTGAGCAAGGCAGGCGGAATTGACCATGAGCGATTGACGACTCTGTGGTCGATCCTGTCCTATTATGCCGAAGAGGAACCCGACCAGGTCGCCACCTTGTTCGAGGGGCGCGAGACGACCTATGGCCAATTGCTCGACGCCGCTGGCGAACTCGCGGGAGCGCTTGCGGCAAAGCGCTGCGCGCCGGGCACGCGGGTCGGCTACATCGGCAAGAACAGTGACCGCTACTTCGCCCTGCTGTTCGCGGTGGCCCGGCTTGGCGCGGTGCTTGTCCCGCTGAACTGGCGGTTGGCCAGCGACGAGCTCGCCTTCGTCGTCGCGGACTCGGAGATGTCCTGCCTGTTCAGCGACGAGGAGTTCGCGCCTGTCGCCAAAGCCTTGGCTGCCGCATACGGCATTGAACATCTATTGCTCGACGATCTCGTGGAGTCCGGGGCCAAGGGAGCCACGATCTCGAGTGACCACAATCCAGTCGCGTCCGACGTCGTGTTCCAGGTCTATACCTCCGGAACCACCGGCCGGCCGAAGGGGGCCATGCTCACCAACCGCAATCTCATGGCATTGCGGGCGCCCGGCTATGCGGCCGGACTGGCGTGGTTTCCAAGGCGCGGGTGCACGGCGGGCCAGGTCCTCCCGGTCGCCCACATCGCCGGTACGGCCTATGCGCTCTTTGGCTTCTATGCTGGAGCGCGGGTGGTCATTGCCCGCGAGTTCGACCCAGCCGGGCTGATGGAGCTTATCGCCCGGGAGCGGATCAGCCACATCCTGCTGGCGCCCGCTGCCCTCCAGATGCTGCTGGAGCACCCCGGCGCGGCCGAGGCGGATCTCTCGCCGCTCGAATACATCACCTATGGTGCGGCCCCTATCCCGGAGGCGCTGTTGCGACAGGCGCTGGATCGGCTGACTTGCGGATTCGTGCAGATGTACGGGATGAGCGAGGCGGCGGGCGGGGTCGTGGCCCTGCAGCCGGAGGATCACCTGTCGCAGATTCCCGGGCGCCTGCGGTCGGCGGGTACGGCTATGCCCGGGGTCGATATCGCAGTGATCGGCGACGGTTGGACCGTCCTCCCTGCCGGCTCCACGGGAGAGGTCGTCGTGCGCTCACCCTCGGTCATGCCGGGCTACTGGAACCGCCCCGACGCCAACGCGGAGACCTTCGGGCCCGACGGGTGGATGCGGACCGGCGATATCGGGCGCATAGATGCCGATGGCTATCTGTTCGTGCTTGACCGGGCCAAGGACATGATCATCTCCGGGGGCGAGAACATCTATCCGGCGGAAGTGGAGAACGCCATTTTCGGACATCCCGCCGTTGCCGACGTCGCCGTGGTCGGCGCGCCGTCCGAGCGCTGGGGCGAAGAGGTCGTGGCGGTCATCGTGCCGCGCCCCGGAACCTCGCCAGACCTCGACGACATCCGCTCCTGGCTCGATGGGAAATTGGCCCGGTTCAAGCTGCCGAGGCGAATAGTCCTTGCGGAATCGCTGCCACGAAATGCCGGCAACAAGCTGCTCCGACGGGTTATCCGGGAACAGTTCTGGGCAGGGCTGGACCGAAGGGTCAACTGACTTGCCCTGAAACGCATTCGCAATTGCCTGACCACATACCGCGGTTGGCAGCCGAGCGATGCATCGCAAGGTGATTTCCCGCAGAAAGCAGGACAGTCGATGCCAGAAGGACGGGCCACAATGAGCGACCATACACTCGCCAGCCGCGAGGCGCTGTTCGAGCCGCTGCAGATTCGCGGCGTGACGCTGCGCAATCGCATCGTGATGTCGCCGATGACCCGCGGCTTCTCCCCGGGCGGCGTGCCTACCGACGCGGTGGCGGCATACTACGAGCGGCGTGCCAAGGGCGGGGCAGGGCTGATCGTGACGGAAGGCGTGGCGGTCGATCACCCTGCCGCACTGGGCGATGCTGGCCTCGGCGAAAACAACATCCCCGAACTTGGAACCGTTGAAGCGGTCGAGGGGTGGCGCAAGGTGGTCGAACGGGTCCATGCCCAAGGCGCCAAGATCGTGCCGCAGCTGTGGCACCAGGGCGTCATGCGTAAGCCTGGGACAGGTCCGCATCCTGAGGTCGTGAGCGTCAGTCCATCGGGAATCTGGGGGCCGCTGGGCAGGATGACTTCGATTGATGCCAAGTCGATCCCCTCCGATCCGCAGATCGGCGAACCCATGACGGAAGCCCAGATCGGGGAAGCGATTGATGCATTCGTGCGATGCGCGCGCAACGCCATGGCGGCGGGTTTCGATGGCATCGCTCTTCATGGCGGGCACGGTTACCTGATCGACAACTTCCTGTGGGAGGGCACCAACCAGCGCGAGGACCGATGGGGGGGCAGCCGGTCAAAACGGTCGGAGTTCGCGGCTGAGATCGTTCGCCGCATCCGGGCTGCGATCGGCGACGGCCTGCCGATCTTCTTCCGCTTCTCCCAGTGGAAACAGCAGGATTTCCGGGCAACCCTTGCCGACAACGCCGAAGAACTCGCCGAAGTCCTTTGCCCGTTGGCCGAAGCCGGAGTGGACGTGTTCGACGCCAGCGTCCGCTACTACAACCGCGCGGCCTTCGAAGGCGATCCGGCCTGTCTCGCGGGCCTCGCCAAGCGCGTGACGGGCAAGCTTTCCATGGCGGTGGGCGGAGTCGGAATCAACCAGGGAATGTACGACAAGGACAAGCCGGCCGCGGTGGTTTCTGATTTCGAGCCTCTGCTGGATCGGTTCGCCGCCGGTGAGTTCGATCTCGTGGCGGTCGGCCGCGCCATGATCGGCGACCCTGAGTGGGCCCACAAGTTCCGCGCCGGAGAACCGACGGAACCCTATCGGATCGAGCTCGACGGAGTCTTGTCCTGAATTGCAATCGGGGTTTTCTGAGGTCGGCGAGCCATGGCGCACGGCAGCAGATGGGGTCAAGGACACCAGATATCCGTATTCATGGGCTCGCCACCTGACGTGGCGGTCAGGCGAGGTTTTGCATGTCGAACGTTCCTGTCATCGTAGATATCGTTCGTTCTCCCATGGGGCGGGGGAAGGTGGGGGGCGCACTCTCATCGCTTCATCCGGCCGATCTGCTGATGCAGGTCATGATCGGACTGGTCGAGCGGAACCGACTTGATCCCGCCACGGTCGACGATCTGATCATGGGTTGTGTCAGCCAGGCCGGCGAGCAAGCGGTCCCCGTGGGTCGCACCGCCTGGCTGGCCGCGGGCTATCCGACCCACGTGCCTTGCACCATGGTCGAACGTCGCTGCGGATCCAGCCAGCAGGCCGTCCACTTCGCGGCCCAGGGGATCGCTGCCGGGGCCTATGACATCGTCATCGCCGGCGGCATCGAATCAATGAGCCGCGTACCCATGGGCGTTGCCCGGCTCGGGGCCGATCCCCACGGTGTCGCCTTCGAGAAGCGGTTCCCCGGTCTCGTCGGACAGGGCATCTCGGCCGAACTGATCGCCGCTCGCTGGGGCATCAGCCGCGAGGAGATGGACGAATATTCTGCCCGCTCGCACCAATTGGCAGAAGCCGCACGCATGGCCGGTCACCTGGCGAAGGAAATCGTGCCGATCACCACGCCAGAGGGAGTGGTGAGCGCGGACGAAACCATCCGTCCGACCACAACCGCCGAAGGTCTGGCGCAGCTCAAGACCTCGTTCAACAACGATGCACTCGGTGATCGCTTCCCCGAAATCAACTGGTCGATCACCGCCGGCAATAGCTCGCAGATCACCGATGGCGCCTCCGCCGCACTGATCATGTCCGAGGCAACCGCCAACCGCCTCGGCCTCACTCCGGTGGCAAGGTTCGTGGCCTTCGACGTCATTGGCGACGATCCGTTGCTGATGCTCACCGCGCCGATCCCGGCGACCCAGCGTGTGCTCGCCAAGGCGGGTCTCACCATCGACCAGATCGACCATATCGAGGTGAACGAGGCGTTCGCTCCCGTCCCGCTCGCCTGGCAGCGCGAGATGAAGGCTGACCCGGCGCGGCTGAATCCGCGCGGCGGAGCCATCGCACTGGGGCATCCGCTCGGCGCCTCTGGCACCCGGCTTATGGCGTCGATGGTCAAAGGCTTGCAGGAGACGGGTGGACGCTACGGACTGCAGACCATGTGCGAAGCCGGCGGTCTGGCGAATGCCACCATCATCGAGCGAATTTGAACAGGGATCTGAGCGATGGAAATCAACGGTATTGTTGCGGTAGTCACCGGCGGTGCGTCAGGGCTCGGGCGAGCAGCAGCAGAACGGCTCGTGGCCGGAGGCGCCAAGGTCGTCATCGCCGATTTGGCGCCGAACGGTGATGAGGTGGCAGCCGAGATCGGCGGGGGAACCCAGTTCGTTCACGCCGACGTCACCGATACCGACCAGATGAATGCCGTGTTCGATGCCGCCGAGGCCATGGGGCCGCTGCGCGCTGTCGTGCACTGTGCCGGCCGCGGCGGTCCAATCCGCGTGGTCGATCGCCAGGGCGACCCCGGCTCGCTCGAAGTCTATGAGTCCGTCGTCCGCATCAACCTGATCGGCAGCTTCAACGTACTGAGGCTGGGCGCTGCTCGGATGGCCAAGGCTGAACCGATAGACGGTGAGCGCGGCGTGGTGATCATGACTGCCTCGGTAGCCGCATTCGAAGGCCAGATTGGCCAGATCCCATACGCCTCGGCCAAGGCAGGCATTGTCGGCATGACCATCGTCGCGGCGCGCGATCTTGCCAGCCATCAGGTGCGCGTCTGCACTATCGCGCCCGGCACCTTCGACACCCCCATCCTGCAGCGGGTCAAACCGGAGGTTCGCGAAGGCCTTGCCGCTGCGATCCCGCATCCGCGCCGGCTCGGCCACCCCGACGAATTCGCTCGTCTGGCCCAGAACATCATCGAAAACCCAATGATCAACGGCGAGACCATCCGCATCGACGGGGCAATCCGGATGCCGCCGCGGTGACGGATATTCTCCTTTCCGAGTTCTCCGACGGCATCCTGACGCTGACGCTCAACCAGCCGGAAGCCCGTAATCCCATCTCCAGCACAGCTATGATCGAAGCGTTGTGCGAAGCGATCGAACGGGCGGATGCCGATATTGACTGTCGGGTGGTGATCCTGACCGGCGCCGGATCAGCCTTCTCGACCGGCGGGGACATCGCGACGATGCGGCTCGGCGGGGGCCTGAATGACCCTTGCGCGCCCCAGACGCGGCGGAACTATCGCTCGGGCATTCAGCGGCTACCGATCCTGTTCGAATCAATCGAGGTGCCGGTGATCGCCGCCGTCAACGGGCCCGCGATCGGCGCCGGGTGCGACCTCACCTGCATGTGCGATATCAGGATCGCGTCGGAGAAAGCCAAATTCGCCGAAAGCTTCGTCAAGCTGGGAATCGTACCGGGCGACGGCGGTGCCTGGCTGCTGCCGCGGGTGGTGGGTTGGTCGAAGGCAAGCGAGATGGCTTTCACGGGGCAGATGCTCAATGCCGCCCAAGCGCTCGCCTGTGGGCTCGTTTCACAAGTGGTTGCGCCCGAGGCGCTGATGACGGAGGCGCGGAATTTGGCCGAGCAAATCGCGGCCAACCCACCGCATGCGGTACGCATGGCGAAGCGCCTGATCCGCGAGAGCCGGCTGGCAAGCCTTTCCACCATTCTCGAGGCCTCGGCGGCGGCACAGGCAATATGCCACACCACGCAGGACCACGCCGAAGCTGTGGAAGCCTTTTTCGAGAAGCGCCAACCCAAGTTCACCGGCAAGTAGTTCAACAGAGGCTGATACTATGAGCGAGCAGGACACTGTCGCGCGTTTGCGGACCGAGGTTCGCGAATGGCTCGGGCAGAACCTCCCTGACAATTGGCGCGACCGTCAGCGGGGCGACGATATCCCGGGATTTCTGGCCATGCAGAGGGAGTGGTTCGGCAAGCTGGTCGAGGCGGGCTATGCAACCCCGCACTGGCCCAGCGAATGGCCGGGCGGCGGCCGTTCGCTGGCTGAACAGATTGCCCTGTTCGAAGAACTGGCTCGGGGCGGAGCGCCGCGCATGAGCCTGTTCTTTGTCTCGCTCTATCACGCCGCGATGACGCTCGTCGAATGCGGCACCGACGCCCAGCGCGCCCGCCATCTGCCCGCCATCCTCAAGGGCGAAGTCTGGTGCCAAGGCTTCTCCGAGCCGGGGGCGGGTTCAGACCTGGCGGCGCTGCGCACGCGGGCGGAGCGCAAGGGGGATCGCTACATTGTCTCGGGCCAGAAGATCTGGTCCACGCTCGGCCACTTCGCCGACCAGTGTCTCCTGCTGGTTCGCACCGACAGTTCGGGGCCGAAGCAGGCAGGCATCACTTTCCTGCTGATGGACATGAAGTCCAAAGGGATTGACGTACGCCCGATCAAGCAGATCACGGGCGACGAGGAATTTGCCGAGATATTCCTGGATGAGGTCGAAATCCCGGTCGAAAACCTCGTCGGCAAGGAGAATGAAGGCTGGAAGGTGGCGCAGGTCACTCTCTCCTCGGAGCGCGGACTTACCCTTGTCGAGCTGACCGAACGCATGGCTTTGTCGCTGTGGCGTCTGGTGCTCGCCGCTACCGGAGGCTCGGGCGACACGTCACGCCTGGATCAGTCTGTGGCGCGGTCCATCGTCGATATCTCGGCCCGGCTCGAGGCCATGCGCGCCATGCTCGCCACCCTGATGGCCAACCGCATCGCCGGGCGCGAGGCCGTGGGCGATGCCTCGATCCTCAAGCTCGCCTACGCCCGACTGTCGCGCGATTTCACTGCCCTTGGCCTCCGCCTCCAAGGCTACGCCGCAATGCGCGACACCAGCTACGTCCTCGGAGCCGGCTATGAGACCGGTAACTGGATGTTCGATTTCCTGAACAGCTACCAGTACAATATCGCCGGCGGCAGCAACGAGATCCAGCGCAACATCGTGTCCGAGCGCGTACTCAACATGCCGAGGGAGAAGCTCGGATGACGACGGCAACTGACGAGATGCGGATCGATCCTGAGGAGATGCGCGAGGCGGCGCAGCGGCTGCTTGCCGACATGCTGGATCGACGCGCGGCCTGGGAGGGCAAGAACGAGATCGCCGCGACACTTGAGGCCGAGATATCGGAGCTCGGCTGGTACCAACTGATCGCCAGCGAAACGCTGGGTGGCCTGGGGCAGAGCTTTGCGGCCTTGGCGCCCGTCTACGAGGAACTGGGCAAGAGCCTCGCTCCCGTCTGGCTCTCCGGCACCATGGCCGCGATCGATGCGCTCCAGTCGGCCGGTGACCTGGGGTCGGACTGGGCGGCGGCTATAGTCGAGCAGGCGTGGCGGGTCGCGCCGGTGATCCTGCCGCATGGCCAGGCGGGCGGGGCGCACTGTCTGCCGATGGTGCCTGGCGCTCCCGAGGCCACGCACCTGCTGATCGTGGAGGAGGGCGGGCGAGCGATCCTAGCAGAGAACGCCGCACCAGGGGTGTCGGTCGTGCCGGTGCAGACCTGGGACCTTGGCCGATCCTACGGTGAAGTCGAAGTGGTCGGTCTTGCCGACGGTATCGGGAGCATCGATGCCGCACTGGTCCTGCCGGTCCTTCGTGCCCACCTTGAACTGGCCCTCGCCTGGGACAGCGTCGGCGGTGCGGGACAATGCCTTACCGAAACGGTCGAATATATGCTGGGTCGCCAGCAGTTCGGCCGTCCGATCGCCTCGTTCCAGGCACTCAAGCACCGGGCAGCCGACCATAAGGTTGCCATCGAACTTGCGCGATCGCTGGCAGGCCGGGCTAGTGGCCTGTTCGCCGATCGGGCCGAGGGCTGGTCCGTCATGGCCGCCCAGGCCCGCATCCTCGCCTGCGACGCCTATGCGGCGATGGCGGAGGATGCGATTCAGATGTTCGGCGGTGTCGGCTTTACCTGGGAATACAACCCGCACCTCTTCCTGAAGCGCGCACTGGTCAACCGGATCATTGGCGGCTCGCCCGACGCGGTGCGTGACCGCATCGCCGACGAAGTTTGCAGTCGCGCGCTCGGAACGCGAACGGTGTGAATAGGTAGATGACCATGGACCAGCCGGACCCCGCGATCACCCTTCAAGACATTTCCGAAGGTATCGTCGTGCTCCGGCTCAATCGGCCCGCGCGGCTGAATGCTCTGACCCGAGAAATGGTAGCAGAGCTGAATGCCGCGCTTGACGGCATCGCGGGCCGGGATGAAGTTCGGGTCGTCATCCTGACGGGCGCCGGACGGGGCTTCTGCTCCGGACAGGACGTGGCCGCCGCGGACGAGCGCAATCGAACGGCGCCCAGCGGCTTGATCGAACGGCTGTACTGGCAGGAGCAATTCGCCGGAATGGTCCGGCGCATGCGAGCGATGCCGCAGATCGTGATCGCCGCAGTGAACGGGCCATGCGCTGGCGCCGGCATGGCCCTCGCGATGGCCTCGGACATCCGGATCGCGTCGCGCGATGCCCGTTTTCTGAATGCCGCGGTTCGGCTCGGGCTGAGCGCCGGCGAGACCGGGATGAGTTACATGCTGCCGCGCCTGATCGGAGCTGCGCGGGCTTTCGAGATCCTCGTCACCGGCCGCAGCGTCGATGCGGCTGAAGCCGAGCGGATTGGCCTCGTCGTCAGCGTGACCGATAGTGACGATCTCGTCGACGAAGCCGTCGCCATGGCCGGCCGCATAGTTCTGAACAGTCCGTTCTCGATCAGCCACACCAAGCGGGTGTTCTGGGAAAACCTTCACGCCCCAAGCTTCCAGGCGGCTCTGGAGCTGGAGAACCGGACGCAGATCCTCGCCTCGATGACGGACGACTACAAGGAGGCGACCGCGGCATTCACCGAGAAGCGGCCGCCCCAGTTCAAGGGCCGCTGACCCCGATCAAGCCGGGGTGAGGTCGATCCTTAGCCGCGTCAGGCGCAAGGTCCGGATACGCCACTTGCCGCCCTCACGGATGTAAGTTTCCCGGTAGTGACCATAACCAATCATTTCGCTGAACGGCGCAGCGGGCGGGAAACGAAGGCGGTCAACCATCGGCCAGATACCGCTGGCATTGCTGGCGTCGTGGATTTCAATCTCCGGTTCGGAGCAATGATGGACCGAGACAATACCCTGCAGCGAGGCGACCACCAGCTTGGCGCACTCTTCGCCCCCCCGCAGGACCGAGCTGGTCGCATCGGCCGCCGCATTGATGCCGGTTACCGGGTCGGTAGTCGAGCCGCGATAGTCCAGTTCCACGTCATCGGCGAAAACCTCGCGCAGGAGGTCGCGGTCCTTTTCGTCGATGCCGCGGAAATAACGGGCCTTCATCCGGCGGATTTCGCCGATCGCTTCGAGTCTTTCAACTTGGTCCATCAGCAAGTCCCTTGCAGTTGGGGCGCGGTCTATGGTTCGGAAAAGCTGCCGCTCGGGAACAGTTCGTCCCCTCGCGGAGATCGGGTCAGTTGCATGCCGCCGCTTGCCGGAAGGTTCAGCCCGCTGAGATAGTGATCGCCGCTCAACATCACGCAAAGCTTCCCGAAATCATCGGGTGTTCCGACGCGGCGCAGCGGAATCTCGCGCTCGAACACCGCTTCCGTGCCGGGAACGGAAAAAATGTGCTGAGCCATGTCGGTCTTGATCGGCCCAGGCAGGACGGAATTGATGCGGATGCCCCGCTCGCCATATTCCAGCGCCGCATAGCGTACGAGGCAGTCGGTCGCCGCCTTGGCGCAGGCATATGGAAAAAACGGCATGAGCGGCTGGGCTGCCGAAGAGGACGAAAACAGCACGATCGAACCGCCATCATGCATGACCGCCGCCATTTCCCGCACGAATGACACATGTCCCAGGAAGTTCACTTCCAGGGAACGCCGCAAGTCTGCCAGCTTGGCCTGTGCGATCGTTCCCAACACGGGCCGGGCGGCGCAATTGATGGCAATGTCGATGCCGCCGAAGCGGTCCTTTGCGGCTGCGCCAAGGGCGATGACCTGGTCCTCGTCGGCGGCATCACATGTAACGGCAAGGCCGCCGATCTGGCTTGCGAGCTCCTCGAGCGGTTCAATTCGTCGGGCGGCCACCACGACCTTGGCTCCGGCCCGGTGAAGGTGTTCGGCCACGCTCCAGCCGGTTCCGCCTTGCGCCGACGCGCCAAGGACAACGGCGACCTTGCCAGTCAACACAGCCGTTCGCTCCTCTCTCAGATGGACAAGGCAACGCCTCCAAATGGGCGCGCCGTTGCTACGTACCTGAGCGCTTCGGGCGCCTGGTCGAAGGGGAAGCTGCGATCGAACAGTGGCTTGATCTTGCCGGCATCGGACAGTTGCGTGAACACGGTCCAGGCATCGGCCCATTCCTCTGACGTGCAGGTATAGACCCCGTAACCCTGGATGCTGCCCCGGTAGAGGATAAGGTCCGCAAGGGTGACCGTGCTCTCGCGCCCGGCGGCAAAGCCTAGGCAGATGATCTTGCTGTAGCGTTTGATGCACTTGGCGGTCTCGGCAAGGACCTGACCGCCGATCGAATCGATCACGATGTCGACGCCTTCGCCATTATTGAGCGCATGGACGCCCTCGGCCATCGACTGCTGCGACAGGTCGATGACATTGTCGAAGCCGGCCGCACGCGCCTGTTCGGCCTTCGCCGAGGAACTCGTCGTGCTGATGACATTGGCGGCACCCAGCGCCTTGGCGAGTTGGAAGCCGGCATTGCCGACCGATCCGCCGATGCCGGGCACAAGGACGGTCTTGCCGGCCTCGAACCCGGCTTCGACCAGTGCTCGGTAGGCAGTCGGATAGGCGACCGCAGCCTGCGCCGCGGCGCCGTCGCTGACCGAGTCTGGAATTCGCCAGGCGTGGTCCTGTTCAACGGTGCAATATTCGGCCCAACTGCCGGCACGCATGAAGCCATAGGGGAATGCGCCGAACATCACCCGATCGCCCACCTTGAGCCGGGTGCTGGTCCCGGCGTCCTCGACGACGCCCCCGCCCTGGTTGCCCGGGACGAGGGGCAGCGAACAGGGCGGAAAATTGGCCTCGTTCTCGTCGTTGATGATCGCCACGTCGAACGGAACGACGCCCGGGGCTGTCATCCGGACGAGGATTTCGGTGCCGCTAGCGACGGGTTTGTCGAGGTCGACAAGCTTGAGCGCCTCAGGTCCGCCTTGCCGTTCAATCATCCACGCGCGCATAGCTTCTGTTCCGTTTCCTGTTCTGTTGTTCACTTGCGGCGGCGAACCGCGATGCCCGCTGCTTCCCTGTCCCAGGTCGTCGCGGTGCGGCCCTCGTCCCGCAGCTGGTATTTCAGCACGCGGCCAGTAGGATTCTTGGGCAGTTCGCTGCGGAACTCGATGAAGCGCGGCACCGCGAAGTGCGGCAGATTCTCAAGCGACCACAGGCAAAGCTCGTGCTCGGTGAGCAGAGCGCCTTCTCGCAGGACCGCCGTCACCTTGATCTCGTCCTCGCCGGTCTGAGCGCCGACTGCGTGTACCGCAACCTCGGCGATCGCATGGTGCGACATGTACGAACTCTCCACCTCGAAGCTGGAGATGTTCTCCCCGCGTGAGCGCAGGTAATCCTTCGCCCTGTCCGCGAAGAAGAGATAGCCGCCGACGATCTTGCCGAGGTCGCCGGTGTGCATCCACATGTTCTTCCACACCGCGGCGGTCGCGTCCGGACGCTTCCAGTAGCCGTCGAACATCACTCCCGGCTCGCGTGGGCGCAGCACGATCTGACCCACGGTTCCCTCGGGTACGGGCCGGTCGAATTCGTCGAAGATCATGATCTCGTATTCGTCGACCGCGCGCCCTGCGCAGGTCTCCGGCGGCGTCTCGTCGAGCGCCACGCCGGTCATGCGGATCGCCTCGGTCTGCCCATAGGCCCAGCTGGAGACGATCTGCGTGCCGAACCGCTCATGCCAGATCTTGCGGACCGGAGGTGAAATCGGCGTGCCGAATACCATCTTCAGCTTGCCTCGATAGCGCTTTTCCGCCTCGCACTCGGGCGCCTGGGCCACAAGCGCGAAGATCGAGGCCATCAGCATGGCCGAAACGGCCCCGGCGGCCTCGATCTCTTCCCAGAACCGGCTGACGGAGAACTGCCGCGCAAGGGCAATGCAGGAGCCGTCCTCCATTACCGAGATCACTGCGGTGAGCGCCGCCGCATGGAACACCGGCAGGCAGGTCCACAGCACCTCGCCTTCGCCGAGCAGGGTGTGGCGGCGATTGATCCGCCCGACCGCGGCGAAGTAGTTGTGGGATATCATGCAACCCTTGGAAGGGCCCGTCGTACCGGACGTATAGATCAGTGCTGCAAGGTCCTGAGGTTCCACCACGAGCGGAAGCTGCGAGGTGTTGGAGCCACGGCAATCGTCGAGTGGCTTTATCGGAATGACGAACCCTGGGTCTGTTTCACCGCCACGGGTGAGGATCAGCTGCACCTCGGGCAGTTGGGCGGCGATGTGGATGAACCGCTCCAGATAGTGGCCATCGCAAATGACCAGGCGGGCCTGGGTATCGGCAACCTGGTGCCGCAGGAATTCGCCGCGGTAGGCAGTATTGATCGGCACCCAGACCGCGCCCAGCTTGTTGATCGCGAACCAGCAAGCGAATACGTCGATGCTGGTGTCGAGGAGCGTGACGACACACTGGCCCTTCTGCACACCCAGCGCCGCAAATTCGTGCGAGAATGCGTTCGAGCGGCGGTCGACTTCCGCATAAGTGAAGGGCTCGCCATCGATCACGACAAAGGGGCGGTCGGCATAGGCTGCCGCTGCCCGTTCGAGCAATTCCACCATAGTGTCCCGACGCCCGGCGCGGTACGTCGAGGCAGTCGCAGTCGTGATCATGCAGGCTTGGTTCCGGTGTTCACGACGTCGACCATGATCATCACTGTCTGGTCGCGTTCGAGGAATTTGAGTTCGTCCTCGACGAGAATGGGATTGATTTCGGGATCATTGAAGATCCGCGTCATTTCCTCGATCGCAGCCTGGTTTTCGACGTACATCTCGGTGATGCAATCGTAGCCGATGTCATAGGGCGCGGGGACGGTACCTTCCGGGATCTCGCTGGGATTGAGCAAGGCGAAGGTGGGGTAGTTGCGTACGTAGTCAGTCAAGAGGTGGCCGATGTACTTCTTGGCGAGGACCACGTGGCTGGATTCATAGTGTGCGCGAAAGTGCTCCGGCGTCGTACCCTTCTTGCGCTTCAGGAAATAGATGATCTTGACCATGTCGCTCTCCGGGATTGCTTCGTGATTGCTTAGTTGAGAGCCGCGAGGATCGCGGCCGTGTCGCCGTAGACAGGATTGATCAGCTTGATCTTGCCATCGACCACATGGGTGACTTCCGCCAGGGGGAACGACACCTTCTTGCCGGTACTGCGGACCGTTACCGCGAAGGTGCCGTAGGCGATCACCCATTCGCCGGACGTGGCGAACACGTCGGGCTTGTAAGAGAATTCGCTGAACGTCTCGACGACCTTGATCAGCGCGCCGCGGATCGCGTCGGCGCCGACAAAGCGCCCACCATAGGGCAACGAGTCGGCCTCGAGCAGCGCTCCGTCCTCGGCGAAGAAGGCCAGGAAACCCTCCAGGTCGCCGCGGTCCAGCATCGCAGCATAGGCAGCCTTGACGATTTCGACTGGTTCCATTTCGCAATCACCTCCCTGTCATTAGGCCTGACGACAATCAGTCCATGGCCGCCGCCCCGACGAGTTGGCCAGCGCAACCAGTCCGCCTGCGCCAACAGGCAAAACTGGCTGCGCCGAGGGCCATGTTACCTGGCCCGCCGCCGCATCGGCGGCCTTATCGGGGCCGCATTCAGAGCGAAATGCCCATTGCCTTCATGTAGGCCTCGTGGAAGTGGCGGATGCGCACTTCCTGGTGGGTGGCGAGGACCGGGCGCGCCTCGGCGGGATCGGCGGCCTTCATGCCCTTATGGACCTCCTCCATGTTCTCCATGTCCTCGTCCATGATGTAGCCGACCTGGCCGGTTTCCGGATAGTCGCGACCCTGTTCGTGGAAGTCGATCTCCACGCAGCGGGGCAGCGGCGGTCGCGGAGCCCCCTTGGCGATCGGGCGTAGCCAGCGGATTTCCATGACGCACTCGTCCGGGCTGTCGCCCAGCGGGGTGAAGTTGTACCACCACGAGAGGCCTTCGCCCCACCACGGGAAGTGGGCAGGGAAGGCGAACCACTGATGCATGTCGACCAAGTAGGAGACCGAGCGTCCGGTGAAATCCACGCCGTTCTGCTCGCGGTGGACGTCGATGGTCTTCTCGGCGGCGTAGGCCCGCGCGTCGGCCACAGTGGCGCCGCGATCTTCCGGTGGGAAGGGCAGCCCATAGGTGTTGCAAAACAGCTCGAGCGCCAGGCGCGGCGTCACTTCGTTCTGCACCCAGCCGTCAGGAACCAGCGCAGGTGTGATCAGCCGGCTCACGCAGGCCTTGTCGTCATCCCAGCAGTCAGTCTGCGTGTAAGTGGAGCCGAAAATCGGCATGCCGCTCGGGTGTGTCGTCAGCACGTGGTAGCCTTCCAGGAAGGCTTCCAGGCCGCTCTTCCAGTTGATCCTGACCTTCTTCTTGATCCAGGCTGCCGTGTAGCGGTCTTCCTGGGGGCAGTCGCCATAGTGCTTCGGCATCACGCCGAGCGCTTCCGACAGGGGACCGGCCTCCAGATCGGGATTGATGAACACATTGCCGCCCCAGGTGTCGCACTGCACCGGACGCAGGCTGTGGCTCTTGGGGCTTACACCCTTGAACTCTTCCCAGCGCGGCACCCACACCAGCTTGCCTTGCAGGTCGTAGCTCCAGGCGTGGAACGGGCACTGGACCATGTCGCCGGACTCCGGCTTGCTGCCGCACAGGCGGCGGGCACGGTGCCGGCAGCTGTTCCAGAACGCCGAGAATTCGTTCTCGCCAGAGCGGACGATCAGGAACGAGAGCGGGCCCACGTCATAGGCGACACGATCGCCCACGTTGGGGATGTCTTCCGCGCGGCAGGCCACCTGCCACTTCTTCTTCCAGATCTTCTCGATCTCCTCGGGCACGTACTTCGGATCGAGGTAGTACTCATAGGGAAGAGGCTTGTTCTGGGGCTGATAGGTCCCCCGGTCCGCCACCGTCGGCGGCACTTCCTCGCCCGCTCGGCGCAGGTATTCGACGTATTGCGGCATGTCGTCGAACTGAGTGCCCAGCACAGCGCGCACATAGCTGCGGTTGCCGTACTTGGTAAGATCGATGGCTTCAGTCATTGGGATAGGCCTCTCGAAAAAGATCTGTCGTTCGCTCGATGTGCCGGCGCGCTCCCGCATCAGGCGATGCCGGCACGGATTCAATGGCAAGACTGAGGATGGCCGGGTGAGGGCGCGAAACCCTTTCCGACCCCATGCGATGACAACCAGGCTGCGGTGAATGATACCGCCTTGCCTCCTGACCATCCATGCAGCCGGGATGCTGTGCACATGCGCAGATCCCGAGCCGTCCGGCGTCTCCCACGCCCCTATGCAAGCAAGGTAGCCCGCACGAACTGGCCTGAAAAGCGGCGGTTTGTCCCCAGTTACTGGCCCGATTGTCTGCATGTGAATCGGTTGAGCGGTTTTTGGTCGGGCTGATCCTCGGATTGCGTTGGGAGCGCGATGAACCGATCGGTTCTGTCGCGCCCCATGCCGAGTCAGGGGAGAGTCGTGCCGTTGTCCACCTCTTCGACCATGAGCAGGCGGGTCTTGAGTCGGTCCTGGAATTTCTCCTCGTCCTCCAGGATCAGGCGATTGTTTTCGGGCAGGTTGATGATGCGGGCCATCTCCTCGACGGCCGCCTGATCCTTGAACCAGATTTCGGTGACGGCATCGTAGGTGTCGTCGACCGAGTTCTCCTCCGGTTGGTACTCCATCAGCGAAAGCGGGTAGTTGCGCACGTACTTCGTCCAAAGATGGCCCAGCAGGCGCTTGCCGATCACGGCGTGGCTTGTCTCGTAGTGATGGATGAAGGCCTCGCGGCTCATCCCCGGCTTCTTCTTGATTAGAATGACCATCTTCAACATCGCGCCGTTCCTTTCCCAAATATGCTCAGTCTCCGCCGTCAGCCGCAGGTGAAGCCGCCGTCCACCGTGATCGTGCTCCCGGTCATGTGCCGCGACCCGGGGCCGCAGAGAAACACCACAGCGGCGGCAACATCGTCGGCCTGGGCAGGCCCGCCCAGCGGAACTCGCTGCGCGAGGACCTTCTGCCACTGCGGATTGTCGTAGATCCATTCGGTATTCGTTGTCCGCACCGGTCCCGGGGCGACCGTGTTGACCAGGATGCCGTGCGGAGCGAGTTCGACCGCGATCGACCGGCCGAACTGGACCAGCGCAGCCTTGGCGGAGTTGTAGGCCGCCAGCTGAAAATCCGGCTTGGCCGCCGCAGTCGAAGCGATGTTGACGATCCGGCCCGGCGCGCCGGCCGCTACCAGCCGCTTGGCGAATGCCTGGCAAAGGAAATAGGCGCTCTTGAAATTGCGCGCCAAGGTCGCGTCGAACGTGTCTTCGCCGACCTCGAGAAACGGAGTGAAGGGGTGCATGCCGCCCGCGCAGTTGACGAGCAGGTCAACCCCGCCACCCCAAGCCGCACCTTGCTCGAGAACATGAGCCTGCGCGGCAAGGTCCGTGACGTCCAGTTCGAGCCCGGTGGCCCTTCCACCCTGTCCGGCAATCTCATCCGCGACCGCCTTGGCGCCGTCTGCGCGGCGGTGCGTGACCACCACAGCAGCGCCTGCCGCGGCGAGGCTGAGAGCAATGGCGCGGCCGAGTCCTTGCCCGGCGCCCGTCACGAGCGCCGTGCGACCAGCCAGGTCCTGCCCTGCGCCCCTATTGATTGCAGACATGCGACTCCTTCCCAGTTCAGGCGCGCGGCGTCCGCTAGCCGCACCCGTTGCAGCCAGGATGCGCAACTCCCTCGGCGAGGTTGAGGCCGACCACCCAATTCAGCATCTGCAAGCAAGGGGCATAGTCGCAGACGTCATCTGCGGCCCGACTACGCCCCATCGAAGCCCCTGCCTGCCTCATTGGGCAGGTCTTGCCCGGCAATGCTTCCATTGCAGACTAGTCGCGGTGCATGTTCGGCCAAACGGGTTCAGCTATGGCCAAACCAGGCCTCGCGGCTGACCACGGTCAACAGAGAGACGTTCGTGTCACTGACACTGCAAAATTTTCCACCGGCGACCATTCCGCCACATGCAGAGGCGCTCCGCGGCGAGGTCAAGGCCTTCATTGCCGAGCAGCTTGCGGGCGTGCCGGCCCATGTGCGGGCGCGGACCTGGTCTGGATTCGACGCGGAATTCAGCCGGGCCATGGCGGCGCGCGGCTGGATCGGCATAACTCTGCCGCGCGAGTATGGTGGTGGCGGTCTAGATGCGTTTGCGCGCTTCGTGCTGGTGGAGGAACTGCTCGCCGCCGGGGCGCCGGTCGCCGCGCACTGGATCGGCGACCGGCAGAGCGCGCCGCTCCTGCTGCACTACGGTACCGAAGAACAGCGGCGCACGATCCTGCCGCGGATCTGCCGCGGGGAGCTGTTCTTCTGCATCGGGATGAGCGAGCCCAACTCCGGCTCCGACCTCGCCAGCGTCCGCACCAGGGCGGAACGCGTGCCGGGCGGCTGGAAGCTCAACGGCCAGAAGATCTGGACCACCTACGCCCACAAGTCGCACTACATGATCGCGCTGGTGCGCACCTCGGGCACGTCCGAGGATCGCCAGAACGGCCTCTCGCAATTCCTCGTCGACCTGTCGCTGCCCGGGGTCACCGTCCGACCGATCATGCTCGGCACCGGCGATACCGACTTCAACGAGGTCTTCTTCGACAACGTGCTCCTGCCCGAGGATGCCCTGGTGGGAACCGAGGGGCAGGGTTGGAAACAGGTGAACGCCGAGCTGGCCTTCGAACGCAGCGGCCCGGAGCGGATCTATTCCAGCCTGGTCCTGCTTGACCTGTGGGCAAGCCTGCTAGGCGCTTCGCCCGATCCCGCCGACGCCGCCCGGCTTGGCCGTCTGGTCGCCCGGCTCGCCCCCTTGCGCGAGATGTCGGTGGCGACGACCGCGCTGCTCGCCCAAGGCAAATCGCCGCTCACCGAGGCCGCCCTGTTCAAAGACATGGGCACAGAAATCGAACAGCAGATACCCGCGGAAATCGCCGACGCCGTGGCTGCGCGCCCCGATCTTGCCGCCGATCCCGAACTGCTGCGCACTCTGGCCTACCTGATGCAGCTCAATCACGTGTTCTCCCTGAGGGGCGGGACCCGTGAGATCCTGCGAGGCATGATCGCAAGGGGGCTTGGCCTGCGATGAGCGACGAAGACGATTTCCTGGCCGAAGCGTTCCGCCGGCAACTGGCCAGCGTGATAACCACCGAGGCGATCCGCCGCGCCGAGCGTGGGAAAGGTACTGCCGACCTCTGGCGAGAGCTCGATGCCTCCGGGTTTGCCGATGCCATGCTGCCCGAAGAACAAGGCGGCGCGGGAATCGGGCTGACGCAGGCCTTCCCGCTGATCCTCGCGGCCGGCGAGGCCTGCGTGCCCTTGCCCTTTGCCGAAACCCTGGTCGCCCGCGGACTGCTCACCGCACACGGCGTTGCGCCACCCTCTGGCGGCGCGATCGTGTTCGGCGGCGCATCGCCGGTGATCCCCGGCGCGCGCTTCGCCAGCCATGCCCTCGTGCCCTCGGCAGGTGGACTCCACCTGGTGTTGTCGTCGCCCCTGGGAGATGACCTGTTCGGCACCGGCGGGGCCACAGGCGTCGCGCCCGGGGAAGTCGTGGCCTCGCTCCCCGGCGACCCCGAAACCGTCATCCTCGCCGCCGCGGCCGTCGCCGCGGGTCTGATGGCGGGGGCGATGGGTCGGGTCATGGAAATGTCGCTGCGCCATGCCGGCGAGCGCCAGCAGTTCGGCCGCTCGCTGGGCAAGTTCCAGGCTATCCAGCAGCAACTCGCGGTCCTGGCCGAGCAGGTCATCTCGGCGCAGGTTGCAGCCCGAACCGCCTTCTTTGGAGCTGGGTTCGACCCGGTCCGCGTCGCGGCTGCCAAATGCCGCGCCAACGAAGCGGCCACCGTGGTCTGCAACATCGCCCACGCGGTCCACGGGGCCATCGGAGCGACGGCGGAATTCGACCTGCAGCTCTACACCCGCCGCATCAAGCAGTGGCAACTGGCCTACGGCTCGGATAGCCATTGGGCGGCGCGGCTCGGCCGATCGCGGCTGGAATCCCGCGCCCCTCTGACATCCGATTTCCTGAGATTGCGCCTCGGCGCGGAGGTGGCCTGACGTGAGCATAACCGGATATCCGTCGCTGATTTGGGACGACATTGCCGAAGGCGCCGATCTGCCGGGTTTCGATTATGAACTCAGCATGCTCCGGCTGGTCGCCTTTGTCCGGGCAACCGGCCTCTATGATTATGTCCACCACGATCCGGACTATGCCCGCGCGGTCGGGATCAAGGATGCCTTCGCCGCGACGCCGCACATTGGCGGGCTGTTCTGCCGCGCCGTCACGGATTGGACCGGGCCGCTCGGCCTGATCCGTCGCATCGAATTTCGGATGACCGGCCAGAGCCTGCGCGGCGATACCCTTGTGGTGACTGGAAAGGTCACGGGCAAACATCGCGCTGCAGACGGCAGCGGATTGGTCGACATCGATCTGAACATTGCGACGGGAAGCGCCGACAGCGTTGCCGCCGCCAAGGTGACCGTCGTCCTGCCAACCGCCGACGGCAATCTGCCGGCCATCACCCGTGACCGCGATCCGAATGATCTTGTCGCGCCCAACGACGACATGCCCGATTTCGCCAAGGCATACATGGGCCAGGTTCGCGAGGGGAACTGGGAACCGAGGGAGCCCCTGGAGGCCAGCGATATCCACCTGTGGTGCGAAGCTCTCGAGGACTGGAATCCGCTTTATTGGGACAAGGCCTACGCGGAATCTTCCTCCGCTGGCGGCCTGGTGGCGCCGCCGGTCAGCCTGTTCTACGGCCCCGGCAACGCGCTCAATGTCGGCCTGGGCTATCTCAAGCCGGGTGCAGAGGTGCCCGCGCCGATTGTCCAGGGCTTGCACGGGATGGAGTTGATGTCGGCCCTGCGTCAGGAGCTGATCCGGGGCGGGGTCCCCTTTCCGCCGCCCAACTGTCCCGAAACGGTCGTCACCAACGCGGTCTTCAATTTCTACCGGCCCCTCAGGGTCGGCGACACGTTGCGAACCGAGCAGCGCCTCGCCACCTGCAGCCAGCTGCGCAAGACGCGGCTGGGCGAGGGCTATTTCACCTCGGGTGAGAACCTCCTCTACAACCAGAACGACGAACTCGTTCGCACCACCGTGCTGAACCTGTTCTGCTACCGCGCGACCTGAGTTTTCACGGCAACAGGTCACGCCAGCCGGGAGAGCGAAGATGGACCCTAATGCCGATGCCTTGCAGGGGCTGCTCGACAAGGAAGCGATCCGCGAAGTGTCGCTGCGCTACACGCGCGGGATCGACCGTCACGACGAGGCCCTGCTTGGCTCCGCTTACCACGCAGGGGCGAACGACGACCACGGCGCGTACATCGGCTCGGGCGAAGGCTTCGTCGAATATGCCAATCGGGTCCACGCCCAGAACTGGGTGTGCCACCAGCACTACGTCACCAATCAGACGATCGACCTGGCCGGCGACGCCGCGCATTGCGAGAGCTATTTCCTCGCCGTGCTGAAGCGGCCAGATGGCGTCTGCGACATGGTCGGAGGGCGCTATATCGATCGGATCGAGCGCAGGGCCGGGCGCTGGGCAGTCGCCGATCGCATCTGCATGGTCGAATGGAATGTCGATGCAAGCCCGGGCGGCGCTCCGCTCGATCCGGCCATGTTCGTCTCGGCCACCTGGGACAGCAGCGATCCATCCTATCAGCGGCCCTTGCAGGTCGAACGGCAGGCGCGCGATCTCAGCCGCGAATGAATCATGCGCTCAGCCTGGTGCGCTGTGGACGACAGCTTGGATGGAGTAGCGCAATTCCACCAGTGGACGCCCAACAATCCGTCAACATGAGGCCAATTGTTGTGGGGTGTGCCGGAAATGGGTGCGGTCCTGGCACTGGCGGGCCTAAGGACGCTCCAGACAGACGGGCTGGAGCCGGCACAGGGCGTCTCATCCTTCCGAAGAGCGTTTCCACATTTGCGTCGACGGGATCAGGAGAGATCCAGGCTGCCTCGGCTCATCCGCAGCATTTCGCCGTCGACCCGCCGCGGTATCCCGTTCGGCCGGTTCTCCAACACAAGGGGCTCCTTACAATCCGGTCCGATATGCAACCCCGCCACGAAGCCCTACATGGCGGGATTGCATTCGTGGGATGATCAGAACTTGACGACTAGTTCGCCACCGAAGGTGCGCGGGGCACCTGGGGCCGACGAATAGGCCGAGCCCGATGCCTGGGCGTAGTAGTTCACGTTGTAGTGGATGCCGGTGATGTTCTTCATCCAGAACCGCAGGGTCAGGTTCTCCACCGAGGCGGGGGTGAAAGCGATCGATCCGTCCACCACGAAGTGTTCGGGTTCCTTGTTCGTGTTGTCGGCGTCCCAATTGAACCGCGACGAGTAATTGCCGGTCAGGTCCGCCTGGATCCTGCCGAACGTGAAGTGATGGTCATAGTCGATGCTGGCGCTCGCTTTGAACTTCGAGGCGTATGGCATCTCGTGACCGTTCGCGTTCGTCTTGTACACGTTGAGGTTGCCAGGGGCCGCGGGAACAGCGGCACAGCCGATGGCCATATCGCGGTTCAAGGCCGGATTTGCCAGCGCGGCGATACACTGGCTGTATGTCGCGTATGCCGGTGCGGACGAAAAGTCGCGGAACTTCGCGTCCAGGTAAGTGGCGGCAGCCCGCAAGGTCAGGCCCCCGCCGAGGGCGAAGGTCGTGTCGAGTTCGATGCCTTTGGTTCGGGCCGAGCCGGCGTTCTCCAGGAAGACGAGGCCGTTGCGCTGTGCCTGGACCTGCGGGTTCTTGATGTCATTCCAGAATAGCGCGCCGTTCACGCGAATCGTGTTGTTGGCGAACTCGGACTTGAAGCCCACTTCGTAGGCATCGACAATTTCGGGCTGAAGCGCAGGGGAGTCGAGCGGGAGCGTGTTGAACGTGCCAGCCTTGTAGCCGCGCGACCAGTTCGCGTAGACCATTGCGTCCTCGCCGATCCTGTGGTCGGCGTTGACCTTCCACGTGAACCTCCTGAAGGTCTTTTTGGCGTTCGGATTTGGCGCATTGCAGGTGCCGGTCAACGGTGCGCCGAAGAAAGTGTTGGCGAGGATGCCCGAGCAGGCATTTGTTGCATCGAACTTCTGGTCGGTCACTGTGACCGCGTTCGCTCCGAACACACCCGGGAAGAAGTTGATGTCGGTGCGGCCGGTGCCGCGGACCTCATCGATCGTGTAGCGGCCGCCCAACGTGATATTGGTGTTCGGAGTGACGGGATAGGTCACCTGGCTGAACACGGCATACGACTTGACGTTTTGCTGACCGAAGAGGTTGATACCCTTGATGCCATTCGTCGCCACTGCAGGGCCGTAAATGGTAGTCGGGTTGAAGCCGCCATCGGCGTTCAGGTAATACGCGCCAAGGATCCAGCTGACGTTCGAGCCAGCCTTCGACTTGATCTGAAACTCCTGTGAGAACTGCTTATCGACGATGTTAAGGTCGTAGCGAGCCCAATTATAAGGGGAGTAGTTGCCGGCCGAAGCGTAAAGCTCGTCCGCCTTGCGGTATGCGGTGATGCTGACGAGGTCGGCAAAGCCGATCTCCTGATCGATGCGGGCGGAGAAACCATAACCTTCGGACTTGTCATATTGTTTTTGGGTGTCGCCCAAGGCAACGTCATAGAAACCAAGCGTCGGCAGCACCTGCGACGGGGTCGGAAAGAGTCCGGGAACGTTGGCGAAGCCATTGTGCGCCGGATCGGGCGTACCACCCTCGGTCCCGGGGAACGGACGCGAATAGACGCCGATCTGGTTCCAGCTATTCTGATAATAGCCGATCAGCTTCACCGTGGTGGTATCCGTCGGCTGCCACAAGATCTTGCCGCGCAGGCTGAGACTGTCGCCCTTCCAGTAATCCTCGCCGCCGGGTTGATAACCCTTCGCGGTGTTCAGAGGATCAACGAGGCGCTTGTTGCGGCCCCAGCCCTCTGCCTGATTGTGGAAGCTGGCCGAGAAGTTCGCCGAGAGGTTTGAGGCGAGCGGTAGGTTGACGTAAAGCTTGGCGTCCACGGTCTTGTAATTGCCGTAGCCAAGGTGCGCTTCCAGTTCCGGCCGGTTGGCATTGGGGTCGCGCGTGTAGATCGAGATCACGCCGCCGCTGGCGTTGCGGCCAAACAGGGTGCCCTGCGGACCCTTGAGCACTTCCACACGCTCAATGCTGGCAAGGTCGAAGAACGGCACGGCGGCGCGCACGAAGTACACGTCGTCGATGTAGACGGGCACCGAGGCTTCATTGCCAGCCGTCGTAACCGGATTGCCGATGCCGCGAATAAAGGTGGTGACTGTGCCTGTTGCGTGGCCAATCTGCAGCGCCGGATCGACGCGGTTCAGTTCCTGAACGGTGGTAATGCCCTTGGCGGCAAGCGCCGGACCCTGAACCGCCGTGATCGACAGCGGCGTGCGCTGAACGTTTTCGCTGCGCTTCTGTGCGGTGACGATAATCTCCGCCAGCCCCGAGTTGGAATCTGCTGCGGCGTTCGTCCCTTCGGGCGCGGCCGGCGTCTCGGCTGCAATCGCCTGGGGAGCGCCCACAACGCAGGCAATGCTGCACAGCAATAGAGCGGTAAAGTGCTGTTTCTTCATATCCATCCTCCCATCGAGTTCGGCCGGAGCGCGAGACCTTGAGTTGGTCCCGACGTTGGATGCCGTTGACCAGGCAGTGAGCGTGGTTCGTCCCTGCGATCCCCGGGTGCCCAGCCATCGGGTAAGGAGAATTTCTTGCGGGCGGGCAATAGGACGCGCCGAAGTTCGTAACAGAAGCGACGTCCATCGAAACAGGCGGACCTGTCCATCCGCCCGGGCGAGGCTAGGTGTACAGGCTAGCGGTGCGTCGGAGTTGTCGACCGGTGCGCGCAATCCAACCAGGAAGTCATGATGATCGCCAACGCGGACATGTTCTACATAGACGGCCAATGGACGAACCCATCGACAGGATCGAAGTTCGCCGTGGTGACCCCGTCCACGGAGGTCCTGTTCGAGGAAGTTGCCGAAGCTTTCGAACCCGACATCGCCCGTGCGGTCGATGCCGCGCGCCGCGCATTCGACCTGGGCCCCTGGGGGCGCCTCGCGCCCAGGGAGCGGGCCGGCTACATCAAGGCGATCGGCGACCTCCTGATGGCCCGCCACCAGGAAATAGCACGCGCCTGGTCCAACGAGATGGGCATCATTCTGCCGGCTGCGGAAGGGGTGTCAGCCTGGGCGGCCAGCGCCTGGCACTACTATGCCTCGCTCGCCGAGACCTTCGAGTTCGAAAAGCCGCTGCCGCAACAATCGGGCAACTTCGGCGTGCTGGTCCGCGAGCCGGTCGGCGTTGTCGCGGCGATCATTCCGTGGAACGCACCGCCCTTGCTCGTCGCCTACAAGCTGGCGCCGGCGCTGCTGGCCGGCTGCACGGTGATCCTCAAGGCTTCCCCTGAGGCGCCGAGCGCCGCCTATGCTGTTGCCGCCGCAGCGCACGAGGCGGGATTGCCGGCGGGGGTGGTGAATGTCCTGACTGCCGATCGATCGGCGTCCGAAGCTCTCGTCCGCAACCCCGCGGTCGACAAGGTGACCTTCACCGGCTCCGGCGCGGCCGGCAAGAAAATCGCCTCGATCTGTGGCGAGCGCATTGCCCGTTGCACGCTGGAGCTTGGCGGCAAGTCGGCCGCCGTGGTGCTTGACGATGCCGATCTCGACCTGGTGGCCGACGTGATGACCGGCAATGCCGCGTTGATGACCGGCCAGGTCTGTGCGGCCCTGACGCGGGTTATCGTTCCCCGGAAGCGGCACGACCAGCTGGTGGATGCGATCGCCGCGCGCATGGCCCAAGTCGCCGTTGGCGATCCGCTGGAACAGGGTACGCAGATGGGGCCGCTCGCCATGCGGAGGCAGCTCGACCGGGTGCAGAGCTACATTGCCAGCGGCAAGTCCCAAGGCGCCAGGCTAGTCTGCGGCGGCGAACGGCCGGCCGGTCTCGACCGCGGCTTCTACATCGAGCCGACCCTGTTCGCCGACGTGTCCAACCAGATGACCATCGCTCGTGAAGAGATCTTCGGCCCCGTGTTGAGCGTTATCCCCGCCGATGACGAAGACTCCATGATCGCGATCGCCAACGATTCCGATTTCGGTCTGTCCGGCGGCGTGTTTACCCCTGATGCAGACCGTGCGTACCACATTGCACGCCGGATGCGCACCGGGACCGTGGGCCAGAACGGCGATGCGCTCGATTTCTTCAACATCGCCTTCGGAGGCTTCAAGCAGTCCGGCATTGGTCGCGAAGGCGGGGTTGAAGGGCTGATGCCATTCCTCGAGACGAAGGCGATCGTCACCGCCCGTCCGCCCGCGCACCTCGCCTGAGTCCACGTTCGAACCTTCCAGGATGCAACCATCATGACCACCGAGATCGAGAGAGTCGCCACCCTCTTTGCTATGGAGTCGCTCGATCAACCCGTAACCAGGCGGGACGAAGTGCCACGCAGTTATGAGGCGATAACCGACGCCTGGCTAACCGATGTTGTGTGCCGTGATCACGCTGGAGCCGAGGTCATCGGTCACCGGTTCGACGAAAGGGATGACGGTTCTTCCAACCGCCGGCGGATCATGCTGGACTACAATCCTGTGGGCAAGGCGGCTGGTCTGCCCGATACTGTTTTCTGCAAGGCCGCAGAAACGCTCAACAATCGCCTGGTTCTCGGCCTGTCCCGGGCGGCCCAGATCGAGGCCGACTTCTATAATCTCGTTCGCGGTCGGCTCGACATCGAGGCCCCAATGGGGGTCTACGCGGCCTTCGATCCTGAGAATTTCGCTTCGCTGATCATGTTGCGGGACCTGCGCGGCCAAGCGGAATTCTGCGACGATCGGACCGTGGTCACCCGCGAACTGGCCGAGCAGCAGATCCACACGCTCGCTAACCTGCACTCTCGCTTCTACGAGAGTCCGGAACTCGGCACCGCCTCCCTTCCGTTCCTCACCTGGCCGAAATGGTGGGCACGGATGATGGCCGCCTCGCCCGATTTTGCAGACTGTTGCGACCGGGCCTTTGGCGATTGCGAGGACATCATGCCGGCACGCTTGTTCGCCCGCCGGGGCGAGGTGTGGCCGGCCACGATGCGATCGGTCGAACAGCATGAGCATTTGCCGCGGACACTGATCCACTGCGATGTCCATCTCAAGAACTGGTACATCGCCAGCAATGGCGCGATCGGGCTCAGCGACTGGCAGATCACGTCGGTCGGCCACTGGTCGCGCGACCTGATCTATACGATGACCACCGCCCTTACGGTGGAAAACCGTCGCAAATGGGAGCGGGAGCTCGTCGAGCTTTACCTCGACCTGATGGCAGAGCGTGGGGTTCCGCGTGAACCGCTCGACCAAGTCTGGCTTGCGCTGCGCCGGCAACTCATGACCGCGCTAGCCTTCTGGACCATCACCCTCCGGCCGGCCGAAGGCATGCCTGAAATGCAGCCCTTGCGGACGACCCGCGAGTTCCTCAACCGCCTGCTGGTCGCCATCGACGACCACGAGTCTCTGGACGCATAGGGAGGCAGCATGGAAGTCCGGGTCGACCGCGCCCGCTGTGTCGGTCAGGGCATGTGCGTACTCCACGCACCCCTGGCCTTCTCGCTCAGCGATGAGGATGGGTGTTCGGAGGCACGGTTCCGGACCGTTCCTCCTGAACAAGAGGATGCCGTCCGCCACGCTCGCAATGCTTGCCCGGAGCAAGCGATCATCATCACTGAATGAATATTGAGGTGGATAGGACAATGGACCAACAGCGTGGAACCAAGGACGATCCGATCGACTTCGATCACGAAGCTCCGGATCATGCCGAGAACTGGCCGGAGGAATTTCGCGAGCTGCGGGAACGATGCCCAATGGCGTGGACGCGTAGCCACGGCGGCTACTGGCTCGCCACCAGCTATGACGCCGTCGTCGAAATGGCGCGCGATCCGGAAACCTTTTCCAGCCACAAGACCTTCGACCCCGCCACAGGTACCGGCTCCGGCGGGATCACCATTCCTTTCACGCCGATCCCCCGAGGACTGCCGGTTGAGTCCGACCCGCCGGAATGGGACGCGATGCGCGGCTACATCAACCGCCGCTTTGCGCCCAAAGCGGTCGAGGGCTTCAGGCAAAACGCGCGGACCTTTGCCGCGGCGCTCCTCAACCGCGTGATCGAGCGCGGCGAGATGGATCTGGTAAACGACTTCACCGGCCCGGTGCCGGCGATCGTCACCATGCAGTTGATGGGGCTGCCGCTCTCCGAATGGCGTCAATTCGCCGATCCGCTGCACGCGATGGTCTTCACTCCCAAGGAGGCGCCGGAGTATCTCTCCGTGGTTGCCGGCGTCGACTGGGTCTTCCAGCGCTGTGCCGAGGAGTTCCTGCGCTACAAGGACCTGCCGGAGCAAGACGGGCTCCTTTCCTATTTCGCGCACCAGCCGGTGAATGGGCGAATGCTGGACATCGGCGAGGTCCTCTCGCTCTCCAACAACATCATCATCGGCGGCGTCGACACAACCACTGCCCTGACCACCCATGCCCTGGAATATCTCGCCAACCATCCCGATGCGAAAGCCCAACTGATGGCCGAGCCAAAGCTGGTGCCCTTTGCCCGCGAGGAGTTCCTGCGGGTCTTCACGCCGATCCACTGCCTCGCCCGCAATGTGAAGCACGATACGCAGGTGGCCGGCCAGGCCCTCTCCGAAGGTGATCGGGTCATGCTGGTCTGGGCAGCGGCCAACCGCGATCCGGCCGTTTTCGACCGACCCGACGACGTGGTATTCGATCGTGAATCCAACCGCCATCTGGCTTTCGGCTCGGGCATCCACCGCTGTATCGGTTCGTCGTTCGCCCGCATGATGTTCGAGGAGATGCTGGCCCAGATGTTCGCCCGCATTCCCGAGTTCGAGGTCGATTATGCCCGGTCCCGGCGCTATCGCTCGGTTGGCACTATCAATGGCTGGGAGACCATGCCGATCCGTTTTCGCGCAGGCGCAAAGGTCGCCTGCGATCTCGAGCTCTGATCGAGGGCTCCGTCGGCATGGAAAATCCCGATTACATCATCGTTGGGGCCGGTTCCGCTGGTGCCGTGCTGGCCGAGCGGCTGACCGCCGATGGCCGCGCGCGGGTCTTGCTGCTGGAATCCGGACCGAAGCACAACCACCCGCTCATTGCCATGCCCAAGGGCATCGGGAAGATCCTCGGGCGGTCAAGCCATACCTGGCAATATCTGACCGAAGCCCATGAAGGCATCCCGGCCGAGCCGTGGGTCCGCGGGAGGGTTCTTGGCGGATCCAGTTCCGTCAACGGGATGATGTATTTCCGCGGCCAGATGGCCGACTACGACGACTGGGCGGAGGCCGGCGCTACCGGGTGGGGGAGCGACCAGATGTCGCGCGTGTTCGCCGAGCTCGAATGCCGCGAGGAGCAGGCCAGCGGTGGCGGGCCGTTGCAGGTGTCCGTTCCGCGCTCCGGCGATCCGCTCGTCGAGGCGTTCATCGCTGCGGGGCAGCGAATGGGGGTGAGCCGGGTCGACGATCTCAACAATCCCGCGCAGGAAGGCGTCGGCTACGCGCCACAGACGATCCGGCGCGGACTTCGGGTAAGCACTGCCCGCGCATTCCTCGATCGGGCCGCCGGACGAGCGAACTTGCGCATCGTCACCGGGTTCGAGGCCGATCGCGTCTTGTTCGAAGACCTGAGCGCCTGCGGGGTCGAGGGTCGGCTCGGCGGGAACATCGTGCAGTTCCGCACGTCCGGCGAGGTCATTCTCGCGGCGGGCGCATTGAACAGCCCAGCAATACTTCAGCGCTCGGGGGTTGGCGATCCAGGCCTGCTGCAGCCGCTCGGGGTTGCCGTGGTCGCGGAAAACCGCGGTGTCGGCGAGCACCTGCTGGAGCATCGCGCCCTGATGCTCCATTATGATCTCAACGAGCAATTGAGTGAAAATCGTGAATATCGCGGCACCCGACTCGTCGCCAATGTCTTGCGCTACGTCCTCACGAAAAGTGGCCCGATGGCCGCTCCGCCCTATCCTGCAGCGGGGTTCTTCCGCAGTCGTCCTGGCCTCGATCGCCCAGATGCCGAGATCATTTTCGCGCCTTACGTGATGCAGATGCTCGAAGGCAAAATGCTGACCGAGCCACAAGCAAGCTTCCACGTCTTCAGCTTTCCCGCACGCTCGCGAAGCCGCGGTTCGGTCCGGATCGCCGATCGTGATCCGCGAACGCCGCCCCGCATACGGCCAAACTACCTGTCCGATTCCTATGACCGCGAGGTCACGATCGCGGCCTACCGCTTTACGGTGAAATGGATGCGCCAGCCCGAGATCGCCCGACTGATCTCCCGGGAGCGCGATCCCGTCACCGCGATTTCAAGCGATCAGGATATTATCAGTCACTACAAGGAGAAGGGCAGCTCCACGTTCCACTCCTGCGGCACCTGCCGCATGGGGTCTTCTCCGGATGCGGTGCTGGATTCGCGGCTCAATGTACGTGGGGTTTTCAGGCTTCGCGTGGTCGACGCTTCGGTATTCCCTACCATGCCTTCGTCCAACACCAACGGCCCTGTCATGGGCATGGCTTGGCGGGCGGCCGAAATCATCGGCAGCGGCAATCGATGACAAGCCGTGGAGCAGTCTGCGTTTCAGCAGTAACCAACACCGGGTTCATTCTTGGACTATTCTCCCGAGCCCGGCGCAGTTTGCCTTTGCGCTTCCTGTGATAGGCTTTGCCTCAATCAAATGGCGCAAGAACGCCTTTGAATGCGGGAAGAGACAACATGCGAACGCTGCAACCGGTGCGAACGCTGCAATGGCAACTCAGCTTTGAAGGGCTGACCTTCTCCCAGGAAAGTCACGCTTGGACTGCTGGCCTTCGGTTTATGCGCAAGGAACAATTGTTCAATATTCAGCAGGCCGGTACTCGGCGACCGGTTCGGGCGCGCCTGTCCCAACCGGTCAGCGCGGAACAGCGCCTCGGCCGGATCGTGCTCACGCCGGCGGGGTTCGGCATGCCGGTCGAAACAGTCGGGGTCGAAGAGGATTTTCCCGTCCGCAAATTCGAGTTCGATCCTGAATGGCTCAACCACCAACTGGAGGGATCCGTCGACTTCGACTTTCGCCTGGCCTGCGCCTATCCCATATTCGACGAGCCGGTTGTCGCTGCAACTCTGGATCGGATCTACGATGAGCTGATGGCTGATCGACCGGAACGATCGCTCGTTCTGCAAACTCTAACGCGGCTCCTCGCGATCGACACCGCGCGCTCCCTGCTCGCCCGGTCGGCCACCAGCGAATTGACAATGCGCAGCCTTTCATCGGAGCAGGTCGCGCGAATCCGCCATCTGATCCAGACGACTGAATTCAAGGACCTCTCGCTGGCCTACGTTGCCGGCAAGGTCGATGTCAGCCAGACCCGGCTGCGGGAGATGTTCAAGCGCGCTACAGGTCATTCACTCAGGGCCGAGATCGAGGAAGCACGGGTCGCAACGGCCTGCACCCAGCTGATCTCTACACATCATCCCCTGAAGGTTCTCGCCCACCACCTCGGTTTCACGCATGCCAGCGCCTTCTGTTACTGGTTCAAGCAGGCGACCGGCATGACCCCAACCGAATTCCGCATCCAGCGCGCGGTGAAGTGCGCGGGAGACTGTTGAACCAACTGCGGGCGGAACCCCGCGGTTTGCGAGCGGCCGGAAAGCATGCCCGCATTCGCGCGGGTCCCGAGTCCGTTCCGCATCGGAGGAATAATGAAGCACCTGAAGATCCGGCTACTGCAGGTTCTGGTCACCGCCATCGTGCTGTTGGCGGCGGCAGCTTTCGCGCAGGCGCAAGAGGCCGCCGCGCCAGCCACTCCCCGCGTCTGGCCGGGCGAGGCGATCTTCAACTCCACCTGTGCGGCTTGTCACAACGGCGGCAGTCCCAAGGCCCCGCCGCTATATAGCTTGCGCGGCATGTCGCCCTCCAATCTGCTGGCGATCATCGATCACGGCGTGATGAAGAACATGGCGGCCGGTCTCAGCCCGCTGGAGCGGCGGCAGGTCGTCGAATACGTCACGCAGACGGACCTCAGCACTTACAAGGAGCCTCCCGCACCAAAGTCCTGCGACGCGGCGCATGCGCAGTTTGACCTGTCCAGGCCGTCGGCAGCGGTGGGCTGGGGCTATGATAATCGCCGCTTCGTACCCGCCAGTATCGGCGGGCTCACCGCAGCGGATCTGCCCCGGCTCAAGCTGAAGTGGGCATTCGCGTTCCCGGACGCCTCCCAGGCGCGATCTCAGCCGGTTGTGGCGATGGGCGCGGTGTTCGTTGGCAGCCACAATGGCCAGGTTTTCGCGCTCGACCTCGCCACCGGATGCGTGCGGTGGACCTATTCCGCCGCGGCTGAAGTCCGGACCACTGTCGTAGTGGAACGCTGGCCCGCGGGTTCTCGCCCG
>Ga0068855_100000826_pt1 | contig 38309 bp, 31 predicted proteins | sample KBSCornC52_FD_66592 | JGI IMG/M metagenome (GOLD analysis project Ga0068855, IMG submission 66592) | Corn rhizosphere microbial communities from Kellogg Biological Station, Michigan, USA - KBS Corn C5-2 | ecosystem: Host-associated > Plants > Roots > Rhizosphere > Soil ...
CATCGGAAATTCTCCGAACTTAAGTGCGTCGCGGATAATTTGGAGTTTGATGCGTTGTTCGATGGTCATATTTCTGCGATGGGTTCCGATGTTTCGACTTTCACGGCCTCGTGATGCCAATAGCGGTGATAGAAAGTCATCAGAAGTTTACTGATATCACCGGCCCATTTCTGCGAATGCCGCTTGGGTGCGCGCCGGCGAACAGTTATGCCGCTCCACGATTCGACCGCGATCAGACCAGCAAACCACGGCACATTCACCTTATCGGCGATCGTTGCTGGCATGACGAACCAGAAGCGGTTCGGGCCGCTTTCACTTCCTGCAAGGAGAGCGTGTTTATTTTTCGGTCCGCTCTTTACGAAATGGCCCAACTCACCAATCTCCCAGTCAGTCCTTTCCTTGCCCGCGTCGGCCTTGAAATCTGCCACCGAAAGCTTGATTTCGTACTCGTCAACCATCCCGGTCTTACTCAATCGCCATAGGTCACATTCCCACCAGTGAAGCGGCGTGAACCGCGGGATGATGATTTGCGACGCACGGTAGAAGTGACCATGCAAAATGCGCGTGATATCCTTCGCTGTGATTTGGCTCATAGCTTTACCCTCGGTTGAATCTCTGCATCAATCGCCCGCAGCAGCGCCTGCACGTCCGGTATGCTGCGAACGATCACCATACGCCAGCCGTTCGCGCGCATGGCCATGTGGCGCGAGGTCTGGTCGGAAGATAGCGCGCCTTTCTCGGTCTTCACTTCCATACCTACCGGAACGCCTCGATACGCAAACGTGAAATCTGGCCAACCCGCGGGGAGTGGCGATTTCTTTCGCCCGTCGGGCTTGATGTACTCTATCTCGTGCAGCCGAAGGTATCCGGCGATTTCGCCCTGGAGGTCGAGCTCAGCCTTTTTATCGGCGGCCTCGTAAATCTCTCCCATGGTTCGGCCAGCCTTGCCAAGCGGCTCGCGATCCCTCTTCGCGATCAGCTTCAGGCAGTGCTCTGGAAGGACTTTTACGCTGCTCATTCCATCCCCCTTTCGAAAACCGAGTAGATCCGAATGCGGTTATTGAAGCCGCAGATGACGCCAACCGCAGCCACGAAGATCGTTCCCTTAGGCGGACTCGGAAGTAGGTAGTGGATGATGCCGACGCGACCGCCAGGGAGAACCGCTGCCAGAGCGTTTTTTAGCAGAAGGTTCGGCGAAGGATATTTCTCCGCTCCCGGCGCGTAGTGCACCGCGTCAGCCTCGCTGTAGGGCGGGTCGATGAGAATCGCACCCCATTCGTCACACCCATGCGGGTTCTTCGGCAACGGCTCGCGCGCGTCCTGCAGAAAATCCGGATTCGTGCTCGGATCCAAATCCAGCGTCATATCCAGCGGCCCGATGGCACGCTTGTAGGGATACAGCTTCGCCATTCCCCCGCAGACATGCAAAACAGGATCATCCAACGGAACCCCCAACAGCGCCCGGGCCCGCTCTGGAAATCCTCCCAGATACGCCCCGTAGTACTTCACCCCGCCGCGCAGCTTCGCGCGCGCCAGGAACCACATGTCGGTGATAGGCCGGTAGCTCATACGCGCACCTCCTCGGTCTCGGTGATAAGGTCCTGCTCTTCGTGGTGCTCAACTTCTGCAAGATTTCGAACGGCCTGCTTATAGTAGGATGGTTTCAGTTCAATCCCGATTGCACGGCGCTGATTTAGCACAGCTCCAAATACCTCGCTCCCCACGCCCATGAACGGAGATAGGACCACCTCGCCCGGATTCGACCAAAGGACGCAACCACGCTCGATAACATCAAGTTGGAGGGGATGCACATGCCGCTCGTCGTCAACATCTTTGCTCTCGCGGTATGGTAACACCCGATCGATGCGAATGTCGTCCCAGTAGGAGGACGCGTACTGGCGCCAGATCCAATGGGAGTAGCGGTTCTCTGTCTGCTTCCCAGTGTACCCTTTGAATTGACGAAGCTCCGCCGGCATTACCCGTTCGCCGGCGTATCGCTCCAATCCTGTGGGATGCGCCACGGGAACGAGGTTCTCGCCTTTCTTGCGAAACTTCAGGAGATAGTCAGCGCAGGCGACATCGCAGAGCGTGGAGTCAGCCACAATTTGCGCGTGAGCGAGGCCCTTGGCCATCGTGCGCAGTCGCACGCCCAGCGGCTCCTTCCAGATGCCGTAGCGGGCCGACAAATCGAATCCGAGCTCTTCGTGAAGACGGATGATGTCGCCGGGGAAATCTATCAATCCGGTGCCGGCGTTGGCCCCACACCCGAGGCGAGCATTTTTGCCGGTGCCGGTGCCGGGAATGTCCATGCAATGCACCGCGGTTACGCGACCTGGCTTCGTCAGCCGGGCAATCTGGGAGACAACGAATCGGTAGTGCTCAAAAAACTCCGAGTAGCTTCGGCAATTTGAAAGATCGCGTGGACTCGATGAATAATTGAAGAGTCCGCAGAAAGGCGGAGAGTAGATGCTAAGGTCTACTTTTTCGTCAGGCAGTGAGCGCATCACCTCGATGCAATCGCCATTGTAGACAGCGTATTTTTCCGTGATGAGTTGATCGATTATAGCCATGCGGGGACTTCTTCTTTTTTGGTGTGAGCGTTGGAGGCTTCGATGCTCAGCTCGTTGCCGATGAGTTCCACCAGACGAGCAAACATCGCTTCCGCCTGCCGCGCCTTCCTGTTGAGGTTGGCCAACACGCCAGCCTCGCCTTCGGAGGCGATGACATCGGCGCGAACGGGCTGAGTCTGGCCGAATCGCCAGAACCGACGAATCGCCTGATACCACTGCTCAAACGAGTGCGACGGAAAGGAGGTTTGGTGCGCGCAATGCTGCCAATTCAGGCCGTAGCCAGCGATGACCGCTTTCGATACGAGCACGCGGATCTCGCCGCGTTGGAAGGCTTCGAACGCCTCTTCTTTAAAGTCGTCCGAGTTAGAGCCGTCCACCTCGACCGCGGCAGGGATGAGTTTCTTGAGGAGCTTCCCTTCTTCGTTGAGATGACACCATGCGACTGCGGGTTTCCCTGTATCGACAATTAGTGAGGCTGCCAACTCGCACCGCTCCCGGATTGTGCGCCGGCGTTCGCTGCGCTGCTCGGCCAGCCCGACGGCCGGTAGGTCGAACAGGAAGTCAGGATTGCTCGTTTTTGCTGCAACGATGTGTTCTTTCGTGATCAGCGCCGGCAGCGAGTAGCCGTCATCCGAGAAACCGATATCGCTCGGTTTGCGGCACGCCCGCGCCCAGGAACACACCCAGCGCCAGAAATCCTGTTGCGAGTGGCCACGAAATCGGTATTTCCCGAATCCACCCACTGCCGCTCTGCCATCGCGATCCAGTCGCTCCGTGGCCGCGAAGCTGATCGAGTTGTCCTGCTTGAAAAACCGACTGAGCATGTCCATGAAACCGAGATGCCCAAGGGCCTCACTGGACGTGCCGAGCTCGATGTAATCATTCGGCGCCGCGGTCGCCGTGCACAGCAACCGATAGGGCAGCTTGCGCATGAAGTCGGTGACCTGCTGCTTTATCTGGCCATCGAAATTCTTCAGGATGCTCGATTCGTCGCAAACGACTCCACCAAACTTCTGCCAGTCGAATTTGTGAAGCTGCTGGTAGTTGGTGACTGTGATCGGCGCAGCGATCGAGCCGTCACGCGATTGCGCGCACTCGATGCCGAATTTGTGACCCTCGCGAACGGTCTGCGCACCGACGGACAGCGGCGTCAGGACAAGCACCGGCTTGCAGGTCTTCTCCACGACGTTCTGAGCCCACACGAGTTGCATCGGCGTCTTTCCGAGGCCGCAGTCGGCGAAGATCGCGGCACGGCCCTTGCGAACAGCCCATTCGACCAGGGCCCGCTGGAATGGGAACAGGTAATCAGGGAGGAATAGCGGCTTGAATCCCGCCTGATCGGTTAGATGCGTCTTGCGACTCAGGAACTCGCTATATTCAACGGTATTGCTCACCGGTTGCCCTCCACGGTTGGAAATTCACGCACACGCAAATCTTCCGGCCACTCGCTGATGTCGCCGCCGTGCGAGTCTTTCAGCGTATGCAGGTCTTCCATCGGACTATCGACGTTTTGGAACGGCTTCGCTCCGAGTTGCTTAACGAAACAGGCAATCCCGCGCTCATTGCAGAAGGTGACGCCATTCAGAATCCAATCTACGTCGCACCTGCGCGCATTCTTGCCGCTCTTGCCGTCGCTTTCGCCGCCGAAGATGATCCAGTCGAACCGATCAGCGTGCGTCGTGTCGAGCGGTCGCAGCATCGGCTCGCAACTCAGGAAGTGAATGCGGGCCGGGATGCTAAGTGCTGCCTTTTGGTCAGCACCTGCACTTACGCCGATCCAAATGTTGCGTGGCGGAACACCGGCCAACGGACCAGTGCCGGCGCAGGCCAGCCAAGACTCGAGCCTGCCCGCATCCTCTTGAAAACCGCGGTCGAATAGACTGTGGAATGCGCCTTCGATTCGCTGTTGCCAGTTCTGCGGGCGCTTCGTCAGCAGGAGCCAGTCCAATTCCGGAGTGGAAAATATCAGGCGCATGTAATCGGACAGCCACTCAATCGGCACGTTCTCATCATCCAGCCAGTCGCAGAGCGAATTCCCGAACACGCGCTCACGAACGCCTTCACGCGCAGCCTTTCGGTTCCACGCGAGAGGATTCTTCCACGTGCTCTCCGCCGTGCGAATGCGTTCCGCTCCATGCTTCAGCCCGCGAAACTTAAACGCGGGAGTCGTGATGATATAGCAGTTCTTGCATTCGTCCGCGACTTTCCGGCATCCAAGCCAGGGGTTAAAAGAATAGCAGCACCATTGAATGTTAGTAAGTCCCATAAGATTAGCGTTCTGCGTTTTCTTCTACCGTGTTTCCAATGATCTGATTTGCGCACTGCGAGCACATCGGCCCCGGGAAATTGTGAGCGCAGGACAACGGCATACGCTTGACGCCAGCGCGTTCGATTGGCCTACCGGCACCAAGTTCCTTCAGCTTCTGCGCACCCTTTTCGAGAAAGGCGGCATCAAGTTCTCCGCTCACCCCTGCACCGCCTTCCCTTGAAAATGCTTACTGCGGCGGAACTCCGCTGTGATCCCTTCCCGCATCGTCGGCATGGAGGCATCTCGACGTTTGAGAGCAGCCTTCAGTGCGTCGTTAAGACTTCGCGCGCTGCCAATGTTATCGACCAGTTTGCGACCGCATCGCTTTTGGAATTTCGTTTTCATGCGGCGCGGAACCCTTTCTCCTGAACGATCAATTCGGGACAATTGGCCCGTACCAAAGCCTCAGCGACTGGCGGGCAAACGCTGTTGCCACACATCCGCACCTGCGCGTGTTTGGGCAGCGGGGCGTGGACGACCTTCTTGCCGCGTTTGCGAGGGACCACGGGCGCGATGATGTAATCCGGCGGGAACCCCTGCGCGCGATAAAGCTCGTGAGGCTCGAGCATCCTCATCCCGATATCGGTGATGACGTATTCCTCGCCATGGATCGTCACCAGGCCGATGCGATCTTTCGCCGTGATCGTGTGCATCGGATCCTCGATCGACACCGCCTCCTTCTCGTTGCCGTAGTATTTGACGAGAAAGGCGCGCACCTCGGCGATATGGTTGCCGCCGCCGGTGACAGTGTGCATGGGCTCGCGCGCATCCTGCCCGGTGGTCGTGCCGTAAAGCTTCGAGAGGTGAGATACAGCCAACTCCGTCTTCCCGCCGCCGCCCGCGCAGATCGTTCCCACTGGCTCGGAAACTTCGCCGCCGATGCTTTTCCCGAAGTGGCGCACCAAATTAACCGCAGCAATGGCCGCGTGGTTTTCCGTCGTCTGCGCGTTCAAGCCGTCACCGCTGTGGTTCACCTTCACGATGAACGGGTCTGGTGAGTTGAGGACGAATTTCTCGATGCCTCGCGCGATTCGGCGCAGGGTCGCGGGTGCGAGCGGCCGGTTGCGCTCGAAGATCGAACGGCAGGGAATGCTCCAGTCGATGCAATCGGCCGCCGTCCGCCATGGCCGCAGTTTCTTCGCCTTCACCGCCGGGCTATTCGGATCCCCGTGTGTCGGTTCCGGCCACACGATAGGCTGCCCATCACACCGCAGGATGATATAGAGCCGCTTGCGAATGGTGGGGGCCCGCGTAGTGCTGGCCCGAATCTCGCGCGATTCCATCAGGTAGCCGAGACCGCGGCGCGCCAGTTCTTCATCCCAGACGTCGCCTAATGCCTCACGCACGTCCGGCAGATCGGGATGATCGAGCGAAACGCCGGTAGTCAGGATCGCCTCGAAGCAATCGTAGGTCCGTGACTCCTCGTCCGGGCACGGCTTACCGTCACGCAGCAGCGGCCCCCATGTCCGAAACTCTTCCACATTTTCCATGCCCATCACCCGCGGCGGACGCAGGCCGGCTTTGATGAAAGCCATCGCCCATTTCACGACCACCCACGCCAGACCGCGGATTTTCTTTGAGCGCGGCTTTCCTCCCTTCGCCTTCGAGAAGTGTTTGCAGTCGGGCGAAAACCAGCCGAAGCCCACCCGGCGGCCACCGACCCACATTCCTGCGTCATTCTGGTGCCATCCACATACTTCCAGCGGGTTCACCTCGAACACATCTTCCACGAGATGCCGAGTCTGCGGGTGATTCGCCTGGTGCATGGCGATCGCTTCCGGATCGTGGTTGATCGCAATGTCGACGCAGCGCCTCAGCGCGAGCTCGATGCCGGTACTCGCACCTCCGCCGCCGGCGAAGTTGTCCACGATCATCTCCTCATGGAGATCGAACACGAATTGGTTCCGGATCATGCGGCCCTCCCGACTGTGAGGGTGAGGGTGGCGCGCCTGGCGCCCCGGGCTGCAGCCGAACATGTCCTGCACTCTCGGTGCCCATTCCGCCTCGTGATGGTGTTCTCCGCCGTGAATGGGTGGCCGCGCCGGCATTCAACTATCACAAGAGCCGGCCTCCGCCTCAGGTTCTCATGGATCGTGACGACCTCGAGATGCGCAGGGTTGCAGCACAGCCGAATGCCGCACAAGTGGTCCACTGTCATCCCGTCCGGGATTTCGCGGCCGGAGAGGAGAACCGCCACGCGGTGCGCCAAGCACATCCGGCCCTGGAATCGAACAGCACCGTAGCCGCTGCCCTTCTGTCCGCCGAGCCAGATCCAGCAGGGGCCAAGGTCGGGGCGGCGTTCGGGAATTGGGCCGTTTTGGTCTACCTTGGCGAGAAAACGCGGCTCGTTTATGCCGGTTTTAGGGAGCGCGTGCGGCGCTACCTCCGCGCCACAAAGTGTGGCAGAATCCGTGTGGCAAATTTCAAACCGGCCGTCTGATTTACAGAGTGGGTTGGGAGGGACTCGAACCCTCAACCAACGCCTTAAAAGGGCGCTGCTCTACCATTGAGCTACCAACCCGGCTGGTTTTGGAAGGGGCGGATGGATAATTCACCGCGGCGGGTGACGCAAGGACTAAATCCAGTGGAATCCAAGGTGAGGGAGGAATCTCTATTTTCCCCGCCCGGCGGATGAGAGGGAATCGCGCCTTGCCCACGCTGCAAATCCGTGCCACGCAATTCCGCGCCAATTTCCAGACGCTCTTCCGCACCGCGCCGCCCATGACTGACCTCGCCACTTTTTTCCGCACTCGTCGCACGCTCTCCGTTATTCTCGCCGTTCTGTTGCTGGCGGGAATTGTCGTGGGTGTCGGGGGCTGGCTGGGATGGTTTTCGCATCGGAATCCGTTGCTGGATTCACCGCAGCTCGCGCTGGAAGGGTTGCAGGCGAAGTCGCTTTACTACAATGGGCGCGCGAAGCCCTGGCTGCTCTCGTTGCGGCCGGATTTGCTCACGCCGGAGGATCGCGACCTGGAATCGGATCGCTCGCGCGGGTTTTTGCAGGCGGTGGAGAATCCGCAGCTATTCCGCCAACTCGATCGCAAATATCGCTTCGATGCGCTGCTGCTCACGGGCGATCCGAGCGAATTCAAGCCGCTGCTCGATCACCTCAACGAGACGAAGGACTGGACGCTGCGGTATGTGGATCACACGAGCATGGTTTTCCGGAGGGACGGCGGGCGGCCGTGGGAACTGGCGGATTTTGCGCCGGTGCGCGCACGTTTCGCCAAAAGCCGGGCGCGCGACCGGGCGGAAGTGCTGGCGGAAACCGCGGTGAAACTTTTCGCGGCCAAACAGGCGGATGCCGGCAAGGCGTTGCTCGATGAGGCTTCGCACATCGCGCCGAACGAGCCGCACGGGGCAAATGCGCTGGCGACGTATTACCTCGGTCGCGGGGAATGGCGGCAGGCTATGGAGCAGGTGGACCGGGCGCTGTCGTCGGACAAGCAGTTCCTGCCGGCGCTGGCGACGAAGACGCAGATACTCTACGGCATGCGGCGCTACAGCGAGGCGTATGCGCTGTCGTCGGAGTTGATCGAGAGGCTGCCGAATGATCCGAACCTACTGTTTTATCATGCAAAGATCGCGCACGAGGCGCACGCGTATCAGGCCGAGGTGGATGCGCTGGGGAAGCTGATCCAGCAGGCGGGAGCGGAGAGGCGACCGATTGGCGGTTATCAGCTTTACCTTGGGCAGGCTTACACGGCGATGGGCGATGCGTCGCGGGCAGTCGAGGCGTTCATGGTGGCGCTGGATGATCCGAGTTTGCCGGTCGACCAGCGGGATTTCGCGCGAGAGAACATCACGCGGATCAAGAAGCGGACGGGGCTGTAGGGCGGGTGGCTTCGAGGAAGCCGGGCAGATCCCGCAGGGAATTGATCGGACGCTCCAGCCGGAAGACCTGGATACCGGCGGCTTCGGCGCCTTGCCAATCGGAGCCCGGTTCGTCACCCACATGGAGGGCTTCGCCGGGGGCGACGCCGGTCAGGGCCAGGGCCCGTTGAAAAATCCACGGGTCCGGTTTGTCCGCGCCGGCTTCGCTGGAAATGATGATCGGGTCGAAAAAATCGCTCAGGCCAAGATTGGCCAGGATGGGGCGCAAACGGCCGTCGAAATTGGAAATGACCCCGAGGCGGTAGAAGTGCCGGAGCTGGGTGAGCACCTCCCGGGTCTCCGGAAACAGTTCCCAAATGTTCGGTCGGGTAAATTCGGTATAGAGCTGCTCAAAGTAATCGAGTCGTGGCAAGTGCCCTTCGGTCACTGCGCACTGGTCGAGGACTTGTCGCACCAACGAAAACCACCACCCCTTGTCATCCTCCTGCCGAGGGAGACGGGTCGCCGGGCGGACTGGCATCTGTTTCCACACTGTGCGAAAGGCGTGCGACAGAGCTTCTGCATCGAGATGACACCCGAAACGGGCGGCCACATCCCGGTAATGCCATCCGACCCCCTTGGGCAGGTGAAAGAGCGTGCCGGCGGCGTCGAAGAAGAGGATTTTGGTCACGAATGAGTGAAATTGCGGGTCCAGTTGCGGGTCAGATCGCCAGAGGAGGGACGCCTCTTTTAAAGAGGCATTCCACCTTGACGCCCCTATAGGGGAGGGGTATCTTGATCCTCCAACTCCGGCGCTTGCCAAGTGGGTTAAACGCCCACTTTTTTTTGTCCCCGGATGCGGAAAATTGAACCTATGAACAGTGAAATCCTAGCAGGCCTCGACTTCTTTGAGCGAGACAAGGGCATTAAACGGGAAGTGCTCCTGGAAGCGATCAATAATGCTGTACTGGCGGCGGCCCGCAAAGCGGTCGGCCCGGCCAAGGATTTGCGTGTCGATATCGACCCCAAATCGGGGGAAATGAAGGTTTATGCCAAGCTGATCGTCGTCGAGAAGGTCGAAAACAAGCACGACGAGATCAAGTTCGACCTGGCGAAGAAATTCAAGAACGACGTGCAGCTCGGCGAAGAGCTCGAGGTGCCTGTCACTCCGCGCGATTTCGGCCGCATTGCCGCCCAGACCGCCAAGCAGGCCATGATGCAACGCATCCGCCAGGCGGAGAAGGAAATGATTTACGACGAGTTCAAGGATCGCGCCGGCGAGATCGTCAGCGGCACCGTGCGCCGTTTTGAGCGTCTGGATGTCGTCGTGGACCTCGGCAAATTCGAGGCCGTCATGCCCAACAAGGAACGCGTGCAGACCGAGGACTACAATGTCGGCGACCGCATTCGCGCCTACGTCGTGGCCGTTCAGAATGGCGCCCGCGGTCCGGAGATCATCATCAGCCGCAGCCACCCGAATTTCGTCCGCCGCCTCTTCGAGACCGAAGTCAGCGAAATCGCCGACCACACCGTCGAGATCAAGGGCATCGCTCGCGAAGCCGGCCATCGCACCAAGATCGCCGTGTGGAGCGCGAACGAGAAGGTCGACCCGGTTGGCGCCTGCGTCGGCATGCGCGGCGCGCGCGTGAAGAATATCGTTCGCGAGCTGAACAACGAGAAGGTCGATATCATTCGCTGGAGCGCGGACACGAAGGAATTCGTCCTCGAGGCGCTCAAGCCGGCGAGGGTCAAGAGCGTCACGCTCGACGATTCGAAGAAGAACATTTTGATCAAGGTCGATGAAGACCAGCTCTCGCTGGCCATTGGCAAGCGCGGCCAGAACGCGCGGTTGACTTCCCGGCTCACCGGCTGGGACATCAACATCGAGCAGGACAAGTCGGTGATTGAAGACTTCAATGAGCGCGTCGGCAAAGCGGCGAAGACGCTGGCCGATGCCTTGAGCATCGAGCAGGCGGTCGCGGTCTCACTCGTCAAGGGTGGCCTCAGCACCCTGGAGACGCTTGCCGAAGTCGAGCCGCAGGATATCGCCGATACCGTCGGTGTTTCGCTCGAGAAAGCGACCGAGATTCAAACTGCGGCGAAGCGCGCAAGCGGCTCGCTGGCCTCCACGCAGTAGGCCATGAAAACCATTTTCCAAAGGACTTTTGATGCCATCCACCAAGACCACAAACAAAGCGGGCGCGAAGAAAGCCGACGACGGAAAACCGTCGAAGGCGAGTGCTGCCCCGAAGACCCCGGCCAAAGCCGGCGCTGCTGCTGATAAAGGAAAAAAAGAGGAGGCACCCGCTGCCGCTCCCAAGGCAGTGAAGCAGGAAGCCGTTTCCCTCATCGGGGACAAGCCGAAGGTCAAGCGTCCCCCGCGTTCGGCGTCGACTCTGGATAACCGCATCCCGATTTCGAGGATTCTCGCCCCGGAAGCGCCCAAGGCCCCGGTGGCCCCGCCGCCCGAGCCAGAGCCGGTCGCGCCTGCTCCTGAGACCGCCGCCGCGGCTCCGCCCGAAGTTCCGCCTACTCCGCCTGAAGCACCCGCAACGGCTGGCGGCGACGGCAACGAAAAGGTCATCCATCTCAAGCCGCCCTTCACCGTGAAGGACCTGGCCACCGCGATGAATGTGAAGGCGTTCCAGCTCATCAAGGATTTGATGGACATGAACATCTTCGCCGCCATCAATCAGACGATTGAAGCGGACATCGCCGCGAAGGTGTGCGTCAAACACGGTCTCGTTTTCGAAAAAGAAAAACGCAAGGAAGGTGGCGGCGTTCACAAGCCCGAACCGCCCAAGGAACCGCCGAAAGTAGCGCCCAAGCCGAAAAAGGAAGAGCTGGCTCTGCGCGCGCCCATCGTCACGTTCATGGGCCACGTCGATCACGGCAAGACTACGCTCATGGATGCGATTCGCAAGACGCGCGTCGCGGCGGGCGAAGCTGGCGGCATCACCCAGCACATCGGCGCCTACAGCGTCGCGCACAACAAGCATCGCATCACTTTCCTCGATACCCCGGGTCACGCCGCCTTCACGGCCATGCGCGCCCGCGGCGCGAATGTCACCGACATCGTCGTGCTCGTCGTGGCGGCGGATGACGGCATCATGCCGCAGACCATCGAGGCGATGAACCACGCCAAGGCTGCGAAGGTGAAGATCATCGTCGCAATTACCAAGATCGACGCGCCCGGCGCGAATCTCGACAAGGTCAAAGGCCAGCTCCAGGAAAAGGGTCTCCAGCCCGAAGATTGGGGTGGTGACATCGGCGTGTGCCCGGTGTCCGCGCTCAAGGGCCAGGGGGTCAGCGATTTGCTCGACCGCATCCTGCTCGAATCCGAAATGCTCGAACTCAAGGCTAGTTCGCAGCAGGCTCCGCGTGGCACCGTGATCGAAGCGCAGATCGAACAAGGCCGCGGCCCGACCGCGACCGTCATTGTCCGCATGGGCACGCTCAAAGTGGGCGATTCGTTCATCTGCGGCAATTTCGACGGCAAGGTGAAGTTGCTGATCGATGATCTTGGCAAGCCGATGAAGGAAGCGGGTCCCTCCACTCCGGTGAAGGTGCTCGGATTTTCCGGTCTGCCCAATGCCGGCGACGAGTTCGTCGTCATGGAAAACGATCGCGCGGCCAAGGCACTGAGCGCCGAACGCCAGTCCGAAGATCGCATGCACAAGCTCGCCACGCCGGCGCGCGCCACGCTGGAAAATCTTTTCGCCAGCCTCGCCGAAGGGCAGAAGAAAAAGCTCTTCGTCATCGTCAAGGGCGACGTGCAGGGTTCGCTCGAAGCGCTCGTCACTTCGCTGGAGCAGATCGAGAGCAAGAAGATCGACCTCGAGATCGTGCACAGCGCGGTCGGGCCGATCAGCGAATCCGACATCCTGCTGGCCACGGCTTCGAATGCCATCGTCATCGGCTTCAATGTCAAGGTGGAGAACACCGCGGCGCAAGTCGCCAAGCGCGAGAACGTCCAGATCAAGCTCTTCTCGATCATCTACGAACTCATCGACCAGGTGAAGGAAGCGATGGCGGGCATGCTCGATCCGGAGACTCGCGAGACCGTCATCGGCCACGCGGAAGTCCGCAAAGTGTTCGAGTTGACGAAGGGTCTGGTCGCTGGTTGCGCCGTGACCGATGGGCGTCTCGCCCGCACGGCCCGCGCCCGGGTGGTCCGCGGCCGCACGCCGATTTACGATGGTGGCTTTGCCACGCTCCGCCGTTTCCAGGACGACGTGAAGGAAGTCCGCAGCGGCCTCGAATGCGGCATCAAGCTCGGCGATTTCAACGACTACGAGGTCGGCGACGTCATCGAGTGCTACACTCTCGAAAAAGTCGCTCAAAAGCTGTGACGGATCAGTTGAGAGTTGAGGGCTGAGAGTTGAGAGCCGCACCGATTGGGTGCGACGTTCGGCTCCAGTGCCGATGGCTCTCAACACTCAACTATAAACTCTCAACTTTCCCATGAAGCACCGTCTCGAACGCGTCAACGAACTGCTCAAACGTGAGCTCGGCGAGCTCCTCAGCCGTGAGGTGTCCTTCGAGGCTGCCCTCGTGACTGTGCAGCAGGTGGACATCACGCCGGACCTCAAGCACGCCCACGTCTTCATCAGCGTGATCGGCAGCGACGCCCAGGCCAAGGCGGCCATGGCGAAGTTGCATGACGCTCGTAAGAATCTGCAACATCTGCTCTCGAAGCGCGTGGTGCTGAAGTACACGCCGCACCTGCACTTCAAACTCGATGAATCCATCGAGCGCGGCACCCGAATCATCAACATTCTTAGCGAGATCGAGATTCCGCCGGACGAACCCGCGCCGGACGAGCCTTCTGAAGACGCTGATGGAAAGTAACCACGCTCTCGCGGAGATCGCGGAGGTGCTGCGCGGCCGGAACCGTTTCGTGGTGATGAGCCATGCACGGCCCGATGGCGATGCGCTCGGCTGCACGATTGCGGCGGCGCTGTGTCTCCAGCAGCTTGGCAAGGACGTCACCGCTTGGAACGAGGATGGTGTGCCGGAAAAATTTCGCTATCTGCCGGGGCATGAGATGGTGTTGCCTCCGCCGGCGGAGCCACAGCGTTTCGAAGTCGCGCTCGTGCTGGATAACGCGGTGAAGACCCGGGCGGGCAAGGCCGTTGAGGCCGTCGCGCACGCGGATGTGTGGATCAACATCGACCACCACATCACCAACGAAGGCTACGGCGATCTCAGCTACATCGACGCCACCGCGCCGGCGACCGGCCAGATTTTGTTCGAGCTTTTCCGTGGACAGGGCCTGCCACTGACCTGTGCGATGGCCGACAATCTTTTCGTCGCCATCAGCACGGACACCGGCTCGTTCCAGTATCCGAGCACCACGGCGCGCACTTACGAGATAGGCGCGGAGTTAATTCGCGCCGGCGTGAATGTCGGTGAGCTTTCGCAGAAGATGTACGAGAGCTATCCGCGCCGCCGGCTCGAGCTGCTGCGCGAGTTGCTGAACGTGCTGCGCTTTAGCAGCAGCGACCGCGTGGCCAGCTTCGCGCTCAGCGCGGAAACCACGAAGAAGCTCGGCATTCAGCCAGATGACACCGAGGGGCTGATCGATTACATCCGCTCCATCAACGGCGTCGTGGCCGCGGCCTTCTTCGACGAAATCGGCGATGGCCGGGTGCGGGTGAGCCTGCGTTCGAAGTCCCCAAAAATCAATGTGAGCAAGGTCTGCCAGCTCTTCGGTGGCGGTGGACATATGCTCGCGGCGGGTGCGCGCGTGCAGGGCTCGCTCGCCGAAGTTCAGGAAAAAATTTTGCATGCGATCGACCATGAATTTGACCAGCCTTGACGGCGTCCTCCTTGTAGACAAAGCGCCCGGCATGACGTCGCACGACGTCGTGGCGATTGTCCGCCGTCGGCTCAATACCAAGAAAGTCGGCCACTGCGGCACGTTGGACCCGCTGGCCACCGGCCTGCTCATCATCGTGCTCGGCCGCGGAACGAAGATCCAGGACCTGCTCATGGCGGAGGACAAGGAATACGTGGGCACGATGACACTCGGCGCGACCACCGATAGCCAGGATGCGGACGGCCAGGTCGTCGAGACCAGGCCCGTACCCGATTTCGCGCGCGAGCAGATCGATGCGGCCTTTGGCAAATTCCAGGGCGACTTTTACCAGACGCCGCCGATGGTCTCGGCGATCAAGAAAGAAGGTGTGCCGCTCTACAAGCTGGCGCGCCAAGGGAAGACCGTGGAGCGCGAACCGCGCTTCGTGCATGTCTACGCGCATGAGATTCAGTCGGTCCGCCCAACGGAGATCGACTTCCGCGTCGTCTGCTCGAAAGGCTTTTATGTGCGCACCTATGCCTTCGATATCGGCAACGAGCTCGGCTGCGGCGCGCATCTCAAATCGTTGCGGCGCACGAAGAGTGGCAAGTTCACCCTGGAACACTCGGTGACGGTGCAGGATATCCAGACGCTGGATGCCGCGACCATCGAGCAACGCATCCTCAGTCTGCCGACCGTGTCGCGCATGCGTGGAGCCTGATCGAAGATCATGCGCAGTGGTCACGATGCGATTCCCGGCGTCCTGCGCACGATAGGTGAACTACGGAATCTGCCCGGGCCGTTGCATCTGGCCATCGGTGTTTTCGATGGCGTGCATCTCGGCCATCAAGCGGTCATCGGTCGCGCGCTCGACGGTGCGCGGCAGGGCGGGGGAACGGCCGTGGTGGTGACGTTCGATCCGCATCCCGTGCGGGTGCTGCGTCCCGAACAAGCGCCGCGGTTGCTGACCTCGGCGGCGCACAAACTGCAGCTCATTCGCGACCTCGGCGTGGCGCATCAGTTGATCATCCATTTCGATCACGCCTTCGCCGCGACCGAGCCGGAGGATTTCATTCGCGAGTTGGCCGCGGCTGCCCAACCGCTGCGGGAAATCTGCGTCGGCTTCGAATGGTGCTTCGGCAAAGGCCGCGCGGGGAATCTCGCGCTGATCGAGCGTCTGGGAGATGAACTCGGCTTTTCCGAAGTCGGCGTGCCGGCGGTGAAGATCGATGGCGAGATCGTCAGCAGCACGCTCATTCGCGCAGCCGTGGAAAGCGGTGACCTGGCCCGTGCGGCGAAATTGCTCGGTCGGGAGTTTACCATTCTCGGCACCGTCGTGGAAGGCGATCGCCTCGGCCGGAAGCTGGGTTTTCCGACTGCCAATCTCAGCGCGCACAACGAGCAGTATCCGCCAAATGGTGTGTATGCTGTCGAAGCGCGCCGGGGAGATCGCACGTTGCCTGGCGTGGCCAACATTGGCGTCCGCCCCACGGTCAAGAACGCCGGTGGTGAGCGCTTGCTCGAAGTGCACCTCTTCGATTTTCAGGAAGAAATCTACGGCGAAGATTTGGAAATCACTTTCCGCAAATTCCTCCGCCCCGAGCAGAAGTTCCCGGGCCTCGACGCTCTGCGCGAACAAATCCAAAAAGACGCCGCGCAAGCGCGCGCAGTGCTCGGATAGATTGTAGCAAGCTGTAGCGGCGCCGTCCCCTGCGTCGCACTCTTTCGGCGAGAGTGGCTTCTGCGTCATTCCTAGCCAAGACTCGCGACTGTTTGACGTTTGGCATTTTCTTGGAAGAGTAGGTGTCCATTCAGGAACCAAGTCGATAAAGGGAGATCGCGGAGCGATCCAAGCCTGTAGCCGGAGCTTTCAAGCCCCGGTCACCGCCACGAGTACGGTCGTCGCGGAGCGACGTTTGCCCTGAGTCGCTCGATGGGTGATCACGAGGCATGGACCACACGGCCTCTTCATCACCGTATCACTTCATCTTCCGGACAAAATTGCCCTATTGGTATGGCCGACGTCGCTCCGCGACGATCCCGCGTCACGGTTGTCCGGGGCTTGAAAGCCCCGGCTACAGGCTTTGGATCGCTCCGCGATCGGCTTCAAATAGCAAAGTCCACCCGTGGAAGGGGTCGGCGGGGACGTGGCCGGGACTCCCTTCGCCACGGGGCACACTTTCCAGCAGAAAGACATGCACAAAGATCTGGTCAGGGACCCTGGACCGGCCTCACTCAGGCAGGCTGCCGCGCGCAGTTTCCTGCGTTACTTCGCCCGCATGTGCGCGAAGAGCGCTTCGCGCATCACTTCGATCGGAGCCGGTCGTTGGAACCAAATCTCAAACGCCACTTCACCTTGATAGAGCAGCATCGTGAGCCCATTCGCCGAGCGAGCGCCAGCCTTGTCCGCCGCCAGCATGAGCGGCGTGCGATCGGAAACGTAAATGGTATCGAAAAGCAGATGCCGCTTCTCGATGAGTGCAGCAGGAATCGGCGACGGGTCCTCCGGCTTCATCCCGAGCGAGGAGCAATTGATCACCAGGTCCGAATGATCGAGCGCCTTGGCCAGCGAAGCATCATCCCATGCGCCGGTCGAGATCTGCTCGCGCGGATACACCTCGGCGATCGCATCCTCCAGCGGATCGAGCTTTTCGATGCTGCGATTGATGAGCGTGAGATGCTTCACATCCGCATTGGCGCAATGCATGGACACCGCTTGTCCCGCCCCGCCACCGGCCCCGAGTATGAGCACGCGCATCGTGCTGAGTTCGACGCCGAGTTGTTCGCCGATCGCCCGTTCGAGCCCCAGGCCATCCGTGCTGAAGCCCTGCAGCTTGCCTTCCGGGCTGATGCGGATCGTATTCACACTGCCCGCCAGGCGCGCGTGGTCGTCGACTTCATCGGACGCCGCGAGCGCGCCCGCCTTGTGCGGAATAGTGCAATTCACGCCGACGAAACCTTTCGAAGGCAGTAGGTGCAGTGCCTCGGCCAGTTCCTCCGGGCGAATGTGCAGGCGGCAATAGGCCATCTTCAGTCCGCAGGCCTGCAGCGCCGCATTGTGCATCGGCGGAGAAGCGGAGTGCGCGATGGGATCACCGAGGACGGCGAGGCGGAGGCGCAACGGTTCGTCGGCCGTGACGGTTTCCCAGGACTGCAAATCGGCGAAAGTATAGACGGGTTTCATGAAACTGATCGCAAAGCTTTGGAGAGTGTGAATTAAACCGGCAGGAATTCATTTGGCCCGCGAATTACGCGAATGGCACGAATGAGGAAGCCCTTCATTCGCTTGATCCGCGTGATTTGCGGGCGCTTTCTTAGGCGGCGAAACGTTCGCGGGTCCGTTGGATGCGGGCCAGGACGCGCGCTTTGCCCAGCACTTCGAGCATGTGATAAAGGCTCGGACCGACACTGCGGCCGCTCACCGCGATGCGCGTCGGATGAATGAATTCCGCCGGCTTCACACCGAGAGAGGCGGCGAGTTCCTTGAGCTTCGCCTCGAGCGTGGCGGCGTCGAACGTCTCGAGCGCGGAATAAGCCTCCGCGATCTGTGCGAGACGATCCAGCGCGCCCGGTTTGCGCAGTGTCTTCTCCACGGCCGCCGGGTCGTATTCGTAGTCCTCGTTGAAGAAGAACGAAACACGATCCGGGATTTCCTTGAAATGCACGACCTTCATCTTCTCCAGCGCGAGTACGGGATCGAGTTGCTCGACGGGAACACTGATGCCGGCCTTGGCGAGCCACGGCTGCGCCAGTTCGCGATAGCGCTCCATCGGCATCTGCTGGATGTACTGCGCATTGAACCAGTCGCATTTCACGATGTCGAAATGTGCGCCCTTGCGGTTCACATTCGCCAGGTCGAAGCGGCTGACGATCTCCTCCGTCGGCATGATCTCGCGATCGTCCTTCGGCGACCAGCCGAGCAGGCAGAAGTAATTGCGCACCGCCTCGGGAGCGTAGCCGCCCTCGACGTAGCTGGTGATGCTTGCACCCTGGTCGCGCTTGCTCATCTTTGAACCGTCGTGGTTCAAAATGAGTGGAATGTGGCCGTAGCGTGGCGGCTCCACGCCCAGCGCCTTGAAAAGCTGGATATGCTTGGGTGTATTCGAAAGGTGGTCCTCGCCGCGGATGACGTGGGTCATCTGCATCTCGATATCGTCGACGACATTCACGAAATGGAAGATCCACGAACCGTCCGGACGGCGGATAGTCATGTCGGGGGTGATTTCGGTATTGGCGAAATCGACCGCGACCTTGCCGCAAATCAGGTCATCGACCTCCACGACCTCGCGCTGGAAGCGGAAGCGCCAGGCGCCGCCGTCTTCATAAAGATGACCGCCTTCCTTCAGACGCCGGAAATATTTCTCGTAGATCGCCTCCCGCTCACTCTGGAAATAGGGGCCATGATCCCCGCCGACCTGCGGGCCCTCGTCCCAGTTCAGGCCCAGCCAGCGCAGGCCGTCATAGATGACCTGCACGGCCTCCGCGGTGTTCCGCTGCTTGTCCGTGTCTTCGATTCGCAGGATGAACTTTCCGCCATGATGGCGGGCATACAGCCAGTTGAACAGGGCTGTGCGGGCCCCCCCCACATGCAGATAGCCGGTGGGCGACGGGGCAAAACGGACACGAACGGGAGCGGACATAGGGAGGCGGAAGGTGGCGTATGAGCGGGGTGCAGGGAAGAGAAAATCGCGGGTTTGCAGACCTTAGGGAGTTTGATTGACAGCCCATGGCTAGCCTTTATTTTGCCGTTCGTGGCCATGTCTGGCCCGAAACCCCAGGCATCGCCGTTTTTCACGCGCAACATCAATACATTTGGTATGTCCCAAAAAATCCTGGTAATCGACGAAAGTCTGGTCGCGACCAAGCTCACGGAAAACGTGCTGGCGCAAAACTTCCATGGCGTCGATGTCCTGCTGGCACAACGGGGCAACGATGCTTTCGACCGCTTCAACGTGGCCCAACCGGACCTCATTCTGCTGAATGAATCGCTCCCGGATATGGATGCCGAGGCGGTGTGCTATCGCCTGCTGAACGACCCGGCGACCTCGAAGGTGCCGGTGGTTCTCCTCGCGAGCAATGGCAACGGCGATCGCATCGAGGAGCGCTACGACAACGTCATCAAGGTCCTGCCCAAGCCGGTGACGCCCGAGTCGCTGCTCGAAGTCGTCAATGCCACGCTTTCGAAGAACAAGCCGATGGTCAATCCGGCCCGGCAGCTTCTCTTCCACGATCCGTCCCGCACCGTCTTCAGCGGTCATACGGCGTTCTTCTCGCTGCGTTCGGCGCTGCAGATGGCCTACGGCGATCGCCTCACCGGCGCGCTGCGGTTCTTCGTCAATCGCTACCCGATCGAGCTCTTCATCAGCAAGGGCCGCTTCCTTTTCGCCACGTCGCGAAATTTCCAGATGTACTGCCGCGACTCTCCCGTCATCCTTTCGGCGACGAATCTGGGATTGATCATCGAAGGCCAGGTGGCGCAAGCGGCGACCGGCTGCCCGATCTTCCTCTTCCTCTCGGTGCGCAATGGCTTCCCGCATGACGACGTCGTCCAGATCGTCCGCGATCATGGCCAGCGCGTCTTTGCCAACCTGTGGACCGCGGGTCGCGTGACCTTCGAGTTCGAAGAACTCCAGGAGTTCCCCGAATACGTGAAGAACTTCCCGCCGGGAACCGAAGATCCGGACAACTGGATTCTCGGCAGCCTGCGCCATGTGAAGTTCGACAACCTCATGGCCGCGCAGCGCCCCGACCCGAATGGCAGCCCCGCCTACACGCGCAAGGGTTACGAGCTCATCCAGAAGCTCAAGCTCAACGACGTGGAAGCCCGCTTCGCCACGGCGATCAATGGCGCGGAATCGCTTCAGTCCATCGCCAAGAAGATCGGCATCCCGTTGAATGACGCGCTGCTCATCGTCTTCCGCTTCGCCGCGCTCGACATCATCGACTACTGGTCGTCGAACGTCCTCTCCCTCCCCGGCGGCGCTCCCGCCCCGACGCCGGGAGCGGCGTAAGGGGACGACTGCGAACTCCGCAAAAGGCGGAACTGGCGAATTTCGCCTGAGCCTATCTCGTGGTGGCCGCAGCTTCCGGCGTTGGGCCGGTGATCGGCAGTTCCGTTGGCACGCTCATTTCCGCTACTTTGGCGAAGCGGTTGCCGCTGAGTTTCTGTGCCGAGAGTTTGATTTGACGATTCTCACAAGTGGGGCATTTGCGCAGATCCATAATGAGCAGTGCTTTGGTGCGGAATTTCGATTGTTCCGGAGTCCTGGAAAACTCATCGACGGCCGACTGCAATTGTCCTGCCTGGAGTAGTTGCGCAGATGCGTTGTAGGAGCCCATCATCAGGTCCGCTTCTTTCCAGCGCAGAGACCGTCTCCAAAGTTTGCCGAAATACTTCGAGCATCGATTGCAATAGGGGATGGCGGTGAGCATTCCATAGACGATGAAGCCGCCGAGGGAAAATCCGGCGATTTGCAGTGCCGCTACGCCCCATCCCAGCATCCCCAATTCCGTCGGTCCACCGGTGCTGGACGAAGTGCGGTAGCTCATGTGCTCCGTGACCGCTTTGAGGTAGTCCGGGAAGGACATCACATCCGACAACGGGCGCTCGCCGACATACGCATGGCTGTAGTCGAGGTGGTGGATGGAAAAGAACGTCCCCAACGAGACCAGCACCATGTTCAGAAGCAAGAGACGGGTGGGACGGTGATGGAAAATCCGCGAACCGGCCCAATAGCCGATCGCGGCGACGAATCCGCAGGCGATCGCGCCGACCGGGATGATGAAATTCGCCATCCACGTATAAAGAGCGAAATCGAATTCACGTTGTGCGTAGAACGAGCCGTAGGTGACTGCCGCGCTGGTCACCATGCCAAATGCGGTGACGGCAATGTCTTCGAAGACGCCCCGTTTGGCGGATTGGCCGGGCGGCACCGGCGGATCTTGTGCCGGGGGAGTAGTGTGGGCTGGAATGGTGGAAGAGGAGAAGTCGGGGGGATTCATGCCGCGTTGGAAGTAGGGCTTTTACAAAATTGGAAGTGGCGTCGCCATTTCAAAACCTCTTCAACCAGGCATCGGTGGCATACCGATCACGCGCGATTTGTTCGGCATGACTTTGCGTCTCCGCAGTAATTTGACTGCTGGTAACTTTGCCGCTGAAGGCCCTGGGGAGCATGCTGGCCCGACCGCAAAGCCCAGTTGGTAGCTGGATACTTCCTTGATGGAGGAGCCCCCAGCGGGTTCGCCGCTGGGCGGCGCCGGCGATTTTCAAGCCGTGGGCGACAATGTCGTATTGCACGGGCTGGACGAAGCACGCGCTGGCCCTTTCATTGGTGGTCTCGTCGACGAAGACGTCTGTTTCCAGATCCTCGCTCTTCAGCCACCGCGCGATTTGCTCGTGGATCAATCGATACGAATCCAGCGGGCTGAATTGAAAGAACGCAGCGTCGCGCGGAACGAGGAGCGTGTAGGTGATGTCATTGCCGTGCTCCACCAGTCCACCTCCCGTCCAACGGCGAACCAGTTCCCGCCCGCAGGCGATCCGTTCAGCCTCGTGAAAAAGGCTGAAATAGCCGAGCGACACAGCCGGCCGGGACCAGCGGTAAATGCGTAGCGTCGGCTCGGTGACGCGCTGCAGGAGCGCCTCATCCACCGCCATATTCAAGGCGGCGGAATGGGGCTCGGGATCGATGATTTCGGTGATCTGCTCAAACAACACGGGACGAATTCCGCATCTTTCCTTGGACGCCGAAAGACTTCCAGCGGACTTTTCCATCACGCGTTCTCGCTCCCAGGGGGGCATTCGTAATTCCGCATTCGTCATTCGTCATTGCCGCCTCCCATCTCTCCACCTACACTCGCCCTCCCTATGGCAAAAGTAGCACTCGGCAAAGGCCTCGGCGCGTTGATCAATACGCGCGTCGCGTCGCCCACGCCCGCCGTCGAAAGCGGCGAGCGCGTGCAGCCCATGCCATTGAACAAGCTGTTCGCCTCCCCGCTGCAGCCGCGCACCGTTTTTCGCGATGAGCACCTCGAGGAACTCGTCGCCTCCATCAAGGAACACGGCATCATCCAGCCGCTCATCGCGCGGCAGCGCGGGGATCGCTTTGAACTCATCGCCGGCGAACGCCGCTGGCGCGCCGCGCAAAAGGCCGGCCTCGCCGAGGCGCCGGTCATCATTCGCGAAGCTTCCGATCAGGACGTCCTGGAACTCGCGCTCATCGAGAACCTGCAGCGCGAAGATCTCAACCCGATCGAAGAAGCGAACGCCTTTGCCCGCCTCGCCAAGGAATTCGGGCTCCGCCAGGAAGACATCGCGCAAAAGGTCGGTAAAAATCGCGCGACCGTCGCCAACAGCATGCGCCTCCTCGAACTGCACGACCAAGTGCAGAGCTACCTGGCGCAGGATCGCATTTCCGTCGGCCACGCCAAGGTGTTGCTCTCGTTGAAATCGCGCGAAGAACAGGCCCTGCTCGCCGAGGAGATCATCCGCCACAGCTTGACCGTGCGCGCCGCGGAAAAACTCGTCGCCCGCCACTTCGCCGAAACCGGCACGCCGAAGCCGACTCGCAATGGCTCGCCCGCTGCCGCCAAGGCATCCCTCGCGCCCGCTGTCCAACATTTGCAAAATCAGCTTCAGCAGCACCTCGCCACGCACGTGTTGCTACACCATGGAGAAAAACGGGGGCGCATCGAAATCGAGTATTACGGGAACGATGATTTGCAGCGCCTGTTGGGCCTGCTGGGATTGAAACCCGACGACAAATAAGCGCTTGGCTCGGTTCCGCTGCCTCACACTCGTCGCCGCCGTCGTCGCCCTCAGCGCGTGCAAACCCGCGCCCAAAGCGGCCGAGGGCACTGCGCCTGTCGAACAGGAATCGGAGCGCCCAACCGCGATTAGCGTCATCAAAAGCAACGGCGGCGCTCCGGCCAGCCATTCCGCCGCTCCCGCCGTTCCGCCGCCTGCGGAAATCTGGAAGGAATTTTCCGGCGACAAGGCCTTCGCCGAAGCGCGTGCGCAGGTTGAAATTGGTCCCCGCCCCGCAGGCACCCCGGAACTCGAAAAGGCGCGCGTTCTGATCGAGGAATCGCTCCATAAATCCGGCTGGGATACCGAGCGGCAAGCCTTCACCGCGGACACGCCACATGGGCCGATCCAGTTCGTCAACATCATCGCCCGCTTCTCCGCCACCGGCGCCCATCCCGCGCCGCGTAATACCCAGCACGCCATCGTCTGCTCGCACTACGACACCAAGCGTTTCAGCACGATCAAATTCGTCGGCGCGAGCGATGGCGCATCCAGCACCGGCGCGCTGTTGGAACTCGCCCGGGTGCTGGCGCTCGATCCCGCCATGGCGTCGCAGCTCGAACTCGTCTTCTTCGACGGCGAAGAAGCCTTCGTCCAGTTCACCGATCCGGACGATCCCAAGCCGGACGGCCTCTACGGCAGCCGCTACTACGCGCGCACGCTCATGTCCGAGGGCCGCGCCCCGCAATTCAAATTCGGCATCCTCTGGGACATGATCGGCGATCGCGATCTCACCATCACGCTGCCGCCCGATTCCCCGAAGGACCTCGCCAGCGGAATCCTCAAATCCGCCGACGCGCTCGGGGTCCGTAGTAATTTCGGATACTTCAGCCGGACCATTCTCGACGATCACGTGGAACTCAGGCACCGGGCGCGCATTCCCAGTATCGACCTCATCGACTTCGACTACATCTACTGGCACACCGCCGGGGATACCCTTGAGCACATCGCCCCCGAGAGCTTGCAAAAAGTCGGCGCCGTCACCCTTTATTACCTGCGGCAGGCACTGGCCCGGTAGCCCGCGGATACGTCGCAAAAAAATTTCTGACGAAGTTGTTGCCACGCCGGACGAACAGTGCTTTTATCCCGCTCCCCGATTTCGATCGGGACCATTTAGGAAAGCACCCGTAGCTCAATTGGATAGAGCATCTGACTACGGATCAGAAGGTTTGAGGTTCGAGTCCTCACGGGTGCGCTCCTCTGCGAGAGGGACTCACGCAGAATGGCGTCCAATTGGGCAGGCCGAACGCCGGAATACTGCTTCCGCGTGGACCGCAGGACGTGGATCAGCGGTCGCGAGTTCATGGCATCCTGTAGCGAAATTCTCGACCTGAAGCGGAGGTGAAAATGCCTCCGATAAGTTAGGTTGAACAACTTGCCAGACCGGGCCCCGTGCGTCTCTTTACGAAGATGCGTATCCTCGTAGTCGAAGACGATAGCCGAATTGCTTCGTTTGTTGCGAAGGGGTTCAAGCAAAATGGATATATGGCGGAAATCTCCTGCGATGGAGAGGACGCGCTGCAGAAACTGCAGACCGCGCCATTTGACGCGGCAGTGATTGATCTGATGCTCCCCAAGATGGATGGTCTCAGTCTGATTGAGCAGATCCGAAAAGGGAAGACACCGGTCGCGCTGGTCGTCCTGAGTGCCAAACATTCGGTGGAAGACAAGGTCCGCTGTTTGAGGAGTGGGGCGGATGATTACTTGCAAAAACCATTCGCGATTTCGGAGTTGCTGGCCCGTGTGGAAGCGATCGTTCGTCGGGTCAGTCGGGAGGCGGAGGTGGAACGACTCGAGTCGGCCGGAGTGGAAATCGATCTCCTGGCCCATATCACAAAGCGCGAAGGCCGGCGAATCGACCTGCAGCCCCGGGAATTTGCGTTGCTCGAATTGCTGATTCGTAATCGCGGCCGTGCCTTGACGAAGATGCAACTCCTGGAGCGTTTATGGGACTATAGTTTCGATCCCCAAACTAACGTCGTGGATGTTTTGGTTTGTCGACTGCGCAATAAATTGGACCGGGGTTTCGATACCAAATTGATCCACACCCTGCGTGGAATCGGTTATGTCTTCCGCCCGGAATAACCGGCCCTGGCGACGTCTGGATGTGCGCCTGGCGGTCTGGCACTCCATGTTGGTTTTCGTTATTCTGTCCGCGGTTTTGGTCTTGAGCTATTTCGCGCTGCGCAGCCGTGTGGAGGGACAGGACCGGGGCGATGTGCTGTTTCGCCTCCATCAGTATTCATCGGTTTACAAGCATTCGGGGCTGCCCGGCGTTGTCGACCTGGCCTCGTTCCGGAAGGGACGTGCGGAAGAGGCGTACTACTTGAGAGTGGCTTCAAAGGATAACCAATCTCTCTTCGAAAGGGATGCGGACGACTGGTCGGAGTTCGGGCCGGTTGCATTGCACGAGAAGCATTACGACGCGGCGGACCTCCAGTGGACTTCGCTGCCTTCACCGGAGGGCTATGCACTTCTCGTCGCGACGGCGCGCTTGCCGAATGGCACCCTGATCCAGGTCGGCAAATCGACCGAGGAGGCCTTCGCGCTTTTGGCGCAGTACCGCCTCGTGATGCTGGTCATGTTGACGATATCCATGCCCATCAGTTTCGCGGGCGGGGCGCTCCTGGCCAGAAGGGCACTGCGTCCTCTACGCTCTCTCACTCGCACCGTCCGGGAAATCGAGGAGACGGCGAGGTTTTCCATGCGCACTCCGGAAAGCGGAACCGGTGATGAATTGGATGAATTGTCGCGGGTTTTCAACGCGGCCATGGGGCGAATCGAGCGTCTCCTCAAGACCATGCGCGAGTCGCTGGATAATGTGGCCCACGATCTCCGGACGCCGATGACGCGCATGCGAAATCGAGCGCAGACCTGTCTCGAAGAAACGGGTGATGTGGTTGCTCTGCATGAAGCGTTGATCGGATGCCTCGAGGAGTCGGATCATATGCTCGAGATCCTCAATACCTTGATGGATATCGCGGAGGCCGAAGCGGGACTAACCAAAACGCCGGTCAAGTTAGTCAGCCTGGTAGGGACGGCGACTTATGTTCGTGATCTCTATTCCGAGGTCGCTGAGGAGCAGGAAATCGCCCTGACTCAGGATGTGTGGGATGACTGTATTGTTCGAGCCGATTCGCTGCTCCTTTCGCGAGTGTTGGCCAACCTTGTCGACAACGCCCTTAAATACACGCCGAAGGGTGGGTCGGTGCAGATCGAGGGGCGAACCGATGAAAGATTCGTTTGGCTATCGGTGCACGATTCCGGATTCGGGATTTCGCCCGAGGATCTGCCGAAGATTTGGGAGAGGCTATTTCGTGGAGATCGCAGCCGATCCAAGCAGGGGCTCGGGCTGGGCTTGAGCTTTGTCAAAGCGGCTGTGGAAGCCGCCGGAGGGGCGGTCGAGGCGGAGAGTATGCCCGATCAGGGATCCACTTTTACGGTTATCTTTCCGGTTCCCAAAATCGAGGCGTGGGAGCGCGACCTTACTCTTTCGTAATCCAGCGGCAAGGGTGCGGTAAGGACGGGGCTCTTATAATGCCAGCGTCCCCCAAAAACGGAAAATTCTATCGGGGTGATGGATTTCCAATCGTCATGAGAAAACAGAACACGATGTTGTTGAGCCCGGATCGGGAAACCACCTCCTTGAGGATCGAAGTATTCGTCCTCTGTGAAACTGCCCAGGAATTCGATGGAAGGTTGAATCTGCTGGGAACGTTTGAAACCATTCGCGTCCCCGCTTTGCCGGTCGTGATTCCGCTACTCACTGTGGCGATACGCTTGAGATATTGGTCGGACGAGGGCGGCGCCCATCGTTGCGTCATTCGATTGATCGATGCGGATGGACGCCTGATCTTGGAGGAACTGTGTGGCGAGTTTAGCGTCGGGACGAGTAGGGGGAATTCCTCGGACGTGGCGAACGTCCTCGTCAAATTACACGACCTGTGCCTGACGGAGGAGGGGGAATATGGAATGGAACTGTATCTTGACGGCCGTCTCGAGGCCAGCCTCCCCCTGAACATCGAATGCCCTCAGCCGAAGCATTAGGGGATGTCCGGTTTATCGCCATGCCGCGTGGCAATAGGCGCGGGCGCACTCCCGGTGAATGCCCAATCTGGTATTACCATCCGGTAATGTTGCGGAAAGGAAAAGGTAAGGCGGGAAAACGAAACTACGGACGAACCGAGTCAGCACTCTCGGAAACAACCCCAGAACATGATGAAAGTCGCAACCAATCGTAGTGTCTCCAGCCACTGCCGCTTTGCACAATCCGGATTCTCGTTGGTGGAGGTCGTGCTCGCGGTAGGAATCGTCGCCTTCGCCTTCGTCGCGATCCTGGGCTTGCTGCCCGCAGGGATGAATCAGTTTCGCCAGACGATCGATAATACCGTCTCGGCCGAAATCGCGCACCGAGTGATTACTGACGCTCAACAAACCGATTTCGACACGCTGATCGATAAGGCAGACGTCCCGAGCGAACAGTCGAGTAACAGCTACTTTGCTTTTAGAGCGCCCAAAGTGGGCCAACCCGAATTTCGATATTTCGACGAACGAGGAGAGGAAGTAGTCCCACTATCGGCGACGGGTCGCCTTGATCCCAGCGCACTCTCCGACGACGAAAGGGCGCGAGTTGTCTACCATGTTCTGGTTCGTGTCATGCCACAGAGTCCGGTGCCGGAGACATTGGCGGGCGTCGGCGGCGGAAAGGAACTCGCGACGCTCACCGTTCAGGTGGCGAGGAATCCCAGCAACCGGGCAATCAAGATTAGCACTGCCGGCAACGACGACGTGAACGAGCCGAATCGACAGTTATTCGTCCAAACACCGGGTGTCAGTTTCCTCACTTACTCGGCCCAAATCGCTCGTAACCAATGAAGACGTTGAAGCGAAAACTCGGCGAGGCCTACCCCGCCTTCACGCTGGTGGAACTCATGGTCTCCACGGCCATCATCTCTTTGTTGATGGTCATTTTGACCACGATGGTGAACCAATTTTCCCAGACGTGGCGTTATGCATCGAGTAAAGTAGAAGCGTTTCAGGCGGCGCGAGACGGGTTCGAGTCGATGACGCGAAAGCTCAGCCAGGCTACGCTGAACACCTACTGGGATCTCTATTACGTCAATATCGGAGGACGGCAGGCGCCCAAGGATTTCCTTCGACAATCGCAACTGCGCTTTATCTCGGGTTCGATCGCCAAACTCGCGCCCGATAGCAGTCGATTTACCCACGGCGTGTTTTTTCAAGCACCACTCGGGGTGGTGGAGGACCGTGCGGGGTTGGGTTCGATGAAGGACCTCTTGAATACCTGGGGTTATTTTGTGGAAGAGGGCGACGACACCCTGCTGCGGCCAAGTTTTCTCCAAGGACGGGTGCCGATTCGCCGTCGCGGGCGATTGATGGAGTTGATGCAACCGGCGGAAGCAATGTCGGTTTACGATCTGGATCCCAAGGGCGCTCCCTCGCCGGTGGCCGGGGACCAACTACGCTGGTTTCGCTCGGCTCTGGAAGGCTCCTCCAGGCCGGTGCGTTCGATTGCCGAAAATATCGTGGGACTGATCATCTGGCCGAAGTTGTCCGCGACGGATTCGAATGCCCGCCGTGATCTCGGGCAATCACCTCTCTCCCCGGATTACACTTACGATTCGTCACTCCTTTCCTTTAAGTCCGCGAAGTTTGGTTCGGCAACTTCTCCCATCATCCTCAACGAGGGGGCGAAAGTGAATAACCCGAATGACCCCACGGACGCGGCGACGATTAATCCGAAGAATCAGCTGCCCCCGATTGTCCAGGTTACCTTGGTGGCGATCGACGAGCAATCCGCGGCGAGAATAGAGGCTCAGGGCACGAGCGGGAATTTTCATCAATTTACGGATGGGCTTTTTCAAGTCGCCTGCGCACCGGGCACCCGGTCGAACCAGCAGACGCAGTATGATAGCGATCTCAAAACGATGGAGCAGCGGTTGGTGAACGCGAAAGTCACCTATCGAATCTTCACCACCAACGTCCTGATCCGCGGGGCGAAATGGAGCGTGGCACAGACCAAATGATTATGAAAGCTTCACAAAATCTCCGAGGGGTAGCATTGGTCATCGTTCTTGGCTTCCTAACCCTGTTGTCTGTTCTAGCGATCGCCTTCTTTAGCAGCATCAGCACGGAAACGCGGGCCTCCCGTACCTTCGCGAGCCAGGCTTCCACGCGGCAATTGGCAGAGACGGCGGTCAATCTCGTGATGAGTCAGATTCGCGAGGCGACCGTGCAGCCCGGCGCGGCTTGGGCTTCGCAGCCGGGAATGATTCGAACCTTTAGCGATGGAGGGGGGGCATCGCCGAAAGCCAATGCCTTTTTTAAGCTCTACTCGGCGCGAAACATGGTCGTGGGGAAAGCGCAGTTGTTCACCTTCGACCCGGAATCAGTTGGACCTTCCTATCAGGCAGACCCGGATGGAAGCAGGAGCGACACTCCGGTTGACTGGGATAAGTACCCGTCGATTTTCACGGATCTCAATAGCCCCGTTCTGGTTCACACGGCTGGCACGGGAGGAAGTCTGAGCCCCATTTTTCCCATTGTTGATCCACGGGCGAAGGAAGCGGTCAATGGAGTTCCTCTGGTCGAGGGATTCGATTTCACGCCGGAGATCGACAAAGTCGTTGCGGGTGGAGGCAGCGATAGTTGGCGGGTTCCGATGCCCACGCGATGGATTTATGTTCTTCGGGATGGAACGCTGACAACACCGGACGCCAACTACACGTCGCCCAACGGTGGTGCTGGGTGTTCCTGGAGCGGCGCGGGATCGAAGGCTCTCGTTCCGACCAAGGACAATCCGATCGTGGGACGGCTCGCCTTTTGGGCGGACGATGACAGCTCGAAGGTCAACATCAATACGGCTGGCGGTTATGGAAAGCAGAATAAGACCGGTTTCACGGATGGTTATACGCTCGACAGTTATGCCGGCTCATTTTGGGACACACCGAGGTTTTACACCAATTTCGATATCGGTCAGACGAATCCAAATAATGGCTCGCTCATCGCCGGCGTGGGCGCCGGAGGGTTGGCCGCGGCACAACCATTTCAAAAGGAATACCAGCGTTACCCCGGCCATCCTGCCACGACTTCACTGGGCGCGGTTTTGGGAAATCTGCTGACTTCCGAGCAGATCTACAAACTGGTTCCACGGATCAATGGCGGGGGTTCCTTGGGAGGCACGGTCAGAACGGATGTGGCGACCGCGGTGGAACTGCAATTGAAACCGGAGCGCCTCTACGCCTCGTTGGACGAATTGTTGTTTTCCGAATCGCCGGTGAATGGTGGGCAGCGGGAGACGAATGACAAATATATCGGCACCGATGGGGCAATCACCCCGGATATCCTGGAGAAGACAAAATTCTTCCTTACGCCGTACAGTCGGTCTCCCGATCTGAATTTGTTCGGTCTCCCTCGAGTTACCATTTGGCCGGTGAACCAATCCGCGGACGAGGCGACCGGACGGAACGGTTTCGACCGGGCGATCGCGTTCTGTTCGACGATCGGAACCAAGAAATTCATCTTCACCCGCTCGTTGGCTAGTTCCGGGGCGCTGAGCACGACAAATGACATCCAGCAGACAGCCTATAGCCAGAATGTCGCGTTGATGAAGTATCTCCGCGGTTTGACGAGCCGGCCCATCCCTGGCTTCGGCGGAAACTTTGAGGCGAAGTACGGGACAGCCAACCGTGACATGATTCTGGGAGAGATCTTCGATTACATCCGCATCGCCAATCTGCGGGACACGACGATCGGGATGACGTCGTATCAATATGCGAAGGCGGGGGTCGTCGCTCCGTCACGCGCGGATATTTTCGGGACCGGGAAGAAGATCGGGGGCTTCGGGCGCGCGGCCACCATTTCGGAGGCATCGCTGGTGTTCTATTGCGCCGGCGTGGAAGCCGCTGGGGCGAAGAGGGTGGATGGCACGGTCATTCCTGCCGGCGTCTTTCAAGGTGAAGTGCTGCCGGCTGATCGTGAGCACAAGATCACCGACCGATACGTCCGGGCTTTTCTGCTCTTCTCCACATTCCACCCAATGCAAGGTTATGCACCGATTGTCTCGCCGACAGTGGACGCCGAGAAGGAGGTCTTTGAGGTCACGGGTTTGGATCGCTTCACTGTGAATGGCGTGTCCATTTGGCCGGGCGGCACGTTGTCGAATAAGATTCAATCCGTCTCCGGATCGACGTGGGGAGGAAGAAACTTCGGCGGCTACGAAGGCTTCATGCACACCCTGGCCAACCATCACACCGACTATGCGTTTGCCTCCACTGGTGCGGCGAAAGTGCCGTTCACTCAGGGGACGTTCGGCTTTGGGGGCGGTGAGGTTCAACTCACCATCAAGTTTGGTCCGACGCAGGTTCTCCAAAACATTAAGCTGAATTTTCCTTCGGCCAGTTGGCCGGTGCCGCAGAGATGGTATCGGCTCAGCCAGGGAGGATTCGTCAAGGGCAACCAGAGCACGACTTTCAATGCAGGTGGACGGCTCGAGTCGGCGCAAAATCTTTTGGATTTCACCGACATCTCAGGGGCGGCGTTGATGGGAAGAATCCATTGGGCGCTGCAGGATTCGAACAATCCCAACGTGACGACGGGCATTTACGGGGGCGACCGTTGGAGGCAGATCATTCAGCCTGGGGATGTGATCCGCAGCTTGGTATATGGAAATCACACCACGCCGGTCGGCACGACGACGTCGGGAGATATGCGCCTGCTGGCGCTGACGACGGATGTCCCGAACACGGAATTCAAACCGCATCCGGATTATTTTGATTCCACTTACCGTTTCGCCCAAGGCCTGCGGTCATCGGACGGCAACACCTACGTCTATAACATGCCCTACTGGGACGTCGACGCGAAGACAGCGGCCGTCCCTCCCGAGACCCAGAATCGCACTCTTACCGAAACCACCGCGTTTGGAAATCACGTCACCCAAGGTACGCTGCGAATCCCGACGAGCCGGGCGATGGAATTGCCCTATTCACAGGGGACACCGACGACCAATCCTCCCAATGGTGGAGTCAATGGAGTGGTCCGATCTGACGGGCGCGCCGGAGATTTTGACACTGGTCTCGGAGTTTTTCCCGATGGCCCCTACGCGAACAAACAGGATGAGGGGAACGTCATCTTTAAGTATTTCGACAATCCGACGCAGAAGTGGATCTACCCCATCCCGTACGCGGGCAATCAATCCTACGAACCCCCGGGCGATATCTACTTCTCGCCCAATCGCCAGATGCCATCCGCGGGGCTTTTCGGTTCGCTGCTTTCCCGCCCGACGGATACACATCCCGCCCGGGGATGGGAAACACTGGCATTCTGTCCGAATACGGTGGGTGAAAGGCACCCCGGAAATACGGTTACACCCCGTGATCATCTCCTGTTGGATTTGTTCACAATGCCGTTTGTGGAGCCGTATTTGATCAGTGAACCGCTCTCCACCGCCGGTCGAGTCAACCTGAATTACCAAATCGCTCCGTTTCCCTATATCAAGAGGAGCACCGGGCTAAGAGCGGCATTGGCATCGCTCCGAGTCACGGCGATCAATTCGTCGCTGCTGACTACTTACAAGACGGGCGCGAACGGGAAGCCGCTACCCAACCCCGGCGATAATCCACGGTTCCGAATCGACCGGGACGAGACTCTCAAAGCTTTCGATAGCTTTTTCAGTCATTACCAGACCACTCCGGATGAAGGGTTTTTCAAATCTGCCTCCCAGATTTGTGAGCGGTTTTTTTACCCGACGGGACCAGGAATCGCTCCGAAGTTCCGGGCGCCCACTTACGAACCGGATATGGTCTATAACCCCCCGGGAAGTACGTCAGGCGAGGCCGATATCATCAATTTCTGGCGGCAGCGTACCTTGACAGGGGACAACGTGCGCGAGAAGCCATACGCGGATCTGTATCCGCGCATCACGACCAAGTCGAATACCTACACGGTCCACGTGCGGGTGCAAACGGTGCGGCAGGTCGGTGGGCCAAGTTCAGATTTTTCAAAATGGCGGGAAGGTGTGGATGAGATAATCGGCGAGTATCGGGGATCGTCGACAATTGAACGCTACATCGACCCTTCGGATCCTCGCCTCATAACCAAACTCAGCGACGCGAACATCAACTCACCCGATGCCTCGCTCGAGGACATTTATCGTTTCCGCGTCGTCAAAACAAAGCAGTTCAACCCCTAAGAAGGGCCCCCCCATTTTATGAAAAAGTCGACCCTCCTACGGGCCATTCGGGCAGTCTACCTTCGCAAGGGACTTTGGTGGTTTGCTCTCACCTTCGTTTTACTCGCGGGCGTTGCGATTTCCGCCAATGTTCTTTTTTGGGATCCCGATACCAACGCGACGGGAAACAATAGCGCAACACAGGCGAATCTCGGCGGAGCCGGCACCTGGGACACGACCACGAATAACTGGTGGGACGGTGTCGCCAATGACACGGCGTGGAATAATGATAACTTCGACACTGCCGTTTTTGGAGGAACAAGTGGTGGGAGCGTGACGGTCGGCGCGCCGGTCGTGGTCGGGCGCATCACCTTCAACACCGGCGGTTACACGATTAAACCGTCCGGCACGAATACCCTGACGCTGCAAACGGCGGACGGTGATCCGGCGCCGGTGATCGTGGCCAATGCAAACGCCACGATCGGAATTTCGGGAGGAGCGGGTTTGGTGGGCAATCAGGGAATGGTGAAAGCCGGGGGAGGAACCTTGACCGTTTTGGGGAATAACAGCGGATTTGTCGGGACGACGACGTTGCAGAGTGGAACGCTGACCCTTTCCGGCGATGTCGATGTTACGCCGAACGGCACGACGAGTCTGGGAACTGCGCAACCGATCATCCTGCAAAGTGGGACTCTGCGTTTCCTCAATAACAGTGGCATTGCACAGTATGAAAGCGACATCCTCGTGCAGGGGAACGCGACGATCAATGTGGACCATGCGACCACGGGCAGCAGCGGAGTGATTGAATTGGGGGCGCTTACCCTCGGATCGAACACTCTCACGACGACCAATGGCGACGGATATGGCCTGCGCTTCATGGGGACGACGACGCTGAACAGCGCGATCTCCACGATTAATGCGACGTTCAATCCTTCCGCGGGGATCTTCGACGCCGCCGGCGCAACGACGCTTGGAGGAATGGTCACTGGCCCTGGAGCCTTGAACAAAATCGGTTCCGGGACACTTTTCGTTTATAACGCCTTCGCGGGGCCCGACAACGATTACGCAGGCGGAACAAATGTCCTGCAGGGGACGCTGGCTCTTGGCGATACCTTCTCGCAGCTTGGTTCGGGCCGGGTGATTGTCAGTCCCGGCGCAGTGCTGCGCATCGAGGATAACTTGAATTTCTTTTCGATCGAGACCAGCGGAGCCGGCCTCTTTCTGGAGAGCAGCTCGACGGCGTTCGGTGTGCTCGGCCTGGACGCTGATTTCACGCCCGGTACGGATGCGCTGCAGAATATGAAAATCAGCCCTTTTGGGGCCGCCGTGCAGATCAACAGCCCGACGACGACTTTCCTGGGCGATTTCAACTTTGCCAATTTCGGCACCGGAGCGCCTGGCACCGGGAAAGTGTTTTTGGGCGCGATCGTCAATACGACGTTGAATGGTTTTGACGGCCAGCTAACCCCGGGATCCGACAATGAATACCGGCTGGGAGCGAATGCCTCCAGTGGCGTGACATTGACGCTCTCGATTCCCAACATCATGAACGCCGGTGACGACGCTTCGCTGGTGGTCGGCACGCCGATTCAAAACATCGTCAGCGTTACCAACGGGACCGGCACCGTGGTGATTAGCGCTTCGCAGAACTATGGCGGCCTGACGACGGTGAACAGTGGAAGCACGCTGACCGCGAGCGTGGCCGCGAGTCCCGATGCGTTGCCGCTGGGGACGGGCGCGACCAAGCCCGTGATCGATGTCTACGGGACGCTGAATCTGACGGGGGGTGACTTCGCGCAATTGGCGCAGACGACGCTGAACGTCTCGCAAGCGCGTGGGGTGAACGGGGCGTTGAATTTGAATGTCACCAGTAACGAATTTGCCGGAATCGGGACCGTGAACGAACGGCTGAAAGACACCGCCGTGCTGAACTTCAATGGCGGCACCCTTTCGTTCGCCGGTTACAACAGTGGTAATGTCACCGGCGCGCCGTTGATCTCTTCGCAGACGATCGGCCAGTTTAATTTTTCGGCGACCAATGCGGTGAACGTGACTTCGGCTGCCACAGCGACCACTGATCAGGATGCCATCCTCACCCTGACCAATGTCAACCGGGTCAATAATGGCTCGATCACCTTTGCGCATACCGGGGCGACTCAGCCCGTTCTCGGCGCGCCTTCGGTAGGAACGAGCAGTGACATTCGCATCTTCATCACCAATCTGAACGGTGCTGCACCGGTGGTGACGAATGGCATGCTGGCGCCTTATCTCCTCGACGTCTCGAACGTCCCGCTGGGTGGCGGCGCTACGACGGTGAATAACACGACGGTCACGGTGACGAGTACGGTCGGTCTGGCTCCGGGCATGATTGTGACGGGCGCCAATATACCCACCGGCGCGTCGATCGTCTCGATCATCGATGGGACCTCGTTCCAGATCAGTCGTGCGGCGACTGCGAGTGCCACCGGACAATCCTTCACGGCGAACGGCCAACAGTTTGTGACCTATGGACCGGATGGTATTGCTCCTGCGGCCTTTGATGTTCAGGCCACGAGCGCCGCTGCGCTCCAGGCAGCGACCGCGTCGCAGATCGTGACAGTGGATTCGGGGTTCAATACGACGGCGAATGCGAGTGTTTATGCGTTGCGTATAGGGGACAACACGCTGGGTGGAACCAACACGATTACCATTGGTAGCGGAGCGCCGGCGGAAGATGGCGCGGGCTTGATTCTCAATCTGGCGACTGCTCGAACCGACACGCCCAATTTCACTTTTGGGACCGGCGGAAATCGGGAAGCCATGATCTATGTGACGGGTGGCCAGACGGCGACGCTCAGCGGTTTGATCACCGCGACGGGATTGACCAAGACTGGCCCGAATACCCTCGTGCTGACGGGCAACAACGTGAACCTCAATGGCACGCTGACGGTCGACCAGGGCACTTTGCAGGGGACGGTCGGCGCGTTCAATTACCGGCCGATCGTGCTGAACGCCGGGACGTTGAATTACGATAACGGCGGAAGTGTGCGCTATCTGAACGATCTCATCGTGAATGGCGACAGCACCGTTACCGCAGGCGATGTGGAGATGCCTCGGGTCGGGAGTGTGACGATCAATCCTCGAGCGGGTGGGAATGCCGATCCGATTGTGTTTAATATCGCGCAGGGTCTTTCGATTGGCGGAGACGTGGTGTTGAATGGAGACGTCGATTGGAACCAAACCCGAGCCGATCGAAACAATGATGTGCGCGCGCGGGTCCTGGTATCGGGGAAAGTGACGGGCGTGGGCGCTTTTAATAAATGGAGCGGAAGCACGAGCCAGACGGGCGTTACGGCTTTCCTGAATGGCGCGAATGATTATCAAGGTGGGACGACGGTGAATAGTGGAACATTGGAGTCATTGACGGCAGTGGGAACGCCGTTCAGCACGGGCGCGATTACCGTCAATCCCGGAAGTATTCTGCGGATCGCCAGTCCGGATAACATTCACGGGAATGTGCTGACGTTGAATAGCGATTTGGGCGGACTCGCGGTCCTGTCGCTCGCCTATAGCGGAAACGTCGGGGTCAATGGCGGTCTGACGGGGACGATGAATTTCAACAGCGGCAACCTGGGCGGACCGTTCAGCGCGGTCTTCGCGATCGATGCGATGGGTTACAGTGGCGATATCGACCTCTCGACGTTGGGTGGTGGCACCGCCTTTCTCGGGACGGCGATTGGAGGCAATTTCAGTGGCAACCTGACGCCGGCGGCGGTCAACAGCCTGATTCCCAGCCTCGACGGCAATGCACCCGTGCAATTCGCCGGCGGCGTCTATCGACTGGGTGGCGGTGGCAGTGGCTTCCTCAACCTCACCGGCGCGGCCAACCAATTGACTGGCAACAACGCCGTGCAGATCGGTGCGATCAGCAATGTCACTCAAGGAGCGAGCTTCGTCCTCCAGAACGGCGGTCAGAATAACAACGCTTCGAACGGCCAGGGCGCCGTCCAGATCGTGAACGTCAATGATTATACGGGCCCCACGATCCTGAACAGCGGCGCCATCACGGGCAGCCTCGCCAGTCCCGGCGATCTTTCCGTTGGCAATAATCACGCGCTGGGAACGAGCAAAATCATTTTCAATGGCGGTGCCTTGCAAGCGCCGACGAATACCGGTCTGCCCTTCCTGACTCCCGTTATTACCTTGTCCAATGACGTCGGCTTCACGGGAGATGCGACTTTCGACGGTTCGACCAACCTGATTCTTACGGGGACATTCCCGCTGGCGGATAATCAGGTGGGCGTGACCCGAACGTTCACGGTGAACAACACCACCGGGATGACAATCATTGAGGGCGACATTATCGATGGAGCGGGGACCGCATCGCTCAACAGCATCACGAAGACGGGCAGTGGGCCGATCGAATTTCGCGGCAACAATACCTACAGCGGCTTCACGAACCTGAATGGGGGAACCCTCGTCGTCGAATCCGATTCCGATATCTCGGTCAATTCGCAGATCACTTTCAACGGCGGCTCGCTCGGCGTGTGGAACCAATCGATGAGTACGGACCGCGATTACATCCTGATTGGAAACGGCACTTTCGATGTGGGTGACGCCAGGACTTTGACCCAGGTGGGGCCGAACGGTTCTGATCTCGGAAGCATCATCAGCGGTCCCGGGATGTTGATCAAATCCGGGTTCGGAACGTTGATCCTCAATGGAACCAATGCCAACAGCGGGGGCAACGCGGTGCAGATCAACAATGGTATCCTGCAGATCAGTGCGAATGTGAACCTGGGCGATCCGACGGTGAATGGACAGATCGTGGCCGGAGGCGGAAC
>Ga0068855_100000827_pt1 | contig 38293 bp, 45 predicted proteins | sample KBSCornC52_FD_66592 | JGI IMG/M metagenome (GOLD analysis project Ga0068855, IMG submission 66592) | Corn rhizosphere microbial communities from Kellogg Biological Station, Michigan, USA - KBS Corn C5-2 | ecosystem: Host-associated > Plants > Roots > Rhizosphere > Soil ...
CTGAGACAGGTTGCGTGGCCGGCTTGGAAGCTATGCGTATCCGTGGTGCCGGTCCACCAACCGACGTCTGTGAGCTGCGTCAGGTGTAAGATGGCGCTATCGAGGACCGTGCCGCTAGGACTGAGTGTATTTTGATAGGGCGCAAAGAATGCGCCGCGCCAGTATTGCAGGTTATTATTGCTGTCATACAAGGAGCCGGCATACAGATCGCAAACATTTGAGTAACATATCGTGCCGTCGGTCTTGAATGACACATAGTTACCACCACCAGCGCGGGTCCCGAAAGTGCTTCTATACGGACTGGGGTCAATGACCGCAGGAAACGCCTTAGTTGGTAAGCTCTGCAAGTAAGAATCACTAATCCCCACTGTATATGTTCCATGGCTGTAGGTCTGGGACAGACCTGACTCCTTGTCAGCGACCAGGCCGAAGTTGTTGAGGATCAGGTTCGCTGGCGTAATGCCAAACTGGTCGTCAAGCGCCCCTTGAATGTTGAATGCAGGCACAACTGCCTTACTGTTACTCGTTCCGGATGGTTTCTGAAGGTCTGCACCAATCACCTTGAATTGCACTTGCGGGGTCGCATCCTTCGTCTGCAGGATAATAGCTTCTTTGACTTGATCCGACTCGACAATGTAATCAACGCTGATACCATCCCAGAGGTTGTTGTAGTGCACGGTTTGCTGGCCCTTTGCATCAGTGGTAATGGTCGGGTCGACAGTGTTGGCGCCGATGGGGCTAAAGCCAACCTGGCTATTGCCCTGCTTGATACGAATCATGCCGCCGCCAAAATCGCTCGCCGCAAAGCGCGCGAGCCAATCATTCCCCTTCTCGATGTAGGCGTTCGGTGAACGGAACCAGGATTCGACCTTGCCGAAGGCTTGCCCGAAAATATTCCCCGAATCAGCGGCGTTGTCGTCTTCGACGAGGGCCGTATCGATGGCGTCCCAATTGCCGTTGTTTTTGTAGAAGTGCGATGAGAAGTAGTTGGTCTGGGTGATGGTGCCATCCTTATTGAGGAACTGGGTTGACGTCGCCGTGCGCCGGTCGGTAAGTTCATGCGATTGCATCGTAGTTGCAGGATCGGCGGGCCGCGAAAGCTGCTCGTTATTCACGGCTTGATTGACCTTACTGAGCAGCGCCGCGGCTTTTCCTGTGGGCCGGGTAGCGTCAGACGCCGCTAGTAATTTGGAAATTGCGGTAGTTGCGGGGGCCGGCGGCGTCTTGGTGTTGATCGTGCCGATGGAGGGCGTCGTCGATGTCTTATGCGGCGCTTTCTTGGCAATTTCGGCGGCGGTTGGACCTGGATGGGCGGTGGCTGCTAGGGCCGAAGCGGACGGTAGCAGCACGCCGAACAGCATGACCGCAACAAAAAACAACGCGGTGCCGCGCTGCCAAAGTCTTGTAAGTGTCACCGAGGGAAGGAACGCATTGAGCCGCAATATCCGCATAACCATGTCCTATTAAGCTTGTTCGCCCGCATAATAGAATAAGCATTAGCGGAATGCAATTACTTTGCCTAATTTTTTTGTTGGAAGCACGTCTAAGTTCTTTTTTATTCAGGTGTCGTGCTGTGGATAATTAACATCAGCAGAAAAAGCGCGTAATGCGTTAAGGCCGACAGACACACATTGAAAATAGTCGCGATAGCTAGACAAGTACTGCCTTTAATTGAATTTGATGCTCAAAATAAACGCAAAAAGGGATCTATGTGACCCCTGTTCTTGCGTTCAAAATAGCATGGATTGGTCGGGGTGATCCGACTTGAACGGACGACCTCAGCGTCCCGAACGCTGCGCGCTACCAACTGCGCCACACCCCGTTGCAGCGTATTCTAACAGATTAGCCGGCAGGAAGCCAGAGATTACCGCCGCCTACTTGCCGGACAGAGAAAGAGGGCCGGAACCCCTCCGGCCCTCTAAGAGATCGCTCCCCGTGTCTTACTTGCTAAAGACTACCGTCAGAGTAATGGGCAGCGACTTGGGTCGAGCTCAGCGCTGAACCGTAGATTGCCACATTGGACATATCTCCGGCCATGAACAGCGTGCTCGTATCCCAGGAACCCATAACGATGGCGCTCGAGTTGGTATCGATGTCACCGGTCGCAGCTAACGTGCAAGCCAGAGAGCCATCGACGTACAGCTTCATATTCGAGCCATCATACGTCCCGACAAGATGATATATGCCATCTGTGCTCGGGGTATTTGAGTCATCACAAATCTGATAGTTGCCGCTCTTCTTGGTATAGAATGCAAAATGAGGACCATCAAGGAACAACCCGTACGAGCCATTCTTGTTGACAATTGCTGCAGCGTTAAACGCAGTCGGGATACTAGCCGGCCGCACCCATGCCTCAACAGAGAAATCATTCACTGGGCTGTAAAGCGTTCCACCGACGGTCGATGCTGCCATCCACGAGTCGGCACTTCCATAGCCATTAAAGCCCGTAAAGGCATTTGACGTATTGGCGCCCGCAACAAGCTGTATGTTTTGTTCGACCATGTTGATATGGCCACCTTCACTTAGCGTACTTCCGCTGCTATTTGCCAGGTCTGTACCCTGGTCAGTACTGCGGTCCATCTTCCAGTAGCCGATCGCGCCGTCGTTCAGGACATCGCCATCATACGTAGACAACGCATACACTGGCGCCGCCGCGAACGCGGCCACACCCACACTTAACAGGAGTGCGGCGGCGCTTGCCGTTCCTCTATTGATTACTTTGGTGATGCTCATACACACTGCCCTCCCATTTAATTAGTGTGAGACGAAGCATAAGCAATTTATTAACATTCAACAAGCGGAATTCAGGTAATTTTCAGCCGCAATTAAATCAGCTCAGGCAATCTGATATTTGCAGCCAAACTTAGCATATTTATCCACAGTCGTACCACGTCTGAAAATAACAAATGAACCCGCTTTCTTATAACGGATTCATCGTGGTCGGGGATAGAGGACTCGAACCTCCGGCCTCCGCGTCCCAAACGCGGCGCGCTAGCCAACTGCGCCAATCCCCGATAACAGGGGTGATTATACGGCAAGTAAGACGATTAATCCAGAAGCACGCGGATATATTCGACAGAAGTAGCTAAACCTTTACTATCGGCGGCCACGAACAGAGCATTGAACTGACGCGTACCGGATGACTCCAGCTCGTTGCGTGTCTGCGTATCATCGCGCCAGCGAGGAATAATACTGCTATACGCAATACCGAGCGACGAGTTGAGTGCCCCACACATGCCAATGTCCGTCATATGTGCCGTACCGCCCGGCAGCACCCGTGCGTCAGCCGTAGGTACGTGCCAATGATCGCCGACCACCATCGTCACCCGACCATCCAAGTATTGACCGATCACGACCTTCTCGCTGCTGTAGTCACCGTGAAAATTAACAACCGTCGCTACTCTGTTGTGCGGCTTTTCACGCTCCAAAATATCGTCGATAGTCCGGAGCGGGTTATCCGTAGGCTTCTCGGCGTCCCGTCCAACAACATGGCCAACAAGACTAATAACAAGCACCTCGCCCTTAATAGTCTTGGCGTATTTATAGCCGAGTCCGGGCGTGCCTTCCGGGTAATTCGCCGGCCGGATAATGGGTTGATTCGGGTCATTCAACTGTGGGATAACGTCTGGCTTTTTCAGACTCCAGTTGCCGCCGCTGCAAAAATCAACGCCACAGGATAATAACCGCTTGAAATCCTCCGGGATGATACCTTTGCCTTCCGTCACGTTCTCGGATTGCGCCACGACAAGATCAACTTTCTTGTCCCGTCGAAGCTTCGGCAGTACTTCAGCAACAGTTTGCACGCCCACTTCACCCATTACATCACCAACATAGAGGATATTCATGTTACTCACCTTTAGTTATTATGCACTCGTCTCATTATACCGATTGCCAGATAAGGGGCACCACGTTAACCGATCGGCAAAACTGTATTATTTTGACATCGTCATACGGTTCTGGTTGAATGAGAGGGTATGAGTGAAGCTCGCAAACAATTACGAACAGTTCTGTACGGCACCACCTACGGCGCCATTATCGTCATATTGCTTGGCCTTTACTTCCTACTACAGAACTTCGGACTGCTTCCGAATAATTGGGATATCGGCAAGTTGTGGCCATTGGTATTGATCATCCCAGGTATTGTATTTCTAGTAAACCGAGCTAAAGATTCGGCCAAGTAATAGCGATCTTTCAACCGTTGCACGCAGTGACGGACTGAATGACCCCAGAGGTATACTAGCCTCGTTTACCTATAGTTACATAATACTGGACAGAACGCACAATCGGTACTGCCAATATTCCCGTAACACGCCGCGTAAAGTACTTCTGGATAGAGTAATCGCACGCGTAGTTATAAATAGCGTACCTGCTTTATGTATTCCTGGGTTGCCATAAGGGAAGTCCTTCGTACCCGAACGAGCCTGCCCACCCTCTGTGCCTAGTGCTTCAGGCTGAGTATGCAAAGCCTTGTGACCCGTCACTGAGGCATGCTGCCCCTATCTCCGTCTGTATATGCTACGTTCTTTTCTGTCTTTCAGCCATTGCGGCATCTCTTCAAAAGTAAGCTTCTCGATGTCGCGCACGCTTTCCTGGTCAGTCATGCCCGGATACGTCATCCGGTACGCAATAACCGAGTTGCCATAAATTCTCTTAGACCATTCGAACCCCAGAACACTCGCAACTTCTTGCAGCCTGGCTTCATCTGGCCCTTCCAGCTCGATCATTGGCGGCAGCCAGGGCCAATCGTCAAGCGACACTTCCACAGATCTAAGCTTCCACACCTCCCGCCGAGTATGCTGCTCAGAGATGACCTTGAGGCCGATAGCCTCAAGTAGTTCAATCGTCTTGTCAAATGACGACACTTCGACTTCGATTTCATGCGTATCGTACTTCTCATTCTCCTGAATGAGCTTATACGTCAGCATCACTCTACTACCTTCGTCACGCAGGCGCACAAATGCCCAACTGCCCTTTCTGCGCTGCATCCGTTGGTCAGGGTAATCAATAATGACCCGTTTCATAAATTGCATGCCGTGCATCTGCTTAGCTCCCGCGCGCCGGAGGGTAGCGCGTACGCTGTCATAGTTCACTCCCAGGAACCGTACTTCTACTTCTGGCTTCATGGCAATAAGTATATCCTAAGCCGGCCGTACCTCCATCAGCTTAGCTGATCAAGCAGCTCCTGCCAGTGATGGATTGTATGGGTCGGGCGGTGGCTTTGCAGTTCTTCAAAGTCATAGATTAGCTTGTGCGTATCAGGATAGAACAACGCGCTATGGATACCGGCGTTATGGGCTGCGAGGATATCGTTGTGTGTGTCGCCCAGCATAACCGCCTGGGGCGGTCGGACCTGCAGTTTGTCGAGCGCTAGCAAAATACCTTCCGGATCCGGCTTAATATGGGTTACGTCGTCCCCCGTAACGATCGCATCAAATAAATGGCGAATGTTATACCGATCCATCACGAGCGTTAATGATCCCGCGCCTGATGAGGTAATAAGCCCGACCTTCTTGCCCCTGCCCTGTAGCTCGCCGAGCATGTCGGCCGCAATATCGTAGAGAAGAGCCTGCGGCAGTCGTTGCCTAGCCGCCTGGATAACTTGCTCTGCCAAAGTATTCGCCCGCTCATTCGACAGGCCGAGCTCCTTAAACCAGCCAAAAAAGTCGCCAAGGTGCCGTGCGTTATCAGCGTCAGAAACACCTATGCCCTCTGCGTGCAGCTGCCGCTTGATCTCCTCCAGCCAAATCTCGGCCGTACAAGCCAGCGTCCCGTCCCAATCGAACAGGTACGCTTCATAATCTTTCATCACTCCAGCTCCGTACCTTATCCGTCCGTACTAATCGATACGGTAAAAATTTGTCTCGGTGAGTTTGCGCAGCGGCGCCCACATCGCCTTGGCACGTTTATGCGTTAGCGTACTCAGCTTCACGAGAATGACAATAAGCATCGTGAGACCCGTACACAAGAGCGCCCGCACGATATGCATCACCGGGTCCGAGCCGATGTCTAGCACAAGAATAAATCCGAGAGTAATAGAGAACAAAATAGCCATGATATGCCACTCATTCGAATACACGCGGTTGGCAGCCTGCATATTGAAGTTCGTGCGGTTCTGCTGATTGGCGACCAACGCTTCGAGCAGCTTATCCATGTACTCGCGATGCTCGCCTTTGTAGTCCACGCAGAAAGTAATGAGGTCCTCATACTCCTTCTCGCCACTGTTTGCCTTCTTCTGGCGCAGCTTCGCATGGATGTACTCTTTCACCATTGCCTGAAATCGATTGCGTAGTTCCGGCGGCAACTTCTTGAGCTTGAGTACCAAGCTGAAGAGCGCGTTCGCTTCGGCGCGGATAATCTTGTGCAGCTCATCGATCCGTGATTTCTGCGCACTCAGGATCGGCGCGATGTAAAAGCCATAGAGGAACGAGTTGACCGAGAACAGCGTTAGTACGCCTGCCGCAAACGTATAGCCGGGTAGGGCAAACGACAAGATAAGGAATATTGCAAACAGGAGCCAGAAGTATACGCTAAGGCGGATCTTGACGAGCAGCAAGTCTTTCATGGCGAGCTCTTCCCTCTGGTTATTGCAGGCGTTACTTGGCGTATTCGATAGCGCGGGTTTCGCGGATAACGTTCACTTTGATCGTACCCGGGTACTGCATGCTTGATTCTATCTTGTTCGCGATGTCGCGCGCTAGCTTGATGGCGCTAAGGTCGTCGATTTGTTGCGGCTTCACAAAGACGCGAACTTCGCGTCCGGCACTGATGGCGTAGCTCTTCTCGATACCCTTGAAGCTGTTGGCGACATTCTCGAGTTCCTTCATCCGTTCCGCAAAGTTCTCGGCTGAGATATTGCGCGCTCCAGGACGGGCGGCACTGATGGCATCAACGACGCGGATGACGAGCGCCTCGACAGTCGTCGCTTCGACGTCGTCGTGGTGCTGCTCCGCCGCCAGCGCTACCGCTTCCGGTGCGCCGTATTTGCGTAGGATTTCGCCACTGATATGGTGGTGTTTGCCCTCCATCTTGTGCGTCATGGCCTTGCCGATATCATGGACAAGCGCGGCATACTTGGTAATTTTGGGGTCAGCGCCGACTTCCTCGGCTACCATGCCCGCCATATGCGCCATCTCGGTCGAGTGTTTCAGTACGTTCTGACCGTAACTCGTGCGGTATTTCAGCTCGCCAAGCAGGTGTAGGATCTCACGCGGAATACCGATAACGCCGACTTCGCGTGCGGCATCCTCGCCGGCGCGGACAACATCCTTCTCGACGTTTCCCTGGGCTTTCGCCACGATTTCCTCAATACGCGCCGGATGGATACGGCCATCCTTCATAAGCATTTCAAGCGCCTGGCGTGCAACTTCGCGGCGTACCGGATCAAAGCTGCTGAGCACAACGTACCCCGGCGTATCGTCAACCATGATGTCGACACCAGTCGCGCGTTGTAGAGCCTGGATGTTGCGGCCTTCCTTGCCGATAATACGACCCTTCATTTCTTCATCTTCAAGCTTCACGCTTGTCACCGTGCGCTCGGCAGTCACCTCGCTCGCCATGCGCTCCATCGCTGTCGTAATAATCACGCCGGCCAGGTCTTCGGCGCTCTCGCGAGCCTCATCCTGCAGCTTAGCGACCAGGTTCGTGAGGTCGCCGCGGATATCGCGCTCGGTCATCTGCATGAGCTTGTCGGTAGCTTCTGCTTTGCTCAGCTTGGCTACTTTCTCCAGCTTCTCTTGCTGTCGCGAGCGGATTTCGCGGATTTCGTCCTTCAGCTTCTCAGCCTCATCCTCGCTGCGGCGCAGACCTTCCGTGCGCTTGTCGAGATTGTCGAGCTTCTTGTCCAGCGACTCTTCGCGGGACACCAGGCGTTGCTCCAGATCTTTCAGTTCGCGGCGGTGCGCCTGCTCTTCCTTGCGGGCGTCAGCCAGCAGCTTGTCCGCGTCGTCGCGTGCCTCGCGTTTCAGCTTCTCAGCCTCGCGCTTTGCTTTCTCCAGTTCCTTTTTCGCCTGTTCTTCGGCCGAGCCGATGCGCTGCCTCGTGATAACCGTATTGGCACCAAACCCCACGCCGAGCCCTACCACTGCGAGCACAATGGTCAATAATTCCATCTTGATCCTTTCTATCGGCAGATATGGACAAGGGAAGGGCAATCGCTATCACGTCTCTAGCCCCGCTATCCATATCTGAAAATCGAATTACGTTAAGAGTATAGTCAACCGGATTGCCTTAATGAAGCATTATCCTTATCTAAAACTATACGCTTTTTTGTCAAGTACGGTCAATGATATTGCATTATGAGTTGCCATATTGTATAATATACGTATTAAGGGAGGCATTATGAAGCGGACGTCTATTTTATTGTCATTTGCAGTAGTAACTGGACTGGCTTTATTTCCTATGCAAGCCTATGCGGCAGCAGCCAGTATGTCTATGACATCGAGTGCCACAAACGCGACAACTGACGAAACAGTGACGGTGACTATTATCGAGGACAGCGGCAGCGAGTCGATCAATGCCGTCCAGGCAAACTTGAGCTATCCGGCAAACTCACTCCAGTATGTCAGCACCAACGATAGCGCGGCTTTCCCGATCGACGCGCAGACGGCCGTAAACAACGGCACCATACAGCTTGCCCGCGGCGCTTACACGCCGGTTAGGGGCTCACAGCCTGTCGCTGTGCTTACTTTCAAAGTATTAGGCAGTACCGGCACAGCTGCTATGGCATTTGCCGGCGGTACGGCAGTGGTCAGCGCCACATCGAATACCAATATCGTGACCAATGAGACTGGAAAGTCGCTATCCCTCAGCGCACCGGCCGACGACGCTTCGCACACCCTATGCATTGCTTCTTGCGTCACCCAGCCGGATCCTGCACCTGTCACGAACACGGATGCTCCTAAGAGTACTCAGCAGTCGGTGGCAACACTCGTAAATACTGGCACCGATCTGTTTAGCATTCTCGGCATCGGCAGCCTTGCCGCAGCAGCCAGCTATATCGCAGCGCTGTCCTACCGCAAACTCACCCAGCGCTAGTACTACTGTCTGGAACGACAAATAGGCATAAAAATAGGCTGGAAGGTAATGCGGCAAACGCTGTTTGATGCGAATGTGCACCACCTCCTAACCGTAACTATCACCGATATTATTCGGTGCGTTTTTTCTTGGACCCGGAGGGCTCCAATAGTGCTACAAGCATGTCGTAAACTAGTTTTACGACAATGACGGTAGCGACAATGGCTGCACCCCAGACGATGCCCACGTCACCGGCTTCAAGATGACCGAATACAGAGCGAGCAATCGCTTCTGCATGCATGCTTCCGAGCCACCACCCGAGATAGGCGGCGCCGATGAATACTGGAAACCAGAGCCAGAATGCGATTACGCGGAATCGACTCTTTAGCCCCGGAAGAAGCATAGTCAACAAGCTTTTCATCGCGACCTCCTCAAAGGAGTTGCAGGCACGAGCCTACGATCCAAGGTTCCGTGCACAATTGCATAGCATGCATACAATAGCATATATATTGCTATCTATCAAGTTATCCCCGCGTTATTTCTTCGGCGAGGTAATGTGCGCCTCGGAACCATATTCCGGTGTGACGATCTTCTCGTCTTGGCCGGATAGGAGGTCTGCTATACCGTGCTCCAGCCACAGCGGATCCTCGCAGGCGACAATCGGTACGTTCAGAGCATATGCCAGCGCATTGCCAACCGTCAGGCCAATACGTAGGCCAGTAAAACTGCCTGGCCCCTTGAAACACGCAATTCCCTGCACGTCTTCAAGCTTCCGACCAGCCCTGCCTAATAGCTCGTCAATCTTCTTGTGTATAGTTATGCCGAGCTCACGGTGTGCTTGCCAGGTTTCATATGCCAGTTGCTTCTCGCTGTCATATATACCGAGCTCGGCCTCCGGCTTGTCCGTACGGATTGTGAGGACAATCATTTTATCTCCTTTGGTATAAGGTATTCAAGATGTGGCGGGTAGATAAAGAGTAGGTCGCGTTCCGTCTCTCCGGTCGCCGTGATCGTGATAGTCAGCCGCTCTCGCGGTAACACGTCATGCACGATCTCACCCCATTCAACAACAACAGTGGCAGCCTGATCGCCAACCACTTCACCGAGCTCATCCGCTACAATACCCGCTTCGCCCAGACGATAGAAGTCAAAGTGATACAGCGTACGGTCTCCTACCTTATACTCCTGGCTGATAGTAAATGTTGGGCTGGATACTTTGTCCGCGCTGCCCATACCCCGCGCCAAACCACGTACGAATACCGTCTTGCCACCGCCCAGGTCGCTGATCAGCTCTATTACTTCGCCGCCACGCAGCGCGCGGCCGACTTGCCCGCCAAGCGATTCCGTCGCCTCCGGACTCTTCGTATTAAAAGACCGTGAAGGGGAAGTTGCCATATGTGCATGGTACCGTAGCGACAGCGGTGGGCACAAGTAGTCTACACCGGAGAAGCTCTGGGGAGGACAGTGTACAATGAAGCCATGTTGCAACTGAGTGCGCATCTTTTTGGCCAACCTGTCCTGTCACTGCGGACCGGCAGCGTAGTCGCCTGGACGACCGATGCCATCATCAATCCGCACATTCTCAAGATAGAAGGCTTCTATTGTAAAGACAGCGTCGATGGCCGGCGCCTCATACTACTCTACCAGGATATCCGCGAGTACTCGAAGCGCGGATTCATCATTGACGACCACGACGTACTCGTCGAGCCGGATGAACTGGTTCGCCTCCAGAGCATCCTGGAACTCAATTTCCAATTGCTCAAGAAACCGGTCATAACGACCAGCAAGGAAAAACTCGGCAAGGTAAACGACTACGCTGTTGAGACAGCGACAATGTATATCCAGAAGCTCTACGTCTCGCAATCTTTATGGAGAAATCTCGTGCGCGGCTCACTCAGTGTTGACCGTACGCAAGTCGTAGAGGTCACCACCAGACACATCGTGATCAACGAGCTATTGCAGCCGGTTCCGTCGTCGGCGGCGACTGCCGTAGCGGCCTAACTGTCGTATTCGGCCAGCACGTCTTTGATATCTCCGTACGAGAAACCCTGGCGGGCGAGGTAATTCATGAGCTTCATCGGGTCGGCTCTGTATTTTGGTAGGTTACGCTTCTTGACAACAACTTCCCGTAGGGCAGTCAGGTCATCACCCGTTGCTTCCTCGCTGAGTACCGCTTCGATCACCTCGTCCGCGACACGCTTGACACGCAGTTCCTGTTGTAATTTTCGCGTCGATGTAGGGCGGAGCAGTCGACGGTTTGCCATCCAGGCGCGAGCGAATGCTTCGTCATTGAGAAGATCGATAATACTTAACTTGTTAAGTATTATTTCAACGAGGGGAGGGGAGGCATCCTTGCGGCGAAGGTACTGCTCCATCTCCCAGGTACTCCTGAGTCGCACGGCCGCATACCGCAGCGCCTGGTTATATATCTTGTCGTCGGCCGATACTTGCTTCCATTGCTTCAGTGCTGCTTTATCGAGCTCCTGCCCGACCGCCAGCTTGCTCTCGAGCAGTGCCCCTTCGCTCAAAGAAAACGCATATTTATCGTCAATAAAAATCGAATATCGGTCCCGTTGCTTTTCTTGTTGCGTTATCCTGGTAACTTTCAACGCTAAGCTCCAAGTTTCGCGATAACCTGCGCCGTGTCTGTGAAATCCTTAAAAACCAAGTCCGCACCTGCGTCGCGCAGCTCATTAGGGCCCCGAAAGCCATTCGCAACTCCAACCGCAATTACACCCGCATCAAGCGCGGCTTGAATATCGAGCGGGGTGTCACCAATCGCATAAACTTCACGAAGTCTTTTCATAAAGCCGGCCCGCTCAACAGCCAACCTCGCCAGGTCAGCTCTTATCACATGCGGGTCATCCCCAAATCCGCCAACAGTAAAAAACTGCCAAAGCCCAAACGCCTCCAGTACCCTTCTCGCAATCGGCTCGAGCTTGCCCGTTAGCAAGCCGAGAACTTGGCCCCGTTCCCGTAACGCCTGGAGCAAATCAACAACTCCGGGTAGGATCTGCAAAGTCTCGCGACGAAAGTTTTTGACATGAAATGTATCTAGGGCTGCAATAAGTTCCGGCATTGCACGTTTTATACGCTCTTCATCCCAGCCGGCATCACTTAACATACCTGCTAGTATTTGATAGTCTGTGAAGCCACGAAAATCACGGGCACGTGGAACGTACGTATTAGTTACATTCTTTATGGCTGACTCAAACCGATCCGTAGCTTGGGCAGCCGTTATGATACCGTCCCTGTTTTCGGCTACGAGAGTGCCGTCGATGTCAAAAAGAAACAATTTAGCCATGCTACTTCCAGACGCGGACCTTGTTCTTTTCTTCTTTGGCACGGAATGCTTGTTCGATGTCGATGCCAAGGCCGTTGCAGATTGCCGTGAGAACCCATAGGACATCAGCTGCTTCTTCGTCCACATGCGTATCTTTGGAGTTCGGATCCATTTTGCCGCCGATGCTCTTTCGCACCGCCTTGGCGACTTCGCCTACTTCCTCGCACAGCAGCATGACACAGTATTGCAGATCAACGTTATGTCCACGATAGGTATTTGTCTCGTCTACATAGCGTTGAATATCCGCAAGTGTCGGCTGCGGCGGCAGAACCGGATGATCGGCCATTATTATCCCTCCAGATTAATGTAGTGCTGCGCCCACTTGCCAGCGTAGTCCGTATACCGCACCACGCTAGGATGGAACTGCAACAGGGCGTAATCGTCCGCTTCGGCGTGGTGGCCGTCCCCGCGCTTGCGGGCATAAGCTAGAACAGCAAACTGGTACTCGCTTTTCGACACCATCCGTACTTCCCCGCTCATCTGCAACGTAAATGTAACGCCTTCTTCTGTCCCGACGACACACGCCGCCAGCTGTGCGGCGCCCCCTAGCAGCAACCGGCATTTCTCTGATGACTTCTCTGTTACAAAGTAGAAGCTAAGCGTCTCAGGATCGTGCCAGTAGTGCAGCGCGGCCGCATGCAGCATGCCTTCGGTATCTATCACCGTCGCCAATACGGCGACAGGAGTCTTGTCCAGAAAGTCAGCGAGCTTCGGCGCTTGATCAAGCGGCTTCACCAGTCTACTCCTTGGCGGCTTCGGCAGCCTCCATTACTTTCTTGGATAGTTCAGCCATCACCTTCGGATTATCATGTAGGTACTTTTTGGCGGCTTCACGCCCCTGGGCAACCTTCTCGCCATTGTACGAGAACCACGCGCCAGATTTCTCGACGATGCCATGGTTGACAGCCTGGTCGAGGATGTCACCGGATTTGGAAATGCCTTCGTTGTACATGATATCGAACTCGGCCTCGCGGAACGGCGGAGCGATCTTGTTCTTCACAATCTTTACACGCGTGCGGTTGCCGATAACTTCTTCGCCTTGCTTGATCTGGCCGATACGCCGGATATCCATACGGACTGAGGAGTAGAACTTCAGGGCGTTGCCGCCGGTCGTCGTCTCCGGGTTGCCGAACATGACGCCGATTTTCATACGGATCTGGTTGATGAAGATAACGGTCGTCTTGGAACGGCTGATGACGCTGGTCAGTTTGCGCAACGCCTGGCTCATAAGCCGCGCCTGCAGACCTGGCAGCGAATCGCCCATCTCACCTTCGATCTCGGCTCGCGGCACGAGCGCCGCTACCGAGTCCACGACGACGAGGTCCACCGCGTTAGACCGGACTAATGTCTCGACAATCTCGAGTGCCTGTTCGCCGTTATCCGGCTGACTCAGGAGCAGGTTGTCGATATCCACTCCGATGCGTTTGGCATATGCCGGGTCGAGCGCGTGCTCGGCGTCGATAAACGCCGCCGTGCCGCCTGCCCGCTGCACCTCGGCAATCGCATGCAGCGTCAACGTCGTCTTACCAGATGATTCCGGACCGTAAATCTCTATCACCCGGCCGCGCGGCAAACCTCCGCCCAAGGCCAGATCGAGTGAAATACTGCCGGACGGAATCGTCTCAACCTTCGTGTGCGTACTCTCGCCGAGCTTCATGATTGAACCCTTACCGAATTGCTTTTCAATAGTCTCAAGGGCCAGGCTAAGCGCCTTAGCCTTACCTTCGTTTGCTACCGGACTAGCCGGCTGCTTATCTGCTGCCATACTTTTACCTCCCGTTGGCTCACTCTAACATCCCACCACCGAATCGTTACTATTAGTATAGCAGCTTTTGATACTTCACGACAGGGTGCTTAGCGCCGTAAACGCTTCTGCTTTTTAGCACGTGCTGTTAGAATTTAGCGCCGTAAACGCTTCTGCTTTTTAGCACGTGCTGTTAGAATAATGCGTAAAGAAGGATGGGTACAAATGCACTGTTGCAACCTAAGAGACTGCGTCATGTATAGGAAACTCCTCCTATGCGTATAGCTGATAGCCTGGCCGAACAACTACTGAAAAAAGCCGGCAAGGTTACCGAGGAGCAGCTCGCCGACTTGCGCAAACAGGAAGCCAAAGAGAAAAAGCCACTACAGGACCTGGCAGTCAAGAACAACCTGATCAGCGAGAAAGACCTAACGCAGCTCTACGCCCAGGAGATTGAAGTACCGCTCATTGAGCTAAAGCCGCAGGATATCAAGAAGGATGTGCTGAAGCTGTTGCCGGAACGCATTGCCCGCCAGTATCATGCCGTTGTCTTTGGTCTCGACGAGGGTGATACCAAGCTTGTTGCCATGGAAGACCCGGACGACATTCAGGCACTGAACTTCCTGCAAAAGCAGCTCGGCACTATCCGCGTCTACATCACCGCCGCCAGCCAGATGCAAGCCGCGCTCGATCAATACCGCGGCGGTGGCGCTATCGGTACAGAGTTGACCAAGGTTATCTCCACCGAAGACGAAGCCGAGGAGGTCGAGGAGCCGGGCGAGGAGGACCTGGCTGAAGATTCGCCGATCGCCCAGACAGTCAACCTCATCATCGAATACGCTATCAACTCCAGTGCCAGCGACATTCACATCGAACCGCGCGAAGATTACGTCCTCGTACGCTACCGTATCGACGGTATGCTGCGCGAAGTCAACAAGCTGCCGCGTAAGATGCTCGGTGCGCTTGTCTCGCGTATCAAGATCCTTTCCAACCTCAAGATCGACGAGCACCGTGCGCCGCAGGATGGCCGCTTCAAGGTAGAGGTCGGCGGCGGCCTCTATGCGCTGCGCGTTTCTACCCTGCCTATTGTCGACGGCGAAAAGGTCGTTATGCGCATCCTGAACGAGTCGAGCAAGGCCGCAATGTTCGAAGACTTAGGCTTCTGGGGCAATGCCATGGACACGCTCAAGCACGCCATAGTCCAGCCGCACGGCATGATTCTCGTAACCGGCCCAACCGGTTCCGGCAAATCCACCACCCTGTTCAGTGTCCTTAGCATGCTCAACACGCCGAACGTCAATATCTCTACCGTTGAGGACCCGGTTGAATACCGCATACCGGGCGTCAACCAAACCCAGGTGAACCCGATCGCCGGCATGACATTCAGTAACGGCCTGCGCGCGCTACTCCGCCAGGATCCGAACATTATCATGGTAGGGGAGATTCGCGACGGTGAAACGGCAGAACTCGCCGTGCAAGCCGCGCTGACTGGCCACTTAGTCTTCTCAACCTTACACACCAACAACGCCGCTACTTGTCTACCGCGCCTACTCGAGATGGGCATTGAACCGTTCCTGATCGCCAGTACCGTTCGTGCGGTCGTCGGCCAGCGCCTCGTCCGCCGATTGTGTATTGAATGCAAGGAAGCGTACGAGCCCGACACCGCGGAACTCAAGCAGCTCAGCAAGACGTTCAGCATCGATAATGCCGAGAGCATGAAGCGGCTCAACGATCTAGAAGCAGCCGCCCTGGAAGGCGGTGTCGGCAAGCTAAGTCACCCTGGTAAGAATAAAGACGGTGCCGATACAAGCGAAATGAGCACGACGCCGAGCACCATCAAACGCCTGTTCCGTGCCCACGAGGACGGCTGTGCCGTCTGCAACCATTCCGGCTACAAAGGACGCCTTGGTATATATGAAGTGCTCCACAACTCAGAAGCAGTCCAAAAGCTCATCGTCGGCAACAGTACCAGCGACGTTATTCAGCGCGCTGCTATTGACGAGGGCATGCTCACTATGCAGCTCGACGGCTTCGTGAAGGCGCTGCGCGGCGAGACAACGATCGAAGAAATACTGCGCGTCACTGCGGAGGAGTAGGATAAGAATATGAAATTCAGCTACAAAGCAGTAACCCATGAGGGCAAATCTATCAGCGGCGTCTATGAGGCTCCTGACCGCGATGGCCTGATCGCTGCCCTGGCGCGTCAGGGTGCGCGACCGATCGTCATCAAGGTGGATAGTTCCGCCAACTCCAAGGGTAGCATAGCCAACCTGTTCAAGCCGAAGGTCAAGCTGCGCGACCTCGTCATGTTCACGCGGCAGCTCTCCACGCTCGTATCCGCCGGCGTACCATTGCCCCGTTCACTTGCTACACTGCAGGAGCAGGCCGAAAACAAGTACTTTAAGAAAGTCATTAATGACCTCCAGAAAGACATCGAGGGAGGCACATCGCTCGGCGCAGCGTTCGCCAAGTTCCCAGACGTGTTCTCTGAGGTATACATCAACATGGTCAAGGCCGGTGAAACCGGGGGTATTCTCGACGAAATCCTGAAGCGTCTCGCCAGTCAATCCGAGAAAGACGCCACTATCCGCAAGAAGGTTAAGGGCGCTATGACCTACCCGGTTGTAATCCTGGTCGTGACCATCGCGGCATTCTTCGGTTTGATGATATTCGTTGTACCGCAAATCGGCAAGATCCTGACTAGCCTAAGCGGCGGCCATGCATCCCTGCCCCTTACAACTCGTATCATGCTTGGCTCGAGCAACTTTTGCATCAGCAACAGTATAATGGCGCACATCCCTCTCCTCGGCAGCCTTCCGGCCATTGGCGGTATCCCGAACGCCGTGTTCCTGCTCATCGCGGCCGGTATTGGTTTCTATTTCCTGCTCCGTTACATCCGCACCCCTAAGGGTAAGTACCGCTTCCACGCGCTGCTCCTAAAAGTGCCTATACTCAAGGACATTCTTATCAAAGTAGCGGTCGCCCGTTTTGCCCGTACATTCTCAGCGCTCGCATCAGCCGGCGTTACGGTACTGGACGCTCTGGAAGTGACCGGTGGCGCTATCGGCAACAAGGTAATCGAGGCGGAGCTCAAGGAAGCCGCCGATGCGGTCAAGAACGGCAAACCTTTGAGCGAGCCACTCGCCAAAAGTAAGATTTTCCCGCCCATTGTCGCTCAGATGATCGCCGTAGGCGAGGAAACCGGGCAGATCGACAAGATACTCGTCAAGATCGCAGACTTTTACGAAGAAGATGTCGACGCGGTCATTGACTCGCTCAGCTCCATCTTGGAACCGGTAATGATTATTGTTCTCGGCGGTATCATCGGTCTCATTGCCATCAGCGTCATGGGCCCCATCGCCTCCCTTAGCACCAACGTCAGCTCTGGCAGCTAGTTTGCACAGGCAGTTGCCATTCTCATTTCCATTCTTGACTTGAAGTGGCTTATGGTTATAATTCAAGTCAGTTACTGACATATGCATCGGCTATATGTCGTGAACTACTAAAAGTAAATTAACTTAGGAGGGTGGGCTCTTATGACCTCACTGAAAAGACAAAAAGGTTTCACGCTCGTGGAACTCTTAATCGTGATTATCATCATCGGCATCTTGGCGACGCTGGTAATCGTAACGTTCACCGGTATCCAAGCAAAGGCCCGAGACTCCAAGCGTCAGACAGACATTAACGCTATCCAGAGCACGGTCGAGGCGTTCCATGCCCAGTACGGCTTCTACCCAACAGCCGCCGAACTTCAGAGCACGACATTCCAGACGGCTCATTTGAAGGGCTTTGACCCGGCTGCATTAAAGGATCCAAAGAGCAACGCATACTACACCTACACTGCTAGCGGTAGCGACAGCGCAGGTACATGTGATAATACGGCTACCCCGGCTGACAATGCTGACGGTACGCCTGCCGACAATGGCTGCAGTGCCTACACGGTCAGTGCAACGCTAGAGTCGAACGGCCAGGCCTTCACTAAGCAGAGCAACGGCTAACGATAGCCTGATTGCCTAGAAGTAGACCGGAGCGCCCAGGCGCTCCGGTTCTTCTTTGCAGCAGCAAACAAATTGCTTACAATAAGCGTAAGCATGCTAGCGGATCACCATCCTGCCCAATCAGGCTTTACCATCGTCGAGCTAGTGCTAGCTATTGTCACTTTCGCCTTCGTTGGCGCCGCCATCGCAGAGCTCACGTTAGGCATCCTGAGCGTCCAGACCCGTACAAGCTACCTACAAGCCGCCACCCGTGCGGCACAGACAGAAGTAGAGTCGCTGCGGAACAACAACTATAATCAGCTCGTCAATGGCAGCAATATTGCTTTCACCGTACCCTCGTTCTTACCGGGCCCGAGAAGCGGCAATGTCGCCATCAGCGAGCCGACACCCGGTATCAAGCGCGTCGATGTGACGGTAAGCTATACCGACCACGGTACGACAGAAACGGTTGAACTGAGTTCAACGATAGGGATTATAGGTATATCGCAGTGAGCCGCCGGAACGAACAAGGCTTTACGCTGCCCGAGCTGCTGATCGTAATGATCGTGACCGCTATATTGAGCGGTGTCATTTTGGGCTTCTTCGTCAACCAAATACGCGCAATCGTCATAGCAAGTGCCAAGCAGGACCTGCTGGAGCAGGCACAGATCGGCCTCGACTATACTGCTCAGGATGTCCGCGTGTCCGCCAATGCGGACGACAGCAACCGCTGGCCCGACGCGAACGCGCCTAATCCTACCGATCAGTACAGTTGGCAATCCAACGCATCGTCGCTCATATTGGCTACAGGCGCCCAGGACCAGAACCACAATGTCCTCTTCGACGACCCGAGCAAGTATATTACCGCCAAGGATAACCACATTTACTTCATCAGCAACGGTACGCTATACCGCCGCATTCTTGCATCCACGATCACCGGCAACGCTGCCGTGACAACCTGTCCTGAGGCAGTCGCTACTAGCACATGCCCGGCCGACAAGACTATCCTGCAAAATGTGGCCAGCTTTTCCGTGCAGTATATAGACGGATCAGGCAACCAGGTAGTCCCGAGCAGCGCGCGATCCATACTGCTAAACGTAACGCTCAGCAAACACGAATATAACCAGGACATAACTGCTACGTATGCAGAGCAAATGGTATTTAGAAATGATTCATAAATTCATCACCGGCAGACGACCTCTGGAAGCCCAACGGCGCAGCGCATTCGGCTCGCAGGACGGCTACCTATTAGTGACAGTCCTGGCAATCTCCGTATTGTTCACGGTAATGGGCTTTGCGCTTCTCTCTGCGGCATCTAACCAATTTAGTATTTCAAGGACATCCTACTATGCCGATAACGCGCTGTACGCTGCGGAAGCCGGTATTGAGCAATCTGTCCATCAGCTTAACCAAGATGATACGTTTACCGGCTATAGCACCGCCCAGGTATTCTTCAACAGTTCAGCCCAAGGTCAGGCAACCTACACTACAACCATTGCGAACGTCAGCGGGAGCAATGCCAAGACCATCACGTCTACAGGCAAGGTATACTACTACAACCAGACAACATCTCCTCTGGCGTTCAAGATTATCAAGGTAACCGTAGTCGGCACCCAATCATCTGGCTTTTCGGTAGCGACCGGACCGGGAGGACTTATCTTAAGCGGTAGCGCTGCAATTACCAACAGCAACGTCTATGTAAACGGGACAATCACTATGACTGGCGCTTCCAGTATCGGCACGCAGTCTAACCCTGTTACGGTAAATGCGGCGAATATCGCATGTCCAAAGGGCTCCAGCCCGGGCTCGACCTATCCAGCCTTGTGTACCGACGGCAGCCAGCCCATCTCCATGGCATATAGCACGAAGGTATGGGGAACGGTGTGCGCTACCGGTCAGACGAGCACCGGACCGAACAATAATATTCAGGGCGGCAACGGCGGCTCCGGACTAGAGCCCGGTTGTACTGCCCCGAACGTTTCCCAACCCGTGTATAATCGTGCCGGAATCATCAGCGGTATCACTGACACCGAATCAGGTACGAGCGGCAGCTACGCCTGCAGCGGCAACAAGACTATCGCCTTACCCGCCAATGTTGAGCTTACGGGCACCACGGTCAGCTGGGGCAATAGCTGTACCATCACCGTTTCTGGCAACATCTACATCCCCGGTAATCTATCAATCGGCGGAGCGGTCAGCATCAAGACAGCGGACAGTCTGGGAAACACCAGGCCGGTTGTAGTAGTGGACGGTACAATCAACGTTGCCGGTTCGGCCAGTATGGCCGCTAACGGCAGCGGGGCCGGCATAGATTTCGTGAGCTTCAAAAATAGCACCGGCGACCCGGCCGCAACCCCCACCGGCACCAACCTGTATAACTCACAGACTATGCAGAACGTTACCGTGGGCGGAGCAGCGAATAGCGCCGGCATGATCTTCGATGCCTACTGGAGTGAGGTGCTGCTCAACGGCAGTGGCCATATAGGTGCGGCAGCGGGCCAAACAGTAAGCCTCAACGGCGCCGGGACCGTTATCTTCGGTACCACGCTCTCTTCCGGCACACAGACCTGGGCTATAACGAGCTACCAACAACTCCAAGGTTCGTGAGGACGATAACGGGCAGATAGATGGTATACTTACTGCTAAAGGTTATGTTCTGATGGGCAACATACACACACCAAGTCTTTTGCACGACAAGCCGGTCTTTGGGCTTGACGTTGGCCATGGTTCTATCAAGGTGATGCAAGTAGCGCAGCACGATCGAGATGCCGGCAGCCAGGGACCGCATATTATCGGCTATGGCGTGACAGAATTTGACAGCAGCGCTTTGGATAACGGCGTTATTGTCAAGCCTGAAGTTATCGCTGCAGCGCTACTTAATATGTTCGATAACCAGCTCATCGGCGACATCACGTCACGTCGGGTCGCCCTTGCTATCCCGACATACCGCTCATTTTCCCGCTCCATGCAGTTGCCAAAGCTATCGGCACGCGAGCTAGACGATGCCGTGCACCTCGAAGCCGAGCAATATGTTCCTGTTCCGCTCAGCGACCTTTACCTCGATTACGCAGTGACGCGGCGCGGAGAAGAACAGGACGACCTATTAGCAATTGCCGTCCCGAAGGAGATTGTTGACTCATACTTAACGCTCGCACGAATGGTAGGACTAGAGGTCATGTTGGTCGAGACCACGATGGCCTCGGCGTCACGCTTGTTCGCACACGACAAATACAACGATATCGCCAGCGTCATCATCGACTTCGGCTCGCTCACAGCGGACGTCAGCATCTTCTACAAGACGATGCTTGTTACCAGTACCGTAGCGGCTGGCGGCTTGGTGTTTACGAACAACATCAGGGACGGCCTCGGCGTCACGCTCGCTGAAGCGGCCATTATCAAGACAAAGTACGGCCTGAGCGTCAGCAAGAAGCAACAAGAGATCACGGCCGCCCTGGAACCAACATTGCAGCAGCTCACCAAGGAAATTCGTCGCATGGTTCGCTACCATGAAGAGCACTACGGTGCCGAGAAGCCGATCGGCCAGGTTATCATGCTCGGTGGCGGCGCCAACATGCCCGGCATGAGCGAGTACCTGACGAGTAGCCTGCGGCTCCCGGTCCGCGTGCACGACCCCTGGCAATACCTCAGCTTCGACGGGCTACAGGCGCCAAGTCGTGCTGACAGGCTAATGTACGCGACGGTCGCGGGCTTAAGCCTAGTCAACCCCAAGGAGATATACCGATGATCAACTTACTGCCACCGGAGTTGAAAAGTTCGTACCGTTATGCGCGCCGGAACGTTATGCTTGTACGGTGGGTCGTCGTGCTGGCCATAAGCCTACTCGGACTCTTCGCGATTAGCACAGGCGGTCTTATCTACTTGCGCCAGATCAACGACTCGTATACGCCGCAGATCGCCGCCACGCAAGCTTCGCTTAACCGGCAGAAGCTGTCGCAAACCCGGGCGCAGGTAACTGGCATGACAAATAGCTTGAAGCTTGCCACCCAGGTCCTATCGAAGGAGGTACTATTCTCGAAATTGCTGACGCAGCTCGCCACCGTTATGCCGAGCAATGCCATCCTAACCGACCTCACCATCAGCCAAACTCAGGGAGCGCTCGATATCAGCGCCCTCGCAACGGACTACGATGCCGCAACCCAGGTACAGGTTAATCTCGCTGACCCGAACAACAAGATATTCAGCAGTGCCGACCTCGTGAATGTCACCTGCAGCTCAGCGCCAAGTACAGATCCAACAACAAGCCGATACCCCTGTAAGGCCACACTCCGCGCCCTGCTCGCTACCAACAACCCGTTCTTGTTTATCAACGATTCAGGGAAACAGCCATGAGCAGCAAGCAACTCTATTTCGCAATGCTGGCAATTATCGGCCTGCTCGTCATCGGCTTGCTTGGCGGCGCGTATGCGAGCAACAAGATCTTGCTGGCCGAATCCAACCATCTTGTCGGCAGCCGGCTGCAGGCAGCGGTATTGGATCAGGAGCAGGAGCAGTTGGCCACTGCCAAGCAGGAAATCAAGAAGTACCAGGATCTGGCGACGATTGCCGATAGCGTTGTGCCCCAGGACAAAGACCAGGCACAAACCCTGCAGCAAATCGTCAATATTGCCAATGCAAACGGCATTACACTGAGCTCGATAAAGTTTCCGAGTTCAAGCCTAGGAAATACCGGTACGAGTACGAGCAAGCAAGCACTCTTATCGCAACTCGTACCAGTCAAGGGTATCAGTGGGGTCTACGACCTACAAATCACCGTCCAGTCGGACTCCAACCACCCCGTTTCATTCAGTAGTTTTATTAATTTCCTCAGCAGCCTGGAGCACAACCGCCGTACCGCCCTTGTCAACAGCATCGCCCTCCAGCCGAATAGCAAGGATCGTAGTACGCTGTCGTTTACACTAGGGCTCGACGAGTATATAAAACCATGAACAAAGAACCGGAACTCAACCGCCAGATGCTTGCTAACTTTCTTGGTAGCATCCAGCAATACACCGTGCGTTATGCCGTTATCTTTTTTCTGTTGCTTGTGACCGCGGTATACGGGTTCGTTTTATTCAAGATCACCAGTTATAGTAGCTCCCAACCGAACGATTCAGACGTAGCATCCCAAGCAAAAGCGTTCTCGGTACCGCATATCCCAACCTCGGCCATAGATCAGATGCAAAGCCTCCAGGACCACAGCGTCAGCGTCAGAGCACTGTTCGATGCAGCTCGCAATAATCCGTTCCAGGAGTAGGCATACGGAACACCTATGCGCCGCCCCAAGCTAACACTTGGGTTTCCTGTCCGGCACTGCTGGAATAAATCCAGCTCCTACCATCCGCTATCCAGCGGAGGTGGAACGGCGCCTGCTCTTCCCGGAATGCCAGAACGGCAATAATTAACCCTCTAACGTCCAATGCCTATCTTCTACTACCTATTTCGGCTGATTGTATGTGTCGGCTGCGGTTAAGGGACGATTAGCGGTAATCGTTTCCTCAGGCTTGTCCGCGATATATGCCTCGTGGGCAGCAATAATTTCCTTGGCATATTGGTTGGGGTTCGGACAGAACGGGAAGGTAAACTTGCTATGTTCACCCGCTGTTTCTACGCGCAGCGCACCGTAGCCGAACATCTGCTGCAATAGCCCGTCCTGGTCAACGGTCACGTCTTCCATGTTGGCAAGCGAGAGTTGACTCGTTTGTTTGCTGAACAGGCCGATTTGCGTAATCTCTGTGATGCTGTCGCTCGTGACAATCCAACGATTGCCCTTATAGACATACGAACCGATGTACCCATAGAGCAGGGTAATGACAACTACGAGCAGCGCCCCAAGCACTACTCCCAGCTTCAATTGCTGATCAAGGTCCGGCATAAGATAGGGCACCAGTACGGCAACGGCAATAGCCACCGTGATCACGAGCCCAGTCGTCAGGTACACACCGATCAAGTCAATCGGATGGCGCTTGATCTCACAGATGTGACGCTCGCCCGGCTGCAAAACCGCCAAGGGATTATCAGCATCCATCCGCTTGTCGTCCGCTTCGTTGTCCTGGTTGTTCGGATTCATGCCCAGATTATACCAAAGTTGACTGGTTTTGACTGGTGCGCGGCTGCTTGCCCAGATGGCTATACGCCCGCGGCGTCACTTTGCGGCCACGCGGCGTACGCTCTAGCATGCCGATCTGCATCAGATAGGGCTCAATGAAGTCCTCAATCGTACTACGCTCCTCGGCCGTCAGTGCCGCCACTGTCTCTACTCCAACCGGACCACCGTCATAATTGTCAATGATAGCATTCAGAAGCATCCTGTCCGCCGGGTCGAGACCGAGATCGTCAATCTCAAGCAGTTCGAGTGCCGCCATTGCGAGCGTATCATCGATCGTCCCGTTGCCATGCACATCGGCATAGTCGCGGACCCGCTTCAAGAGACGGTTGGCAATACGCGGCGTCAGACGGGAACGGCGCGCGAGCAGCATAGCACTAGCAGTGTCAATACTAACGCCGAGAATCCCGCCGGCCCGTTCGATAATCTGACCTACTTCCTCCGGCGTGTAGAATTCGAGCCGGTGAATATGCCCGAAACGGTCGCGTAATGGCGCAGCCAACGCACCCGTCCGTGTCGTCGCGCCAATGAGGGTAAAACGCGGCAGGTCAAGCCGCAACGAACGCGCCGACGGGCCTTTGCCAAGCATGATATCGAGCTTGAAGTCTTCCATCGCGGCGTATAGCACTTCTTCTACCGTCCGGTGAAGGCGGTGAATCTCGTCGATAAACAATATATCGCCATCCTGCAGGTTCGTCAGCAAGCTTGCTAGGTCACCGGCGCGTTCAATCGCCGGCCCACTTGTTACCCGTATCTGCGCGCCCATTTCGTGCGCAATGACACTCGCCATCGTGGTCTTACCAAGGCCCGGTGGCCCATACAGCAGCAGGTGGTCTATGGGCTCACCTCGTTTTTTAGCTGCAGTAACGGCCAGGCGGAGGTTCTGTTTCAAGCGTTCCTGGCCAATGTAGCTCGCAAAATCGTGCGGCCTGAGACGAACCTCAAACTCTTCTTCTGTCGTATCGTCCTGGGTTTGGGCAGTTTGTACAATGCGCTCGATCATTACCCCTATTATACGGCAGGTTACGCCACTAGTTTGAAGCCCAGCTCTGCGGCTAACAGCGGGGCAATCTGGATAAGTTGCTCGTCGGATATAGTCGCGCCCTTCAATCCAAGTATCCCCTTACATTCACCCAACGATTCACTGCTCAGGTCTACTCGCTTGCACGACGCGCCGTCAAAGTTTGCCCCGGCTAACTCACATCCGGTAAAGCGGACATCTATGAACGAAGCGTGGCTAAAGTCGGTATCCCGTAGCACGCACGAGTCAAACGCGACCCGCTTGAAGCGGGCAAACCGGAAACCGGCGCCATCCAACTTCACATTTTTAAACACACAGTCTTCGAATACTGCTTCGGGCATATTGGCTCCGCTCAGGCGGCTGCTTTCCAAGCACGTGCGCAAACAACTTGTCCGGTAGACTTGTACCGCTGCAGCTTCAAGCCTTCTGCAGAGAGTATCGAGCATTTCAAGCCACTCTAGCTTTGCTTCCGTCAAGCTGCATCCTTCGAGCGAACATTCACGCACATCTAGGTATTTAGATCCGCTCATATCTACGGAGTCGATATGCAGCAATTCAAACCGGGCTTCTTGGTCGCTATGGCCCGACCAATTACCCAGTTTAGCCGGCAGAATCGGTTGGTTAGGCGTATGTTGCTGATTCATGCCTGGCTATATCGATATATCCGGACTTTATCGATTATTTTTTAGCGCCTGCCTGATCCGGTCCTCCACGGGCAGGATGGGATCTACGTGCTGCAGCGCTATCGTAGCGTCTTGCGGGGTATACCCGAGCGACACCAAGGCTGCGGCTGCTTCATCCTGAGCGTTGACTCCTGGTCGGGCGACAATCCCCTCTGCTGCATCAGTCGCCGCAACGCCGACTTTGTCCCGCAACTCTACCACAATCTGCTCAGCGGCGCGCTTACCCACGCCCTTGGCTGTCTGCAGACGCTTCACGTCGCCGCTCGCGATAGCGCCCCGCACTACTTCAGATGCTCCGATGTCCAGTACCGCCATTGCCACCTTCGGACCAACATTCTTTACTTCCAACAATTGTTCGAGCAAGAGCTTTGTCTCGTACCTTGTAAATCCATACAGATCGTGCGCCTGCTCGCGAATGTGCTCATAAATATACAACTTGGCTTGTTCACCAGCAGCCAGACGGCCGAAGTCTTCACTCGTCACCTGTAAGCCATAGCCAACACCGCCAACATCGAGCACAAGCGTGCTGCCGAGTTTCTCAGCTACCGTGCCCCGCAAGCTTGCAATCATAGCGCTTATTATATCGCCTTTAGTGCACCGTTTGGGCATGCGTTAGTGCGGCGGCCAAGGCATCGGCAGCGTCGTCGGGCTTGGGCACTTCAACTAATTGCAGCACAATGCGCACCATTTCCTGCATCTGTTTCTTGTCGGCACGGCCATAACCAGTTAGCGCCATCTTAATTTGCAGCGGTGTATACTCAAAAATCTCTAACCCTGCTTGCTTGCCACACAGAAGTATCACGCCGCGCGCTTGCGCTACCGTGATTGCCGTCGTTACGTTGCGGGCAAAGAACAGCCTCTCGACCGCCATCGCTTGCGGCTTGGTCTGCGTAATAATATCCGTCAGTTCCTCATAAATCGTTTGCAAGCGCACCGCATCGTCTTCCTTAACCGGCGTGCGGATAACGCCTGCATCAACAAGGGCTGCCTTCCCCTTCTCCGCCTCTACTATCCCGAAGCCTAATATGCCCGTTCCCGGGTCAACACCCAAAATCCTCATACGCCTAGTATAGAATAGAGAGAGTTAGTATTGTGAAAGATTACACCCTTCTGACCCGTGCCGAATACTTCAAGACGCTTGCAGCGACAGCGCGCCATGCTTCGCGTGGCCAACGCGTCCTGGCTGCCGCCATGGATATCAACCCGTTTGAGCCGGCCGTCATCAGCCTGGTAGAATCCTTACAGATCGCGGCTCGTCAGGGTGCCAATGTTCACCTGATTGTCGACGCGCACAATTTCTTACAGGCGGACAATCTCCTGCCCGGACCGCTTTTCTACAAGCATTCGCTCGAAACGCTCCGCGGCAAATTTAATGCCACCCTGCAGCTACTGCGCGGGCTCGAAACCGCCGGCGGGTCGTTCCACATCACGAACATTCCCAAGCGGCGGCTTAACCCCCCTTCCATCGGGCGCTCCCATATAAAAGGTGCTGTCGTCGGCGATCAGGTTTTCATTGGCGGATGCAACTTTGAACGCCCCGAGCATATCGATGTGATGGTCGCTTGGCGCGACAAATATGCAGCCGATGTCATGGAAAAATGGTTCCGGAAAATGGTGCAGGCACGGCGTGTGCGCGATGGCTTTGGCGACGTAGATACGGAAACACGTATCGACGATACGACCGAGCTGTTACTCGATGCGGGCGTACCCGGCCAGTCACTCATCTACGACACGGCGCTCCGCCTTATTGATGACGCGAAGGAATGGCTATACATCACCTGCCAATACTTTCCGGGCGGCCCGACAGCCAAACACCTGGCTGCCGCTGCAAAACGAGGTGTAGAGGTAGAAATCGTTTATAGCCATCCCCGTAGCCAAGGCAAGGATGCGCCATTACACCAATTGCACCAGCTTTCGCAGCATGCCAAGCGGCTGCCACGAAGCTTCTTCTCTGGCAAGCTTGATAAACAAATAGCTAAGCTTCACGCCAAGATCCTGGCGAGCGAGCACGAAGCGCTTGTCGGCAGCCATAATTACGTAATCCAGGGCGTGCAGTTCGGCACTGCCGAGGTGGCGCTGCACGGTCGCGACACGGCACTTGCGCTCGCACTCCGTTCATTCATAAAAGATCAGATAACGCAGGCAAGCCGCGCCATTCTTCATTACAATACAGACAAAACCATAAAAAACGGGGCTGAAGACTCACAATTGTAAATTAATACAAAAGAAGTCTCCAACCCGGTGACAGAAGTCTGGCAGTCTACTCGAACAGCCTGAGCAATACCCCGTAAAGGAAGGCCAGCCCAGCACTGCCGAATAAAGCAGCCTTCGCGACCCGGCGATGCAGCCTTCGGGGCCCCGAAAATGCGCCCAACGATGAGAAGTACCACGAGAGCGAAGATCGCACCCAGGGCAAGGTAATAACTCATGGGTACTGACTTGAGATTGGCTAGCAAAGCATCCACATTGCACCTCCATTGCAAGCAGTCTTACTTGCTTGCAGATGTCAAAGAGCGACGACTGTCCGTCTCCCTAAATAAGGAGTTGGCGCATATTACATAATCTCAGGTAACAATTAGCAACACTATGGTGCGGCTATAATTTCTTCGGGAATATCGAAGTTAACGTGCGTATTCGCTACATCGTCGAGGTCATCGAGCGCCTCCATAAGACGCATCACCTTGCCGGCCGTTTCTTTGTCGGTGACTACCACCGTACTATTCGGAACGTACGTCAGTTCCGCCTCGAGCACCTTTATGCCTGCGGCATTGAGCGCATCACGCACTCTCGCTAGGTCTGCCGGCGCGGTGTACACAACCGACTCCTCTTTGCCGGGTTCGGATTCATCCTGAACGTCTTCGGCCCCAGCCTCTATAGCCTGCAGTAGCAGTTCGTCAGCGCTGCCTTGCACACGAATTATTCCTTTGCGGTCGAATTGGAACGCAACAGCACCCTTCTCCGCCAAACGGCCGCCGTGCTTAGAAAATGCTAGCCGCACTTCGGGGTAGGTTCGGTTGATGTTGTCCGTTGCCGCTTCGACAAGGATGGCCGTTCCGCCCGGGCCGTATCCCTCGTACAACACTTCCTGGATCTGGGCAGCATTCTTGTCCTTGACACGATCGATCGCCCGCTGGATGTTTGCCATCGGCATATTGGCCGCTTTTGCCTTATCTATGGCAAGACGCAGGGCAAAATTCATATCAGGATCAGTGCCGCCGCGAGCCGCAACAGCGATTGTATTGCCGAGCTTGGTAAATACGGCGCCGCGTACGGCGTCTTTGGCACCCTTTTGGCGCTTGATAGTAGACCACTTGCTATGACCAGACATCCATTAACCTCCGGCTCTAAACCGTTTTGGTTCTCATCTGTTATTATACCATATATAATGCGCAGAGGAGGGCTGACGATGAGAAGGCAGCGCTTAGCACTCGTTCTCACCTCATGCATCATACTTGCGATCTTGTCGGTGTGGAATGCCTATCGGCAGCAGCAGGATCAGGCTGCTCCGCCGCCGCCCAGCTCAACCGTTACCTCGCAGCTAGCATCAGCGATATTAGCACGGTTACCGATAAAAGGCCGCGCCCCGATGACCGGCTACAGTCGTGGTCAATTCGGCAGTGGCTGGTCGACGGTCAATGCCTGCGATATGCGCGAGTACATCCTGGCCCGTGATCTTACCCAGGTTACGTTCCGGCCGGATGACAACTGCACCGTACTTAACGGCTTACTCGCTGACCCATATACCGGCAAGACAGTCCACTTTACTCGTGGCCCTAGTACCAGTCAGGCCGTCCAGATCGATCATGTCGTTGCCCTAGGTGACGCCTGGCAGAAGGGCGCCCAACAACTCGCCCCGCAAACACGCGAACAACTCTATAACGATCCGCTGGAGTTGCTTGCCGTTGACGGCGCGGCCAATCAACAAAAAGGTGATGGGGATGCCGCTACCTGGCTTCCCGCGAATAAAGCGTATCGTTGCCGCTACATCGCGCGGCAAATCGCCGTGAAAGCCAAGTATCACCTATGGGTCACGCAAGCTGAGCATGACGCCATGGCGCGTATCTTATCCACCTGCCCCACCCAAGTGCTGCCTGTCGTGCAACAACGCTAAAGGCTTACTTTTCGTATTCGGCTGTCGAGCCGAAGATACGCGTCCGCAGCAAGCTCAGGCGCAAAAATACTGTCCCGAGGTGGAGTACGACAATCCAACCGGCAAAGGCCTCGAGCATGTACAGCCAGTGCAGGTCCACTGTAAAATCGCTCACCCACATGCCAAACATCAGGATCGATAATGGATACCAGATCTGTACAACTACGGTGGTCAACGACAGAATGAGCAGCACCGCGCAAACACGTACAATGCTACGTACGGTTAGCTCAGCCCAATAACGTATATGCGTGTTCCGGTATGTGCTGGTGTAGGTCGTACCGATGACGACATCGTTCCGGATCATCGTATATGAATCAAAAACCAGCCAGACGGCAAGGTACGCCAGTGCGCCCGCACCAGCCCATAACAAGAAATTGGTAAGCCGCGCCAGAGTAGCGGATTGACCGAATTGGCCAAGCGCCGCGTGCGTATAGCTCCCAACAACACCCTTGAACGTGAAGTGGCTATCGGGCGTTCCCAAGAGAGCAGCAAGCGACGTGATATTGCTCAGAATCAGAATCGCACTTGCTGCTACCACTCCCAGAAACAACTCAGCGCCCGACGGGATCAATAATTGCACAAACAGGCGACGAGGGTGCATATATCTGATTATAAAGTATCACTTAATAAGCGCTAGAGCTTTACGAATTACGTAAAAGATATTGCAGTCGTGCGGGATCAAGCTTATGCTAGTAACAAACTAAACGATGGTACGGACCCTATGAAGTCTCGGAAACATTGGCTTCCCGGCAGCATAACCACTAAACGGTTCTCTGGGACACACTTAACGCTTTTTGCGTTGCTCTTCGGTCTGATCGGCACATACATAATCTTCAAGAGTATGGCTGCCACCACTACAGGGGTTACCGTATCGGGCAATCAGACCCTGAAGGACGGACAGCCGTTTATTATGCGCGGCGTGAACCGCTCGGGGTCCGAGTATATGTGCCGGACCAGTGCGAGCTTCTTTGATGGCCCGAACGGCACCGACGACAGCGCACAGATAGCCGCCATGAAGACGTGGGGTATTAATACCGTCAACATTCCATTCAACGAAGACTGCTGGCTCGGTATCAACGGCGCAGCATATGGCGGCACTAGTTACCAAAACACTATGAAAACATACGTCTCGCAGCTAGAAGCTAACGGTATAACACCGGTATTGGCACTCTTCTGGACAGCTCCTGGCTCTCAACTAGCAAGCGGACACGGTACAATGCCTGACGCCGACCATACGCCGACCATGTGGCAGTCTGTCGCTAATACCTTTAAGACCGACCCTTACGTCGTTTTCCGAATCGATGAGGAACCGCACCCAGGCGGCGGCGACAGCTCAAACGCTGCTTGGGACTGCTGGAAAAACGGCGATGTGCAGTATGCAGCCGACGGTACGCTGACACCGGTCTCGCAAGTTGCCCACTGTAGCGAAAGCTTTAAGACCATCGGCATGCAGTCGATGATCAACATTATCCGCGGCACCGGCGCGACGAACGTCATTCAAGTGCCAGGCATCGCCTGGTCCAACTACTTCCGGAATTTCTTGAACCCTACGTATAAGGTCAGTGACACTCTCAATCCAGCGCAGCTGATGGCAGCAGCGGATATTTATCCTATCGGTAACGGCTGCGACAGCGGTACCTGCAATACGTCCGACTACGACACCTACTTGGCGCCCATCGCTGCAGCTATGCCTCTCGTCTCAGGCGAGATCGGCCCAGACGTCAATATGGCCAGTACCAACATGGCGCCCGTTGACAGCCTCCTCACGTGGCTTGACCAACACAACGCCGGATATATGGCCTGGGTATGGGATAACTGGGGTGAGACTGACGACCTTATCAGCGCCTATCCGGGCACCGTTAAGTCGCCGTGGGGCACGGATTTCAAGAACCACCTTGCCAGTCTGAGCACGAATCCGCCCCCAACAGTGACGCTTACCGCTAACCCCACATCGGTTTCCAGCGGCGGCAGTTCGACATTGACCTGGTCATCAACGAATGCTACGTCTTGTGCGGCAGCCTCTCCTTCAGGATGGACTACCTCGACCGCTACGAGCGGCTCCGCAAACGTCACCAATATCACGACACCGACGACCTATTCTATAAGCTGTACCGGTAGCGGTGGCAGCGCCCAGGCATCGGCAAGCGTGACCATAACCGATCCGACACCGCCCACTGTTTCCATCACCGCGCCATCGGGCGGCGCCACAGTTTCCGGTTCCGTAACCATCTCTGCCAATGCCTCAGATAATGTCGGTGTTGCAGGTGTCCAGTTTAAGGTCGATGGCACAAATATCGGCTCCGAAGATACGTCTTCACCATACAGCGTGTCCTGGGATAGCACTGCCGTCACGAACGGGACGCATTCACTGACGGCAGTAGCGCGCGACGCAGCCGGTAATAGTACTACCTCCAGTGCCGTAAGCGTCACGGTCAACAATAGCACTACTACCATCAACGACAACACGACTGGTACTGGCACGAACCAAATGAACTACAGCGGCACATGGAGCTACGACAACACCGATGCCAACAAGTACCAGGGCGATGACCATTACTCCTCTACCGCTAACAGTGCCGTTACCATGCTCTTCAATGGTACGCAAGCAGCCGTGTACGTTACGACCGATACCCATCATGGCCTGGCCGCCTTCTCTATCGATAACGGTACCGAGACAACGGTCAGCGAGTACAGCGCTTCACGCGCCTACCAAGTGCTCATCTACACCAGCCCGGTCCTTAGCAGCGGTCCGCACACTCTCGAACTACGCGTCACCGGCACCAATGGCACCGGCGGTGGCAACACAGTTACGATCGATAAAGTAGTTGTCACAAACGGTACCGGCGGCTCGGGCGGTACAAAGACCGGCGATCTCAACGGCGATAACGCCGTCAATATCTTCGATCTGTCGATTCTCCTATCAAAGTACAATACGTCAGACGTGACCGCGGACATCAACCACGACGGTACCGTTAACATCTTCGACCTGTCCATATTGCTCACTAACTTTGGGACCTAGCGAGGCAGTTGCATTGCCCAAGCGCATTTCAATAAGTAACGACGAGCGTTGAGCATATGAAGTCTCGCAAACATTGGCGGCCACGAGATATTGATATAAAGCGCTTTTCCAGGGTACGCCTATCGCTCTTTGCGCTACTGTTCGGCCTCATCGGTACATACATAATCTTTCGAAGCTTGGCGGCCACGACCATTACTCCAGTGCCGCTCATAAGCAAGAGCGTGCCCGTGTATGCCTCGTCCCAACAATACCCTGCTTCGAACGCAAACGATGGCAGCTATGACACCGAGTGGCGATCCAACGGCACGGGATGGATCGCGTACGACCTGTCTTCTGTGCCGACCGCAAAACGCAGCATCGTAGACGTCGTATGGTATGGCGGCTGTTGCTCATACGACAATTCCATTTCCGGAACAGGTGCGTATAATTTGCCCGGTTCATACACTATACAGGCAAACGCGGCCGCTGGCGGCGGCTCATCGGCACCGTCTAACGGCTGGGTAACACTCGCAACGGTCACCAATAACACATACCATTCCCGTCAGCACATTCTAAATCTGACCGGGTATAACTGGCTCCGGATGAACGTCACTGCCGTTGACGGTTCAGCGGGCAACACGGATGTATCGATTAACCTCGAGGTACGCGACGCCTCGGCAGGAACGAATGACGACTGGATATTCTATGGCGACTCAATCACCGAGGGAGCCATGGGCCAGGGTACGACATCGAACGGCATCAAATCCTTCCAGGATATGATCAACGCGCAGATACCAAATAACTTCCCCGTCGAGGAGAATGGCGGCATCGGCTACCAGACGACCGATTCTGCGCTGACGTACATCGATACCCAACTAGCGCTCTTCCCGGGCAAGTACGTTGGTCTAGCCTTCGGCACCAACGACGCCGGCTGCGGTTCGGCTACTTGTTTGAATACCTTCTACAACAACTACGTGCAGCTTGTGCAGAAGGTGCTGAACCTCGGCAAAGTCCCGATTGTTCCGACTATCCCGTGGGGGTGCACGGGCAATTTAACCGCCAATGTGCCATCATTCAACCAAAAGATACAGGCGCTCTACGCGGCATTTCCGCAAATTATCAAGGGTCCTGACTTCTACAGCTATTTCAGCAATAACAAGAGCTACATCCAGAATAACGACTGCATACACCCCAATGACGCGGGTATGGGACTGTACCGGCAGCTCATGGCAAACACCATGCTCGCCAACATATATAACAGCACTACCAATCCGGCGCCGACCGTCACGGTTAACGCCAACCCGTCGACGATAACCGCCGGATCAAGCGCAACACTGACTTGGAGCAGTACGAACGCTACCTCTTGTACGGCAAGTGGCGGCTGGAGCGGATCCAAAGCGACAAGTGGTACGCAATCCGTCTCGCCGACAGCTACAACCTCGTACACGCTTACTTGTACTGGCGCGGGCGGCAGCGCGAACAATGCCGCTTCGGTCATCGTCAATCCGGTTTCCGGTAAGACCGGTGATATCAACGGCGACAATCAAGTGAACATTTTTGATCTATCAATACTGCTGACGAATTACGGCGGTACAACCGCCTCGTGCGATCTCAACCACGACGGTGCAGTCAACATCCTTGATTTATCAATCTTGCTGACGAATTACGGTTCATAGCCGCCACCCAGTTACTTGATAGTAGCACTTCCTTATAGCTAGGATGCCTAACGTTAGCTTTTCTTCGGTACGTGCTCGCCCTTGCGCCGCGCTTCGCTCAGACCGACAGCGATAGCTTGCTTCCTGCTCTTGAACTTACCATGCTTGTACTCGTCCATCGCCCTCTCTACTTCTTTACCTGCGCGCGTGTCGTATTTCCGTGCCATAGATTCCTCCCTTACCTAAACATAAACGGAAGCCCTGCGACAGCTCCCGCTGCAAATTAGCACGCTTAATTCTAGTACTCGTTAACGATTGTCATCACCCTGTGACTCGTGCGAACGCGGCCGGCCGCCGCGGTTGTTATTCTGGCCACGCTTACGGTCCTTGCTATCTTTCTTATCCGACATCTTAACCCTCCTCTTTATATTGGCACCCATAGTGTATGATTCCGTTCGCCTATAACGCTGTAAAATTACCTACTGGTCGCCAGGTGGTGCGTAACAATATTTACTGCCATACGGCAATAACTGTTAGAGAATAAGCTTTAGTAACAAGGAAAGTACATATGGGATTTCGAGAACTTATAAAGACCGTGCAGCATAAGTCAGGCTTCTCGGACGCCGAGTCGAAGGCCGCGCTGGAGCTAACGGTAGAAGCCGTCGCCGAACGGCTGCAAGAAGGCGAACGTGAAGACTTCGCCAGCCAGTTACCCGCCGAATTGCGGCAGATTGTGCTGGATACCCGGCCTAATGAAGAACGGCACGGCCAGAACATCCTCGAGGAATTCATGGAGAAAGAGGACATTAGCGAGGCACATGCCAAGAAGCAGCTGCTATCCGCCTGGGAGGCTATCAAAGAGACCGTTACACCTGGCGAGATAGATGACGTCCTGTCACAGTTATCTAGGCGCACTGCCCTTCTGCTCAGCTAGCTAAGAATCGTAAGGAATAGTTAACTTGTTAAGAAATTATGCGTGAATCCATGCTGTTCTGCAAAAATTCCAAGAAGGTCGTATCACGCTCCTGAATTAGTAAGCCGTCACGACCTGTCGGTGTGACCTGTCGCATAAGCATGACGGCAGCCTTAATATCCGCTGCCCACACTAGGTCAAATCCTGCTTGAACCTCAAAATCGGTCATTTCACGCTGACCGCCAGTACCCACAAGGCGCGCAGTATAACAACGGTCGATCTGCTTGTTATGCCAACGATCAATATACGTAATAATCATACCCACCTCCTCATCTACGTCTACTTCAAAGCCCAGCTCCTCACAAACCTCTCTCGCTAACGCCGCGGCGGCCTCTTCATCGTTGTCTATGCCACCCCCAGGCAACATGTAGTACCCGTCGTTCTTGACATGGACAAGCGCTATTTTACCTCCGTCGAATACGACGGCCCGGACTGCGAGTCGCGGCACGAATGACGCATAGTTATAGTCCGGCGACATAGGATCAACCTCATGTGGGTAAATTGTTTTTAGTAATTTCATGCCCGGGGAAGAGCCAGCCCTTCTACTACTCTCACGCCGGGCACTCTCAAGAGCTCCCGAGGATCAAGCAGCAGCTTGCTCGACCGGTTACCGCCGCCCATGATTACTTGCACCTGTTCCATAACTGCTTTATCAACATACACAGACAGCGTGCTAATTCCTATGGCAGTCACGCCGCCAATCATCATACCTGTCAGGTACTTCACCGTCTCCGCATCAGCGAACGACAGCCGTTTTACACCCAGCAATCCACTTACTTTCTTATTCACATCGAGACGTGTTGTCGCTAGCACAACACACACCGCATAGCGCACAGGCTCAACTTTCTTCGACGCAACGATAATCGTATTAGCGGCTTGCTCAGGCGAGAATCCGTAGTGCTCGCAGAAAGCCGCCGTATCGGCCAGCTCCGGGTCGCACTCCAGCACTTCATATGTTATGCCGTGCTGCTGCAATGCATACAATACACTCGGGTCAAGATTGTTGTCCATCGCCTATTCCTTACTGCTAAATGTAACACAGGTATGGGGTAGTGCAGAGATAATTACACCTCTTAGTAGCTGAAATGGAGCGTTGGAGGGGTATTATCGGTGATATTTACCTTAGCTAGACCTAGCAACTACGCTTGATATATTCCTTGTAAGATTAACACCCATTAATGTGTCAGGTAAGAAACTATTGGGCTCGAAGGTATAGCTGATTTAAGTAGACGTTATTATGTGGTTTGTAGTCTTCTTCATATGCAAAAGTGAAGCCTAGCGGTTCTATGAGTTGTCGTAGCTCGTCTTTATTGTAATTCTTAAAGTACCTTGTCGCGCCAGGCATAGTTTTCCGCTCAACCATACCTGCGGTGTTGCCCTCAATAGCTCCCATGGCGAAAGCTCCATCTGGCTTGAGCATAGAACGTACTTGAGTAACGACCCTTTGTGCATCGTTCTTAGAAATGTGAATAAGTGAAGTGTAGGCCCAAACGCCATCAAAAGAAGCCTCAGGAAAATCAAGGTCTGCAAATGTTGTTTGGTAGCTCTCAAAACCAAGTTTTTTGGTTATTCCTACCATTGCTTTTGAAGCGTCTGCACAGATAACTTCTAGCCCCCGCTCTCGCAATAAGACAGCATCCCTACCACTACCACTCCCTAGGTCGAGTACACGCTTGCCAGATAAAGATGAGGTGAACTTATCAATGAAGGTTTGTGGAAAGTTGTTCCAAAACTCAATAACTTCTTCGTCATATACTTGAGCGTACTTATCGTAGGCTTCGATAGTTTGATTTGTTTGCATTGCTTCATCATAGCAGTTCAGGACCCGTTTTACTCACCACCAGCATTCACATCTTTTATCTCTGTAAGAGAAAAACGCCACCAAATTGGTGACGCATTACTCTATCTGTAAACTTCATTTGGAGGGCCCAGTGGGGTTCGAACCCACGACACCCTGCTTAAAAGGCAGGTGCTCTAACCGGCTGAGCTATGGGCCCGCATCAACGCTCGCTATGAAGTGAACGGGCAGGAAAAAATAACACCTTACATTATCCGTTTTTCAAGAGAAAAGTCAATCAACCCTTATGATGCTTGTCGTGATCGTCGCCGCTTTTATGGGGACGTTGCACCCATAGGAAAAACAAACTGACGAGCGCGCCAATGCCAATAACTAGTGCCTGCGTACGAACAAGCTGGTGCCACAAGCTCAAGCTCATAATGGCATAGCTGATACCAGGGGATAGCAATGGCACAATAAGAAATATCGCTAGGAAACCAGTAGCAACTACGGGGAGCACATTGAACACCAACCTCGCGCCGCGAAGCGTGCGCATCATGAAGAGCGTCGTAAAAACCGCCGGAAACAACAGTAATCCGAGTTCCATGACGTTTGTGCTCAGCGAAGCCTGCGGCAAGAACATGTCCGCAAATGACCGCGCCTCGTTACCCAAAAATTGCATGACTACGTAGCCAAGACAGAGGCTCAAGAACACAAGCGTCGCATTGACACGCAGCAACATGAGCAAAAGCACCGGTATCGCAAACAGGCCGATTAACACGATCTCATTCGTGCTCATGCTAAAAGTATATAGCCTCGCGCAACGAAAGCCTATTTCATGTTGAAGGAGGAAGTAC
>Ga0068855_100000828_pt1 | contig 38234 bp, 63 predicted proteins | sample KBSCornC52_FD_66592 | JGI IMG/M metagenome (GOLD analysis project Ga0068855, IMG submission 66592) | Corn rhizosphere microbial communities from Kellogg Biological Station, Michigan, USA - KBS Corn C5-2 | ecosystem: Host-associated > Plants > Roots > Rhizosphere > Soil ...
GGGCCAACCTGGGGGACAACCTGCGGGCCAACCTGGGGGACAACCTAAAAAAAGTTGCCAGTGAGGCTAATGATTTTAATGGGTCGATGGATGCATATTGGATTGCTTTTTATGAATTCCCTGAAAAATTCTTAGGCGTCGAATATACTATTGAAAATTCCAAAAAACTAAAGTTGTGGTCTAACCTTGCCAAATCCTGCTCTTGGTTCTGGTGTTATGAAAATTATTGCTTTGTGGCGGATCGGCCTAAGTCGATTTTTATGAGCAACGACAAACGCCTACACAATACTAAAGGCCCTGCTATAACATGGGCTGACGGGTATAAAATTCATTACATAAATGGGCGTGAGATGCCTGCAAGAATTTTCGACAAACCATTCACCCGGGATGAATTTATCAATGAGCCAAACGAAGACATTAAAGCTGGAATGTATGAAATTATAGAAGCGAAAGGCGAGGGATCAATGCTTGAATTTTTAGGGGCTAAAGAGGTAGACCGCCAAACTTTTATACACGCAGATGGGGATATGGAAGAAATGATCCTTTACAAAACAGAAGAGAAATTCTCAGAAGAGGAGGATTTGAATGGGAATAGCCCAGCTGCTTTAGCCTGGTTAAAAATGTCCTGCGCTTCAACCGGGCAAGTTTATCTGTTGGCCTCAGATGCCTCGTTTAATAATTGTGTGGAAGCTGCAAAATACCACCGGCCCGACGAGGTGCCTACCGATGTAGAATATAAATGGAATAGTAGATCATAACCAATAAAAACAAATAATATGAAAACAACAAAACAGTTAATTAATGGGGATTTCCAAGCACACCAAGGGGACGTGCAGATTTTCTCAATGTCAGCGGTGCCATCCGGCGCTAAAAAGATTGAAAAGACTTTTATCGCAAAGTCTGAAAAGTCAGGGCACGCCCACGCTTTATGCGGGGACTACGAGCTTTACGAGCTCAAGGATGGTGGTCACGCAATAGTTGTGGGTTCAAACGGATGCACCTTGAACCACACTGGTTATCAAAACTTAACACCAGAATACTGGGACAAAAACAAGGTTATGCCGGTGGCAGATCATAAGCCTACCAAACTTTCGCCGGGTACTTATTATGTGGGTATTCAAAAGCGTAAAAAACATTTTTCAAAAGTATTTGAAAAAGTACGCGATTAATGGCAAAGAGGTTCATAGACACATCCTTTTATAAGTCCCCTTTTGTTAGGGGCTTAAAAGGGTCTTTGAAGGGGCTTTATTGCTTCATTATATGCGATTGTGATGGAGCTGGTATTTGGTCAATGGATCTCGAAATAGCCGGGGTGTATGTCGGGTTCCAGTTTACTAAAAAAGAGTTTGAAGATGCTTTTGTTTTATCCGGTAAAGCGATTGATTTAAACAACGGTAAATACTTCTTCCCTGACTTCCTGGAACATCAGTACCCAAAGGGTTTGAGTGAAAATAACCCTGCTCAAAACAATGTTATTTCTGACCTAAAAAAATACAGTTTAATTGATGATTCTTTAAAGCCCCTTCAAAGACCCTTAAATGGGTCTAAGGTAATGGAAAAGGAAATGTATAAGGGTAAGGTAATGGAAAAGGAAACAGTAAAGCAAAAAAAAACTGATTTGATTTTCCCTTTCGATTCAGAAAAGTTTACAACAGTCTGGGCCCTTCTATTAACCACCAAGAATTGGAGAAAAAAAGAAGCCCCGGCCCTGCAAGCATCCTTAAAAAAACTTTCAAAATTTTCAGAAGACGAGGCTATTCAAATGATGGAAAATACCATTGCGTCAGACTGGAAGGGTTTGTTTGAACTAAAACCCCACGAGAAACCAAAAAGCAGCTCTATTGACAAAATACTTTCGATCAACGAACAGCAGGAACAGGAATTAAAATTAAAATACGGACGATGAATTTAATTGAAAACACAGCAATCAAAAAGCTTCCAGTGATGTACCAGGAGTTTGTTCGGGCCAAGATCAACAATCTGCCGATTCAGGCAATAACTAACTACGATCTTGAAACCGCTTTAAAAAACATCATCCTGGTTTCCTACCAAGAGTTGGGGCTAAGGGATTCAGTCGACAGCCAGGTGGCTACGTTTCTTCGGCAGACCCTTTTCAATGATTTCAGAAAACCACCCTATTCAAACGCAACAGTTCAGGAGATCCAGCTATTCGTTTCAAAAGGGCTCAGGGGTGATTACGGAACGTTTAAAGGGCAGTTAAATGTGATAAACGTGCAGAATATCCACCACTGGGTTAAGGCCGGCTTAGCAGATAAAACAAGGATTGCAGCTATGGAGGAGTTTAACCGCAAATTGGATGAGCAGCTAAAATCAAGCGTACCCGTAAAACTCACCAAAGAGGCCTTGCTTGCATCGGCCAAAGGTGCCTTTAAAGACTACAAGGAAAGCGGTAAACTTCCTTTTGTTCCACACGCTATTTACGACACGATCAAAGAACTGTCAGGGCTTAAAACGTTAATCAATTCAAGCGAATGGCCAGCTATCCAGCAAGAGGCTAAAGCTAATCTTGAAAAGCGCCACAAGTCAAAAAGAGGCGAAAAGAGTGTAAGTGAGATTTTAAACATGGAAAGCCGAACGTTTGAATTTGAGGTCAAAAGAATAGGCCTACAGCGCTTTTTTGACAATTTAATAACCGAAGGTAAAACATTAGAAATTTAGAAACCCTCCCCCAACTATGAATAAAAAAGACGAACGTTACACCCCGCCGCGCATATTTGAGGCATTACAATGCCGCTTTGATTTGGACGCTGCCGCCCCGGTAGATAGGCGTTTTTGCCATGTGCCGGCAGATCATTTTATTACCGAACAATCTTTGCAAACGCAATGGAATGGTTTTGTTTGGCTCAACCCGCCTTACAGCGGCAATAAAACGCTGTGGCTCGATAAGCTATATGCACATGGCAATGGTATCGCCTTAATGCCGGATCGCACCAGCGCCCCTTGGTGGCCATTGGCTGCCCGGCAGGCGCATCTGATTTTATTAGTTACCGGCAAAATAAAATTTATTAACTGGGACGGTTCCATTGACAAGGCACCAAACAACGGATCTACGTTATTTGCTTTTGGTAGCCAGGCGGTCAATGCATTAATAATGGCCGAACGAAACGGCCTTGGACCCACTTTCAAAAAACTTTAACCCGAATGCCCCCCTGTTAACCACCACAACTCATGATTAAAGATTCAGGACATAAGACCCAAGAGCGGCCCTTAAAGGTGCTCAATTTGTATGCCGGCATCGGCGGCAATCGAAAGCTGTGGGATAATGTGGAGGTTACCGCAGTGGAATTAAATCCTGCGATCGCCGGTATTTACGGGGACCTTTACCCGGGGGATACTATAATAATTGGGGACGCGCATCAATACCTGATCAATCACTTTTCCGAGTTCGATTTCATTTGGACTTCCCCGCCGTGTCCCACTCACAGTAAAATGCAGTTGTTAAACCATTCCATGGGTGCCAGCAAGCCCAAATATCCCGACATGAAGCTGTACCAGGAGATTATTTTTTTGAAGCATTATTTTAAAGGGCAATGGATTGTGGAAAACGTACGCAGTTATTATGAGCCTTTAATTGCTCCACAGCTCGCCGGCCGGCATTATTTCTGGGCTAATTTCAAAATCACTGGTTTTCAAACCGATCACCTGCCGGTGATGGGCAAAACCGGATTAACTCAGGATATGCGCATGAAAGCGGCCGGTTATCAAATTGATGATTGGCACGGATATAAGGGACGGAAGGACACGCTGTTTAAAAACTGTGTGCACTTTGACCTGGGCCGGCATATTTTGGACTGCGCCCAGGGAATTTTGGAGCGATCGAGCCGGAAGCTTTTAACCCTGGATTTTGACATTGAAAATTCCCCGGCTTCGCCGGGCAAGCAAACGGGGTGCCAGTGAAAGGCGCCCCGGAATGAGTAAAAAAGTGCCGTTTAGTTTAACATAAATTCAATTATAAAATGACCAACCAAATACCACCCCCAACCCATAAGACCAACAAGGAGAAATACAAATTTTCTCAGTACAATGTAGGCGATTCGGAGTTTTATCAGGCGGCGGCTACAAAAGTAAGCGCAGCTGCATGCATGTTTGTTAAACGAAATAAGCCCGATTGGAAGTTCAGAACGAGTGTAGAACCATCGGGTGTAAGAGTATGGAGGGTAAAATGAAAAATATCTTTGAAAGCCTTAATACTGTTGTTGATGAGGATTTTAGTAAAAAGCAACGCATACCACGAAAATTAAAGAAGCGGATTAATAAAATAGTTCGACCATTTCAAATGGTTAAATACAAATCAAAATTTGTCAGGAAGTGGGTTAAACAATTGAAAAGATTAAAATGAAAGCAGAAGAATTGAGAATCGGGAATTTGATAATAGCTGACGGCGAAGAAACGCAGGTGTATGCGTTATACGAGTATGATGAAAGGGGCATTAACGGTGTCGGCGAGCATTATGAGGCTGGGCAATATACCTACCCTGTGTGTGAGCCCATTCCCCTAACCGAAGAATGGCTGCTTAGGTTTGGGTTTGCAAAGAACTACGGCGAGTTCACAAAAGGAAATTTAATGCTTGATTGCGAGTATACCGATAAAGGAGAATACGTCGTCAAATATGGCAAAGCTTATATTGAGGCTGACATAAAATATGTCCACCATCTACAGAACCTTTATTTTGCCTTAACAGGAGATGAATTAACAATTAAAAAATAGAAACATGGAAGCATTATTAGCATTACTTTTTGCTACTACAGTAGCAACGTTCGTCCTTATAGGACTTAATTCAAAGGCAATTGATCGGCTGGAGATTAAACTAAACAAGTCGAAATATGAGCTAGACGTTGAAATTGCTAACACGCGTCATGACCTCAAGGGTGAAGTAAGAGAACTTCGCGATAGGATTAGTAAGTTGGAATATCCACCGAAATTTAAGATAGGTGACCAGATTGGCCCTTATATCGTTTCATCTATAGAGTTCTTTAAAGGTGGCTGCTTTTATGAGTGGAATTACTATGGAGTTAAAGAAGGTGGCGGCCCGGTTTATTTAAACTCCATAATAGAATTTAACGATAAGCGTGAGAAAAGTAAAGAGAACATTAAACGCAGAAAATGAAAAAAATATTAGGTTGGGGGATTATATCTGTCACGATTGTACTCGCTGTTTGTATGTGGGTTGACATTATAATCAAAAATGGATGGATGGTAATGGTTCCTTTGTTATGCATATTCGTAGTAGCATTCATTCTGTTACGTATAGTGATTTGGTGTTTTACTGAAAAATGAGCGCTGAGGAGATAAACGACATAACCAACCAGGTGGTAGCTCGCATCAAGGAAAAATACTTCCTGGTAGAGAAAACCCCTGACCTTTCGGCTAACTTCACTGCAAGGGATTCGTTTATTGAGATCGTTATACTTGAGGTTTGCAAGCATTTTGGGATAACAAAGGACCAGCTTTTAAGCTCAAAGAATGGTAAACACTTAGAATGTGGATGGAGCGGTCCGGAGATCAAGGCCATAATAACAATAATTTGCCGGGATATTTCTAAGGAAACAATATCTTTTTATGTCCTCGGAAAAGCTCTAAAAAGGACCCATGCGACTATTATTTACGACGAAAGAAGGGGTAGGGACCTTATTGAAACAAACCTCGGCTACCGTCAGCATTATCAGCAAATCCTTTTAGTTATAAATTTTGGTAAATAAATCCCATGTCCCGCGTTGTTTATACTCGAACTCCCCAACCGGCTGGGGACCACCGGCAAACGACAAAGAGGCATAGGCTTTTCGAGGCTGATCGCTATCTATGACAGTGGTGTTTCCTACTGTGTGCGTACAGGTGCAATACTCAAGGCCTGGGTTATAGATCAGGGTAAGGGAATCCTTAGTACTGATCGTAAAGGTGTAACTAATTCCTTGTGGAACCTGTTGAACCAGAAGCGTGTTTCCGTTTGTTTTAAGAGTAACCTTGCCCTGCTGTTTAATCTGCCCTATTGGAATGGTGTCGGTTAGAATATTGAGGTTAACCGTATAATTGTAAATGGTAACCGGCGCTGTTGGTTGGGCCGGATAAGTCGTCGCACCTTTCTTGCTTTCCTTATGGCAAGCAGAAAGGATCATGCAAAGTAAAATCAGTTTTTTCATCTTATCCTTTTTAAAATCCAGTGGTAATAAACCTTACTATTCTCGGTAGTTTCATAGGTGCTAACAAGCTCCCAACCTCTGCTGCTCATGGAATTTAAAGCCCCAACCATTGAGTTAAAAGATATTGAATAAACAGATTTAGCCGGCTTGCCCATCTGAGTCTTCTTTAAAATATACCGGCCTTTCTCGTCAGATCTTACTTCCTGGCCCTCATAAGTAGCCTGGTTGGTCTTAATATAGAATTTCTCAAATCCCACCTTAGGCATTAAAATAGTGGTATCGTTTCTATTCTTCATAACCCCCCCCGTGTCCATAACTACGACTATCATTCCCGAACTATCTCGAGAGCCGATCAACTCACAATATTTATTGGTTTGAGCCTTTGCCTGGCTAATTAAAAGCAGAAATAAGATTAGTTTTTTCATCCGTCTATGGTAAAAGGTTTCACAGAAGTATTCGGGGCCAAAGCAAATATAGGAATTAACTTTGAAACACGGACAAGATGCAGATAATCAACGAACATATTTTGGCCAATGAAAAGGCCTATAGGGATATGTGTCGCAGTTGCTATAAGGGAAGGTATTTAGCCGATGATCTATTTAGTGAGTTTTACCTTAAGTTCATTGCGGTTTCCGATCAAAAGCTCGCCAAATGGCCTAATTTAAAAGCCTTGGGGTATTGGATAATCAAAGACTTGTTCTTAAAAAGAAATCGCAATGGTTCGCCATTAAAAGAGTTCGCCTACAAGGACCCTGATAAATACACCCCCGAAGAACCAGAAAGCAAGGAACATATCTACCAAGCCCTTGAAACTGCAATAGCCGTTAAACTATCCACCCCTCACGACTTTTTGGAAACGGCTATATTAGTTCAATCACAAACCGAATCACTCAGGACCATCCAAAAGAAAACCGGCATCGATCGGTCAGCCCTAGGGAAGTATCAAAAGAAAGCCAAAGAAGACCTTAAAAAATTTATTCAAGCCTACGTATGACACAAGAACAAATCCAATTCATAACCGCCAACGAAATTCATTTCGGCCTGGTATTAGACCACGGCCAGAAATTCCAGCAAGGGCACGACATTACAAAGCGGGTCCTTGAGATCTTCACAAGCCTAACAGGGGAAACCGCTGACTGTTGTGATGATTGTATCAAGGAAGCCTACCAAAAAGTATGGACGGAGTATCAACTTAACCAAAACAAACCCAATGGCAAACGAGAAAAAAGCGCCTAATCCTAAAGTTACCCCCGAGCAGCTCATGGCTCTTGTGGAAAGAATGCAGGAACTAAAGTCTGAAAACGAAACCTTAAAAGCCCAGCTTAACAAAACCCGGCTACCGGACAAAATGCTACCCGATGAATATAACTGGTGTATTGAAAGATTAAGGGCAATTCGGCTCACGTTTAACAATCTGGAAGAAGCCCCTGAGATGGTTGAAATTCCAAAGTCACCGATAATTTTACCGTAATGTCAGCACCAAAAGATAACCAATTCTGGAAACTCAGGGCAAAGAACGGAAGGAACAAGATATTTGAAACCCCCCAACTGCTTTGGGAAGCCTGCTGTGAATACTTTGAGGCAACCGACAAAAGGAAGTGGATTAAAACGGAGTTCAATGGCAAAGACGCAATAGAGTGCCATGTTCCAACCGAAACACCTTATACCTGGACTGGGCTTTATTTGTTCTTGGACATCTCGCATCAAACTTGGTGTGATTATGAAAAGCGAGAAGATTTTATTGAAACTTCCACGCGGGTAAGGCATATAATATACACCCAGAAGTTCGAGGGAGCCGCTGTAGGTGCTTTTAATGCGAACATAATAGCCAGGGACCTTGGGCTAACAGAACGCAGCAGCGTGGAGATAAAAGAGCAACCTTTATTACCGGACGCAGAATGAAAAAGAAGCTCCCAATTAAAAAGCCTAGTTTAGACGAACAAGGAGGCATATCGTCTATTGCATTTATTTCAAAAGAGGACATGCTTACAGGGTTCCCGGAGTTTATTGAATACAATGGCGAGCAATCTAAAGGTTCTATCGCACCATTTCAGCCATCAATTACTCTCAGGCCTGAAACAAGGCCTTACTGGGAACAGTTAGGTTTTAAATCAGCGGCTGATATGTACAAGGATGCTCACATGCATGCACTTACAGCCAATGGCTGGTATTGTTTCACCTGCGGTTGCAGCATGGAAAAATGCGATCTGGCCACCGGTGAAACAAAGGCTACCACTCATATTTAACATTTGAAGATATGCAAGAAAAAAAGGCATGGATATGGCACCAAAAATTCGGAGCTGACGAGGCTCGCTGTGTTAACTCATACTTCAATATAAGCCACTCCCCGGAAGAACAACCGCTATTTATTTCGTCATTTACCGGTAAAGGTCCATTTACAAGGGATGAGCCTAAGAAACAGATTGGTTTTCAATGTTCTCCGTCACCACAGCAGTAAAGAAGATAAGAGCTGTTAAGGCCCGAAAAAAGATCATCCAAGGCTCAAGCTCCGCCGGAAAGACAATTGCCATTCTTATTCTGCTAATTGACAAGTGTATTAAAAACCCAGGCCTTGAGGTATCTGTTATTTCTGAATCCATACCCCATTTAAAGAAGGGGGCAATGAAGGACTTTCTAAAGATCATGCAGCAGACCGGACGATTTAACCCGGTTAACTGGAACGCAACAGATCGAAAGTACACCTTTAGTTCAAATGCCACCGCCAGGTCTTATATTGAATTCTTTAGCCCTGAATCAGTATTGGGCTCAAGGCGCAACATCCTATACATTAACGAGGCTAACAACATTCTTTACGCCGATTACCACCAGTTAGCCATAAGGACCAGCGACGAGATCTATGTCGATTTTAACCCTGCTTCTGAGTTCTGGGCACACACCGAGGTAGCAGTAGAAGAAAATGCCGAGCTTATAATCCTAAACTACCTCGACAACGAAGGAAGACCAAAAAACGTTGATGAGGAGTTTAAGATAGCCAGAGAAAAAGCAGCCAAGGAAAAAGCTCAGGGGCTTCCAATAACCTCTTACTGGCAGAATTGGGTTCGGGTTTATGTCGAAGGGTTAACCGGTAACCTACAAGGGGTCGTGTTCAATAATTGGGAGCAGGTGCTGGAGGTTCCAGAAGGGGCTACGTTCATAGCCACCGGGCAGGATTTTGGGTTTACAAATGACCCTAGCGCCGCTGTAGACGTTTACAAGCAGGATGGTTATTTGATACTTGACGAACGGTTATATTCTCCGGGCCTGCTTAATTCTGAGATTATTGCTAAATACCGGGAAATGGGGTTTAGTCAAAGGCGGGATATAGTTGCAGACAGCGCAGAGCCAAAAAGCATAGAAGAGATCAGGAGAGCCGGGTTTAACGTTAGAGGCGCTTTAAAGGGGGCAGATTCGGTAAAGGCTTCAATCGACAAACTACAGGAGTATAAAATCAAGGTAACCGCCAGGTCTGTAAACCTGATTAAAGAACTAAGGGGGTACCGTTGGAAGGTAGACAAAGCTGGTAAATCGGAAAACGAACCTGTTGATTTTATGAACCACGCCATTGACGCGGTGAGATATGTGGCCTTAAATCACTTAATGACCAAGGCAAAAAGACACATCCGCACCTAGCCAACCCCCATTATTTTGGGATATATGGGTATGAGCTATACGCGCTTAACCCTCAAACAATTCATTGAAATAAACCGGATCCCTAAAACCTGGCCCAAAATCGACCAGGGCATTCACCGGTTATCTATAATTCACGGCAAGCCGGTAACCTATTACGAATCCATTCCACTGGAAAAGCTCTCAAGTCTGATCTCAAAAACAGCCTTTTTGGACCAAGGCTGCCCGAGCAAGGTTAAAGAAGTAGTTTGGATAAAAGGAGTAAGGTATAAACTCAAGAAGAACATCGGGCAATATAGCGCCGAAACCTACCTTTCACTTAAAGCCTACTCTAAAGACGTAACGGGTAATATCCACCATGTGCTTTCATGGCTTTACGAGCCTTCGTTTACAAAGCTAAACAGGGAAAAAGCAGCTAATGACTTTTTAAATCACGGAACGGTAGCCGATTTCTACGGCGCTTTTTTTTTGTTCTCACGCAAATTGCAGAGGTTGAAAGTGGTTATGGAGTATTCCGTACTACAAGCGGAGCAGATTCTCAACGATCACTTGAAGGAAGTGGTTATGACGTTATCCAAAGAACCTATGGCTGGTATCACACCCTGATGCAGGTGGTCGCAACAACTCCAAATACAAGCAAGGAAATGGTGATGAAATGGTCGATGATTGAATTTATAAACCAGATACAGTACTTAAAAGATTTGGCCGATGTGGAAGCCTTTAATGCTGCAATAAATGCCAGGCATAGATGAAATAATAAACGCGTTTGGCGAAAAACTGGTGACCGACATACACGCCTCCTTAATCAGAAACGGGGTGGTGTTTGGTGGAGGCCAGGAAAGTAAGCTGGCGGCCCGTACCCGGTTTACGGTCACAAGCACGGCTAACGGAATATCCTTCAATCTGATAATGCCGGATGAAGCGTATTGGGTTAACAAGGGAAGAAAGCCAGGCCCCGTGAGTAAAAAGGGCAGGGAATCGATTGCTGATTGGGCGAAGCGAAAAGGTGTAGTAGGAAAGTTTATGACCGAAGAACTCAAGGCAAGGAAAGAACGGCAGCGAAAGGGTAACCGTAAAGTGAAGACCTTAAAAAAGCTACCATTTGATAAAGCGGTTAAGGCGCTCACTTTTTTGATAGCCGGAAAGATTACAGAAAAAGGCTACGCGGCCACGCACTTTTTAGATGAAGTGATTAACGACGGCAGGGTTTCGCAGTTCGAGAAAGACCTCGCAACGGCATTGAAAAAGAGAATAATAGTAGAAATTAAAAATGGCAATTAGCATACTTCAACAACCACAGGCATACCAGCCGGCGTATAATAATCAATGGTTTATGGCTAGCTCTAACCAGCTGGCACAGCCGAATTTTAAATACAGGGTTATAGTAACTGACCTTATAAGTTCAACTACTCTAACGTACGACTTCGACCCACGACCCGACACAAGATGCGTATTTGACGCCGGGGTGTTTTCAGAGAACCAGATCAGGACAAGTAATTATATCCCGGTTAATACTTATGGATGGCAGCTAGCAACCGGAATAAGAAAGATCCGGGTTAACATCGGTGAGTACTACGGGGCCACGCCTACATATCATGCGGGGTCTAATATTGACTATATCATCTGGAACGGCATGGTTCAGTTCCTGGACTTCCCTTCGTACGATATGGACAACTTTGTGTACGACAGCTCTTTTAACTTCAAATACTTTGCCGGGGTTGTAAACGATACGACATTTACCGATCGTAGTAATTACCTGTATGTACTCACCTCTCAAGCGGGGGACTTATCGGCCTTAAAGATTATCACTTATACTTCCGCAGGAGCGGTAATAGGCACCAGTTTTATACCTAATCCTTTTGTCGCTTCAACGAATTACCAGCAAAAATACTTATGTATCGACGTTGGGCATAAGGGTCTTTTAAACATCCCTATTGGACTGACAACAGGATTTTACCCTATAATCTCAGCCGCAACTGCCTACTATGAAATTTACGATGACACCAACGGAGGATTGATTAAAACAATAACCATTGGTTGTAGTCCAAGATTTGAGGTTTTGACAGTTCATTACCTGGCTGACAACGGGGCGTTTTTATCAGTGAATTTCGAGAAAGTATGGGAAAAGAACCACGACAAAACAGTATCAAGTTATAGTCAAAACCCCAATGACATAGACCCTGTAAGCGGACTTTACGGGTATGATTATGGAGTGAGCGTGGACAAGCAACTATCCGTTTCCAGGCAAACAAAGCTCAGCTTAAAAACTGATTGGCTTAGCGACGCGCAGATAGCTCAGTATCGCGAGTGCTATGATTCTCCCGTGTGTTTCCTTGACCGGGGGTCGTCTTTAGGATACGCTTCGATCAAGTCAATAACCAACAGCTATAGGGATATTCCTCATTACGCTGATAAACTGGTAAGGCTTGAAATGGACTTCAATTTTACTCATCAAAATTTCAGGCAACGGACATGATTTCAAAACTGATTGTTGAAGGCGTGGAATTTGGGTTTACCTCTTTACTTCCTATATCTACCAATTTCGCAGTAGCGGACATAAGGGAACCCGACAAGAGAAACGCCACCTTCACAAAAACCGTTTCTGTTCCTGGTACTCAGGAAGTAATATCTTTTTTTGAATATGCCTTTGAGGTTAACGTCAAATCCAGCTCATTCAATCCTAATGTTAAAGCGGAAGCGATCTATACTGTTAACGAGATCGTTGTGTTTAACGGAGCGTTACAATTACTAAACATCAGTTCTAAGTTTAACGGAACCTATCTCGAGCATACTTTTAACTGTTCTATTGTCGGAGAGGTAGGAAGTATTTTCGTTGACATAGCGAATAAATTCCTAACCGACATAGACTTTTCAGATCTGGACCACATCTTAACCGTAGCAAGCACTTCCAATCCGCTAGCGGACGCAAAATTTAACCCTACGCTCGGGACAGGGTATTGCTATCCATATATAGACTACGGGTTAGATGGAGGCAACGGGTTCAACTGGTATTTTGAACATTTAAAGCCGGCTATTTTTGAAAAGGAGTATTTAGATAGGATTTTCGCCGCCGCTGGTTATACCTATACTTCAAGCTTTTTAAACTCTTCGTACTACAAACACTTGATTATCCCTGATGTAAACGAGGGGGCTTTACAGCTATCGGCATCACAAATAAACAACGCTCAGTTTTACGCCGGCAGGACAACTACCCAGACAAACAACGTAGCGGGTACTTTCTCGGGGTCATGGAGATACGGGACGTCTATAACAAACATGGCCTTTCCGGTTCAGATCAACGACGATTCTAGTGCGCCGTTTGGAGATCCTGGGGGGAATTATAACACGGGGACCTTTGTATTCACTGCCCCAATAAACGGATGGTACATGATAGTTTTTGAAATGAACTTCACGCTGAACTATAACCTGCCAGCTACAGGGGTGACGGTTCAGGGTAGCCAAATACTTGCTTTTATTATTGAAGTTTCTACGGATGGCGGTGTCACATGGTCAAACGCCTCCTTTAATACTTTTGTTATCAATGTTCCCTTGGGGCCCCCAAGTGTAACCAATGTAAGAACCGTTCAGGTTCCGGGATCTTATTATCCCGCCGGTATACAATTTAGGACCAGGGTTAGAAATAACGGGGTTAGTGGAATAACGATTCGTGACGGCGGCGGCACTCCTGTCACTGCCGGAACAAGTTCGCTGGATTTTGTAACTAATCCTGGCACTAAGTTTTACGACGTGCTTCCACAGCCTAATTTGACCTATGGTAATACAGTGATGATGAACAACACTGTGCCTAAGCAGATTAAACAGGTTGACTTCTTGATGTCGATTATCAAGGCTGAGAACCTTTACATCGAAGTAGACAAAACCAATCCTAAAAATTACATCATTGAGCCCAGGGAGGATTTTATACAATATACTAATCCTTTGATTTGGACCAAAAAGAGAAACGTTGAAGTTGACAGAGTAGTTACTCCAATGGGCGACCTTGATTTTAAAAAGCTAACATACACCTACAAATCAGACAAGGACGCTTACAACGCAGCTTATGAGGATGAGTTTAAAGAAGTTTACGGTAACAAAAGGGTAGACGTTACTAACGATTTCACAAAGTCTGAAAAAACAATCGATCTTATCTTCTCCCCTACACCAGGAGCTTCGATTCAAACAGACATTGTAGCTCCACGATTGTATAAGATCGACGGCGTTGTTAAACCATTACAATGCAACATACGAAGATTGTATTGGGGAGGCCTTAAGAACTGCAACACGCATAATTTATCGGTTAACGGGACTTTCGTTTCTGTAAGCCAATACCCTTACACGGGACATGTAGACGACCCGGCATTGCCAACGATCGATCTTTGTTTTGATAACCCAAAGAAGATTTATTGGGTGCTGCCCTCACAGGTGTACACAAACAACAACTTATTTGGAAGGGCATACTCAAAATACATCCAGGAGATTACCGACCGCGACAGCAAGATAATAAAGGCTAATTACTTCCTGGACGAGCAGGACATATCAAGCTTTTCATTCAGGAAGATAGTTTTTGACGACAACGCTTATTATTTCGTGAATAAGATTTTAAACTACGACCCTCAGGTCAGGAAGACGGTAGAGGTCGAACTCCTAAAGCTTAAGAAAGGAGTAACGTTTGCTCCGTTCAATTACCCCCCTAATAACCCTCCGGTTGGAAGTAATACCAATCTTATTTTAACGCAATCGAACGGGTTTAATAACGATGGTAATTACGCATCTACTCAAAGCCTGGCCGTGGGAACTAATTCGTTTGCTTATGGGCTTGATACATTTGTTGCGGGAAGAGGCGCAAGTACAGGGTACGGGGTAGAAGACGTTCAGGTTTTAGGCTATACCGGCTCGGTGGATTCTACAATGAACAACCGGTTTATAGCTCGGAACAGTGCTTTGGTGGTGAGTGATGAGGGAATAAACACAATGAAGATTGCCAGGGATCACGAGTACACTGCGAACTTCACAATGACCACGGGTAAAAAGCTATACCTGGTAGACGCCACAACTGGAAATATAACCGTTACCCTCCCTGATGAGGCCCAGGATAATCAGGAATATATTTTAATACGAGTGGATTCATCCGCTTTTAATGTAACCGTGCAAGGATTCTCCGGATCTGAGCTGATACAAAGCAACGGGGTAAGCGCCACAACAGACTTAGTTACAGGGTATACAACAAGAAGATATTTAACAAACTACGCAAAATGGTATTACTAGACATTGAACAAGGCTTGAGCGACCTGCTTGACCTAATAGAGCTTTATAAAAATAACGAAGTATTAAGAGAAATGATCGATGGCAGATGATAGCATAATTCTTAAGGTCGAAATTAACGGCGTTGAGAAAGAAATAAAAAACATAAAAGAATTAAGGACCGCAAGAAAACAATTGCAGGATGAGTTTATTGCCGGTAACCACGAAGCTGCCAAAAGTATCGGAGAATTAGATAAAAAGCTTGAGGATTTAGGCAAAGCAACTAATACGTTTAGATCATCAGGAGTTGAGAACTTAACATCTTCGTTTAGCATTTTTAAAGAAGGTTTTGAAAAGTTTGACATAGAAAAAATCAAAACGGGTTTTAAGGGGCTTGGAGCGGCTATGTCAGCCATTCCGATCTTCCTTTTAATCGAAGGCATTAAATTACTGATTGAAAATTTTGACGTTGTTATTGATGTGGCCAAGAACTTCCTTGGGATCACTAACGATAACGAGGTAGCTGTTCAAAGGCTAATATCGGCTATAGATAGGGAGAGCGAAGCTTTAAAAAACTTCCAGGCAGTTTCAGACGCGGCTACAACCACCGAGCTATTAAATGCAAAAAGAAGAGGGGCATCGGAGGAAGAGTTAACAAACATCACCGTAGCCGGGTATCAAAGGCGAATTAAAGAAGCGAAAGCCAATTTAGAATTTCAAACTGATGCATACAACCGTCTTTTAAAATTAAGCAATGCCAGCGCCGAAGAGATAAAAAAAGCCGGTGAGGCCCAGCTTTCTGCCAACGCCACGGTCAAAAAGCTTACATCCGACCTGAACAACTTTAAAATACAATCCCAAATAGATACTGATAAGAGGGCTGAGGAAGAGGATAAGAAAGCTACGGATAAATACAAGCAGGAGCTTGAAAAAAGAAAGCAGGCAAAAGAGCAGGCTGATAAAGAATTTAACACGCTACTCTCCCAAAGCCTGGCAGATGAGCAGGCGGCTTTGGATGCAGAAGCAAAAGCCATAGACGATCGGCAAAAAATAAGGGATGCGCAAAGGTTAGCCGGACTTAAATTGCTGGCCGATCAGGAGAAAGAGTTAAGAGATCAGGCGGTAGCCGATGCTGAAAAAGCAGCTAGTGACGACCTGGCTTTAGCTCAAAAAGTGTCTGACGGTAAGAAACAGTTACGACAGGATGAGTATAACGCAAGCAAGAACCTTAGCGACTTGTTTTTTCAGATACAATTAAACAATGCCCTTGGGAATTCAAAACGAGAAACCGAGATCAGGAAAAGGCAGTTTGTTGTAGAGAAATCTTTTAAGGTGGCGCAAATAACTATGGACGGAATACAAGGAAGCGTAAAGGCGTACGCTATGAACCCACTTCCTTCGCCAATTGGCATAACCTCGGCGATACTACAGGGCGTAGCCGCCGCCGCCGCCGCCGCTAAAGTACTGTCTACTAAATTCGATGCCGGTTCTCCTTCGGCTCCTGGATCTTCTACGATACCAACAGGAAACATCCCAGATGCACCGCCCCCGCCTCAGTTTTCAACCCCTAATGCGGGATCTTCAACCACATTAACTCAACCTGCTCCCGTCAAAGCTTACGTAGTAGAAACTGAAATAACCGGGAAGCAGGAAGTGATACAAAAGATAGAAAGGCAAAGCCATTTTTAAGCCAAACGCTAATTTTTTGGATATAGGTATGTGCAGCCTATTGTAACTAAAAAATTAGTTTTAAGCGATTCAGATACCGGCGTAAAGTCTATGGCCTTCGTAGACGCTCCGGCAATAATGGTTAACTGGTTCGCTTTTTCAGAGCAAAAGGTAATATCCTTCGCTGTTCAAAACGAAGATCAGCGGATTGTTTTCGGTCCGGCGCTTATACCAAACCTTCCTATTCCACGCATCGACGAGTTCGGAAATCAGTTCATTGTTTACATGGACGATCAAACAATCCAGGAGGTGGCCTTAAGATACATGCAGCAAGGCCGACAAAACTCGGCAAATGAAATGCACGACCCAACAAAAACCGTTTCAGGGGTAACAATATTCGAAAGCTTTATTACAAACAAAGACAGATCAAACCCTCCCGTGGGTTTTGAAAGCCTGCCTTTAGGCACCTGGTTTATTTCAGCCAAAGTGAACAACGATGAGCTATGGGCTAAGATAAAATCAGGCGAGTTTAAGGGCTTTTCAATCGAAGGTTTTTTCGAACACGAACCGGCGCCAACCTTAGACTATCAACAGGTTGAAGCAATTACAGAAAGTATTTTAAGCCAAAGTTAAAATTATTGGATATAAGGGTATGAGCATTAAAGATAAAACCGGTTTCCTGGCAGCGATGAACGAGATTATTCCCGTAGCGCTTCGCGAGAAATTAAAAGCCTTGATTACAAAGTTTGACGCCGCGCCTCCTGTTAACGTGGACAAAACCATGAAAACAAAAGACGGGGCAATGACTATTTCGGTGGCCGGTGAGCCTGTTGCTGGAGCCGCGGTGATGGATATTACTTCTGGCGCTCCTATAGCGTTGGTAGACGGAACATACGAATTAGAAGACGGTTCAAGTATCACGGTAGCTAGCGGAGTAATTACTGCCGTTACACCAGCCGCCACTCCTGCTATTGATCCAGGCTTGGATATGGGGGCTAAGTTCTCTGCTCAGTTTGCCGCTCAGGCTACCGAGTTGGCAGCTGTAGCGACTTCTTTAAAAGAAATCAAAGCCGAAAACAAAGAGCTTAAACAGTCAATCGCAGACATCACAGAGCTTAATAAATATCTGGTTGAGTTCGTGAAGACCGCCATCGATACACCGGTAAAAGACGAACCTGTAAGAAAAGAATTACCTAAACCCTGGGACCAAATGAGCGGCAGAGAAAAAGCAGCTTGGAAAAGAGAGAATCCAATTAAATAAGACATGGCAAAATACAAATTCACCGACAAAGTACCTTTTTATAAGGTAGAGAAATTCAGCAACGACCCGGAAAAACCAGGCTTTGTGATTGGCTTTGAACCGAAACAAGGCGTTCAGGCATTCGGGCCTCAAACAGGATTGATCTATGAAGATCAGCTGACCGATGCGATTGTAGACTTCCTGAGTTCAAAAACGGACGGAACACCCGACAACAAGCCCATGTATGCTGGGTGGTTCGAAAAAGCATCAGAATCAAAAAAGTAAAAAATTAAACTCTCAATAAAATGGCAATTTCGTACACACCGGTAGACATAAGGGGTAAAGCCTTCCCGGAAGTAATTGAAGAACTATTATTCGGCACCAAGACCCTTGACCAGGAATTGGTAACATTTGAAGATGATGTGAAAGCAAATACCATCTTTACCGAATCTTCGGCGACTGTGGCAATGCAGGCTTACACTTCTGGTGTGCCTACATCCTCTGGAACCTTAACCTCGTTCGATACTTTGGTAACGCCTATTAAGGTGATGTTCTACCAGGAGTACGACATGAACACTATTCGTTCATCACGGTTCAACCAGGACATGAAAATAGGCGCATGGAATACAGATTCCAATCTGTACATGCAGACAGTTATCGACCTGTATAACCGCAAGTGTGCCGCTACCACAGAAGCAAAATGGTGGAATAACATCACCTCCGCAACTCAAACAGCGATTGCCGCTTTAACGCCGGGCGCTGGTCAGGGTTCTGTTGGCGCAGCTGAGCAAACTTACGCAGCGTCATTGACCGCCGGTCAGTTTAACGGTGTAGTAACCTACATGATTTACAACGCGTCAAACGCAGCTGCTACGGCAGGCGTAGGAGGCCGTATCAAAGTAGCAGGTACTACTATTTCTGCAACAAATATTAAAACTGAGTACGACAAAGTTTATGCCGCAATTCCTTCACTGGTTCTGAATCAGACCGACGAGCCGCCAATGTTTTACGTGCCGTACTCGCACATGCAGTATATCAACCAGTTCAATAACGTGGCCACAAACTACAAGGATGTGTTTATCACTACCGACCTTGGCAAGCCAACACAAAAGGTGTTCTTCTACGGCTTACAGGTGAACTTCGTGCCGCTGCCTGAGAACTGTATTATCGCAGCTCGTAAATCTCACATCTGCTGGATCACTGATAAGTTTGACGACTTATCATACATCCTGACCGACAAAGCGTACTTAAACGCTGATATTAAATTCATCAAACAGGTGTTCACCATTTTTGCACACGTGATGAACCAGGCCTATAATGTGCTTTATCTCGGATAATGGCTTGCGCGCTAACATCGAATTTTACCTATCAGGGCTGTAAAGGCGCTCCGGGCGGATTGACCTCTGTGTATTTTACAGAGATCGCGAACCTGAATACGGCGACAATAGCCGCCGGTGTAATAACAGCCATGACGCTTAAAACCGGAAAGCTATTCAGGGAGTACGACCTTACTAATGAGTTGAGTTTCTTTTCAGACGACTTCGCTTATTCAAAGGAAAACGGCTCACTGGTTTACACGCCAACGTTAAGCATTACGCTTTTGTCCATGCTGACCACTCTGCGCCAGGAGATTAAATTACTTGCTCAAAACACGCTGGTAATAATCACCAAGGATAATTCAGACACGCCGGTTTACCGGGTGCTGGGTTACTACAGGGGAATGGATGCGATCACCGGAACCGCTGGATCTGGAACCGCTATGGCTGATGGACAAAAGCAGGTTGTCACTTTTGAAGGCAAGGAAAACGGCCCGGCTTTAGAGCTGACCTCTTCCCTGATCGCATCGTTAATAGTGGCAGCGCCTTAAAAATATTTCTTTGTTCTCTGGGTTAAGAAGCCATCTAATTTATTTGGATGGCTTTTTTTAAAAATGACAATAAATAAGAATGCGATAAATGATATAGTGGTAACCGTCACAGAAAAGACGACCATTGATAATCCTATTTATTTATTCGAGTTCTTCAATAAGGAAACGAAGGATTTTTCGTACTGCATTTCAGAGAACACAAGCACCCAGGATAGGTACGATTCATTTTCGATAGAAGACACTAATACGCCCGACCCTTTGATGGGCCAGGTTAATTTAACCACCGGTGAATACAGGTATAAGATCTACCAACAAACCAGCTCAACAAATTTAGACCCGGACAATACCACGCCCGCTGAATTTACCGATTGGGTAGAGCAGGGCGTTTTAGACGTTTTCGGAACAGAAACCAGCCCTTCGCAATACGAAGGAGCTACAACAAATACCGCTTATGGCTCGTAAAGTAGCAAGGCTCACAACCTTTAAATCTGATCACCAGTTGGTCGTTCGCAAGGATGTGAACCGCAATATCTTGCTTTATGGGAAGGATAATAAATACCCTGGTTATCTTCTTAAACTTTACAAGGAGCAACCCACACACGGGTCGATAGTAAACGGCAAAGCAATGTACCTGGCCGGGCTTGGTTTAAAACCTAAGTCTGAAAACCCACAGGCTCAGGCCTGGCTTGATCGGGCTAATCCTTCTGAATCCTGGTACGATATTTCATTAAAGATCAACAAAGACAAGCCATTATACGGGGCCTTTGCTATACGTGTAGTACCTAATGTCATTGGTGTTCCGCTGTGGTATTTCCACATGGACTGGGGCAAGCTGAGGATTTCTGACTGCGGCACTGAGGTTAAGCATTCGGATAACTGGGACGACAGAAACTGCCAGGTAGACACTTACCCTATTTGGTACCCAGGATGCAAGGAGTGTTCTGTTTATATATTCAGGACCTATAATCCTTCTGTTAAGAAAATCGAAGCAGAATACCCTGCCACAGAATACGAGGCTGCTATTATGGATATTGACACCGAGGTAAGGGTGTCAAATTTCTTTAACTCGCTTGTTATTAACGGCTTCTCAGCCGCGACAGTGATAACTATTTACGGAGGCAAACCAGAAACCCAGCAGGAAGAAGACGAGGTCGTTAACTCTATTATGGGCCGGCACGAAGGCGACGAGAAAGCCGGTAGGACCGCTATTATCTGGGCGGATAAAAAAGACGACGGAGGGGCAGACATTCAAACGGTTGACGCTACAGATCTTGATAAGCAATTCCAAGAAGTGTCTAAAAGGAATGCAAAGAATATCTATGCCGCCCACGCAGCTCCGGCAGAACTCTTCGCATACATTTCTGATGTATCAACAGTATTTGATGTAACGCACATTGTAGAGCAAAGCGAGTTATTTATGAACTCTTATGTGATCCCAAAGCAAAAAGAAGAGCTTAAAATGATCTCTCTTTTTTATGAGCTAAGGACCGGCCAGAAAGAAGAGTTTATAAAGGAGCAGTTTGAACCCATCGGGCTTGACCTTCCTTTAGAAAAACAGCCTGTGGTTGACGCATTAAACGGGCGGGACCCGAATATTATCTTAAACTACCTGGATAAGAAATACAAACTAAATCTGCCAAAAACAGATAGTCCAAATGGTCAAATAGTAGCACCGGTTCAGCAGGTTAACGATCACCTAAAAAACCTAACAGCTCAACAATCAATGGCTATTGACCGCGTGGTGAGGAAGTATAAAAAGGGCACTTACTCAGAAGCGCAGGCCACTATTTTACTAAAAAGCTACGGCCTTACCGATGAAGAAATTAAGCAATTTTTAGAAATTGTTCCTACGGCCGTTCCGATACAGCAAAGGATTCAAATGTCAAGGAGTGAAAAGTTTTTTGAACTATTTGATAAATACGCCCATGACATTCAGGACGATGAGCTTTTGGAAACCAAATTTATCGGCATGGAGCAGCTTCGGTCTTATTCGTTTGCCGGAGAAGACGAAATAAGAAACTCCGTTCTTAACCAGGTAAAAGGCAACCCGGATGCAAGCGAAGAAAAAATAGCCGGAATCCTTGGGGTGAGTAAAGCTGTTGTTGTTTCTGCTCTCGCCTGGTTATTGACCAAGGGATTGATTGAGAAAACCGGTAGTAATTTATTTCCAACGGTAAAAGGAATCAATAAAGATGCCCAGGTAACGGAGGTTTATACTGAATATACATACGGCAAAAGACCGGACGTTGAAGGTCCTGCGATCATCCCAACCACCCGTGATTTCTGCCGGCAGATGCTGAGCAGGCATGGATATGGGAAAAAAGCTTTGACGTTTGAAGCGATAGATTCTATGACCAACGAATTCGGCGAGGATGTATGGAGCTATCGGGGCGGCTGGTATGGTAACGAGCCTTGGTGTCGCCACGTATGGATTGCACAAACTAAAGTAAGGAGGAAATAATGCAGCTGTTACTATCTCAAAAATACCTAAAGGATAATTCTTTAATCACGGATAACGTTGATTTTGAATTATTGACACCTGTTATTATTGCCACTCAACGGCTTAAGATAAAGCCTATTCTCGGGTCGAATCTTTACGACAGAGTTCTATCTGAATCGACGCCTGTTAACGGCGCTTATCCTAATTTAAGTGACGCCATAAGAACGCTATGTGACGATTATATTCTACCCGCAATGGTTTGGTTTGTTCAGGCGGATAGCATTCTGCCTTTGAAATTCAGATTAATGAATAAGGGCCTGATGGAAAAAAGCGGGGAAAACAGCCAGCCGGTTACTACTGACGACGCGCTTATGTTTGAGCAAAGGTGTTTAAATAAAGCGCAGAACTTCGCCAGGGACACCGAAAAATACATTCAGGCCAATCCTTCGCTATACCCGGAGTACTTTAATAACACAGGTATAGACAAGACGTTTCCAGACCGAAAACCTTTTAAATCACCATTCTATACTTCGGGCCCAAGGCCTGGGTATAAAGACTATTCCAACTTAGTTAACCCTAAAGACAACCCGCAATGGCCAGATTAAAAAAACTAAAAGACGAAAAGAAATTTAAAAAAGCCTACAAACTTGACCTTAAATCAAATACTAAACCACATCCAGCGGTTCCAGCAGAGCCACCGACAGTTAAAGGCGTTCTTTAACGATCTGCTTTCGGAGTACGCTACTGGGAAAGGAGGGCTTTACCCAGTTCTTACATGTACGGTTTTGCCGTCACCGTTCAGTGAAGGTAAGGAGGTGTTTACGTTTGAGTTTGGGGTTTTTGATAAAATGAACCTTGACTGGTCAAATGAAATAGAGGTTTTGAGTGACACCAGGTTAATATGTTTAGATCTACTGGCGTTCATTAAAAACAACCCGGATTTCAAAAAACTGAGCCTTGAACTACCGGTTACGCTCGAGCCTCACACGGAACAGTTCGACGACGCGGTTACGGGCCATTTTATGACCGTCAATTTGTATCAGCCTACGTTCCTGGATTTCTGCGGGTTGCCTATCTCACAAGATGAAGTGGCCTACTCAACAGAAGATGGAGAAGACTTTATAACAGAAGATGGAAAAACTTTAATACTTAGCTAAAATGTCAAAAAAATACACAGCGCTTCCGGATGCCGGAACTATCACGGGCGCAGAAATATTCGCGGTAGTACAAAGCGGCAGCAGTGTTAAAACCACCGTAACTGCCGTTTCCAACTTCGCTTTAAACCAGGTGGACAGCGCTTTTGTTATTACTGCCCTTGGATATACGCCTTATAACAGTACCAACCCGTCGGGATACATCACTGGGATAAATAGCGGCATGGTTACCACAGCGCTAGGATTCACCCCTTATAACGCCACAAATCCAAGCGGATACATTACAAGCGCAGCCCTTACGGGGTATGCTACGCAGTCTTATGTAAACTCTCAAGGGTTTTTAACGAACGCTACAGGGCTTGTTTCAGCCGGCACAAACGTTTCTTTAACAGGAACCGGAACAGCTGTTGACCCTTATGTCATTTCAGCTTCGGGTGGAGGCGGTGGAGGTTCTTTGCCGGCAAGCGAAATTGGCTACGGAAACGGGACCACGATCGTAAGCAGCGCCAAGTTTACTAGGAACTCCACTACTGGATTGGTGAGCATTGGAAACTCCGTGGCTGATCTTGGGACTTACAGAACGGACATAGACACCATGTTAACTATCGGCCGCTCTACAGATCCAACAGCAAACACAAATGCGCACGGCATGTCAGATGGAAGCTATTTTAAAAAGAACTTTAATTCCCTGGCGTATGCTTCCTGGACAGGAAATGTTACATATTTAGGGACTGTGGCATACGATCACTACGCCGGGTACCAAACCGCTTTAGTACTTGGAGATACTTGTACTTTGGGCTCAGCTTATGGACTTACACACAATGTATCAGTGGGAGCCGGAACCTCATTAACTTCAAAGTTCGACGTTTACGTAACGGACGGAACCGGCTCGGGAACGATTACCGATCAAATCGGCCTGCAAGTAAACACACTCACTAAGGGCTCTGGCAAGAATTACGCGATTAACGTTCAATCGAATGATTCTAATTTCGGCGGGAATATCCGTATGACTACCTCCGGAAGTTCTACCGGCAGCTTAACGCCTGCTCTGAATTTCTACCACGCCAACACTTATAAAACCTCTTACGCGGTAGGTAAATTGAACGCAAACAGCTCATCATTTCAAGTATATGTGGCAGGAGCGTCCCTTGTGGCAAATAAACTTATATGGGAACTTAACGGGGATGATCTTTCAAACACCGGCTCAGGCTCAAGCACGGCCACACTAAACGGAACATTTCAGTTTACAGATGTAACCAACACGAATCCGCAAAACGGCCAGATCTGGTTTGAGGGTGGAGTATTTAAAAAACGCCAGGGCGGCACAACAACCAACTTATAATGAACACACTTCAAAGATTATTCATCGAAAAGCACCAGGATTTCATTGACAAGGTTATTGAAACGGGCGAAATCGAACACAACGAAAAAGACCTGGCAGAGGTTCTTTATCACATCAATACTGAGTTGGGAGGAAAAGAAATCCCCGACGATAAAGTTTACGTAAAAACCGATAAGCCACACTTTAAAGGCGAACAGGTTCTATCAGATGAAACCGGACGGTATATTTTGGCCAAGAATCCCAAGGCACTCAAGGCAGCATTTAAACTAATCTTAAAAAACAAATAATGGCAAAAAAGGAAACGGCAGAGGAGGCGGCTGTAAAGGTTTTACAAGCTGCGCAAGAAAAAAAGCTCAAGGCGGCTACAGAAGAATTTAACACTTTTCTTTCAGCATGGTCACAGAAACACGGGACCGCGCTTTTGGTGAGCGGAATTTTTACTGGTAATCGGGCTGAGCCCCATATAACTGTGGTTATGAAATGAAAACACTTGCCTTATTCATAGCAATAACCTTTACGATGTTGAAGGTCGGTTTAAAGGTTTCGCCGCTTCTGATCGTGTCCAAGGGCTCGGCTCAGCAGTATATGTTCGGCACGAACGTTTCTGATACTTCGGCAGGGTTTTACGAAACCAATAGCCCGACCAGCATTCATCCTAACCGTAGGTACATGATGCTTTTTAATAAAAGGCAAATGAATATCCGGGCAAAAAGAATGATGTGGGACAGCCTTAAAGCAGGCAATACTTCTATAAGTTCAAATGCAAAGTTTACCTATATCGACGCGGTAACCGGTGAGCAAATGGTATGTAAAATGGACAGTCTGAATAAATGGATTGCCGGAAACGTAACTATTCCTTTAAGCCACGTAAGCGGAACAAGCGCAGTGTCTGCGTCTATAACGGCGGCAGGATCAGCGACGGTTACGCGTAGTGGCCAGAGTTTTACCGTCAACACCCCTGTTTTTTCGCAATCGGTTCAGCCCGTTTCACTTTCATTATCGGGCCAGTCTTTGTCAGCAGGGACTAATACGATTGTTATTTCAACCCAAACTACAGGCATAGTTTCAAACATCACGCCTACCGTAACGGGGTTAACTGGAATGTCGGTTACTACTTCGGGTGAAAGTTACTCGCTTACTAACACCCTACCTGATAGAACGGTGACCATTGCGGGAACGGGTATTAACGTAACAAGTTCTTATCCCGGGTTTACTTTAGCGCTTCCGACAAGGACAGTGGCAAGTGTTACGCGATCTTTAAACGTGGCTTTTCAGGTGTCGGTAAGTAGTGACTATAACGTTAACTACTCAATAAATTTGTCGGTTACAAGCATTCTTTTGGGTACAAACGCCGGTACCGTGTCTTTGCAAATATCCCCCACATCGGGAGGGACTTATACTATCATTTCACAGTCTAGCATGTCGGCTGGGGGAGTAGCGGCTACGTTTGCGAACACTCAAACAATCGGCGGATTTATCCCCGCCGGATACTACGTTAAAATGGTAACTGCCCAGGTAGGAGCCAATGGGGCAACTTTTACATATCAATCAGGACAAGAAAACTCTTATTAAGATGAATCCAACAAAATCACAGCTTTTAGTAGCTATCGCAGATGAAGTAAATTCCGTAGTATCAAACAACGGAGAAATGAGCGATTCCCAATGCAAGGACGCTTACAACGCTGTTTTAGCAGCAATTAAAACCGTGGACCCGGTTAAGGGTACCCCAACCGTAAAGTATTGAAAAGACTAATCCTTATATTATTAGCCTGTATTCTTTACCCGGTAAGTTACGGAATATGTGACTGGTTTTACTATTACCATATAAACGAATGGACGTTATTACGGCAATGGCTTTATTCTGCGAATATCGGGCTAATAGGGGCCGTTCTTTTCTTTGAGCCTGGCAAGTATGAACGCATGGTTAAAGTCCTCGCCAAGGGTCTTGTAATAGGGTTTATTATTCCAAACCTGGCAGATAGGTTAATTGGCGTTTACGGGTTTCATTGGTACGATCTTGTATTTTGGGCCTTGGCCGTTTACTCAGCGTTAAAAGACGCTTATCCCAACGTTCATAAACGAATCGCCTTGCTATTTATTAACGAGAAAATATACAATTATCTATGCCGCCTGATGAAATAAGAAAGCTAGAATATAAGCTTGATCGTGTACTGTTTCTTTTAAACGACGACGACGGAACTAAACGGCAAGGCTTGGTTTCTGAGGTTGCTGACCTTAAGACGGCCTTCTATTCGTTCTTAAAACAGTACAATATCGACCAGGCTGTGAAGCGTGGAAGGAATGCCGCGTTTACGGTTATGTTTGGATTCTTCGGAACCTTATTGGCGTTCTTTGCCAAATTTTTATACCTAATACTTTTTAAATGAAAGTAACAAGAATTGACCAAGCAGGAATAGACCTAATTACTCAGTTTGAAGGATTTAGGGCTAATCCTTATTTATGCCCAGCCGGAGTTCCCACGATCGGTTATGGGACCACCAGGTATTACAATGGAATTAAAGTAAGCCTTAGCGATCTTCCTATTACCAAGGAAAAAGCTATAGAGTACCTTATGAATGATGTTCGCCAGTTTGAACTCGCCGTCGATGCTATGGCCACAGATCTGCTCACTCAGAACCAATTAAACGCCCTGGTGAGCTTTGCTTATAACCTGGGAGCAAATGCTTTAAAAGGCTCAACGCTTCTTAAAAAAGTAAACCTGAACCCGAATGATAAAGCGATAGAATTTGAGTTTTTGAAATGGGTGTATGCTGATGGTCAGAAGTTAGAAGGGCTTGTTAAACGTAGAAAGGCGGAAGCCGAATTGTATTTTAAATGAAAAAAAACTGGCTTATAGAAAACGTTGCGGTATTGATTGACTTGATAATTATTTTGGTTTGGGCAGGCCTTACCTGCTACATAACTGGAAAGTTCCTGGGGATTATAAAGTCCCAGCAGGGAGTAGATTTTAGCGGTATTCTCGGTATTTACGCTGGGGTGACTGGCCTGGCCACTCAAATAGTAAGTTTCCACAGGGGCAGTTCCAAGGGCTCAGAAGATAAGAGTAAGCAGATCGACTCGCTAATGTCAAAACCGTCGACTATTGGGAATATTGAGAACGTAGATATTAACCAGAAACCATGAGTAAGCCAGATAACGATTTTAAAATTGATCCAGAAAAAATAATCATTGTCCCTCCAATAATTATAAAAGAAGGGTGCGGAATTGGGTTTTTACCTGTAATTTTAGTGTTAGCATTAATCGCTATTTTATTTTCCTGCAAATCCCATAAAGATTTATCCAAGGAATCCACAGAAATAGCCTTAACGCAAACGATAACCGAGCAGGTTGATACTACCATCAAGACCAAAGAAGTAACAGCAGAAGCCTCAAAAGAGCTTGAAAAGCTCATTGAAGGGGACAGCGCTTTTACTGATACTCCAGAATTAACAATTACCACAAAGATCGTAAAAGGAAGGGTTAAGACTATAGCCAAGAAAAAAGCCCAGGAAATCCCGGTGAAGATCAATAAAACTACGGTTACCCACTTTAAGCAGGCAGTTCATAAAAAGGAGGTTCATAAGGAAGTTAAGCCCTGTTTGGCTTGGCTTTGGTGGCTGCTTTTAATACCGGCTTTTTTAATTTGGAGGTTCAGGCGTGATATTTTCCATATCCCTTAATCGCTTGCAATTTAAGCCTTTCATTTTCGCGGACCAGGTTTTTAACAGCGTCTACGACGTTTTCGCCTAATTCTAGCTTTAGCGCTTGCCTGATCTCTACCAGGGTTTCAGAATAAGCCTCAATGGTTTCTTTCCTTGCATTTTTTCGCGCCTTGCGCTCTTTAAAATATTCAAATAGTTTTTTCATGCATCAAAGGTAGATACTCAGTCTTTATTGTATATCCCCAAAAACGCTATTTTTTATCCTAAAAAGTGGGGATCTTTATGGATAAACTAAAGCTGCTCTGCTTTAAATATAATGTTTATCCCCTTTTTATCTGCCATTTTTTCAAAGCATAGCGGGCATATTACCCCAGCTTCACCACCGTTTACTAGATTAAAAAGTTTGTTTTCAGCAAACCATGTTGGATTTTTTCTGCCGCAAGACTGGCATTTTTTATCCCCGTCCGAAGGCTTCCAATTTTTATGTACTTTTTTTGCATTCTCAGCAGCTTCCTGTAGTTGGTCTTTCATGGGTTAACAAGTTCATTATAAATTAAGGTAACTATATACTTATTGATACTAAGCCCATATTTTTCCTTAATACAGGCTTTTTTGTTAATTTTTTCATTCACATATACCGTAAAAACTCATACAGCTATGGTTTCCGTTCGGTTCTTCAAAAATATCATTCTGAGCCTCGTCGCCCTGAACATACTTAACCACATCATCAATGGTCGGATATTTTGAAACTTTACCTGTTTTTTTACTTACCGATGTTTTACTGCAAAACCTTTCAGGTATTTTGCCAACTGTAAAAATGGTATGCCCAGTTTCTTTTTCAAACTCTGATATTTCTTTTATCCGTTCAGGGAACCTGTTAGCTATTTGTTTTATTTCCGATAATTTACACATTATGCAGGGGAAGCATCCTACCCTCCCCATACCCATATAGTAAAGCGGGTTTGGCTTCTGTCCTGCCTGAATAATATAATCAATTGTTTCTTGCGCTGACCAGTTAAAACAAGGTCTTACCACATCATCCGACCATTTACTTCTCCATTCTAACACTTCTTTTTTACGGTAAGTATGATACTTGTAATCCTCTTTTCCTTTTTCCAAACGGTCTTTAGCCTTTTTTAGTTTCTTTCTTTGGCGTTCAGTCAAATTAACTTTTGCACCCAATTGAGAAACTATAATTGAATTGGACATATAGGGCGTATAATAGTATTTGAAATAAGAGCATTGTTCTGACATTTTAGCCCTCGAATCACTTTCATCTGAACGAATCCCCTGAATGATTATAAGGTGTTCGTTATGGCTTAAAACATAGTCAATCATTGGCTTGGTTTTTAGTTCTTCTGTGCAAAATCTTGCACCAGCGGAAGGGAACCGCTTTTTGTGTTTAACCAAATCAATCATTCCGTTTTGATAGGCATTGTTTTTCAAAATCACATTTTTCACGCCCATCTTTTCACAAATTTCTAATTCGTGTTTGTAGGTAACGGGACTTTCCCATTTTGTATCACAAAAAACCGCTTCTATTTTATCTACTCCGTATTTTTTAACAGCCCAAATTAAAGAAGCCTGACTGTCCTTTCCTGCGGAAAATGCTACTAATACCTTCATTTTACAATAACTGTTAGGGCATCGTTAAAATCCACTCCAATAATCCACTCCAAATCCCCGTACAATTCTTTTAGAATTAGCTTTAAACGGATTATCTCCGCATCGGTGAACCGAGTGCTATGTTTTGGGTTTAGCTTGTTACAAAAGGTTCCTAATGGCATAGTCATTTTAAATGCCAATAGACCCTTGTTTAGTTTCCATTTTTCTATTACCTCTTGAAGTGATAAGTTGCTCATAAGTTAAGTGTGTTGCTATATTGTTTAACATTAAATCGAAGCGGTCTGCTTCTGAAAAATTACGGCTGTTGTAACGAAATACAAATTCATCAATGTACTTCTGTAAATGTTTGTTACTCATTGAGTGGTAAATACCAACCGTGCCACGTTTAAGTAATGACCAAAAGCCCTCTAAAGTGTTTGTATGGCTATTTCCGCTTACATACTCACCCTCATTGTGTTTTACTACTCCGTGTTTAAAAGCGGCAGCTAATCCGTTGTAACCCCACCATTCGTCGGTATGAATTGTAGAACCAAAAGCAATATTTTTACAGATGTATGATTTTAAATTGAAGCCTGTTGTATCAGGAACCATCTTAGCTCTTAGTTCGCCACCACGCTCAATAATTCCCGCTACTGGGCTTTTAGTTTTTACCGACCTACCTTGTGTTCCTTCGGTGCGTTTAGATTTGTGTTTGTTTTTTTCCTGACCACCCATAAAGGTTTCATCAGCTTCACAAACACCTGTTAATTTTTCGGTTCCTGTATTTAAGCCCAGCGAAGTGCGAACACGGTGCAATAAAAACCAAGCGGTTTTTTGTGTTACTCCTAAATCCCTGTGTAATTGTAAAGATGAAATACCTTTTTTATGAGAAGTAATAAGGTAGATGGCTGCAAACCATTTCTGTAAAGGGATTTTGCTATCCTCGAAAATTGTACCAACACGAACAGAATAAATGCGCTCACATTTAGCGCACTTGTAACGCTCTTTACATCTGTAAACCTTGTCGTGTCCGCAATCGCTATAAGCACATTTTAACTGCCCGTTCCAACGGATAGTTTCTAAATAATCCTTACAGATTTTTTCGTCTTTAAAATAAGCCATCAGGCTCATTAAGTTGGTGAATTTTTGTAGAGTTACCATTGTTTTAATTTCTTACATCAAAGATAAGTAAATAATTGATATGAATTATTACTAATTTGTTAAAATATCGTATCTTATTGTAATTTAACACTTTTAACATATTTATCTTGTATCAATAAGTATATAGTTACCATTTATTTTTATAGTGTTCAATTACCCTTTCCATTTCTATCTTGTACCAGTCGTCAAAAGACATGGTAGTTTGCTGCTGTTCGTGAACCCTGAATAAAACAGCCCTTAATCTTCTGCTCGGTGACTTTGCTTTGCTCGCGTCCTGAACCTTTTCTTCGTCGATCAAACTGGCTTCAATGTGTGTTATGTTCGTGTCAGACAGTAGAACTTTAATGTACTTTCCCCTGAGTTGGAACAAGTTACCTACTTGAGCAGGATCTATTTCCTGAGTGCCAAGACTGAGCTTTACAGTTCCGTCATTCCTGGTTCCGAGGTTTTCGAGTATAGCGCTAATTATTAGTTTCATTCAGAAGCTTTATAGCAATGGTTGTTTTACCCTCAATCCTTATGGCTTTCTCAATTATTTCCCCGCTTTCTGAATCGGCAGCACCCCCGGTTTGGGCCATTTTCTCCACCCATTTAAGGCGCTCTTTTGCAGCCTGGTAAGCAGCCACTTGAGAATAATCCCATGTAGAAGGGCCGCTCCTTTTCTCAATGATGGCCCCAAAGGCTTTAAATGACTTCTCAGGATACTTTCCGGCCTCGTCTATGGCTAGAGGCTGAATGATGCTTAAAGCGCCCTCAAGCGAATCTTTAAGCCTTTTAAGCTCAATAAAATTCTTTAGGACGTTGATCTCCCCCGCCTGCGCTTTTTCTGCCAGCTCGGCAAAGGATAGGGTTTTTGAATAATCCTGATCTTCTACCAGTTCCAGGGTGTTTCTAATGGCCTCCCATTTTTCCTCGGTGAATGTTACTGTTATCATAATTTCTGTAATTCGGCTTTTAATTCTTTACTTACCTTGTATTTGCCTTCCACATGAGCAACGGTGTATTGTTTGGACTTTACAGCGGCTACTACTTTCTCCCAGGTTTCGGTAGTTTTGGTTTTGGTTTTGTCGGTGTATTTATTCAGCCACTCTTTCAGGTCAGGTTCTTGTTCCTTTGAGGCCGCGTTTCCATCGTCGTCTTCGTCAATCTCAAGCCCTAAAAGCGAGGAAAGGGTGTAGCGCCGGAAGTAGGTAATTTCAGAGCCTTTTTGCTGGGCGTTTAACCCGGGAGTTAACGGAAGACTGCTTTGTAACGCCTCTCCGCTTTCGGTGTCGGTAACAATGGTTAGCACTTCCCCGCCAATTATCGGCTGTGTAAGGGTGCATTTAAGGGCATTTAGGATGCCCTTAACCTCGGCCAGGATATGCGGAAGGCTGGCGTAGGTGTTTTTAAAATGCGGGTTCTGAGCATCCTTTTTAATGACGTCAACCGTGGTTTGAAAGGTTAAGATTTTTGCTTGTATTTTTAGTGTTTCCATTTTTATATTGTTTTTAAATCTGAGTAGTGAAATCTCCAAATCTTTTCCTCACCAAAGAATCGCATGCTTATTATTTTGCCGTCGATTGCTACAATGGTCCCTCGCTTTGATTTTCCGCTTAGTGTGCCATGAGGATTGATCTGACACAAGCCGTTAACTTCAAAGTTCATTATGGATTCAAGTGTTTTCATTTCCTTAACCCATAAGCCTTACAAATAGCATAAGCTATAATATAGGCGGTTATTAGTATTGAGGCTAGGATGGAGTTCATTCTTTCTTTCCGTATTGAAAACAAAGCCTGTTCGCGATATGGTTTACGTCAAGGGTCGTGTTTTCGTTCCCGGTAAACTTGTTGTAAAAGTGGGTTGGAACGATATTAGCCAACGCTTGTAAGAAGTGTGTGGCATTCTCGTCTTCTTCCAGCTCCTTTACATCTATAAAGTTTTCGTTATCTTCATCAAACATGTCCTGTATTGCACCGAGAATTTTAACCGCGTATTCGTCTTGCTTTTCTAATTTCATTATTTCTGATTTTTAAGTTTTTCTTTTGCTTCTTTTACACGCCTGTAATGCGCGGTATTTAGGTGACCAAACGTAGTCCCTTCTTTTTCCAGCCAAAAAGGCTGAGCGGCTTTCCATACCTTTTCACGGTTAATGATCTTGCCTATGTCTATTACTTCTAAGCTCATATTAATTTGCTATTACAGGTTGTTCTTCAATTACTTTGGTTAGTTTGATTAAAGGCGCAGTTTGCTCTTGTAGTGGCCTAAATGATGAAGGCTTCCATCCTTTTCTTACTTTTTTAGGCCATTCAGGAAGTGGTTTTTTACAGGCATCACATCCCCATCCTATTTCACTTGTTCCAATTCGATAATCACCTTTAATAAAAAGAGTATAGCATCCACATGAATCTTTTATAAGATAATCAACCACATGAATGGAGTCTTTAGGCATATTAATGCCTGTTATGTATACTACCTTTTGTCCAGGATAAAACGGTGGTAAATTCATATCACAAATTTTAAGAATACATAAACACCTACTCCCATTACACAAAGCATAAGGGCAGACAGGACTAATAAACACCCGGTTCCGGCTTGGAGGTTTTCAAACTCGCTTTGGTGTCCGACGAAGTGATCTTCTTTATTTAAGGGCTTCCAGTCGTGGGCGTACCCGTTCTTATTTGGCCTTATCATCCTTGTCCCTCCCGTATTTAGCCTTTAGTTTTTCAAAGTATTCTAACTCTCGGCGCTCGTTTTCCATTTTACGTAACTTCTCCTCTTTAATTCGAGCCTCACACTCAGCGTCCGTTTCAAGTCTTGTGCAAATAGCTTTTATTTCGACTGAAAGACTATCATAATAACTACTAGCATCAATATCAATTCTTGTTGCGCCGAGCTTTTCAAGTGCCTCCAAATCCTTTTTCATTTGCTGAAGATCAACGCCGTATTGCCAATCAAAGGGGTAGTTAATTTCAAAATCTCTTTTTTGGTTTTTCATTTTTGGTAGATTTACAAGTGTTTGAACTCAGTTACTAGTTTAGCAAGCTGAACAACCAGGTATACTACACCAGCGGCAGCAGCTATTATTAAAAGCAGGTAAGGCTTCCAGTTCGGGTCCTGGCCCGGAACTCTTTGGAACTTGTTGTTTATTACTGAGTACATTATCGTGTAAATTTTATGAGCCCCCAGAATAACGAAAGTGATTTTTGACGCGACTTTTTAACCTTAGCAGGCTTTTCTATTTCCTGCGGCTTATCAGTCCATTTTTTATAGTATTTTTCGAGTACCCGTCTGCCGTGTATGGGCTCAATTTTGAGCAACGTGCTTTTGTACTTTCCGCGTGCAACACGAATAAATATGCCTGCATCTATACAGCGCTTCATTAATCCGAAGTCCTGCTTATGCCTTTTAAGGACCTTAAAGCAATTTTCTGTATTGTATTTGTTTGAATGAATAAGGCTATTTATCTCAGAAATTGCCTCGGTTGTGATTTGTATTTTTTCCTGGGTTATCATCTGTTTTTGTTTTTAAATTGTTTGAATAAATCGGTTCATTTTACCCACTTCCATTTCCACGAGACTTGCCAGTTGGTCTATCTCTATCCCCGGCATTATATAAATAGGATAGTCTTTTTCATACGGCCAGTATTCAAGGTGAAGGTTTATCTCCCAGCTTGTGCCGAGGATCTTTTTAGCGCTCACTTCTATATTTAAGCCATTGTTAATGAAATGAAGCAGCCCCTCCGTAGCGCCAATAAGCTCCCTCTCGTTAAGGTGGATAATGGCTTTCTTTTCAATTACCGCGCTCATGCCAATACCTCCTTCTGTGTCATGCCCAGCTCTTTGCAGATTACTTCCAAACTATCAGGAAGTGTTAAGGCTTTGGTGTTTAATTGAATCCACCGGCATATTGCCGGGTAGCTTTTACCGGTCTTATCCATTAGTTTTGACACTACCGGACCCTTGTTTTTCCTTAACCGGCTTATAACCGAAGCCTTTAAAGCGCCTTTCTTTTGTGATTTTGCCATGATGTAATTGTTAAATTTTGTGGGAAAATTTGTTTATTTGAAACTTATGTAGTTATATTTGTTCTTAATATTGATATTAATTCCACTATTAATACTAATACTTATACAAATGTAGTTGAAATGTAGTCGGAAAACAACTACATTTGTGTTAAAAAATAAACTTATGGCGTACTGAATTGATTATCAACACAATAAAATATAAACCTAAAACAAAATAAACAATGGACAACCTAGCACCGAAGAGAATTCTTCAATTAAAAGACGAACAAGGTCTGAGTGATCTTGACTTTGCTGGCAAGGCAAAGGTGTCTGTAACTACGCTTTACCGCTTGCAAGCCGCTGCTGACGGGGACGCTAACATAAAAATAAAAGGCAAAACCATTTCAGAAATGGCCCAAAACCTTGGCGCAAATCCTGCCTGGGCGCTAACCGGTAAGGGAAATAAAATGCTTGCGGAATCTGCTAGTAAGGATAGCTGGAAAGACCAGGCGTATGCACAACTAATGGCAACGAATGCCTACCTTCAAAAAAAGGTGGATGATCTCCTGCAAATGCAAGGCCAGCTTATATCTGCACTGCCGGGAAAAAATAAGGCCCTCGTCATACCCAGCTCTTTTGAGCAGGCGGGGGTCCAGCTGAGAAACTAATCAGCTTGGGTTGATGCCCCTCTCCTGATACTGAATACAATACGTTATTCGAGCCCAGGAGAGGGAGCATCAATCACAAGTGAAGGTTTCTTATTTTCAAGCCAAAAGCCCTGCAAACGCGGGGCTTTTGCGTTATCCACCTAGGTGTTTCTACCTACGTAAAAACCCTGACAATTAAATTAATTATTAAATATACCTTGTGGCACCCCACATTGGTGTTTACTTAATCTTAACCAATGAAAAAATTTATTGAAGTCGTGCACGAATACATGGTGTATGACGCGAAAGAAAACAAATACAGCACCGGAACCAAAGAGAAAAAAGCCTATCAATTTAACCACCTTGTGTATTTCTTATACAGTTCTGGTATTCAGAATTTGTGTGCGGACGAAATAAAGGTCCGGCACATGATGCTTTATAAAGAGTGGTTGCGGGATAACACAAGCACTAAATCAAATGAGCATATTTCAAGGCATATTCGATTTTGCTCAAGCGCCATGAATTACGCTGTGTGTATGGACTATGCTGATAGTAACCGTATCATGTCAATGGAATTAAAAAAAGATCCTCCGAAAGAAATTATCTGTCTGGAGCCACACGAAATAATTTTGTTTGAAGGTTACAGATCTGAACGCCTGACTTGGCAGATGGCCGTAGACTTTTATTTGTTCCTGATTTATACAGGGATTAGTTACATGGATTTATGGCTATTCGACGTCACGAAAGAAAAAATGTTTTATAAAAGCAGGATTATAACACTGGAATTAATCACCTGTTTTAACGGACGCGGAAAGAACGGACAGCTATATTGGGCCGAGTTCATTCCAAAGGCCCGTGGAATATGGGAAAAGTATAATCGCGAACTTCCGTTTATACACGACCAGACGTTTAATAATATCATCAAAAAAGTCGCAAAAGAGTTAGGTATAAATAAGAATTTAACCACTCATACAGGCCGAAAAACATTCTGTAATGTTAAAGATGATGAGGGTTATAGCCTGGGATCAATAACAAAAATGGTAGGGAACACCCAGCAAGTTATGCTTAAGCACTACCTTAAAAAAAATAAAAAGAGTTTGCTTCTTGAAATCTTAGAAAAAAAATATAGATGATTTTACTTTTAAAAGATGGGGCCATAGAGCTTCACCAGGGCGCTGAGGTGTTTTACCCGGCCAGCGATAAACACAGTAGGAATATCGTTTCAAGGTCTTTAAAAAGATTCGGCCGGCTTAGTCCTGAAACCGCCATTGAATTGCTCCAAGAAGGTATAAAATGCGACTGCGCTTTCCTTTTTAACGGCCAAGCGCACTTCATGGAATAAAAATTTATCTATCTGATTTTAAGGCTCGTACATTGTGCGGGCCTTTTTTATTTAATAATGTAGTTGAAATGTAGTTGAAATAAGACTATATTTGTAACCAGTTCAACCTGCAAGATGAAATCAAACATTCACACTTAAAATAAAGTTAGCTCCGGGCGGGGCCGCTTCTACTCTTGCAGGTTGCGCGGTTCCCCTGGGGTCTAACCCTTTTTATTATGATAAAAGAGAAAGGTGCAAAAAGAAAACTTGACGATGTTTTTTCAAAATTCATTCGGTTAAGGGATTCCGATGTACACGGGCTAATAACCTGTGTTTCATGTAAGGAAAAGATCCGGCGCGAGGATTCAAATTGCTGTCACTACGCAGATCGTCAGCACATGGCTACCCGATGGGATGAGGAAAATTGCCACGCCGGCTGCATAAAATGTAATTGCTTCAATAAGGGCTTTCATATCCATGAATACGGGAAATTTCTGGATTTCACTTATGGGCCCGGAACAGCTGAAAGATTAATTCAAAAGTCAAAAACAACCGTCCATATTTCATCTGAACAAATGGAAGGTATGGTTAGAATTTACAAACTTAAAATTAAAGAGTATGAAAAAAATTGAAAAGCTAACCGCCGAACAAGAGGCGCAAATGATTTCTTTTCGGGAAGAATGGAGGGCGCACGGCCTCTCAACAGAAGTAGTAGACGTTGAAAAAACAAAAGAATCGATAAGCGAAATGTACCGGCTAATCGGAAAGAAGCCGCCTGTTTTTATTTTCTGCCCATCCTTAGTGTTTGCGAAATTTCAAATCGCATACTCTATGGAGATATTGCCGCTTATCACAAAGGATAAAGAAAAGTTAGAGGACAACCTGGGGGCCAACCTGTGGGCCAACCTGCGGGCCAACCTGGGGGACAACCTGCGGGCCAACCTGGGGGACAACCTGTGGGACAACCTGGGGGCCAACCTGTGGGCCAACCTGGGGGACAACCTGTGGGCCAACCTGGGGGCCAACCTGGGGGACAACCTGTGGGCCAACCTGCGGGCCAACCTGTGGGCCAACCTGGGGGACAACCTGCGGGCCAACCTGGGGGACAACCTAAAA
>Ga0068855_100000830_pt1 | contig 38183 bp, 28 predicted proteins | sample KBSCornC52_FD_66592 | JGI IMG/M metagenome (GOLD analysis project Ga0068855, IMG submission 66592) | Corn rhizosphere microbial communities from Kellogg Biological Station, Michigan, USA - KBS Corn C5-2 | ecosystem: Host-associated > Plants > Roots > Rhizosphere > Soil ...
GCACGCGCCGGATGCTGCGCGTACGTGGCGGCCACGGTCGAGACTGGCCGGAATGGCTGAGTGGGGCCTAGAGTCACAATTCGCTCGTGGAGAAACGTCATCGACATGTGCTCGCGATTCAAGCTGTGGCTCGACGCGCGCGCTGGGCCGTACGTGGACTCGCGCTTGCCGTGACGAGGCGTCGTCCGCGATAACGAAACGTAGGTATTGAATGGTCGAAAACCAGGTACCCGAAGAAGGCGAGAACCAATTTCGGCGCGTGCGGCGAACCGCCGGTGCGATGCCTCGAGGCGCCGTTCGATCGCAGCGGCTGGGCTGCGAGCCGCTGACTGCAAAGGTAAGCGCGCCGCCGGTGGGCGTGCCCGCCACCCAGGCATATCGCGTACCACGGCAGCACGACGCCGCTCGCTTCTCGCAGGAGGCGCCACGCGCCCTCCTCCTACGACGAAACGTACGCCCGCGCTGCTCGAGCGCGAATCGCGCAGCGGCGCTCGGACCCGGACCGCTCCCGTCGTAGACCGCATCGCTCGCTGAGCCCGAACAGCACGCGGGGTCACCGCTCCTGCAGTGAGACGTCTTCTGGCCAAGGCTCGCTTCGGCTCGAACAACCGAACGCGAGCGCGAGCGGCGACGCGCAGTTTTTTTTCCCCGGACGCCGTCCGTCGCGTCAACGCGTGCGCGGGTGCTGCTTTGCCGGCCCTTCTCGCGGTTTTCTCCTCTCGCCGCGACGCGTCACGCCACGGCCGACGGCCAGCAAACAGTGCGTGCTCCTTCCTTGTTCGATGCGCCAGCCATCGCATCGACATAACCGCCAATACGAGGCGTGGCGAGCATTGAATCGGCAAGGGGTAGGTTGATAGCCCATGCGTCCGCCAGCCGAACCCAGCAATCGATGTCCGCCAAAAGGCAGGCGTTGCACGAGTGCGGAATCGGTATAGTCGATCGTTTCGCATCGCGGTTAAAGCAACGTGCTCAGACTGACCTTTTGAATCCGATCGATCGCGAGCGTGAGGCGTTGAATGGCAATCAAGCTTTGCGACGCGTCGAAGCGCACCCCTTCGAGTGCGCGCGGCCAAGCGTGGTAGAAATGCCACGCGGCAGTAGGCACGCCGAGGGAAGGCAAAAGGCCGACCTTCGGCGTGTGCGCATCCGTCATCAAGAAGATCGTGCCATTCATGCGCTTCACGCTGCCGGAAATCGTAAAGCGGTACCACTCCCACATTGGGTCGAGCAGGGTCAGCCCTTTTGTAAATTGCAGCTCGTTGCAGGTAGTGCGGCCAGGTAGCTTGTACTCACGATCGTTGACGCCGCCTTCGCGCACAGGATGTACTTCCGTGTTCCAACCGATGCCTTCCACGGAAGCAAAGCTGCCCAGCGCCAGACTCGCCGCGAACCCAGTGGCAAGCGCACTCAAGAGTCCCCCGGAACTGAGGTCGGGATGCAAAATTACGCGGAAGTTGTAAGCCTTGAACGGTTCCAACGCCAAGTTTTCGAGCGTTTTTACCGCGCCGCCGAGCGAAATACTCATGCCTCACCTTGATCGACATTTGCACCGATTGTTCTTAGCGTGCATTACCCCAGCTCACGTATGTCTACCCCGCGTGGCCGGTCCGCTTGCTCCTCCGCGTTGATCTTGTCGTTGATATTGCTGATTTCCTCGCACCATCGCCGCCGCTCCGCGTGCGCCATGGACAAGATGTCGGCACGCGACCAATGAAGGTGATACGCGATGAACGCTATCTCCTCGTAAAGCTGGCCTGAGACGGCAGCGATTCTACGTTTCCCGGGAGCGTCTCCTGCGGCCGGCCGGGAGCGGTTGGCTCCCTTGATTCAGTATCGAGCTGATTGATCTCTTCGTAGAGACGAAGCAGACGATTGAAGTCGGCCATAAACAGGTTTTCGATGACGGCCGGAGTGATAACCTCGAGCGCACCCAACTTGACGAGCACGCGCGACAAAACGATGATGGGCTGATAGGCGGGATTAACCTGCACCCGACTATCTCTCATCGAATAGATCTCATCGGCGGCCGTAGCCAAACGCATGACACCGTCGCAATGCAGCGTGCCGTCTTCTGCGCGGTATCCGATGGGCAAGGTGAATGGGAACTCAGTGCTGATTGGATCGTTCATGGCAGTATTTGAGAATATTTGGGTTTGTTTATCCACGTGTCACTTAAGGCGCTCCATGCGCTCGATCGACAACTCGAGCGTCTCGATCATAATTTCCGCGCTGCTCGCGTTCAGTCCGGTCGAGGACAAGTGGGTTGGGAACGCGTGATAAAACGTCCACGTGGCAGCGGTAGAACCGTCGGTGTCCAGCAAGGTGATCGTTCCATTGCGCTTGGCGTTGGCCGCCGACGTGCCCAATGTCACCACCAAGTGATGCCACAGGTAAAGCTCCCGAGAAGAGGTAATTCCTTTCCTCAGCGAAACGGTGCCGTATGAAGTCAAACCCGAAAACCTTCGACGATTGGGATGCTTATCCTTGCCCTCCCGGTATTCGACCGTATCGATGGTGACATCCGGGATGGTCACCTCCGAAAACGACGCGGTCACCTTAGGTGTTATGTCGACGATAAATCGAAACCCGCGAAAAGGATCGGTAGCCATGAAATACCTCCGTCAAGATCCTGAACTTGGCGCCGAGGTGATCTGCGCAATACGGATCACCACGAATTCCGCCGGATAGAGGACAGCCAAGCCCACGTCGACGTTGAGCACACCTTGCGTGCGGTGCGCGGGCGTATTGTTCGTCTCGTCGCAGGTGACGAAAAATGCTTCTTCGGGCGTAGCGCCAAATAGCGCACCCTCATTCCAGAGCAAGCTCAAAAACGCAGTCACCTCCCGAATGATGGTCGTCCACAAAAAGTCGGTACTAGGCTCGAAGACAACCCATTGGAGACCAGCTTTCAAGCTCAACTCGACGAACGTCACAAAGCGACGAACAGCGACGTACTGCCATTCCGTTCCTACCGCAAGCGTGCGCGCGCCGTAAATCGTGATGCCATAGCCGGGTATATTGCGTATCACGTTGATGCCATGCGGGTTGCACGAATCTTGATCGCTCTCGCCGAGCCATTTTGTCATCCCGGTGGCAGTTTTAATCTGACCGTTAGCCACGCCCGCGGGCGAGTAATGTACGCCGGCATTGATGTCCGTCCTCGCAATACAGCCAAGCACCGGTCCGCACGGCGGAACCGGCACATTGGTGCCCGAAATGGGATTCAAGACCACCGGCCACGGATAGTAAACCGCAGCGTTCTCGTTGGAGCTTAGAGGTAAGTTGTCGCTTGTACCGAGGACAAAGTCCACGATATTCTGACTGTTATCGATGGCCTGGCCTGTTGTTGCATTGATGGTGGTGCCGACATAAGGCGGGTCTATCACGTAAAACAAGTTCGGGAGGTTTTCGCAAGCCTGCAGCACACCATCACGGATGATGTTGGTCTTATATTTCTTCACGTCATCGCCCCCGCTCGCGGTCATATCGACCACCGCTGCGTCGGGAACCGCCACTAAGGTTGCGTCTGCTACCGAGGCAAGGGCAGGCCATGCACCCCCATAGTTTGAAAGATCAAATGCCTTGCCGGCACTAAGCTGAATGCCCTTGCCGGCCCGAGACGTTGTGAGCGACAGTGTTGTATTCGGTTTGACGCCGGCCACTCTGATAAAAATCGATTTTGCATTTATCTGAGTTACTAATTTACACAAAATACCATTAACGCCACCGTTGATTATGCTCGAAAACGTAAACGAACCGAAAGATTCGATTACATAATATCCATTAACTGGCTTGATTGAATTATCCGTGATGTACTGCTTCAGAAGTCTTGTTGCTACCGTTGGCTGCACACCATCCACGTCCAAGGCCGAGACCAGTACATTGACGTTAAAGTAGTTGGATGCTTTCTTGGGTGGGACGGGCGCGGCATCGACGAAAGAGATGTATAGAAGATTGCCCCACTCACCGGCACTCGCTGCGTTGAAGGCATATGAGCCGGTCAGATCTTGCACGGACTTGTTCCCAGCCGCCGCTAACTGCGTCGTAGAATTCACGCCGATGACGTAGCACAGCGCTCCGCCCTCTGCGAAGAATTCATATACCGCCTTAGAGACTTCAGCACCCCAAACATAGTCTCCATATCGGTTTCGATAGTCCGCCCAGCCCTTAACCTGCCGAGCAACGTAGCGGTCTGCCGGGTCGAGCGTTTGGGTCTGACCGACGAACACCGGGATCGACGTCGATACGCTCGAGATCGTCGGAATGCCCGGTAACTCATGAATATATACGCCCGGATGCGAATAAGCGTTCCCGTCTGCCATGCTCACATCTCCTTAGGCATTCGCCGACTGCAGGTTTGCGCCAACGATTGTCGTGCTCGATCGTACCGGCGCGATACGATCGAAATGCGACACGTGTCCAACCTTCGTAAAACGAAGGTTGACTTCCGCACTTGCGACGGTAGAGGGCAATGCAAGCGTGTACTGCCCGAGGTAGGGGCTGCCACCCCGAGCTCCGTACGTCTGCGTCTTGCGCCAATGCCATGTGCCTTGACGGTCGGAAAACAGGGCGAACACTTCGGCGTCCGCCAACGGCTCGCCTGCGCTTGTTACTTGCCCGCATAGCAGCGTCGTACCTGACGGATATGAATAGGCCGGGCTCGGCCCCAGTTCGAGCACGACAATGAAATGCGCGAGCGGCTTGGCGAGCGGGAACGAGATCGCCTTCAACGTCGTCTGGATGTCGACAAATCCCGGGCAAGCCACATCTAACCAGTGCGGCGACGCATCGGGCAGATCGGTGAATACATAAAAGCCGCTCCCCTTGCGAACCGGCTCGCGAGGCGCATCATCGAGGCGGAACGTGACCGCAGCATCGTCGATCGGTTCACCGGAAAAACCGTCCTTCAACTGCAAGATCGCCGGCAGCCCCGTTGCGACTACGAAGTCGAGCTTCATGATTTCACCTCGGCACAGGAGACTGGCGAGTGGTAATAAGCGCGCCAATGTTGCTTGTCAGAACGACATCGACCGATCTGCTTGGCGCCGGCAACCGAACCGGGGAAACGGTGTATAGCTTCGTTAAGTGATATGGTTTGTTCGGAAAGCCGGCCCATAGATCGCGCAGCATATGAATCGTCGCCGGCTTCGGAATGACGGCTAGCTTGGTGTTACCGCTGTCTTTGAGCGGTTGCGTGATGAAGTCGGATGGTATGCGGCCGCACCGATCCAACAGGCCTACCACGCTGCCCGCAATCATCTGCTCGTACTCGTACGATTGGCCGAACACGACGACCATATAAAGCAGATCCACAGCCAACGGCGCAGGGGTGAGCGAGAGCGACGCCAAGCTCGGACTACTCGAATCGGCGGATAGCGAGGGCGGCGCGTTACGTAGTTCAGGGTTAATCTCTATTTGGTATAGGTAGAGCGAAAGGCGGTTTTCGTTGGCGCCTTCCCACGCCGCCGGCGAATCGAACATGACGGCCTCTTCCGACGCAACACGGGGAACGTAGGTGCAGATGAAGCTGCGCAGCGCATTGCTGACGCCTGCTATTACCTGTTCGGGGTCGGTGGGGGACGTTGCCATAGTCAAAGTTCGAAAGCCTTGTAGACGGATGTCAGGTATTGGGACCGCTGATAGGCGCATTGAGCGGTCACGACGACGTCATCGCCGCAGTCCACCTTGAGCAACACGCGCCCAATCGGATGAACGGCCTCGTCCTGGTGTTGCGAAACGCACATCACGTACGCCTGAATAATCAGAACTTCGGGTATATCGCCGCCGGACGTTTCGCCCGAGCCCGCGAGCCCCAACTCAATATCGGTAGCACCTATATATAGCCGAGACAAAGGCAGCTGGGATCCCCCGTCCGCACCGATTATGCACTCGCCTTGAATTTGGATCGTATCCCGCTTCATATTGTGCAATACATGGTTCGGACCGAAACACCAATACATCGACTCGTCGTTTGTTTCGGCCCTAAGTGATATGCGGACCAAATCGCCTGCATTGGCGCCATGAACGAACAATTTGACCTGTCTTATATCGGGAAGAACGGTGGCCACGACTGCACTGTTTCGCCCACACTTCCATTTTTGCGGCTTCAAATCACCGAATTCAGCACAGACGCTCGCGCCATCATTGAACTCGCAGTATGTTTCTAGAAAATCAACATCATCTGGAATGGCGACATAAAGCGTGAATTCGAGTGGCACTGTTCCAAAATCCGGCGTAGTTTTTAAGTTTAGACTCGGGCCGATGATTTCCATATATTGCAAGCGCACCTCTTGCGTACGTAGCAAATCCCTACTGTTGCAAGAGAGCCCCAAGCCGTCTCGACTTGCATTGCCGATCGACCACTCTACGTTTGGCGTCAAAAAAGTGAATTTCACCCATGAATCTCGAGCAACATTCTCAATGCGAAGTCCGACTGGTATGAGTTTCATAGCAGCCCCTTTACCGTTCGCTTTTGACTGACAAAGCAAACGAGCTTTGACCAATAATGCTCGTACGATCCGTCAACGACTTCAGTGTGACGCTAGCTCCCGGAGGCAACTCTACGATGCCTCTCAGGTCGTTTCCATCCCCCCTCACGCACAATTCTTGATGAATGAGGTCGCATGCCCCGTATGTCTCCCAAAAGGCTTCCCGACTATTAACAATAAATTGGCGGATACTCAACGGTGAGTCGTTGAGCGTTCCAATGGAAAAACGCGCGCATCGGTCGTGGTGCGTACTGGCGCTACACCACCGAAAGGGATTCTCTATATTCAACAAGATACTCGCCTTACTGCCCTGGCGTAGATCTCTGAAATCCACAGTAATGAGGTGGAGTTGCGTCGACACAAAATACTCCCGTTTGGTTCGGCAAAGCACTCGAGCCTTACCTGAAGTTGTGGGAAGCGGTTCACCCGAACTAGCATTCACTTCGCGGCCGCGAGGGCATCCTTGGACAACGACGAGTGCGAGACGTCACACCGGGACTGGCCAATCGACGCTCAACCCGCGACCATCGATCGACTCCCAATCGCTAACTGACTGTGCATGATTGAAAACAAAGCCGATGGTGGGTCGGGCGGCGCCTGCGCGGTGTAAAGAAATTTTTTGCCGAGCTTGCGCCCAGACATACAATTGAACAATCAAAGGGGTATTTTCAGGTCCTGGTCCGCGATGATGAAGCGGCCCGAAGACAGGCGCAAGAACCGTGAGCGTGTCGCGCGTAAGTTCTATCGAAGATAACCGAACGAGTAAGCCACCGGCAGCGGTACTGACCGTCGTAGTCCCGGTGCGATCAAAAGCTGGCGTGCAAACTGCCCAGATCGGCGCACCGGCCCCATCGATAGTCACCGCGACTTCGTCCAGACTCGTAAGATTTGAAATAGAGAGCTGGCAAGCAGCGCAATTGGGATAATCCAGTGAAGCCCGCATGGTTTCCCCTCATGAACTAAGCGACGAAATCGCAGGCCAGCGACAAATTCCCTCGTTAGCCCGCACCACCTGACATCAATCGGCCGCTGATACGGATCCCATCTCAGAGCTTATTGGAAGGTGAAGGCGGCGTAGCCGGGGGAAGACCGGTCAATGTGTCTTGACCCGTTCCCCATGGGACCAAGTTATGGCCAGCGGTCATGTTAAAAGCATTGTCAAAAGTCATTCCTTTCGCGGCAGTTTGAAATGCAAACCTGGCGTAATACGAATTCAGGGCACCGAAAGTCAGAAGCATTGGGATTGTACTATTTTGATCCAATGAAGTTTTCGTGCTCCAAACACAATATCTGACACCGAAACCCGCAACATTCCCAGATGCAGCCCCATTCGAAAATGACATCGTTGCCTGAATAGACTGATAATCCATCGTAAATTGCGTAAACGGAATGCTAGTTCCAGCAATACTGGACTGATCTTCACCTTGATTATTGCACGGGAAAATATATGCAAACGAGTAAACGTCGTCATCTTGCGAGGCAATTACAGCGCTCCTAATATTAAAAGGCGAATTAACCTCAGTCGTCCCATTGACAGCAAGCGTCACGACGACATCTGCCTCAGGAGTTCCACTCTGCGAGATTATCCAGAGAGTCCCTTGCTGCGCGTATCGATATGTGTCTAAAGACATGATATGCACCTCACAATTATTTGAGAATCGATCTTCGGTGCGAACCAACTAAGCGAGGTCCGTGCAGCCAGTCTGCATCATCCACCGCACTAGAACACCACAAAACCTTGTAGTCATCATTACTTTCTTTCGAATTATTCGACAGGCATCAATGCGCACCACAGACCACATCTCAGTATGTGAGAACACGACAAGTCGCATGAAAAATCGAAGACATGAAAATGAGAGAAGACCATAAAACAAATCTATCCTTTTCATGCGAAATTAACGTCATCATCGGGGCTACAAGCCATGCTATCGTGCCTGAGCAACACCGACCACTCGGTCGTACAAAGCTTCGCATCGCCCGTCGCGGACACCCGCGGCTTATGGGTGATCACTGCTTCACAAGCGGCCAAAACAGAAGACGACCTGAACGCTGTGCTTTCCCGGGCGGCAACAGATTTCGGTTCTTCTTATTACAGCTACTCCGGGCGATTTACGATCGACAGCCGCACCAGTTTCGCGAAAGTCCTGTCGAGCCGGTCTTCAGTTTCGACGGTGCTGTCGAACGGCAGCTATGATCGCGTGCTAAGTATGGTCGTTCGGCATGCGCAGGGACGACTGACGCCGTTCTTTTGGAGTAAGGCATGCAGCGCCGCCAGCGGTGTTCAGGACTTTCAAGATCTGTGCGGCGAAGCAAGACTGCTGGGGCTTCACGATGGCGTGAGCTACCCTATTCATGATGCGACAGGCGACTTTGGGGTATTGAGCTTTGCGGCTAGCGAGCGCGCGTTTGGCGACGCATATTGCAGCCATCGGCTCCTCGCGGACGGACTGCTCGTCGCAGCATTTACGCACGACGCCATGCGCCGCCTGGTCAATAAAAGCGCGAAAATCTTGGAAAAACCGCTTACCGAAAGAGAAAGCGAATGCTTGCGGCTAATCGCCATCGGCAAGTCGACGTGGGAGATGTCGAAAATCCTAGGGCTCTCGGAACACGGCGTGCTTCACCACGTCCGCAGCTTGATGTCGAAGTTTGGCGTACACCACCGCCATCAAGCCGTCATCCGAGCGACAGCATGCGGCCTGATTTGATGCAATGTCCGCAACGACCCAAAGCTGTCTGATCGTGTTGAACCCGTGCCGCACCAAAAGACAGGCCGTATCGAGAGGCGGCAAAACGAGCTGGTCGGCATACGAGGACTACCCTTATCGAAAGCGAGAATCACAACGTCTGCTTCGGCCCGACCATTAGCAGACACAAGCATGGCCACCCCAAACATTCCCACACGATATTTTCACAACAAACAACAAAGCGCATTCCAATCCTTTCAATTACCCGACAACCCACTCGTAACCCAGGCATTCACACGTCTTTAGCGTAGGTATTAGCCCTCATATTCCCGTCCCCAACCCTGCATCCGCTTAAAGAGCGGGTACACTTCAACGACCCCACGGGGCGATGCGTGACCTTACGCCATAAGCATCCGAGTGGACTCACCAGTACGCAAGATCTGGAGCCAAAAGGAGAACCAACCAAATGACGTGGACCAAGGAACAACGTAACGTAACGATCGCCGCCTACCTAGGCTGGACGCTCGACGCATTCGACTTCTTTCTTATGGTGTTCGTGCTGAAAGACATCGCAGCCGAATTCCATACGAAAATCCCGGAAGTCGCATTCGCCATCACGTTGACGCTCGCCATGCGCCCCATCGGGGCACTCATCTTCGGTCGTCTCGCCGATAAATTCGGCCGCCGGCCAACCCTGATGGTCAACGTCGCTTGCTACTCTCTTCTGGAATTGGTCTCCGGCTTTTCGCCGAATCTGGCCACCCTGCTCGTCCTGCGCGCGCTGTTCGGTATCGCCATGGGTGGCGAATGGGGCGTCGGCTCCGCCTTGACGATGGAAACCATCCCGGCCCGCTCGCGCGGCATCGTTTCCGGCCTGTTGCAAGCGGGCTATCCGAGCGGTTATCTCATCGCCTCGATCGTCTTCGGCGTGCTCTATCAGTACGTCGGCTGGCGCGGGATGTTTTTCGTCGGTGTGATCCCCGCACTGCTCGTCCTCTATATTCGCAGCAACGTACAGGAATCGCCCGCGTGGAAGGCGCTCGATACGAAGCACGTTCGCCCGAGCTTGGCCGCCACATTCAAAAAGAATTGGACACTCGCCTTGTACTCGATCATCTTAATGACGGCGTTCAACTTCTTCTCGCACGGCACCCAGGATCTGTACCCAACCTTCCTGCGCGAGCAACACCACTTCGATCCGCACACCGTTTCGATCATCGCCATCGTTCTCAACATCGGCGCAATCGTCGGCGGCTTATTCTTCGGTTCGCTCTCCGAAAAAATCGGCCGCCGCCGTGCGATCTGCATCGCTGCGTTAATCGCGCTGCCCGTTTTGCCGTTGTGGGCGTTCTCAAGCGGCGCGGTGATGCTCGCGGTCGGCGCATTCCTCATGCAAATCTCGGTGCAAGGCGCCTGGGGCGTCATTCCAGTCCATTTGAACGAGATCTCGCCCGATGAAGTGCGTGCAACGTTCCCCGGCCTCGTTTATCAATTGGGTAACCTGATCGCATCGGTCAATGCAACCCTGCAGGCCGGTTTCGCGGTTAGCTCCGGAAATAATTACGCGCTAGCGCTGGCCGTCGTCGCGGGGATCGCCTCGGTAGTCATCGCCGTGCTTATCCTCTTCGGCCCCGAGAAACGCGGCATCGACATGACAAAATCCGCGCAGCAAATCGCATCGTCGACGGTCTAACGACGATCCGATTTTTTTATACGTTGCGTCGAAGAGAGGCGCCGCGCCTCTCTTCCCTCCACCGCCCCCCGCGCTCGCGCGCCGTGCTGCAGTGCAGCGCGGTGCGGCGCCGCGCCTCCACTAGAGGGGCCCGTCCACAAAGAACGCTTGCCGTCATTTCAAAGCGTTTTTATCGTGCTAGAAATAACGAATTTCAATCAGAAACTTGAATCGCTTGTTCGCGGCCGAAAATCGGCATGGGAGGCGCACATGGCAGTTCGAACACCAAGCCGGAGCACCGGCGATACCAAGGCGCGCATTCTCGACGCCGCAGAAGACATTTTCATAGAATGCGGCTATGAGGCGATGTCATTACGCCAGATCACGGCTCAGGCCGACGTCAATCTCGCCGCCGTCAACTATCACTTCGGCAGTAAAGAAGCGCTGATTCATGCGATGCTGGCGCGCAGGCTCGACAAGCTCAACGTCGAGCGATTAAAACTGCTGGAACGTTTCGATTCGCTGCTCGGCGATCGGTTGACCTGCGAGCATGTGCTCGGCGCAATGTTCATTCCGGCTTTGCGTCTGTCGCGCGACCCTCGCGCCGGCCGCCCCGCGTTTCTACGTCTGCTCGGTCGCGCCTATACGGACCCATCGGCCTTCATCCATGATTTCCTGAACGGTCATTACGCGGATGTAGCGGAACGCTTCTTCGATGCGTTTCAGCGTGCGCTGCCGCATTTGCCGCGGGAAGAACTGGGATGGCGTCTGCACTTCGCGATCGGGGCGCTCTCGGGCGTGCTAGCCGGTGCCGATACCGATAACCTCATCGCGGAGTTCTCCAAGGGGCAAACGATCAGCGATCTGCAACTCATCGCGCGGCTCGCTTCCTTGATGATCGCCGCGCTCAAGGCACCCTTGCCCGACGGGACGCAACTCGCCGCGTTCGCAGCGGTCCTCGATGATGCCGGCGACGGCAGCGACGCTGCACGCGGCTTCAGCGCATGCGGTCCGCTGGACGCGCCGACGCTTGCCGATCGCCCGCTAGCCGAGCGTATGTCGAGCGGACCGGAAGCACCCGCCGTCGCACCCGCCGTCGCACCCGCCGTCGCGCCCGCCCTCGCGCCCGCAGCGGCGCTGCAAGAAGGCCCACGTCCCACGCTCTAACGTCGGACGGCGCGCACGCGCGCCGCCAGGAGGATCGGCTCAATGGCATGGCTCGTGGTGGTGCTCGCCCTCGCGTGCGCGATCTTGATCTTCAACGAAGCCACTTCGCTCTGGTGGCTTGCCGCGATGTGCGTTTGGCTGGCAATCGTGACGTCGACGAACGCGGCAACCGTTGCGGGGTGCATCGCGCTCGGCATCGTACTCGTCGTTCCCGCCTTGATCGTGGCTATCAAGCCGCTGCGGCGCATACTCGTCAGCGCGCGCTTGCTGGCGCTGTTCCGGCGCGCGTTGCCGGACATGTCGGCCACCGAGCGCGACGCGATCGAAGCAGGCACGGTATGGTGGGATGCCGAACTGTTCACAGGTCGCCCCGATTGGAGCGCGCTGCTCGCGCATGGCCCGCCCGTACTGACCGATGAGGAGCGCGCGTTCGTCGACAACGAATGCGCGAGGCTGGCCGAGTTGGCAGACGATTGGGAGACGACTGCGCACTGGCAAGATCTATCGCCGCAAGCCTGGCAGTACATCAAGCAGCAAGGCTTTCTCGGCATGATCATCGACAAGCATCACGGCGGCAAAGGGTTTGGCGCCTACGCCCACTCGCAAGTGGTCATGAAGCTCGCGTCGCGGTGCTCGGCCGCCACGGTATCGGTCATGGTGCCCAACTCCCTCGGGCCCGCCGAACTGCTGCTGCATTACGGCACCGACGAGCAGAAAGCGTATTACCTGCCCCGTCTCGCGCGCGGCGACGAAATCCCGTGCTTCGCGTTGACAAGCCCCTACGCAGGCTCGGATGCGGCCGCCATTCCGGACATCGGCATCGTCTGCAAGGGGCTGCACGAAGGCCGCGAAACCCTCGGCTTTCGCGTGACGTGGGACAAGCGATATATCACGCTGGGCCCGATCGCGACCGTCCTCGGCCTCGCGTTTCGCGTACGCGATCCCGAACGATTATTGGGTCCCAACGAGGAGCCGGGCATCACGTGCGCGCTGATTCCAACCTCGCACCCGGGAGTATCGATCGGCCGCCGTCATTGGCCGCTCAATGCTGTGTTTCAAAATGGGCCGAACTCGGGCCGCGACGTGTTCGTTCCAATCGACTGGGTCATCGGCGGCCCGAAACAGGTGGGCAACGGCTGGCGCATGCTGATGGAATGTCTCGCTGCCGGCCGCGCGATCTCGTTGCCGTCGGCCGGCGTCGGCACGGCGAAACTCGCCGTCCGCGGCACGAGCGCGTATGCGGCGCTGCGTCGGCAGTTCAAGACGCCGATCGGAAAGTTCGAAGGGATCCATGAAGCGCTTGGCCGCATGGGCGGCAATCTCTACGTGATCGATGCGATGCGGCGGTTTTGCGCACAAGCGGTCGATCTCGGCGAAAAACCCGCCGTACTGTCGGCGATCGCGAAGTATCACGTTACGGAGCGTTCGCGCCGTATCGTCAACGACGCCATGGACGTGGCCGGCGGCAAAGGCATCTGCCTTGGGCCCTCGAATTTTCTAGCGCGCGCCTATCAGCAATTGCCGATCTCGATCACGGTGGAAGGCGCAAATATTCTCACGCGTTCGCTCATCATCTTCGGGCAAGGATCGATCCGCTGTCATCCCTATCTGCTCAAGGAAATGACGGCTGCCGGCGATACCGACGGCGAGCGCGCCCTGATCGCTTTCGACAACGCACTGTTCCGGCACGCCGCATTTCTCGCATCGAATGCCCTGCGCAGCGTTGCACATGGCTTGACATGCGGCGCGTTGCTGAGGAAGCCGAGGGGGGCGAGCCAGGTCCTCGCGGGCTACTACCGCGCCGTCACGCGTCTTTGCATTGCATTCGCATTCGTTGCGGATTTATCGATGCTGCAGCTCGGCGGCACGTTGAAGCGGCGCGAGCGGTTATCCGCGCGCTTGGGAGACATCCTCTCGCAACTCGTGCTGATGTCGGCCACGCTCAAGCGTTTCGAAGACGAAGGCGCCCATGCCGAGGATCTGCCGTTCGTACGCTGGGGGCTCAAAGACGGCTTGCTCGCGGCCGAGCAAGCGTTCGATGGTCTCTTCGCCAACTATCCGAATCGGTTCGCCGCCGCATTCATGCGTGTGCTCGCCTTTCCGTTCGGATTGCGGCGGCGTCCGCCTTCCGATGCGCTCGCAAGCACGATTGCACTGCTGATCCAAACGCCTTGCGGCGCACGAACTCGGCTGCTTGCTGATTCTCATGTGCCGAGTGAAGCCGACTCCGACGATCCGATCGCCTGCGGTGAGCGCTTGCTCGAACTCGGTCAAGAAGTCGCCGAAATCGAATCGAAGCTGCGCGAAGCCGTTCACGCAGGCCGCGTGCGGCCAATGCCGCAAAACCTGCCCGACATGGCCGCTTGGGCCGACGGGCTGCGGGAGCTCGGCCTCATCGACGGTCGCGAGCGCGAGACGCTCGTGCGCTATGCGCGCGACGGCGCGGCATTCATTCGGGTGGACGATTTCCCAGCCGACTTCGACCGCTCGGCGGCCCCCTCGCCGCGCAGCGGCCACCAAGGCTTGACGCGGGAGCAATGCGACCGATCGCCGGCAGACGCCGCAAGACCGGCCGATGCATCGGTCGACGTCGATCGACCTTGATCGATTCGACGACCTCGATGCTGCTGCATAACCCGCCATCGCAATGAACGACACCCCGGGCGCAGCGGCCACGACACCAGGGAGAAAGCCAAATGGAGCAACCCATCACCTCGCAGGCCGCATCCGATACCTTCCGTAAGCTCGACTTCGCTCAGCCCGCGACGCCGCAATCATCGGGCACCCCCAACACCGACGGCATCTGGTATGCCTCGTATCCGCCGGGCGTACCGCGCGAAATCGATATCACGCAATATCAATCGGTCGTCGATTTCTTCGATGACTGCACGTCGCGCTTCCGCGGGCGGACGGCTTTCGTCAGCGTCGGCTCGGAAATGACGTATGACAGGCTCGCACGCAAGGCCAAGGCTTTCGCGGCCTATCTGCAGCGTATCGGCATCGCACGCGGCGATCGCGTCGCCATCATGCTGCCCAATTGCCTCCAATACCCTGTCTCGTTGTTCGGCATCCTCAAGATGGGCGCCGTCGTCGTCAACGTCAATCCGCTCTATACGCCCCGCGAGCTCGCGCACCAATTGAAGGACAGCGGCGCGAAAGCGATCGTTGTGTTCGAAAACTTCGCGAAAACGCTCGAACAAGCGCTCCCAGGTACCGCGGTTGAGCATGTCGTCGTGACAGCGCTCGGCGATCTGCTCGGCGACGGACTCAACACCAAGGGACGTCTGCTGAACTTCGCGATCAAGCGGGTGCAAAGGAGCGTGCCCGCTTATCGTTTGACTAATGCGGTACGCATGCGTCGAGCGCTGGCGATCGGCGCGAAATCGCCGTCCTCGCCGGTGTTCGTCTCGCACGACGAGCTCGCCTTCCTGCAGTACACGGGCGGCACGACGGGCGTCGCCAAAGGCGCGATGCTGACCCATCGGAACATCGTCGCCAATCTGCTGCAAGCGAAGGCTTGGGCCGAAAACCAATTGAACAGCGACGCGGAAACGGTGCTGACCCCGCTGCCGCTCTATCACATTCTCTCGCTCACGCTGAACGGGCTCATCTTCCTCGGGCTCGGCGGGCGCAACATTCTGATCGCGAATCCGCGCGACCTGAAGCGCGTGATGCAGACGCTGCGCAACCAAAAATTCACGGGCATTCTTGCAATCAATACGCTGTACAAAGCGTTGCTCGACGATGAGCAATTCTGCCGGCGCGATTTCTCTAATCTCAAGCTTGCGATGGCGGGCGGGATGGCGACACAGCGTGCCGTCGCCGATCGCTTCAAAGCGGTCACCGGCAAGCCGATCGTCGAAGGCTACGGGCTCACGGAATGCTCGCCGATCGTCGCCCTGAACCCTGTCGATCTAGCACACTTGCGCGAGTTCGACGGCTCGGTGGGGCTGCCCGCCCCCTCCACGCTCGTGCGTTTGCGCAAGGACGACGGCAGTTGGGCCAACGTCGGCGAAGCGGGCGAGCTATGCGTCAAAGGCCCGCAGGTCATGAAGGGCTATTGGATGCGGCCCGACGAGACAGCGAAGGTGCTCGATGCAGACGGCTGGCTCGCGACGGGCGACATCGGCGTCATGGATGCGGCCGGTTTCATCAAGCTCATCGATCGCAAGAAGGACATGATTCTCGTGTCGGGCTTCAACGTCTATCCGAGCGAGATCGAAGACGTCGTCGCGACGCACGAGGCCGTACGCGAGGTCGCCGCCATCGGCATTCCGGACGCAGTTCACGGCGAGCGCGTGAAGGTGTTCGTCGTGCCGCGCACACCGGGGCTCACACGCGAGGACATCCTCAAGCACTGCCGGGAGCGCCTGACCGCCTACAAGGTGCCCAAACTTATCGAGTTTCGCAGCGAGCTGCCGCAGACCCACGTCGGCAAGATCTTACGGCGAGCATTGCGAGACGAAGAACTCGCGAAGCTGCAAGCCACAGCCGCCCGCGGCGACGGCGCTGCTGCCGGCACGAGCACGAACGCAGGCGCGGACACCGGCGCACCGCACTAGCGCGCAGGGCCTCGGGTAGCGGGTGCGCAGTGCGCCGCAATGATGCAAAACCTCGTCAAAAGACGCCTTTGCGGCGCGCGAGCAGTCGATCTTCGCCAAATCGACACGCGCTTCGCTCGCACGGGGTAAAATCCCCGCCAATCGCGCCCATCTCTTGTCGCGCAGCCGCCAACCAACCGTGGAGCAGCCCCCCGCTGCTGTACCAGCAATGCCCAATCCGTCCGAACCGCATCCGCAGAACGACTTCATGAACGCCGCGCGCAAAGAGCGCAAGCGCGTTGAGATTTACCTCGTCAACGGCATTCGCCTGACGGGATGTATCGAGTCGTTCGATCAGTATCTCGTTATGCTGCGCACGCCCGTGGGGCTGCAAGGCATCTACAAGCGCGCCATTTCGACGATCCAGCTCGATACCGGCACTCGTCCCGGCCCGCGCGGGCCGCGCACGGGCGGTTACGGCGACCGGCACGGCCCGCGTGAGGGCTCCGGCCCGCGCGAAAGCCGCGAGGGGCGGGAAAGCCGCGAGCCGCGGGAGCCACGGGAGGGATACGGCTCGTCGGCGCCGGAGCATCGCGCCTCCGACGGTCCTGTGGTCGTGACGCGCCGGCGCCGTCCGTTCAGCACGCTGCCGAGCAGTCCCAGCGGCAGCCACGGCAGCAGCAACGGCCCCAGCCACCATGGCGACAGCAGCGACCACGGCAGCAGCGGCGCTAGCAATAACGGCGACGGCAATGGCAATGGCGATGCCGGCAAACAGGAAGAATAAGAGCGGTCGGCAACGGAAAGCGCCTTAGCGCTTTCTGATGCCGACCGCTGGCGCTGCAGCCCGTCACGCCTTTTTGAATGAATAGTCGCGTTCGACCTTGCAGATGCGCGTCACGTATTCCTCATACCAGCTGTCGCGCCCACGCCGCTGGGCGATCTGATGCGCCGCATCGGCCTTCCATGCGGCGATCGATTCCAAATCCCGCCAGTATGAGACAGTGATGCCGATGTCCTCGCGCGCCGATTCGACGCCGAGAAAACCCGGCTGCTTCTGCGCAGCCTCCATCATGATGTGGCTCATGGCGTCGTAGCCGTCGTCCCCGTCTGTGCGGACCGATGTGAAGATCACAGCGTAATACGGTGCTGCACCCGTCTGCGCGACCGCCATCCCAGTCTCCCAGTCTCAACCATTGAGTAAAAACGCTGCCGCGCAGCCGGCTATGCGGCGACGGGGCAGCGATCGGTTTCACCACAGGCTCGGCATCGCACCAGCGATGCCGCCGAATCAATGCTTGCGATGGTGCGACGGATGCTTGCGCGGCAAGCCTTGGTTCGTCTCACGCTGCAGCATATGAATTTGCTGCTCGACGGCGTTCAACTGCTCCTGCGCCACGAGCCGCTGCGACTGCAAAGACGCCGCTTCTTCGCGCGCTTGCTTCTGACGGCTCGCCGCGAGTTCCTGTTGCTTGTGCGCGACATCGAGATCGGCTTGCAGGCGCTCGGCCCGCGCTTGGGCGACGGCGATTTGCGCCTCGGTGTACGCCTTTTGCGCTGCTAGCTTCGTGCGCCTGATTTCCACTTCGGCCAGCTGTGCGCTACGGCGCGTGAACTCGGCATAGACCGCTTCCGCGTAATCCTCGTTCGTGGTCTTGATCACGCGCCAAAAATGCTTCTGTTGAAAGAGCGCGACGTAGTACGTCATGTCCTTTCCATGCAGCAACAGGCTCGCGCCGTACGTGCCGTTGTAGGCGGTGCGCAACTCCGAGAGCTCGCTGCCATGCATGAGTTGTTGCAGTTCAGCAACAGTACCCTGACTGTCTTTCGCTTCGTCGGCCGTTACAGCTTCCGTCGGCTGGTCCGCCGATGTGGCCGACGCAGACAGCGGCGCCGCCGGCATTGCGGCTATGTCAGGTGTGGCAGTTGTCGAGGCGAGCGGCGCAACGTTTGCGGTGCCTCCCGTATCGGATTGCGCCGTGGCGCACCCATTTATCCCCAATCCCCCGATTGCGATAAGCGCTGCAAGCGCGGTCCCCCGCATACGCGAATAGTGGCTCATGTGTCCTTTCCTGCGCGAATAGTTCTACTTTTTTGAGACATCTTTAACTCAAGCGCGCCATTATCCCTCAGTTTGTCGCGTTTCGGGCTCCTCGAAGATCGGGTACTTGCGCATTTTTTCCCACAAAACCTTGCGGCTAATTCGGAGGTCGTGTGCGGTGTCCTGCCGTCGCCACGCGTTCGAGGCCAAGCGCTGCCGGCACGCGCTCGCGAGCCCGTCAGCAGCCACCACCGAAGCGATGAACGCCTTGCACATCGCGAATCGGGTTGGCAGCGCGACGCTGTCCGAGCGACGCAATGCGCAGTTCGATTACAGCGAGCGGTCGTAGAGGTCGGCTAGAGCGCGCCGTCGTCGTTGACGAGCTGCGGCAAATCCTTGTCGGTCGGCAACGAGCCGAAAGTCGACTTTGACGGGGGTGGCCGATCCGAGCCCCTCATTCAGGTGCATGGCGAACAGTTGATCGACGGTGCCGATGCCGCGGCCGCCATTCAGTCCCGTACACCCACCCGAGCATTGGTGAACGATTTATTCGACGCGATCCGGGCATTCAGATTCGCACCGAGCGTCGCCCAGTTAGCGCTTGAATGCGACGGTTTCCGATCAACTTCATTGAACGCTATTGAATTGCCGCGAAGCAGCGCAGCAGACTCCGGTCGCTCACGGGGCGCACCGGCGCTCGGCCCAATTAGAGCTACCACTATCAATCGAGCAGTATGTTTCGCGCGTATCCTGCACGAATTCATAGAAGACGCGACGCGACGCTGCTCGACGCTACTCGATTCGCCGCAGCGCATTGCAAACGACAGGCGATTCACAACAGGAGGACGACATGACGCACTTCTCGCATTCTGCTAAGACAACGGTTTGGATGGCCGTGAAACGGGCCGTAAAACGGGCCGTAAAACGCGCCGCGGTGGCAGGCGCACTGCTAGCCGGCGCTGCCGCTGCATTCGCGCAAGGCGTCGATACGCCCGTCGGCGTATGGCAAACGATCGACGACAACACACATCAACCCAAAGCGCTCGTGCAGATTTCGCAAAGCGGCGACGGCACGTTGAGCGGCAAAGTCATCAAGGGGCTCAACCCCGCCGATCAGCCCGGCAAGCGATGCACCGCGTGCACCGACGAGCGGAAGGACCAGCCGATCCTCGGTATGACGATCATTAAAAACATGAAGCAGGACGGCGCGAAGTGGGACGGCGGCAATATCCTCGACCCTGAAAACGGCAAGGTGTACAAGTGCAACATGCACCTTGAAGACGGCGGCCAAAAGCTCGTTGTGCGCGGCTATATCGGCTTCTCGCTGATCGGCCGGTCCCAGACGTGGATCCGACAAGACGCCGCCGCGCAAGCAACCCACTGAGACAACGCGTACAACGCGCCGTGCCGCGAATCGCTCACGCCGCGCGGCGCAACGAAGCCAGATAAGTCAACCTGGGCAAATCGACCGACACGAACGCGGTGGAGGGAAACCGCGGCTGCGTGGCGGGCCTTTTCTCGCGCATGCGTGCCTTGATGGTGTCACAGAGCGCGGCCCCCGCCTCGCCGTACAGCCGCGTCAGTATCTGCTTGAACAAACCCGCCGAATACCACGCCTTAAAGCGTCGATGACACGTTTGATAGGCAGGATAGCGCTTGGGCATCGATGCCCAAGCCGCATTGCTGTACACCACCCACAGCACACCGTTAAGCACCGCGCGCGTATCGGTCAACGGACGCCCACGCACGCGCCCGCGCGTATTGAACTCTGGAAAGAACGGTATGACGCTCTGCCATTGCTGGTCGGTCATGTCGCTGTATGGGGTCATAGGCGCCTCCTTCTCGGAACAAGGAAAAGCACGATATGCCCGGGAACGCGCAACGACTATCGGAATACTCCGAAACTGCATCCCGCCCCAAAAGTCCCTTCGAAAGTCGTCCCCAAACCCCTTGCCCATTGCCCCTTGCCCATTGCGCGCAACGGTTTCGACGAAAGGCGACGGGTGGTGCGAACCAGGACCCGCGAAAGGCCGTTATGTCAGCGACGTATCGACGATTCTGCGGGGCGTCTCGAGATACTCCTTGGACTGCATTTCGACAAGGCGCGACACGGTGCGGCTGAATTCATTCGCCATTGGTCCTTCGACATAGAGCGCCTCGGCCGGCACGGCCGCCGACATCAGCAGCTTGACCTTGTGGTCGTAAAACACGTCGACGAGCCACGTGAAGCGTCGCGCCTCTGAAGCCATGCGCGGTGACATCTGCGGCACGCCCGAGAGAATCACGGTATGAAAGCGCGTCGCGAGCTCGAGGTAGTCATTCTGCGAACGGGGGCCGCCGCATAGCGTCGCAAAGTCGAACCAGACCACACCATCGGCACGGCGCAGCGCTTTGATCTCGCGTTTTTCGATATGAAGGATCGGGCTTTCGTCGGGCACCGCCGCCAATTGCGCAAAAGCCGCGCGCAAGGCGCGATCGGCCTGCGCGCCCAGCGGCGTATGGTAGACATCGACCTGCGCGAGCGTGCGCTGACGGTAGTCGATGCCGGCGTCGACGTTGAGCACGTCGAGGTTCGATTTGATGAGTTCGATCGCCGGCAACACGCGGTCGCGATGCAAGCCGTCTGGATAGAGCGTGTCCGGATCGTAATTGGACGTCATCACGAACTGCACGCCGTTCAAAAAAAGCCGATCGAGCAGTCGATATAGGATCATTGCATCGGCAATGTCCGAGACATGAAATTCGTCGAAGCAGATCAACCGATAGCGCTTCGCCGTGCGGCGCGCGAGCTCGTCGAGCGGGTCCGCCTGTCCCTTCAGCTCTTCAAGCACACGGTGCACTTCACGCATGAATTCATGGAAGTGGATGCGTGTCTTGCGCTGCACCGGCACCACCGCGTAGAAACTGTCCATCAGGAAGCTCTTGCCGCGCCCTACGCCGCCCCACATGTAGATGCCGCGCGGCAATTGCGGATGAACGATCAGCTTGCGCAGTGCATTGGAGCGACGCGCCTTGTAGGCCACCCACTCCTCGTAGCATTGCTGCAGTCGATCGACGGCCGATCGCTGTGCCGCATCCGCGGCGTACCCCCGGGTCTTGAGCTCGTGCTCGTAATATTCGATGACGTTCATCTGCAGGTACAAAAAGACAAAGGCGGGAGGGGCCTACCCTACCCGCCTTCGCCGTAGTGTCTCCCCGGCGAGCGAAGCCGGGCGAGCCGTTACTTATTGAGTGCGCGCTTATCGACGTCGAGCGCCGCTTCGCGCATCACCTCGGACAACGACGGATGCGGATGGCAGATGCGGCCGATGTCTTCCGACGCGGCCTTGAATTCCATCGCGACGACGGCTTCGGCGATCAGATCCGACGCATTGGCCGAGATGATATGCACGCCGAGCAGTTCGTCCGTCTTCGCGTCGGCGATCATCTTGACGAAGCCGTCCGACTTCGCGATACCGAGGGCCCGCCCGTTGATCGAGAACGGGAATTGGCCTTTCTTGATCTCGCGACCTTCGGCCTTCAACTGCTGTTCCGTTTTGCCGACCCAAGCGATCTCGGGCTCGGTGTAAATGACCCAAGGAATGCAGTTGTAGTCGATATGCGGCTTCTGGCCGTCGATGACTTCGGCCACGAGCACGCCTTCGTCTTCCGCTTTGTGCGCGAGCATCGGGCCGCGCACGACATCACCGATCGCGTAGACGTTCGGCACGCTGGTGCGGCAGTGATCGTCCACGTCGATGAAGCCGCGCTCGTTCGCCTTCAGGCCGATCGATTCGAGGCCAAGGTCGTCGGTGTTCGGCACGCGGCCAACCGACACGATCAGGCGATCGGCTTCGCACGTTTGCGCGTTGCCGTCCTTGTCCGTATAGGCAATCGTCACGCCGTCCTTGGACGTCTTCACTTCGCCGATAGTCACGCCGAGGTGGATCTCGAGCCCTTGCTTCTTGAACAGCTTCGCCGCTTCCTTTGCGAGCGCTTCGTCGGCCGCGCCGAGGAAAGCGGGCAGCGCTTCGAGGACCGTCACGTCGGCACCCAGGCGGCGCCAGACCGAACCGAGCTCGAGGCCGATCACGCCCGCGCCGATCACGGCGAGCTTCTTGGGCACGGCGTCGAACGCGAGCGCCCCTTCGTTGTCGGCAACGATCGCGTTGTCGACGGGAACATTGGGCAGGTGGCGTGCTTTCGAACCCGTGGCAATGATGACGTTCTTGGCCGTGACGACTTCGGCCGGCGCGTCGCCGCTCACTTCGATCTGCACGCCGCTGTCGTTCTTGCCGACAAACTTGCCGTGGCCCTTGAGCCACGTGATCTTATTTTTCTTGAACAGGTATTCGATGCCGCTCGTCATCTTCTCGACGATGCCGTCCTTGCGGGTCATCATCTTGGTGACGTCGATCTTGACGTCCCCCACGCTGATGCCGTGCACGTCGAGATGGTGCGACGCGTTTTCGAACTCGTCCGACGAGGCGAGCAGCGCCTTCGACGGAATGCAGCCGACATTCAAGCAGGTGCCGCCGAGCTTGAGCGCGCCGGCGGGATTCTTCCATTTTTCGATACAGGCGACGGTCTTGCCGAGTTGCGCGGCACGGATCGCGGCGACGTAGCCGCCCGGGCCCGCGCCGATCACGACGACGTCAAATTCTTGGGACATGACAATCCTTTTGATAGCGCAATGCCGCCGCGCGATGCTTCAACGCGCGCCATTGCGGTGTCGGTCAGAGCGATCGATACACAGGCTTCGCGCCCGGGGCATGCAGCGCCGGGCACGAAGCGAGCGCAAGCATTACAGGTCGAGCAGCAGGCGCGCCGGATCTTCGAGCGCGTCCTTCATGGCGACGAGCGAGAGGACCGCTTCACGGCCGTCGATGATCCGGTGGTCGTACGACAAAGCGAGGTAGTTCATCGGACGGATGACGATCTGGCCGTTTTCGACGACCGCGCGTTCCTTCGTCGCGTGAACGCCGAGGATGGCCGATTGCGGCGGGTTGATAATCGGCGTCGACAGCATCGAGCCGAATACGCCGCCGTTCGAGATCGAGAACGTGCCACCCGTCATTTCTTCGATCGACAGCTTGCCGTCCTTTGCCTTCTGACCGAACTCGGCAATCTTCTTTTCGATGTCGGCGAGCGAGAGTTGATCGGCGTTGCGCAGAATCGGCACGACGAGGCCACGCGGCGAGCCCACGGCAATCCCGATATCGAAATAACCGTGATAGACGATGTCGTTGCCGTCGATCGACGCGTTCACGAGCGGGAACTTCTTGAGCGCATGGACGGCCGCCTTCACGAAGAACGACATGAAGCCGAGCTTCACGCCGTGTTCCTTCTCGAACTTGTCCTTGTACTTGTTGCGCAGGTCCATGACCGGCGCCATGTTCACTTCGTTGAACGTCGTGAGAATGGCGTTGGTTTGCTGCGACTCGAGCAGACGCTCGGCGATACGCGCGCGCAGGCGCGACATCGGCACGCGCTGCTCGGGCCGGTTTTGCAGCCAACCGTCGGCCGAACCGGGCGCCTTGACCTCAGGCAGCGACGGCTTGGCCGGCTTCGCAGCGGGAGCGGCTGCCGGTGCGCGCGCGGCGGGAGCGCCGGTGGACAGGACATCGCCCTTCGTGATGCGGCCATCGCGGCCCGTGCCTTGCACTTGATCCGCACTGAGGTTCTTTTCCGCCATCAGCTTGCCGGCTGCCGGCGAAGGCGCGCCGCCGGTCGTTGCTGCCGCTGCCGCAGCGGGCGCCGAAGCCGTTGCCGCAGCGGCGGGCGCACCAGCAGCCGGTGCAGCGGCGGCGGCAGGCGCAGCACCGGCTGCAGCCTTGCCTTCCGTGTCGATCTTCGCGAGCAGTTGCTCGGATTGCACCGTTTCGCCGTCGCCGATGACGATTTCGGCGAGCACGCCCGAATCGGGGGCCGGCACTTCGAGCACGACCTTATCCGTTTCGATTTCGACGAGGATTTCATCGCGCGTCACGGCCTGGCCCGGCTGCTTCTTCCACTGCAGCATCGTGCCTTCCGACACCGACTCCGAAAACTGCGGAACCTTAACCTCAACAATAGACATTTGAACTTTCCTAAACTCTTTTATCTGGTGTGGGCGGCGAACGGTGGGTCGCATCGCGAGGCGCGCCTCTTGCGCGCTCGAACGATGCGGGAAAGCGCATCCGCGCTTTCCCGGTTCGCCCTCGATCTATTTATTTGGCGATCTGCGCGCTCTTGAGCCGGCCGAATGCGCCTTCGATCAACGCCTTCTGCTGCTCGTAGTGCTTGGCGTAATAGCCGACCGCTGGCGAAGCCGAAGCCGGACGTCCGCTGTATGCGAGCTTTTGTCCGTCCCTCATGCCTTCCTTCAAGTGATGCTCGATGTAGAACCAAGGACCTTGGTTTTGCGGCTCGTCCTGCACCCACACCACTTCCGTCGCGTTGTCGTACTTCTTCAGTTCCGCTTCGAACTGCTTGTGCGCGAACGGATAAAGCTGCTCGATACGAATGATCGCGATGTCGTTCGCTTTCGCTTCACGGCGATGAGCGACCAGATCGTAGTACACGCGTCCCGAACAAGCGACGACGCGCTTCACCTTCTTCGCATCGATCGTGCCGTCGACTTCGGAAAGCACGGGCTGGAACGAGCCGCTCGCGAGTTCCGACAGATCCGACACCGCTTCCTTGTGGCGCAGCAGCGACTTCGGCGTAGCGATGATGAGCGGCTTGCGGAACAAGCGGATCATCTGGCGCCGCAGCAGGTGGAAAATCTGAGCGGGCGTCGTGGGCTGCACGACCTGCATGTTGTGCTCCGCGCACAGTTGCAGGTAGCGCTCGATGCGCGCCGACGAATGCTCCGGGCCCTGGCCTTCGTAGCCGTGCGGCAGCAGCATCGTGAGGCCCGAGACACGGCCCCACTTGACTTCGCCCGACGAGATGAACTGATCGATCACGACTTGCGCGCCATTCGCGAAATCGCCGAATTGCGCTTCCCAGGCGACGAGCGTATTGGGCTCGGCCGTCGAGTAGCCGTATTCGAAGCCGAGGACCGCTTCTTCGGACAGCACCGAGTCGATGACCGTGAACTTTGCTTGGCCGTCGGCCACGTTTTGCAGCGGGATGTACGTGCCGTCGTTCCAGCGCTCGCGGTTTTGATCGTGCAGCACCGCGTGGCGGTGCGTGAACGTACCGCGGCCCGAATCCTGACCGGTCAAGCGAACCGCATAGCCCGAAGCGACGAGCGACGCATAGGCGAGATGCTCGCCCATGCCCCAATCGAGCGGGGCTTCGCCGCGGCCCATCGCCCGGCGATCGTTGATCACCCGTTCGACGAGCGGGTGCACCTTGAAGTTGGCCGGCACTGTCGTGATGCGTTCGGACAAACGCTTCAGTTCGGCGAGCGGCACAGCCGTATCGGCCGCGTCGGTCCATTTGCGGTTCAGGAACGGCATCCAGTCGACCGCATACTTGCTCTTGTAATTCGAGAGCACCGGGTCGATCGTATGGTGGCCTTCGTCCATCGCTTGACGGAAGGCTTTGATGTGATTCTCGGCATCTTCGGGCGTGATGATGCCCTGCTGCACGAGCTTTTCCGCATAGAGCGCGCGCGTACCGGGGTGCTGGGCGATCTTCTTGTACATCAGCGGCTGCGTGACGGCCGGCGTGTCCTGCTCGTTGTGGCCGAGCTTGCGGAAGCAGACGATGTCGAGCACGACATCCTTGTGGAACTGCATCCGGAAATCGATCGCGATCTGCGTGGCGAGTACGACGGCTTCGGGATCGTCGCCATTCACGTGCAGCACCGGCGCTTCGATCATCTTCACGACGTCCGAACAATAGAGCGTCGAGCGCGCGTCGCGCGGATCGGATGTAGTGAAGCCGATCTGGTTGTTGATGACGATATGCAGCGTGCCGTGCGTGCCGTAACCGCGCGTTTGCGCGAGGTTCAGCGTCTCCATCACGACGCCCTGGCCGGCGAATGCCGCATCGCCGTGAATCTGCACGGGCAGCACTTGCGCGCCCTGGTCGTCGCCGCGGCGATCCATACGCGCCTTCGCGGAACCCTCGACGACCGGATTCACGATTTCCAGGTGCGACGGGTTGAATGCGAGCGACAGGTGGACGGGGCCGCCTTCGGTCGAAACATCCGACGAGAAACCCTTGTGATATTTCACGTCGCCGGCCGGCAGATCGTCGACGTGCTTGCCTTCGAATTCGGCGAAGAGGTCCGCCGGCATCTTGCCAAGCGTATTGACGAGGACGTTCAGACGACCGCGGTGGGCCATGCCGATGACGATTTCCTGCACGCCGTTCGCGCCGCCGTGGCGGACGACTTCATCCATCGATGCAATGAAGCTCTCGCCGCCTTCGAGCGAAAAGCGCTTCTGACCGACGTATTTCGTGTGCAGGTAACGCTCGAGGCCTTCGGCGGCCGTCAAGCGATTGAGAATGTGTTTCTTCTTATCGGGCGAGAAGTTCGGCGTGGCGCGGATCGATTCGAGCCGTTCCTGCCACCAGCGCTTTTGCTCGGGATCGCTGATGTACATGTACTCGACACCGATCGTGCCGCAGTACGTATCGCGCAGCGCTTTGACGATCTCGCGCAGCGACGCCTGCTCGAACCCGAAATAAAGGTTGCTGGCGCTGAACGTCTGGTCCATATCGGCTTCGGTGAAGTCGTAGAACGCAGGTTCGAGCTCGGGGATAGCGGGACGCTCGCGACGCTTCAGCGGGTCGAGATTGGCCCATTGGGAGCCGAGAAAGCGATAAGCGCCGATCAGAGACTGAACGTAGACTTGCTTGCGGGCGGTACCGAGATTTTCACCGGCCTCGCGCGGGATAAAGGCGTTGGCCTTCGCGCGCTGAGCAAACGACTCGACGATCGGCCCATGGGCGACGTCGCTCGCCGCGCTGCCATCCGAGGCAGGCACGTTTTGCAGCGCGTCGAAGTACTCGCGCCAGTTGTCGGGGACCGACGCCGGATTATCGAGGTATTGCTCGTACAGTTCTTCAACGTACGGAGCGTTGCCGCCGAACAAATACGAGTTCAGCTGGAATTGCTTCATCATTTTTACGCTCACCTTTCTTCGAGCTTCTCGAGAAATAGCGGGTTACTCAACCTTCCGCGACACGGCCTGACCGTTTAGCGGATTGCGCGAATCAAGTCTTGCTTGGAAGGACCTAAAACTAGCCTCGCGAAGCATAGCACAGAACAAATGTTCGAGATTGGCCGCAATGACTGTTATTGCCCATGCCGCAAGTAAAAAAGCCGCCAAAAAAGGCGGCTTTCGGAGAGCTTTCGGCGCGGCGGCGGGCGGGGAATCACGGCGAATCACCGGCCCGCTTACAGGCTCGGGTGCGCGCTGCGCAGGGCTCAGTCGGCCCCGCCCTCGCGGCTCGCGCGGCGACGCTCGTGCTCTTTCAGGTGGCGCTTGCGCAGACGAATCGACTGCGGCGTGACTTCCACGAGTTCGTCGTCGTCGATGAATTCGACGGCGTACTCGAGCGAGAGCTGAATCGTCGGCACGAGGCGCACGGCCTCGTCAGTGCCCGAAGCGCGAACGTTCGTCAGTTGCTTGCCCTTGATCGGGTTGACGACCAGGTCGTTGTCGCGGCTGTGAATGCCGATGATCATGCCCTCATACAGCGCGTCGCCGGGTTTGACGAACATGCGGCCGCGGTCCTGCAGCTTCCACAGCGCGTAGGCGACGGCCGCACCGTCGTCTTGCGAGATCAGCACGCCGTTGCGGCGCTCGCCGAGCGAGCCTTCCTTCAGCGGCGCGTATTCGTCGAACACATGGCTCATCAAGCCGGTGCCGCGCGTGAGCGTCATGAATTCGCCCTGGAAGCCGATCAGCCCGCGCGCCGGAATCCGGTACTCGAGACGCGTACGGCCGCGCCCGTCGGACGCCATGTCCAGCAACTCGCCCTTGCGGCGGCCGAGCTCTTCCATGACGCCGCCCTGGTGGCCGTCTTCGACGTCGACCGTCAGTTGCTCATACGGCTCGTGCTTCACGCCGTCGATTTCATGCAACACCACGCGCGGGCGGGACACCGCGAGCTCGTAGCCTTCGCGGCGCATGTTCTCGATCAGAATCGTCAGGTGCAACTCGCCGCGGCCCGAGACTTCGAACACCGTTTCATCGCCGGTGTCGCGTACGCGCAGCGCGACGTTGTGGTTCAGTTCGCGCGTGAGGCGGTCGCGGATCTGGCGGCTGGTCACGAACTTGCCCTCCTTGCCCGCCAACGGCGAGGAGTTCACGAGGAAGTTCATCGTCAGCGTGGGTTCGTCCACCGTGATCATCGGCAGCGCCTCGGGCGTGTCGACGGCGCAAATCGTCGCGCCGATGCCGATGTCCTCGATCCCGTTGATGAGGACGATGTCGCCCGCCTGCGCTTCCTCGACCTGTACGCGGTCGAGGCCCGTGAAGGAAAGGACCTGATTGATCTTGCGGTTGAACACCTCGCCCTCAGGGCCGAAGCGCAGTGCGACCGGCTGGCCGGGTTTGATGCGCCCGCGGGCGACCCGCCCCACGCCGATGCGGCCGACGTACGTCGAATAATCGAGCGAGGTGATCTGCAGTTGCAGCGGGCCGTCGGGATCGGCCGGGCGTACAGGCACGTGCTCGAGAATCGCCTCGAACAGCGGACGCATGTCGCCTTCGCGCGCGCTTGGATCGAGCGATGCGTAGCCGTTCAAGCCCGATGCGTAGACGATCGGGAAGTCGAGTTGGTCTTCGGCCGCCCCGAGTTTGTCGAACAGATCGAATGTTTGCGTGATGACCCAATCGATGCGCGCGCCAGGGCGGTCGATCTTGTTCACGACGACGATGGGCTTGAGACCGAGGGCGAGCGCCTTTTTCGTGACGAAGCGGGTTTGCGGCATCGGGCCTTCGACGGCATCGACGAGCAGCAGCACGGAATCGACCATCGACAGCACGCGCTCGACCTCGCCGCCGAAATCGGCGTGGCCCGGGGTATCGACGATATTGATGTGCGTGCCTTCGTATTCGACTGCGCAGTTCTTGGCGAGAATCGTGATGCCGCGCTCTTTTTCGATATCGTTCGAATCCATCACGCGTTCCGCGATATGCTGATTTTCTCGGAACGTGCCCGACTGGCGGAGCAGTTGGTCGACGAGCGTGGTCTTGCCGTGGTCGACGTGGGCAATGATGGCGATGTTGCGGAGAGCGCGAGTCATAGAAATAAGAGCCGGTTGCGTGCGCGAGACGGAGGCGACTAAGGGAAGCGACAAAGACCCCTGGCGGGGTGGCGCGCACTTTCTGGATAACTCAAGATTATAGCACGCGCTCGTTATGTCTGAGGTTGCGCCGCAGCATGGCTACGCCGAACCGCGGCGTTCGTGCTCATCGAGATCCGCTCTATCAAGCGCGCTGCGCGTCGCGCGCCCTCCCTGCACCGTGGCGCACAAAGCCTCATAATGGCGGCTTCGCTTTAAGGATTCGCTTAAAAACGACGACGGCAGCGAACGATACTTGTCGGCAGGACCGACGTACGCCTATAATCATGCCTAGTCAACTATTGCAATCGCATGGAAACCGCCATGACCGAACCGTCCGCGCCGCTCGCCCCTGAGCTGTCCAGTTATCAATTGGATGAAAGCGTCGGCTATCTGATCGCTCGAGTGAAGTCGAGCCTGTCCAATCTCGTCACGCAGCGCACGCTGAACGAATTGGGTATTACGAGTACACAAGCGAGCATGCTGTTCATGATTGCGAGCGGCAAATGCTCGCTCGCGGCCGAACTTGCGCGCGACTATGGGATCGACGCGAGCGCGGTCACTCGGCTGATCGATCGGCTGGAAAAGCGTAATCTGCTGTCGCGCGTGCGCAGTTGCGAGGACCGCCGTGCCGTCCGTTTGGCGGTGACGGATCACGGCGGCAAGCTGGCCGCGCACATGCCCGAGATTTTCGGCGGCGTCCTCGGTAAAGCGCTGGCCGGCTTTACGCCCGAGGAAGTCGCTGCTTTGAAGAGCATGCTTCGGCGGATTCTCGCCAACACGGGCGATCCCGCGGCGGATTAGTGCCAGTGCCAGTGCCAGTGCCAGTGCCAGTGCCGCGCTGGCGTGCGCGTCGGCGCCGTTGACCGATGCAGCAACGCGTTTCGACCTTCAATAGCCAAAAACAAGCTGCAAAGCCCATGACTACATCTTCATCGAAAGGCCGTGAGATGTCCCCGACTTGCCCCTCAGTTCGCGTTCACGGGCGCAGCGGCGCGCTGGTTGCCGCCGTGTCGCTGGCGGTGCTCGCGCTGGCGGGATGCGCCAACTACGCCGGCATCCACAGCGATAAGGCGATCACGCAGAGCACCGCACTAGAGACGTCGCAGAGCCTGCCGAACGAGGGCGGTCAGTGGCCGTCGCTCGATTGGGCGAGCCAATTCGGCGACCCCCAGCTTCCCAAGCTCATCGACGAAGCATTGGCCGGCAGCCCGTCGATCGCACAGGCGCAAGCGCGCATCGGCAAGGCGCAGTCGCTGATTGAAAGCACGCGCTCCGATCTCGTGCCGAAGGTCAACGGCAGCTACTCGGTCACGCGCGAGCGACTTTCCGCCAACGGCCTCTATCCGCCCGGGTTCGGCGGCAATTGGTTCACCGATAACAACGTGCTCGCCAGCGCTTCATGGGATCTCGATCTGTGGGGCAAGAACCGCGCGCGCGTGAACGCCTCGCTCTCGCAGGAAAAGGCGGCGGAGGCCGACATGCAGGAGGCGCGCATCGCGCTCGCTTCGTCGGTCGCGCGCACCTACAACCAGCTGGCCCAACTGTACGCGCTGCGCGACATCGCGGCGCGCGAGATCCATAACCGGCAAGAAGTCGGCTCGATCACGAACGGACGTGTCGCGGCAGGACTCGACACGAACGTCGAAAAGCAAACCGCGCTCGGCAATATCGCGACCAGTCAGGCAACGCTCTCGGATCTGGACGGGCAAATCAAGTCCGTCCGCTATCAGTTGGGCGCGCTGCTGGGCAAGGGTCCCGATCGCGGCCTTCAAATCGCCGAGCCCGTGCTGGCACCCGGTGGCTCGATCACACTGCCGTCGAACCTACCGGCCGATCTCGTCTCGCGCCGCCCCGACATCGTCGCGGCCCGCTGGCAAATCGAAGCTGCGCTGCAGAACGTGAAGGAAGCGAAAGCCGAGTTCTTCCCCGACATCAACCTGGCGGCGGCGATCGGCTTCGACGCATTCGGATGGAGCCGGTTTCTGACCGCGGCAAGCCGAACCGTGCAGGCGGGCCCGGCAATCCATCTGCCGATCTTCGATGCAGGCGCATTGCGCGCTCAGCTCAAGGGCCGTTACGCCGATTTCGAACTCGACGTGGCGAATTACAACCAAGCGCTGGTCAACGCAATGTCCGACGTCGCGACGCAAGTGGCGTCGATCCGCGCCATCGATACAGAAATGAGCGATGCACAGCGCGCCCTCGATGCGTCGACCGAGGCCTATCGCCTCGCCGTCATCCGCTACAAGGCCGGGCTTTCGCCGCAGTTGCAGGTGCTGACGGCAGACAGCAATCGCCTGGCCGCCGAGCAAACCGTGATGAACCTGAAGATGAAGCGCCGCGACCTGCAATTCGCGCTGATTCACGCCCTCGGAGGCGGTTTCGATTCGCACACAGCGGGCATCGCCGTGCCGGCATCGACGGGCGCCGCAGCCGTACCGCCGTCGGCGGGCTGAGCGGCGCGGCACAGCCTAGCGCACCGATGACAACGCAAGATTCAAAGACAGAGCTTCGAACGACCGAAGCTCGGGAAACGGAGAGCATTTCCATGAGCGACACTCAACAAACCGCCGCGAGCGTCCAGTCGCAGACCAACAACGGCAGACGCAAGCTTTTGATGACGCTGCTCGTCGGCGTGATTCTCATCGCGGCCATCGCGTACGGCTTGTATTACTTCCTCGTCGCGCGCTTTCACGAGGACACCGACGATGCCTACGTCAACGGCAACGTCGTACAGATCACACCGCAAGTGACGGGCACGGTCATCGCCGTCAACGCCGACGACACGCAAACGGTCAAAGCCGGCGATCCCGTCGTCGTGCTCGACGGCGCGGACGCGCGTGTTTCGCTGGACCAGGCCGAAGCCAACCTCGCTCAGACCGTGCGTCAAGTGCGAGGCCTCTTCGTCAATAACGATCAGTATCAAGCTCAAATCGCGCAACGCCAGGCGGATCTGTCGCGCGCGCAAGACGACCTGCGCCGCCGGCTTACCGTGGCGCAAACGGGCGCCGTCTCGCAAGAAGAGATCGCGCATGCGCGCGACACCGTCAAGGGCGCCGAGGCGGCGCTGGACGCGGCGCGGGAGCAGCTCGCGTCCAATCGCGCGCTGACGTCGAACACGACGATCGCCACGCACCCGAACGTGCTCGCCGCCGCCGCGAAGGTACGCGACGCCTACCTGAACCACGCGCGCAACACGCTGCCGGCGCCCGTGACGGGCTATGTCGCAAAGCGTTCCGTGCAAGTAGGCCAACGCGTTGCGCCGGGCACACCGCTGATGGCGATCGTGCCGCTCGAATCGGTCTGGGTGGATGCCAACTTCAAGGAAGGGCAGCTCAAGCATATGCGGATCGGCCAGCCGGTGGAGCTCACCGCGGACGTCTACGGCTCGTCGGTCGTCTATCACGGCAAGGTGGTCGGATTCTCGGCGGGCACGGGTTCGGCCTTCTCGCTGTTGCCCGCGCAAAACGCAACGGGCAACTGGATCAAGGTCGTGCAGCGCTTGCCGGTGCGCATCGCGCTCGATCCGCAGGAACTGCGCGCCCATCCGCTGCGTATCGGCCTGTCGATGCAAGCCGACGTCGACATCAAGAACGAGAATGGCGGCCAACTCGGCAATGCGCAGAACACCGTGTATCAGACGAACGTATTCGAGAAGTACGGTGCCCAAGCCGATGCCGAAATCGCTCGCATCGTCGCTGCGAACGCCGGGTCCGATGCCGCGGTCGCGCAACGCACGCCAGCCCCGCAGGCACCCGTGCACCATGCGGCAAAGATGGCGAACGGCAGTACCAAGTTGATGTAAAGCGGCGTGCGCTGGCACGCCGCATCGCAGAACGCCATCCCTAACAAATAACGGATCCGAGGTCACCGCCCAATGGCTCAGGCACAAGCCCCCCATCCGCCGCTCACCGGCGCGCAACTCGTGATCGGCACGATCGCCGTATCGCTTGCCGTGTTCATGAACGTGCTCGACACCTCGATCGCCAACGTATCGATCCCGACCATTTCGGGCGATCTGGGTGTTTCGTCGAACCAGGGCACGTGGGTCATTACGTCGTTCGCCGTCGCCAATGCGATCTCCGTGCCGCTGACCGGCTGGCTCACGGAACGGTTGGGACAGGTGCGCCTATTCCTCGCTTCGATCGTGCTGTTCGTCCTATCGTCGTGGATGTGCGGGCTTTCGCCAACGCTGCCGTTCCTGCTTTTCTCGCGCGTGATCCAAGGCGCCGTGGCAGGCCCGATGATCCCGCTGTCGCAAACGCTGCTGCTCGCGAGCTATCCGCGCGCCAAGGCGCCGCTGGCGCTTTCGATGTGGTCCATGACGACGTTGATCGCGCCGGTCGCGGGGCCGATTCTCGGCGGCTGGATCTCCGACAACATTTCATGGCCCTGGATCTTCTACGTCAACATTCCCGTGGGCATCGTGGCTGCAATTGCCACGTGGGCCATCTTCCGCACGCGCGATTCCGTCGTCAAGAAAGCGCCGATCGACGGCGTCGGTCTCGCGCTGCTCGTGATTTGGGTCGGCTCGCTGCAAGTGATGCTCGACAAGGGCAAGGACCTCGACTGGTTTTCGTCGACAACGGTCGTCGCGCTTGCGCTCACGGCGCTTATCGGCTTCGCGTTCTTCGTTGTCTGGGAATTGACGGCCGATCACCCCGTCGTCGATTTGTCGCTGTTCAAGAAGCGCAACTTCACGGGCGGCACCGTCGCGCTGTCGGTCGGCTACGGCCTCTACTTCGGCAATCTCGTGCTGCTTCCGCTGTGGCTGCAGACAGATATCGGCTACACGGCCACCGATGCGGGGCTCGTCATGGCGCCGGTCGGCCTCTTCGCGATTTTGCTCTCGCCCGTGACCGGCAAATTCCTGCCGCGCACGGATCCGCGCAAGATCGCTACCGCGGCCTTCGTCGTCTTCGCGTTGTGCTTCTGGATGCGTTCGCGTTATACGACCGGGGTCGATACCTGGTCGCTCGCGATGCCGACCCTCGTGCAGGGCATCGCCATGGCCGGTTTTTTCATTCCGCTGGTCTCGATCACACTCTCGGGGCTGCCGGGCCATCGGATCGCGGCGGCATCGGGGCTATCGAACTTCGTGCGGATCATGTGCGGTGGTATCGGTACGTCGATCTTCACCACGGCGTGGGATCATCGCACGAGCTTTCACCACGCGCAGTTGACCGAGCGGGCGAATGCTTTCGATCCGACTTTCGGCCAATCGATGACGCAGCTTGGCTCGCTCGGCCTCGACACCTCGCAACGTTATGGCATGTTCGATCGGCTGGTGACACAACAGGCCGCTCAACTGGGCGTGAACGACCTGTTTTATATCTCCGCCGTGATCTTCATCGCGTTGATCGGGCTGATCTGGATTACGCGGCCCGAGCGCAGCGGCGGCGGCGATTCAAGCGCCGCGGCATCGGCGGCGCACTGAAGCCGCAGGCGTCTCGCGCTCAGCGTTAGGCCTGCGGCGCGACGACCAATCGTTCCGGCGATAAGACACCGCTTTGTGCGCGCGCGACACCCAGTAGCGCGCCGTCTTCCTCGCGATAAACGCGGACTCGCGTGGCGCCCTCGGGGGATCCGCCGATGAGCGTGGGCAGTTCCGCAAGCGGCAGCCGCTGCCCTTGCTGGAAACGTCGCGCCGCTTCTGCCGAGAGATAGAGCGGGACAAACGTCGAGAGAAGCGCATCCACCGGCGCGAGACATGCATCGCGCTCGCTTGCCGGCATCGCCTCCAGCGCCTCTAGCGTCACAGCGTGCTCGAGCGTCAACGCCCCGACGCCGGTGCGGCGCAATGCGACCAGGTGAGCGCCGCAATCGAGTGCCGCACCGATATCTTCCGCCAGCGTGCGGACGTAAGTGCCTTTGCTGCAAGTGACGCGGAACGTCACATCGGGCAGCACCGCACCGAGCAGTTCGAGCGAATGAATCGTGACATCGCGTGCCGCCCGTTCGACGACCTGCCCTGCCCGCGCATATTCGTAAAGCGGCTTCCCGTCCCGCTTGAGCGCCGAGTGCATCGGCGGCACTTGCGAGATCGGCCCGCGAAAGCGGGCGAACGCCGCTTCGATCTCGGGCACCCCGGCTTGCACGGGACGCGTGTCCAACACTTCGCCTTCCGCGTCGCCCGTACTCGTTCGGACACCGAGGCGCATGGTCGCCTCGTAAGTCTTGTCCGCTTCGAGCAAATCCTGCGAGAACTTCGTCGCTTCGCCGAAGCAAAGCGGCAAGAGCCCCGATGCGAGCGGATCGAGCGTGCCCGTGTGGCCCGCCTTCTGAGCCAGGAAGAGACGCTTCGCCCGAACAAGGGCATCGTTACTCGAGAGCCCGAGACCTTTATCGAGCAGCAAGACGCCGTCGAGCGCACGACGCGCAATGCGTGGACGTTGAGGTTGTTTCATCGAATCATGTTCAAAAGCGCACGACAGGGAACCGCGCGCACAGCTTCGTCTTCCCTGTCACGTTCAGCTTGGGTCGCGCAGCGTGCTCGTCGATCGATCGACCGATCGTCAATCGTCTTTTGCGCGGGTGGCGTTGGCTTCGTCGATCAAGCGCGACATCTCGACGGCCTGCTCGATCGTTTTGTCATAGTGGAAATGCAGCGTCGGCACCGTATGGATATGCAGGCGCTTGAACAGCAAATTGTGCAGATGTCCAGCCGCGTGATTGAGTGCGACCAGCGTAGCCTGTGGATCGCCCGTCAGCGTCGTGAAGTAGACCTTCGCATGCGCGTAATCAGGCGTGAGCTCGACGCTTTGGATCGTGACGAGCCCGATGCGCGGGTCTTTGACTTCGCGCATGATGAGTTCGGACAGATCGCGTTGAATTTGATCGGCGATCTGGACGTTGCGATTGGGAGAGCTGCGTTTCTTCGACATGATGAACCCGCCTAGCGGTTAGGGCGCGCCAGCTTGCGGCCCGGCGAGCATCGCGCGCAAACGAGTGTCGTACTCGCCCTTGCGCCGATGCACCGCCACAAAAACAACGGGGCGGAGAGGCTTGCCGCCTGCTCCGCCCCGAGCCGCGCGCGTGCGATCAGAGCGTGCGCGCGACTTCCGTGACTTCGAACACTTCGAACTGATCGCCTTCAACGATATCGTTGAAGTTCTTGATCGACATACCGCATTCGAAGCCTTGCTTCACTTCCTTGACATCGTCCTTGAAGCGCTTGAGCGAATCGAGCTCGCCGGTGAAGATCACAACGTTGTTGCGCAGCACGCGCACCGACGACGACCGCTTGACGACACCATCCGTCACCATACAGCCGGCCACCGCGCCGATCTTCGGCACCTTGAAAACTTGGCGCACTTCGACCATGCCCGTGACGATCTCGCGCTTCTCGGGCGAGAGCATGCCCGACATCGCCGCCTTCACCTCATCTACGGCGTCGTAGATGATGTTGTAGTAGCGAATGTCGATACCGTTTGCCTCGGCCAGCTTACGCGCCTGTGCGTCCGCACGCGTATTGAAGCCGATGATGACCGCCTTCGAGGCCGTCGCCAGGTTGACATCCGATTCGCTGATGCCGCCGACGGCACCGTGCACGATCTGCACACGCACTTCGTCGGTCGAGAGCTTTTGCAGCGATTGAACCAGCGCTTCTTGCGAACCTTGCACGTCGGCCTTGACGATGAGCGGCAACGATTGCACCTCGCCCTCGCCCATCTGCTCGAGCATGCTTTCGAGTTTGGCAGCCTGCTGCTTCGCAAGCTTGACGTCGCGGAATTTGCCTTGGCGGAACAGCGCGATTTCGCGCGCTTTGCGTTCGTCGGGCAGCACCATGACTTCCTCGCCGGCACCCGGCACTTCGGATAGACCTTGGATCTCGACCGGAATCGAGGGGCCCGCATCCTTCGTGGGTTTGCCCGTTTCGTCGAGCATCGCACGCACGCGGCCATAGGCGCTGCCCGCGAGCACGACGTCGCCGCGCGAGAGCGTACCCGACTGGACGAGGATCGTTGCAACCGGCCCCTTGCCCTTATCGAGCTTCGCTTCGATGACGAGGCCCTTCGCCGGTGCTGCCACGGGCGCCTTCAACTCCAGCACTTCCGCTTGCAGGAGGACGTTTTCGAGCAAGTCGTCGATGCCGGCACCCGTCTTCGCCGAAACCGCCACGAAGGGCGAATCGCCGCCGTACTCTTCCGGCACGACGCCCTCGGCAACGAGTTCCTGCTTGACGCGGTCGAGATTCGCATCGGGTTTGTCGATCTTGTTGATCGCCACGACGATCGGCACGCCGCCCGCTTTCGCGTGGGCGATGGCTTCCTTCGTCTGCGGCATCACGCCGTCGTCGGCGGCCACCACGAGAATCACGATGTCGGTTGCCTTCGCACCGCGCGCACGCATGGCCGTAAACGCTT
>Ga0068855_100000831_pt1 | contig 38169 bp, 33 predicted proteins | sample KBSCornC52_FD_66592 | JGI IMG/M metagenome (GOLD analysis project Ga0068855, IMG submission 66592) | Corn rhizosphere microbial communities from Kellogg Biological Station, Michigan, USA - KBS Corn C5-2 | ecosystem: Host-associated > Plants > Roots > Rhizosphere > Soil ...
ACGTGTTACGCACCCGTGCGCCACTCTCATGGAAAGCAAGCTCTCCAATCCCGTCCGACTTGCATGTATTAGGCCTGCCGCTAGCGTTCATCCTGAGCCAGGATCAAACTCTCCATTGTATAATGTTTTGTCTGATTTACCTGACCCTATTATTAATTAATAGAATCTGTAAATATTGTGTTAATTGTCTCGCTTTGATTGCTCGCCACTCGAACGCGGATTGTTACACGCTCCGCCTCAATTAACTGTTTCTCTTTTTACAGTATCCCTTCTCTCTCTTTTGTTTCATAAACCGCTTCTCAAGCTTAAAGCCTAAAGCTTAAAGTCCAAAGCTTTTAACAGCCTTTCGCTTTCCCCTTTTTGCTTTCAGCTCTTTCTGCTGTTACGCTACATGATTATCTATACTTTTTAAGAACTTCTCGCCTTCATCTCTCGACTCTGGCTTTTATAGTTTTTCACTTTCTCAAGTGATTCACTTTTCTGTTTTCTAAACCGGAAATCGCTCCCGGTTTCTCTTTTCGGCTTCGTTGCTGAAGCGGCTGCAAAGATGCGATTATTTTTAATTCCTGTCAAGTGTTATTTTCACTTATTTTCAGTTTATTTTTTATTCGCTAAATCTTCAAAAAACAACCCTCTTTTTCCAAAGCGGCCTCAAATGTACGGAGTTTTTAACGACCTGCCAAAGGATTTTTTCAAATAATTGCATCGTCACATCTAACTCCCTGTAAACTAATAGCTACTAAAACAACATTTCTATATCGCAAGAGCCAAACTACAGCAATCAACTGATTTAGTATCTTTGAAACTGATATGAAAGAAGCCATTTTCCCAGCAAATTTTCTTGCATCTTTAAATGACGAACCCGGTTTCGACGCCGAAAATTTCGTGAATGCACACGAAAACATTGCAGCGCCTACTACAATACGACTAAATCCGTTTAAAAAAATCGATATAAAAACCGATGGGCAGGTGCCCTGGTGCCCCGATGGATACTACCTAAACAGCCGCCCGTCGTTCACTTTCGACCCGCTTTTTCATGCCGGGGCCTATTATGTGCAGGAAGCGTCATCAATGTTTATTGATTATATCCTTAAATATATACGGCAAAATAATGAAGAACCGGTAAATGTGCTGGACCTTTGCGCGGCACCCGGCGGCAAAAGCACACTGATTAACTCAGCTCTCGGCAGCAACGATCTTTTGGTTGCCAATGAAATTATAAAAACACGTGTACCTGTTTTGTGCGATAACCTTAGCCGCTGGGGAACCGCCAACATTATTGTAAGCAATAACGATCCGAAAGACTTTAGCAGGCTGCATGGCTTTTTTGATATTATGCTGGTTGACGCACCGTGTTCAGGCTCCGGAATGTTCAGGAAAGACCCGGCAGCGATGAATGAGTGGAGCGAGGCCAATGTAAACCTTTGCCACCAGCGACAGGAACGTATACTGGCCGACGTTTATCCTGCCTTAAAACAGGACGGATACCTTATATATAGTACGTGTTCCTACTCGCACCAGGAAAATGAAGATATACTGGATTGGCTTTGCACCGAATTTGAAATGGAAACCGTGCGCATACCTATGGTTCGGCAAACTCACCATGACAAGGACTGGGGCATAGTTGAAACGCAATCAAACCACCAAAAAGCATGGGGCTACCGCTTTTACCCTGGCAAGGTAAAAGGCGAAGGCTTGTTTGCAGCCTGTTTAAAAAAGAAAGCACAAACCCAGCAATTGCCAGCATTCAAAACAAAGGGCAACCAAAAGCTGCCCGCAAAAGAAATTGACCTTGTGAAAGCCTATTTAATCAACCCCGATGATTTTTACTTTTTTAGGGTGAATGAAGATTGGCTGGCCATAAACCATCAGCATAAAGAAAACCTCGACCTCTTGCAACGGCATCTGTATATAAAAAAATCGGGCATAAGGTTGGGGCAGTTAATGGGTAAAGATTTGATCCCTGATCACGAACTGGCACTTAGTATATATATAAATAAGGATACGGTGCTTGAAACCGAACTGGATTATGAGCAGGCTATACAATACCTGCGCCGTGAGAATATCAATATTAACCCGACCGAAAAAGGCTGGAGTTTGATGTGCTTTGAAGGACAGGCCCTGGGATGGGCAAAACTTTTGCCAAACAGGATCAATAATTACTACCCGAAAGAAATCAGAATATTAGCCCCCCAGCCCCCTAAAGGGGGAGTTTAAGGGGGGCCAATATCCTTAACCACTATAATATCATATTTACGGCCAAACCGACAGGATGATGGACATGACCGACATAGATATCAGCCAAAAGGCATTATCAAGCAACCAAAGCCCCCATGGTTTTTTCTCGTACAACTTGGTGCACAGGGTTACAGTGGCTACAAAGCCCAGCCAAAGGAAAAATGCGCCTGCAAGTCCACCCGATATACCGCCTGTTTTCAAATAGGCGTCGCCGAAAACAATGGAATGATCGAGTACATACGCCATAACAAATGAGCTAACCAGTACCAGGATCATATTAATAGGCGCGGGCTTCATATCGGTAATACCGGTAAGCTTCATCCAAACTTTACTAAAGATTGCGCCATACCAAATAGCGCCAATAAAGTAGCTGGCAACCGCCGAGGCTGCCACGGCCAAAAAATTTACATGTACTTGCATAATTGTGGTTTTATAGTTTTGGTTTTAATTGTGATTTCTTGTTCTAACCCTACCGGATATGGTTGCAAGGGGTAAATTTAATTGTGCAGCCACCGGTCGCAAAAGCTCTCTGGCAGCATTTGTTAAGGGTTGATAATTAATAATTTAAGTTTAACTGATCCAGAAACGCCTATCAAATCTAAAGAAAAATAATTAAAATTTCCAAATTAGGCTGCGATGATATCAGGCTTATTTGCAGATAAAAACGTTTTAAGAGGCCCCGATAAAGCGCGGCCTCTTAAAATGACAACTAACTGGAGAACTGCCCTACCACATAACTCCCGCCCGGTACTTTGAAGGCAATATTGATGCGGTTATAGCTATTAATAGTAATAATGGCCATGGTTAAATCAATCAGTTCCTGTTCCGAAAACTGTTTCCGGGCTTGTTCATACACGTCGTCGGCTACCTGGCCGCCCGGGATTTTTGTAACTGCTTCGGCCCAGGCAAGTGCTGCGCGTTCGCGGTCGGAGTACAATGGGGCGTCGCGCCAGGCATCCAAAAGGTAAAGACGTTGCTCCGTTTCGCCTGCCGCGCGCAGGTCTTTTGAATGCATATCCAAACAATAAGCACATCCGTTAATTTGCGACACCCTGAAATAGAGTAAATTTAAAAGTGATTGCTCCACTGCCGATTTGGCCAGGTAGGCAACTAATCCGTACATGGCTCTTAAAGCCGCCGGGGCTTTTTCAAAAGCATTAATTCGTTGTTCCATATTATTTAATGTTAATGCCTGTTTGCTGACAGGCGGGTTATTATATATTTGATACTATTACGACCGGGATTAGCGAAACTGGACATTTGCGGATTTTTTTTACGCCCAATCGCTCAAAATACCTTCGCTGCATGCAATTTCACCTCTCTATATAATCTATAATTTTTGTCGATAACTCTTCATTTAAAAATCATTCAAAAAATCGCACATTTGCATCCGCATCCCGCAAGTGCGGAGATACATCAGCATATTTTGCACATCAGCAATGGATCAATACTTTATAATAGATTTCGACAGCACATTTACACAGGTTGAGGCTTTAGACGAGCTGGCCCGCATATCTTTAAAAAACCATCCTGACAGGGAAGCCATATACAAAAAGATAGAGGATTTAACCAATGCCTCCATGGAAGGCAAGCTATCATTCACCCAAAGTTTGGAAAACAGGGTTAAGCTTTTACAGGCAAACCGCGAACATTTGAAACAATTGGTTACCCATTTAAAAAAGAAGGTTTCCACCTCGTTCTCGCGCAACACCATATTTTTTAAAAACCATGCTGATGAAGTTTTAATTGTTTCCGGTGGATTTAAGGAATTTATTATCCCCGTGGTAACCGAATACCATATTAAAAAGGATAATATTTATGCCAATACCTTTGTGTTTGACGAAGAGGGCAATATTATTGGATACGATCGCGAAAATCCCTTATCGCAGGAAGGCGGCAAGGTTAAATTACTGAAAGAACTTAATTTGCCGGGCGATATATATGGTATTGGCGATGGCTACTCCGATTTTCAGCTAAAGGAATCGGGCATGATTAAAAAGTTTTTTGCCTTTACAGAGAATATCGAACGTAAATCGGTAGCCGAAAAGGCGGATCATATCACACCGAGTTTCGATGAGTTTTTGTATATCAACAAATTACCGCGCGCTATATCCTATCCAAAAAATCGTATTAAATGTCTAGTGGTGGGCGATGTTGAAGAAGAAGCTTTAGCGCTGATGCGCAAAGAAGGCTATAACATCCGCCAGCGGGACAGTATTGAAGAGAAGTACCTGCAAGAGGCTGGGGTACTTTTTTGTGATGAAGCACACCAGCCAACGCCCGAACAGCTGGAAAATGCGGGCCGGTTAAAGGTGATAGGCATATTCGGGAGGATAAACAGCCGGAAAATGGGCGAGGTGGCCTGCGATAATGGCATCATTATTTTTGATGACCCTAAAAACAACCCGCGAAATGACGATTTTATACCGCGGCGTGTGATGGCTTTTATGAACGAGGGAAAAACGCACACCAGCTGCAACTTCCCCGACCTTCAGCCGCCGCGTAATAACAACGCGCATCGCTTAATCCACATACACAAAAACGTACCGGGGATACTGGCCAAAATAAACGATGTATTTGCCCGCCACAACATCAATATTGTCGGCGAATTCCTGGTAACCAATCCGCAAATAGGCTATGTAATTACCGATGTAAACACCGGATATGATCCTATTGTACTAAATGAACTGAAAGCAATTGAACAGACGATAAAATTCAGGTTGTTGTATTAGGCGTTCATAGTTAATAGTTCATGGTTCATAGCCGAAAGGAAAGAGCCAGCAATCAAGAACCGGGACTAAAAAGGGAAGCTGCTATCAACTATGAACCAACAACTATGAACTCATAGGCACCACCAATACCGGGATAAGCGAGTGCCTCACTACATGTTCGGCAACGCTGCCCATTAACAGCCTGTCGATACCGTGGCGGCTGTGGGTTCCAATCACTATTAAATCAGCATTAAACTCCTTACTGCAGGTAATTATCCCTTCGGCGGTCGATCCGTATTCGCTGAAATGTGTAATCGGCATACCGCCGGCAAATTTCTTAATAGTGCTGTCAACAATATTGTCGCCGAGCGTTTTCTGGATATCCATCATTTCTATTTCGTCAATCCCTGAGGCCTGCAATGGCAAGCCACTGGCCGGATCGGCACCCATTGAAACCGGCGAAATAAAGGCGGGTTCGACAATGTTAACCAGGCCTACGGCGGCATTAAATTTACGGGCCAAATCAAAACCATATTCTGCCGCGTATTCGGCGTGCCTGCTGTCGTCTATGCCGATAAGTATTTTTTGGATTGTCATGGTTTCACAGGATTTTGTTATAAATATAATAATAACAAATCACCCGTTAAATGTTTTGTAAAGTAAAATTTAGCATAGCGACCAGTAGTAACGATGGGTTTATAAATCAGCCATTATTGCTTTCACGGCTTCACCTTATCCAACTGAAACCCTATCGTAAACTGCAAAGTGCCACTATTTGATTTAAAGCTCCCCAAGCCGTTAGTTAGCTTATAACCGCTTAGACTTTTCAGGTAGGTAGCCTCAAATATCCACCGTTTATACTGCAGACTTGCACCGCCGGAGATACCTAAATTGATACTTTGCTGATATTGCGTGGCTTATAAGGTGGCCGTGGTGTTTGCAAAATACGTACTGTCAGCACGCAGGGTGGCCGGCGAAAGTACACTGCTGGCATTTATTTGTTTCACAGGAATATTGATAACGGGACCAAGCTTCAGCTTTATATTATCGGTGGCCTTGTAAGTAACGTATATTGGGATACTAACCGAATACACTTTTCTCGACGCTGTTACACTGAGTGACTGCCCGGAGTCCACCTTACTTTGGTTTGCATGACTGTAGGTTGTGATGACGGTCTGCGGACTGAGTAACCGTATCTGTGGGTTAATGGCCCAACTATCATTCACTTTAAACGAGGCAAACACACCAAAATAAGGATCTACGGGGCCACTGCCGTAGAAATTGGCATTTTGGTTTTTAGGCGTAAAACTACCCGAAGAATTTACACCCATCAGCAAGCCCCAGTCGGTAGTTGAAGGATTGGTATTTTTAACCTTTGCCGGCTTAGCATTTTTGTTTTTCCCGGTGGCTGCAGCTGTGGACGGTTTTTGCCATGGCGTTTCAATTTTAGTAGCTGCCATCGCTTTGATACTGCTGGCAAAAGGATCAAATTGTTGCCATGGTGAGCTCACGGTAAGTACCGGTTGTGCACGTAAGTAGTTAGTATTATTTGTCGAATTTGTTAAATCCGCAGGCTTAAGCCCGGCGTTGTTCGTTACGTTAGCTGCATTGTATTCACCCCCGCCTGTGGGCTTCGCTGAATTCCCCTGGCGGCCACGTCCGTATGGTAAACCATTACTATTGGCAGGTCTGTTCCTTGTAAACGAACGAACTAAAGGATTGTTAGCATGATGACCTGAACCCGGCGTACTGTTCCTGGTTTGTCGCCCCGGATATTTCAAAATCCCTCTATTGGATACTACGCCTGGTTTCTTATCAACTGTATATGCCGTTGACGATCCAAGTATCGGGGTTGGTTTTACGCCCGGTTTTGCGGCAGCGCTATTTCCCGATTTTGTTGTCGCACTATTTGATGCCCCTTTATTTGTCTTTGTCGCACCGTTATTTGCCGGTGTGTTTCCCTTCACCGCATTACTTGCCAGCGTGCCATTTGGCGAAATAGCGCCGTTTGAACCACCTTTGCTTCCTGCTGAATTAACAACAAGGCTATCATGCCCTTTGGCATTTTGGCTCAAAACCCCAAGGCTATCCTGATAAGCATTCGAGTCAGCCATTAACGTGGAATCTGCAACCGGACTACCCTGGTTAAAACGCGAGCGGTGATAGAATTTATTATTATTGTGATGATGGTGCGTTTTTTCCAGGCTGTAAATATTCGAAGCCGTGTAAACCATGGCTGCCGCCGTAAAAGCCACAAATAGTGTAGGCAAAATCCTGAGGCCTTTAAATTTGGATGAAGTTTTCTCCACCGGCAAATGCTCATCCAAAAGCGAGGTCATCTGCTGCCAATCGACCTGCGGATCATCATCAACTTGCAGTTCGTTTCTCTTTTTGCGCCAAAGAATGAGGTATTTTAATGAATTTTTCATTTCGATTTTGCACTCCTTTCTTTTGGCCGATCAGCATTGCGTTCCGATGGATCAAGTAATACCCGCAATTGTTTCTTTGCTTCTGACAAATGCCAGCGCGAGGTTCCTTCGCTAATATTTAATTGTTCGCTTATTTCTTTATGTGTAAAACCATCAAGTACCGATAAATTAAAAACAGTTTGTGTTGCCAACGGCAGCGTTCGCACTTGGTGTAATATATCCTCGAAATAAAGCTTTTCCAGAACCTCAGGCGGGATGAAAAACTCTTCCCCATCGTTGCCGGAGTACATCACGTGTGTAAATTTCAATTCGCTGCGGCATATATCTATTGAGGTATAGATCATAATTTTCCGTATCCAGCCCCCCAGCTCTCCTTTTTCGGGTTCGTAGTTTTGGATGGATTGAAACACTTTCAAAAAACCAAGGTTAAATGCCTCTTTGGCTTGCTCTTTATTGGGTAAATAACTCAGGCAAACACGCAGCATATCGGCATAAAAAAGTTTGTACAGGGCCTCCTGGGCCTTGCGGTCGTTATTTACACATCCTTTTATAAGCTTGTCTGCCTGTTTTTTAGAAAGATTCATTCAAAAAAATCCATTCCTCTCTTATTGAATAAACACACTTCGTACGCACATCATGAAACGTTGGGTTAAAATCGGCTTTTTTATTAAAAAAGTTATAAGGAGTTTAAAATGGGTTGTAAAAAGTTGTAAAGGTTAGTGATTTATTATTACTTCATAAAACCTTTACAACTTTTCTTAAAACAATTAACTCACCGGCTTATTTGCATCGGCGAAATCAATACCCCGGCGGTATAGCTCCAGTTAAAGGTAATGGTTGCAGATGTAACTACAATACTGCCGGTGTAAGTAGTGTTATTTAATGTAACCGACAGCGGGAAAGTACCCTTTGCCAGCGGCGCGGGTGGATTACTCACAAAATTTATCACTGCGGCAATGGGGCTTTCGCCAATAACGCAGGGATTAGGCTGCATAGCATCCAAAAATTTGACACCATAGCTGCCATTCTTCAAACTATCCGCAACCATTAGCCTGCTGCTGCCGCAATAAGAATTTTTGGTTTGAGCTACAAATTGTATAAAGCTCGAATCGCCAGAGGTAACATAATGCGGCTTAAGGGTTATCTGGTCGCCGGTTAGCTGGGTATACCAATAAGTAGTTACAGGATGATAAACCGAATCGGACACAGTAATTGAAACGGTAGACGGAACGCCCGCGTCAGTTGCTTTTACCTGGTACACGCCCGCCTTCTTGAAAAATACGAGGGCGGCATTGTTTTTGGTGATCAGCGAATCGTATCCTGACGGTGACACACTCCAGTGGATTGAATCGGTAGCTTTTGCACCGTTTAATAATAAACTATCGGGCTGATTGATCTTCACTTTATAGGAACTCGCAACCAGTTTGCCATTGGAGCCACTGCCCCCCAGATCGCCAAACTTGTTACATGCCGATATTGCCAAAATCAGAAGCAAAAGGGTAAAGGAGCCAAACATTAACTTTTTCATGTTTTTTAAATTTAGGGTGTTAAATAATTTCGTTTTACAGCATCATCGGCATAAAATGTGGAAACGTTGGGCTGGTTTGAAAAAAAGAGTCGGAAAGAGAGTCAAGAGCCGGGAACCAAGAGTCAAGATAGTAGGAAAACGACCTTGATTACCCGAGGACAATCCCATCGATTAATTCCACTTATCGTGTCTTGGTTCCTGGCTCTTGGCTCCTGGCTCTTGATTCCTGGCTCTTGACTCTTGGTTCCCGGCCTTGGCTCTTGGCTCTTAAAATCTTACCTTTGCCCATGCATTTCTCTCCCGAAATAGAAGAACGCCTGGCCCGGCTACACGAAAAGTACGAGGCAATGGGCCAGGATATGAACTCATACCTCGACGGCCTGCTACATGCTGATTTTTTAACTTATTGGGATTATATCCACCTGGATACCCTATTGAGCCTGCAAAGCCCCAAAACGCCATTCCCCGATGAGGAGATCTTTATCATCTACCACCAGATAACCGAGTTGTATTTTAAACTCGCCCTGCACGAATGCAAACAAATTATTGCGGCAGAACCTTTAACCGCCGATTTTTTTGCTGCCCGGCTCAGGCGTATTAACCGTTACTTTGAAGCGCTTACACAGTCTTTCGAAATTATGGTTGATGGTATGGATAAAGATCAGTTCCTTAAATTTCGGATGTCGCTACTGCCGGCAAGTGGTTTTCAGTCGGGGCAGTACCGGATGATTGAGATATATGCTACCGATTTTATCAACCTGGTGGCGCGCGATAAAAGAGAAGAGTTGAAGAACAGCAGTATCGACGCACAATTTGAATACCTGTACTGGAAATTCGGCGCTACTGAATTATCAACCGGGAAAAAGACTTTAACACTAAAACAATTCGAAAAAAAGTATGCAAAAACTTTTATCGAATTAGGCAGTGCCAGCATCAGTAAAAACTTTAATGCATTGTACCGGCAGCTAAGTCTCAATGGCCAATCGACGCCCGAACTTGAAAATGAATTAAAGCAACTTGATATTAATGTCAACGTAAACTGGCCGTTATCGCATTACAAATCGGCGGTACGTTACCTTAACCGCGAGCCCGAAGAAATTAAAGCAACCGGTGGCACCAACTGGCAAAAATATTTGCCTCCGCGTTTTCAAAAACGCATCTTTTACCCTTCGTTATGGACGGCCGATGACGTGGAAAATTGGGGGAAAGGTTGGGTGGAGAAGGTGGTTAGCGGGTTATAACTGAGTAATTTAACCATTACTATGTCTTAAAGATTCCGGCTCCAGTCGCTCTACTTCTATAAATATATTGTGGAGGTGATTAAAGTCGGCATCTGTCGTCACCAATTTTAAACCGAGCAAAGCTGCAGTTGCAGCTATCCATAAATCATTTTTCCCCATGTTTCTTGGGGTTGCAAAAGGATAATAGGTATAAGAAGGATTTCTGCGCTGAGAAAATGTATCGATTTCAGCATACGTGTTTACGAGATTTTCACTGACTTCGATAATATTTAATTTATTCAATGCGCCGTATAAAATGTTTAACTTCCTCTCTCCCCAATTATTCTGCGTCGAAATGGATTTTAATTCTGCAATTGAAACTACAGAAACATACATTAGCTGATCGTCGGGATTTATAATTTCTGATAGTATTTGAGCGCTGTTATCTTTAGCAAGATAGACGAGGATATTAGTATCCAGCAATAGATTCATTTACTTTCACTCAAAATTTTTAAAGCGCTTGCCACATCTTCGTCAGTAAGGAAAGCATCTTTCGGAACTTCCTTTAAATAATCAATAAGCGACTGGGCATTTTTACCCACCTTGTTGGCAAAGGCAGTCGTTCCACCTGCAGCCATTATTTCATCTACCGAATATGACTTCAGGCGTGGAGTCGGATGCTGCGTGTCATCTAATATTTTGATATTCCTTTTTCCCATTGCCTAATCCAATTAATGATCAAATTTACGAAAAAATTTGTCCGATAAAACTCCTTTCACATCGCTGTAAATTCAAAGGTAAATTACACCAGCCCCGGTATATCTACCATTTCATTTACATCGGCCTGGTAATCTACCCTTGGAACGGCAAAGCCAAATAAATTCAGGAAATCGGTTTTATAGCCTTGCAGGTCGCCGGTAGCTACGAGGGTTTCTGTCGAGGCATTTTGCCATAAGCCGGCTATTTCTGCCTGCACATCATCTCGCATTTCCCAGTCATCAATGCGTATTCTGCCCTTATCGTCGACGGGTATCTCGCTACCACTATATAGTCGCCCCCAGAAAAGACGTTGAATCTGCTCGATACATCCTTCATGAATACCTTTTTCTTTCATGATCTTATAAAGCAGTGAAATATACAAGGGTATCACTGGTATTGCGGAACTTGCCTGTGTAACCAGCGCTTTATTTACAGAAACTATTCCGCGCCCGTTTAAACTTTTCAACGAATCAGTAATCTGGCTTGACTTGGCTTCCAGGTCGTTTTTTGCCATGCCGATGGTACCTTTCCGATACACCTTTTCGGTCACGGCCGGGCCTATATAAGAGTAAGCCACCGTTATCACACCTTCTGCAAGCACATCCGCAGCCTTTAGGTCATCAATCCACATCTGCCAGTCTTCGCCGCCCATCACGGCAACGGTATTGGCAATCTCCTCTTCGCTGGCCGGGTTTATCGATACCTCGCTAACCACCCCGGTGTGAAAATCAACAGTTTTATTGCTGAATACTTCGCCAATGGGCTTTAAAACCGAGTTATAGGTAATGCCCGTTTTAGGATTTGTGCGTTTTGGCGATGCCAGGCTATAGATCACCAGGTCAACCTTTCCTAAGTCGGCTTTTATTAAATTAATGGTCTTTTTCTTAACCTCGTCCGAAAAAGCATCACCGTTAATACTTTTAGCATATAACCCTTCGCTATGCGCCAGTTTTTCGAAAGCAGCAGTATTATACCAGCCGGGTGAAGCCGTTTTCCCTTCCGCAGGCGGCTTTTCAAAAAACACGCCAATGGTTGCCGCTTCTGAACCAAAGGCAGCAGTTACCCTTGATGAAAGCCCAAAACCTGTTGAGGCGCCAATTACAAGCACCTTTTTGGCGCCATTAATAGGCCCTTTTGATTTTACATAGTTAACCTGGTTCACAACATTCTGTGCGCAGCCTTCGGGATGGGCTGTTAAACATATAAATCCGCGTATTCTGGGTTCAATTATCATATCCGTGTGATCGCTAAATAATCGGCATATATAAGAATTCTTTTTAATATGTTCAGGATACTTTGCCCGAAACCTTCCTTTTCAATCGTCTGAATCGATAACTTCTGTTGCAGATAAGCCAACCGTAAGGAATTCAATTTTAAAAAAATGACACAATTATTGTTAAAAAACAGCTATTTACGCTCAAAACCGGCTATAACACAAAAAAAATCGCTACCTTGCCATTTTCAGAATTTAATACAATTAAGGCCATGACTGAGACGCTGGACATTAAAATCACCAAAACAAAACACTCCCGTTTACGCGAAACGGATTTTAGCAATTTGCAATTCGGTAAAACCTTCTCCGACCACATGTTTGTGGCTGATTATGCTGATGGAGAATGGAAAGATTTCCAGATAGTCCCTTATGGCGAAATTAGTTTAAGCCCTGCTATTTCAGCTTTGCATTATGGTCAATCGTTTTTTGAAGGCATAAAAGCCTACAAACATGCCGATGGCCAAGTTTCTGTTTTCAGGCCCGATAAAAACGCCAAACGTTTTAACAAATCGGCTGAGCGTTTGTGTATGCCCGAACTGCCTGAAGAAATTTTCATACAGAGTATTGCTGCCTTAGTTGATATCGACCGCGACTGGATTCCTTCGAAACCACATCACTCGATGTATATCCGCCCGTTTATGTTTGCTACGGACCCATTTTTGGGTGTAACGCCATCAGCCACGTATAAATACATGGTTTTAGTTGGCCCGGTTGGCCCGTATTTCAGCAAAGTGCTGCGCGTTAAGGTTGAAACACATTTTACCCGCGCTGCCGAAGGTGGTATGGGTTATGCAAAATCATCAGGTAATTATGGCGGCAGCATGCTGCCCGCACGCAGGGCAACCGAAGAAGGCTTTGATCAACTGATATGGACCGACGCCAAAGACCATCAGTACATTGAAGAAATGGGCGCAGCTAACGTAATGTTTGTGCTGGATGGCACCTTAATTACGCCGTCAACCCGCGATACCATTTTAGATGGTGTTACCCGCGATACCGTTTTGACCCTTGCCCGCGGATGGGGAATGCCGGTTGAAGAACGCCGCGTTTCGGTTGCTGAAATTATTGAAGGCGCTAAAACAGGTAAACTTACTGATGCTTTTGGCGCTGGTACCGCTGCAACAATTGCACCGGTTGGCTCTATCAGCCATAATGGCGAGGAGTATTTCCTGATAGACCCTAAAGAAAGAGAATTTTCACAAAAAGTACTGAAAACACTTGATGGCATCCGTTACGGAAACCTTCCGGATGAACACGGGTGGAATTATATGGTGAGCGGTGAATAATAAATGGTTGAGTATGGTAAGTGAGTGGTGAGTAGTAAGTGGTGAATCTTCTTCCCATTAATTACTCACTATTCACAACTCACTAATCTACCGAAACAGTCAAACCTTCCTGCTGTAAAATCTTGCGGTAAACTTCTACTTCGGTAAACGAACCTTCCAGCACTGCACACTTGCCTTCGTTGTGCACCTTCCAGGCAATTTTTTCGGCCTGGTGTTCCGAGTAATCCAGGTACTTCATCATACAAAAGATCACATGATCAAAAGTATTTACATCATCGTTCCATAAAATAAGCCGATGCATTTCCTTGAGGCTCGAGAGTATCTCCTCAAGGGTTAGGGTTTCTTCCTGTACTTCAGTTGGCATAAGTAACGGCAAATTTACTCAAAAACTATAATAAATCAGGCAACATTGTGTTCAATCGGCATTATTAACGCAACGGCTGATCGTCAAAAAATAAAAAAGGCATCCGCCGCCTTTTATGGCTTTCGTTATTCTTCCGCAACACAAAAAATAATAAATTACAATTTGGATTGAAATGGGTAACTTTCCTTTTCCAATTTAAGCCTGTTAATTTATTATGAAAAAAATAGCCCCGGCCTTATTGCTTTTTATGCTGGCGATCAGTTCGCGGGGCTTTTGCCAGCAGGACAATGCTGCTGCTGATAATGTTGCCGCTAAACTGCAATCGTTTTACACCGGGCATATCGTTGAAAAAGCTTACTTAAGTTTTGATAAGCCCTATTATCTCGCCGGCGACACGGTGTATTTTAAAGCCTGTGTAACTTCGGGCGAAAAACATCAACCCTCCCTGCAAAGTGTAGTGCTGTATGTTGATTTGATAAATCCCCAACGCATCATAAAAAAATCCATAAAACTGGAACTGCAAAACGGACTGGCCTGGGGCGATTTTGCTTTGCCGGATACCTTAGCCGGGGGCAATTACCGCGTGAGGGCTTATACCAAACTAATGAAAAGCCAAAGAGGAAGCCTTTTCTTTGACCAGGTTATACCCGTTGCTTCTATAAGTAGTATTACAAGTCCCTTAACCGTTTCATCCCCGTTAATTCAAAAACCCGATCTCCAGTTTTTTCCGGAAGGTGGCCAGCTCTTAACGGGCGTTGAAACCAGGGTGGCATTTAAGGCCCTTAGTGGCGATGGCCTTGGGATAAATGTTAAAGGCGTAATTGTTGATAATACCGGCAAAACCGTTGGCAGTTTTGCTTCGGCACACCTGGGCATGGGCACATTCATGATTACACCTGAGGCAGGCAAAACCTACAGCGCCCATGCAACTTTTGCCGATGGCAGCCAGAGCACAATCAACCTGCCAAACGTTTGGGAAAATGGCATCGCCCTTGCCCTGGATAACCGCGACACCGCTAAACTTACGCTCGGCATATATGCAAGTCCTGTTTTTTTCGAACAAAATAAAGGCAAGGCTTACAGTTTAATCATGAATTCGGGTGCCTCGTTTTCAAGGGCGTCGTTTAAACTGAACAACCAACTCTTCGCAGTCGATCTTAAAAAAAGCCAGTTCAGGACCGGCATCGTTCAGTTCACTTTGTTTTCGCCGGATGGCCAACCGCTCAGCGAACGCCTGGTCTTCATTCAGCATAAGGATATGCTTAACATAGAATTAAGCAGCAATAAACCTGTTTATAAAGCCCGCGAAAACGTCTCAGTTAGCCTTGGCGCGAAAATGCGGGCCGACAGCATCTCGCCCGGCCACTTTTCAGTATCGGTTACTGATGAAAGCAAGGTTCCGTTTGATGAGCGTTCGGGCAGTTCCATACTGTCGTGGATGCTGCTGACATCTGATTTAAGGGGATATATTGAACAGCCAAACTATTACTTTGATACGCCCGGCGCCGATGCACAGGCAAACCTGGATGTATTGATGCTGACGCAGGGATACCGCAGGTTTAACTGGCCCGAATTGCTTGCCGGCAAGTACCCGATTGTAACTTTTCAACCGGAAAAGGCGCTTAATATAACCGGTTCGCTCGCAACAACAGACGGCAAACCTATTATCAATGGTAGGCTTAATATGGTTAGCGCGGGTGGCGGTGCGCCATTAACCACTACATCGGATAGTTTGGGAAGGTTTGACTTTAAAAACCTGGCCTTTAACGGAAACACCTATTTTATATTGACCCCCGTTGGCGTAAAAGGGAAAAATATACCGGTTATAAGTTGGCTCAAAGATTCCCCTGAACCGGTTGGCACAGATGGCAATCCTGGTTGGCGGCAGTACACCACAGATTCGTTAATGGCCGTTTCGCTGCAAAACAGGAAAACACAACCGGGTAATAGTATTAAAAACAGTACTGGCATCAGCGAATCCGGCGCTGTAAGAAACATCGTTCAATCATCTGCCAGAAGCAAATTAGGTCGGGCCGACCAGGTTGTCCGCCACGAAGATATTGGCAGCAACGGCATCCTATCTGATCATTTAAATGGTCTTCTAAACGGCGTTACCTTTACTGGTGACCCATTTGCAACCGACCATAAAACACCTTATTTATCGGCTGCGCAGGTAGTAGGGCCATCAGGTAACCCGCCGATGCTAGTTATCGTTGACGGTGTGCAACTACAGCTAGGCAGCGGGGTTGATGAAGTTGATATAAATGATGTTGAAACAGTTGAGTTATTTAAAAACTCGAGCTCAAGCGTATTTGGCAGCCGTGGGGGAGCAGGTGTTATATATATCACCACCATCAGTCGCGGCGCATCGTCGGCGACAAAACAAGCGGCCGCAGGCAGTTTAGGCATCACGGCACCGGGCTATTATAACGCCCGCACTTTTTATACGCCTAAGTACAATCACCCTAACGATAATGCTAACCTGAAAGACTTGCGCAGTACCATTTACTGGAACCCTGAACTGGTGACCGACAAAGCCGGCAATACCACATTCGATTTTTATAATGCTGATGGTGCCGGTACATATCGCATAATTATTGAAGGCATTGATGAAAAGGGGAATTTAGGGCGGCAAGTATATCACTATAAAGTGCAATAGGCTTTGGGGGACAGTATCCCGAGACAACACCAGATTGTATTTGTGTTTTATTTTTTTGAAGCGGCAATCAGCTTTAATGCTTCGCCGATAAAGTACATTCCCTGCTCCGAGTATTTTAAAGTGAGGGCATGCTGATGGCCATGCGCATCCATTTTCAGCAAAGATTTCTTAAGGATATTGATTACTTTATCCTGATCGTGTTTGGGGTAAAATTCCTCGTATTGAAACTCCAGGAATACCAAACAAAGTGCGTTTTCCATCACTTGTACTTCCTGATCAACCTTTATTTTTTGCTTCTGAATGATTTGTTTTACCCTGTTTATCTGTTCGGCGCCGTATCCCGACTCTTCCATTATTGCTGCAGCTTTTTCGGCATGGAACAGGCCCAGGTCGCGCCGCCATTTCAAATAACCTTCTCTCCCGTCGGGGTAGCTGTCACGCGGGATTTCCCAACGGCCAATATGCTGGCTTCTCGATGCCAGCAAAAGCTCCTCACCGGCAAAAGGGGCCAGTTTTAAAACCCACTCATATAACTTCAGTGCTAAAAAATATTCCTGCGGATAATCAATCCCCTCCCAACTAAATATATGCGGATCTCTTTTGTTATATGCGTCAAATTTTTCGAATGTAGTCTGCAGCTCAGTCATAGTGCCTTTCCCTGGGTTTGTTGTAATTTACAAATGCGCGGCCAATTTATCAAACTAAGCTTGTCTTTTTTTCAAGCGGCAAAAAATCTTCCTTCGGCGACTCACAAACCGGGCACAAATAGGTACTCAGTGAATCAAAAGCCGTATTTGCGGCAATCCCATTAACCATATCGCCATAAGCTTCGTCATAAATGGTCAGGCAATTTTTACACTGATAAACCAAGTGCGTGTCTTGGTCAGCTGAATCGTCGGCGGCCTCATTTATGCCGGTTGCGTCGGTGCTGATGTTGTCAATCATCCGGGAATAAAACCCTTTGCACAACGCAATAAGGTGACTACCCAGATCATCTGTATTTACATCGGCTTTATAATTCACAAAATCCTTTGAGTTGGGGTTAAAATCTTTGGTATGCAGAATATCAAACTGTCCCGATGATGTTTTCCTGATAACCACAGATGCGAGCAGCCCGGTTTTTGGCTGCATTTTTATGGCGAAACAGAGGCGGTAGGTCCGCAAATCTTCAATCTCAAATTCTCTTACTAATTGCTTTTTCAATTCCAGGCTTTCGCTGCATAAGTTTTCCAACTGCCAGTTCAATTCATTTGCAGCATGCCTTACGTTTACCATGTACTTGTTCAGGATGACGCCCCATTCTTTGCGGTCGGGTTCACTGATTGCTTTTATCAGCAGCGATTTCCAGGGTGTAGTGTACAATTGGCCTACGCGTGTTTTAAGGCACAAACTGCAAATATCCTTCAAAAACTCAAGCGGGTACAACTCGTTCCGGCGGTAAATGCCCAGCCAATATTTGTTATTGGCGTACCGGTTAAACCCTTCGTAAAAAGGCAGCGAAAAATCAGGCAGCTTCAACGGTTCAGTGATCTGCTGGTTTACGAAATTATTTCCGGCCGTTACTTTTTCATAAAACAGCTGGTGATTGATCTCGGGCTGATCAAAAAACAGTTGACGGTATTGCATGATTGTTTCCTCAGCAATTTGGCTGATCCGGGGAATATCATCCGAGTAAACCAGGCAAGGCCAGCAATAAAGACCATTAGTTTTCGGAAAGCGAATGTACAGGTACCAATAATTGCTGATATCGGCAGCTATAAAATTAAAATTGCCACTAAAAAAGGGCACAAAGGTCTGGTGCCTGTCAACCAGGTTTATTTTTAGTGAGGGCTTAAAATTAAACAGGTCGAATATATCCTTATAAACACCTTCTTTAAGCCAGCTTTCGGTATTAAAAATATTATCGGTAACATATGAGCTAATGATATTGGGGTATTGGTCGCCATCTATCTCGTAACTGATATCTGTCTTCAACATATCGTTTTCAAGATCCTCCAGCCGGCTTGCATCAATATTAAAATACAATTGCTGTCGGTTGCCAATGCTGATGGCATTGGCGCCGGCCTGTTCGGCGATGTCCAGTAGTTCGTACAGATCACCAGCTGATACTACTCCCCCGGGCAAATTCACTTTAATGCATACTGTATTTTCCATCATTCGCTTCCTTTCATTTTACCAAAACGCCATTACTCAAACCCAATTCCAGCAAACGTTTAACCTCCGGGCGGCAGGAACCGCAGCCAGTTCCCGCACCGGTTGAGGCGCATAAATCTTTAAAGTCGGTGCAGCCCGCAGCAACTTTATTCAGGATGTTCTCGCTGCCCACATTATTGCAACTGCATACCAGTTTGCCCAACACCGGGTCGGCTTTGTTGCCGCTTCGCAAAAGCTGCATACGTTTTTCGCTCAGTTCGGTTTTATTGGCAATTAACTCCCTGAATTCCTGGAATTCCGATTTATCACCAATCAGGATAGTGCCCACCAGCTTATCGCGATGAATAATGCACTTTTTATAATAGCGTTTGGCTTTATCAATAAAAACTATTTCTTCATACTCCTTATCATCCGGAGACTCCGGCATGCCGATACTGCACAAATCAAACCCATGAATTTTAATAATATTCATAAACAAGCTGCCTTTGTAATAGCTGGCAATGTCGCCATTCATGTACTTGGCAATAACTTCGGCCTGTTGTTCGGCGGCAGCGGTGATGCCATATAAAGTTCCCTCAAATTCGGCAATTTCACCAATGGCGTATATATCCGGGTCGCTGGTTTGCAAATGTTCATTTACAATAACGCCCCGTTTGCATTCCAGTCCGCATTCCCTGGCGATCTCCAGGTTTGGTGTAGTACCAATAGCCAAAATCATGGCATCGCAATCAATTTTACGACCGCTTTTTAAGCCGATGCCTGTTAATTTCGATCGCCCGTAAAATAACTGCACCTCATCGTCAAAATAAATATCGCAGCCCTGGTCGGCCATTTCCTCGGCCAGCAACTGGCTGCCCAGTGCATCCAACTGACGGTTTAAAAAGGCTGATGTACGATGAATAATGGTAATTTTAATCCCTATTTCGCGCAGCGACGCCGCCATCTCCAAACCGAGCAAGCCGCCGCCGACAATTACCACATGTCCGTTTTTAGGGCAATGTTTTTTAAAACTGTCCGCATCATTTTTGCTCCGCATGCTAAAAATACCCGGTAACGAGGGTACATTTTTAGGCACCGAGGGCCGGCTGCCGGTTGCCATTATTAAAACATCATAGGAGGTCGTCACACCTCTCGAATCTGTAACAGTTTTATTCGCCCGATCAACCCGCTCAATGCTCACGCCGCGTAAAAGCCTGATCTTGTAACCAGGCTCCTCCGAGTCTGTCATTTTCACCAGTTGTTCCCATTGCTGTTCGCCGCTGATATAATCGGGCAGCATCACCCGGTTGTAAAACGGATGGTTCTCTTTACTAAATACCGTGATCTCATCGTGCTGGTTAAGTTCCCGGTACGATTTTACAAAGCCGTATGCCCCCGCCCCGGCACCAACGACTACAATGCGCTGGAAGGGTTTTTGATATTTTTGGACGTTTACCGCACAATATTTAAAATCCGGCTCTTTCGAAATGGGGTCAACTAAATCGGTGGTTAAATTATTGGCCCTGTTCAGGTCGTTATTTAAAATCTTGCCCCAGTGCATGGGTAAAAAAACCACGCCTTTTTTAATTTCGGCCGATATTTTCGCCTGCACCCTCACCTCGCCCCTGCGCGATTTGATCACCGTCATATCCCCTTCGGATAAATGGAGTTCTGCGGCATCTTCGGGATGAATTTCAATAAAGGCCTGTTTATAATGCTGGTTAAGCTTATTAACCTTCCCCGTTTTGCTCATGGTATGCCACTGATCGCGTATGCGGCCGGTAGTTAAAATGAACGGATAATCATCGTCGGGCTTTTCACTTGTCAATGTATCCGGCACCGGGCTGATAACTGCCTTTTTCGACGGTGTATAAAAAATCTTGTCGGTAAATAACCGCTGGGTTCCCTTAGCGGTATCCTTCCTTTTATATGGCCACTGCACGGTTTTCTTTTCCTTCAATAACTCATAACTCAATCCGCTGATATCGATATTGGTTTTGGCTGAAAGTTTAACATGCTCCGCATAAATGGCGGCGGCATTTTTAAAGTCAAAACCCTTGTACCCCATTTTCTGCGCAAAACGGCAAATAATTTCGGCATCGGGCAAAGCTTCACCCGGAGGGTCAACCAGTTTATGCAGGTAACTGATGCGCCGCTCGGAGTTGGTCATCGTTCCTTCCTTTTCGGCCCAGGCGGCAGCTGGCAGTATCACATCGGCATAAGCCAGCGTCTCGGGTTTACTGCTGATCTCCTGTACTACCACAAATTTTGCCTTCTTTAAAGCCGCCTCGGCAAAACGCACATTAGGCAAACTGGTTAGGGGATTGGTGCACATTATCCATATCGCCTTTAAGCGTCCGTCGTTCAAGGCCTCAAACATCTCGGTTGCGGTTAAGCCTGGCTCGGGCCGGATAGCGCCTCCGCCCCAAAACTTTTGAACCTCTTCGCGATGAAGCGGATTTTTAAGATCGCGATGTGCCGGCAGCAAATTGGCTAAGCCGCCCACTTCGCGACCGCCCATCGCATTTGGCTGCCCGGTAAGCGACAACGGCCCCGAGCCAGGCTTACCGATGTGCCCGGTAATTAAATTTAAATTGATCAGGCTCAGGTTTTTATTTACACCGATGGCGCTTTGGTTAAGCCCCATAGTCCACATGGTTATAAATCCTTTGGCTTCGCCAATGTACCTTGCAGCTAAACGAATGCTATTTTCGGTTAGTCCGCAAATCCGGGCAGCCTCCGTTAATGTTTTTTCAAAAACGATGGCGCTGTATTGCTCAAATCCTTCGGCATGGTTCCTGATAAAATCTATATCAATATCGCCATTCTCAATCAGTAACCTGCCGATGGCGTGATTCAGGGTAATATCAGTACCGGGGTTAATGGGCAAATGCAGATCGGCAATCGAGCAGGAATCGGTAGCCCGCGGGTCAACAATAATAATTTTAACATCGGGGTTGGCAGCCTTGTGTACCTCAACCCGCCGCCATAAAATAGGGTGGCACCACGCAGGGTTGCCACCCATTATAAACAAACAATCTGCCAGCTCTATGTCGTCATAGCATACTGGCACGCTGTCTTCGCCCAAAGCTATTTTATATGCAGCCACCGCGCTGCTCATACACAGTCGCGAATTGGTATCGATGTTATTGCTGCCGATAAAGCCTTTCATCAGCTTATTAACCACATAGTATTCTTCGGTTAAACATTGGCCCGATGCATAAAAGGCAACCGAATCGGGTCCATACTTATCAATAAAGGTTTTAAAAACAGCGGCTGTGCGGTTAAGGGCGTCATCCCAGCTCACCCTTTGCAAAGGCATACTTTTATTATAACGCATCTGCGGATACAGCAACCTATCGCTCTTATCATTAACGGTATAATGCAGGTTAAGGCCTTTGCTGCAAAGCATCCCTTTATTTACAGGATGATCCTTATCTCCCTCCAGGGTCACCGCCCCGTTTTTATCCTTATTAATAACCACGCCGCAACCCACGCCGCAATAGCAGCAGGTTGATGTTAATCCGTTATTTGTTTGCCTTGGCAGAGTCATTGTTTTTATTTATTATAAATGCCTGGATCCGGTTCAGCCCGAACGTATCCAGGCGAATCGGGAGTGTTAGGCCATACCGCTAACAAGGGCATCGGGTTCTAAACTTTCTTCCAAAGCAGTCTTTTTAGTAAACCTGGTGATCAGCACAATTAAAGCCACTGTAATTACCGCATAGCCGATATAGGTAAATGCCTGCACATAAGTTATGGTAGATGATTTAAACAAAAAGCCAAATAGCATCCCGCCTAAATTGCCGCCTGCACCTACAATCCCGCTTACCAGCCCGACGTTTTTTGTATTTACAAAAGGCACAATACCATAGGTTGCACCGTTGGACATTTTAAGGAATAAGGCAAATGAAAGCATGGTGATAATGGCAACCAGCAGCGACCCGGCATGCGCAAATAATATGAGGCCCAGCCCTTCCAATAATAGTACGCCGGCCAGCAACAGGCCTTTACCACGCATACCAAACTTGCCCCCAACTTTATCGGATACTATGCCGCCCAATGCACGGGCAAACAAATTCATGAAGCCGAATATCCCGGCCCAAAAGCCGGCAGTACTTTGTGTCAGGTGAAACGAATCGACAAAATGCAGCGAGGCAACATTATCAAAGGTAATTTCCATCCCAAAGCACATGGCGTAGGCCATGGTAAGGGCCCAAATGCGCCAATCGGCCAGTACGGAATAATCGGTTTTTGCTGATTTTTTCTGGATATAGCCTACCTCATCATAGTTTCCGTCCGGGGTGTCTTTGGTGAATTTGTAGTACAAAAAGGCGATGATGAGCATCATTACACCAGGTACTATCATGGCGTAACGCCAGGCTTGCGCGCTGGTGTAGCCGAAGCCTACTATCGCCGCAAAAATAAGGGGCATCACCATGTTGGTTACGCCGCCGCCCAGGTTACCCCAGCCGCCGGTTACCGCATTTGCAGTACCTTTTATTTTAGGCGCAAACATCATGGATGTATGAAATTGCGTGATCACAAATGAGGCGCCGATAACCCCGATAGCCAGGCGGAACAATAAAAATGTGGTATAGCTATGGGCCAGGCCAACCAGAAATACGGGAAGACAGCCAACAAGCAACAGCCTTACTGCTGTTTTACGCGGTCCCCAGGTATCGCAAAGTTTACCTATTATTAAACGTGCTATAATGGTTGCAGCAACCGATGCAATAATAGTATTACCCACCTGCCCTTTGCTTAAGTGTAATTCGGCGCGGATGGTCGGCATTAATGGCGCCAGGCCAAACCAGCCAAAAAAGCAGGTAAAAAACATGAGCCAGGTAATGTGGAAAGTACGCATCTGCACGCCCTTTACCGAGAATATATTGAGTTTTGTAAGTTGATTTTTCATTGGAGTAATTTGTTTTTTAACGGTAATGAAGCTATCGTGAATGCTCTTAATTTATATTTCAATTGCTATTCACGATGGGTTCATAATGATATGTTTTATTATTTGCCAAAAATGTAAAAGAAGGTTAACCTGTAAACCAGTACATGGCTATCAGGCAGGTACCCGGTTGTTGATGGGGCGCGCTGATCCTGGTATTGAATAAACCACACGTTGGGCTCAAAATGGACATTTTTGGCCGGGGTGAAATCTAAACCAGCGGTAACAAAATGTTCTTTTGCGAAAGGACTATATGCCGGCAGGTTGGTATTAACCGAATAAACATCGGTGGCGTTAAAGTTATCGTCGGGGTTATAACTATCATAACGGGCAAAAAAGCCAAGCTGATCCTTATAAATAGCGCCATGCGAAAATATCGAAATGGCATTCACCGTTGCGTTTACCGATGTTTTGGTGGCGGCATCCGTTAGCCCGTTCGTTATTTTCTGGGTATACGCTTCAATACCAAATGTTACTTTGGGAGTAGTGTAGGCAACAAACCCCTTCAGCATATTGCGCGACTGGCCGCCTATTGCAGATGTGGCCGGGGCTGTTTTCATATAATCGGCATACAGATCAACAACCAGCGTTTGGTTGAAAAATTTGCCGTACACATCGCCATAAAATGCTTTGTAAAAGCCTGTACTCGGATTGGCCGCCGACCCCAGGCTTGCTGAGCTGCCTGCACTATTATTACCGATTAATATATTATAACCGAAATTTTTGGTGGCAGGGTCGAAGACACCTTGTAAGGATGCACCTACATCATAAGCATTGGTCCGGTGAAAATCTGCAATAGTCCTGTCCACAGAGCGATATCCCCAAATTTTTTCGGTAAGCAGCGGGAACGCCGGCGTCAGCATTTCGCCGATCACGAAATCCGAGCCGCTCCAGACGCCTTTCCACCGGAGGGCGAAATTTTTGATATAGAAGGCCATTTTATTATCTGCGAGATTATCACTGTTTGAAATTGATGTTGTACCTGATACAGCTGTATTGGCGTTTGGCTCTGATGCCAGCAAAATTTCGGCGCTGAATTTTTTATTGATATCGTAATCGTAACCCAGGTAAATACGGCGGAACTGGAAGGCATTCCGGTAGGTTGGTACGCCGTTATAGTTTGTTTCGGCGCCACGGTTTCCGGCGTCGGCGTGCGCGTCGTAATAAAAATCGCCAAAAGCATAGCCCCATAAACGCCTCGTTGGTTTCCATGAAGTATCCTGGTTTGCTGATTTTGCCTGTGTTATTGTTTCGGCCGGGGGTTCAATTGCCTTTTTGCCTGATTTATCATCGGCATTGGCATAAAATGTTGAGGGATTTGCACTTATTGTTTGTGCCCTGGCCGTGACGGCAATAAAACATGATGGAAACAATAGAAATACCCCAACTATTAGTTGGTTTAATACATTTTTGTACATTTGAGTAGGTTTTTTATTTGTTAAAGCAATGAAAACTGTTTACCCTGCCTGGGAATGCGACCTCCCGGCAGGGCTTTTTTATGATTTTTTAATTTTTGTATCTTCTTTTCATAGGCGTATTCTTCGTTTATAATTAAAAATTAATTCTTATTTGTTATAAACATATTCAATTTAGCTTTAAAATGCAAATAATGATGCGCTTTTTAGATACTTTTATGATTTAAGTCACAAAAAAGCGATTTTTTTACAATTTTTGCAAAGTGAATTTCATGTAATTTCAACATAAATGAATTTTCATAAATAAAAAGTTAGTTTTTACCATTAATGATTATAAATAATTTAAATTAATGTGTGTTTATTTGTATTTATCAATAAATTTTTGAGTAATTTTTCAAAATCATAAAAAATTAACTATAATTTGATCTGATACTGATTGCATTTATTGATATTTATGATTAAACTAATCAGTTAACATAATTTTGATGCCAAACTGAAACATACAAAACACTAAATGAAGAAAGAAAAAGAAATTTGCGATACTAAAAGCTGTTTTTTATGTAAAAATTGCCTGCCGGAGTGGCAGCCGGCTATTGCTGCCAATAAACGAAATTTCAAGATAAAGAAAGGTGAAATCATTTTTAAAGAGGGCGATCCGGTTACAGGTATTTATTTTGTGTACTCCGGAAATGTTAAAGTTTATAAAAAGTGGGATGATGATAAAGAACTGATTGTCCGCTTTGCAAAAGATGGGGCTATTTTAGGCCACCGCGGGCTGGGCCGTAATAAAATATACCCCATTTCGGCGGCCGCGCTTGAACCTGCAGTTGTTTGTTATATGGATATGGCCTTTTTTGATGCAACCTTAAAAGTAAATACCAATTTATCATACGAGTTATTATTGTTTTTGGCCGATGAGCTCCAGGAGTCGGAAAGAAGAATGCGCAACCTTGCACACATGCCGGTAAAAGGCCGGGTCGCCGAATCTCTGCTTGCTTTAAAAGATCAGTTTGGTATCAGTGCCGACGGAACCATCAATATCGAATTGATGTGGCAGGATATGGCATCCTTCGCGGGAGCTACTTACGAAACTGTTTTCCGGGTGATCAATGAGTTTTCGAAAGAAAAAACTGTAGCCACAAAGGGAAAAACCATCCGCATATTAAACCCTGAAAAATTAGCGCAGCTTGCTTCCGGCAATCAATAAGATTTAAAGCAATCTCTATTTTTAAACCAGGCCGATATATACCCTGCCGTCCTCAACCCGCACCGGGTAGGTTTTAATTTGATAATCATCGCCCGATAAACACTCCCCGTTTAACAGCGAGAAGGTTTTTTTATGAAACGGGCAGGCCACCTTTGGATTGCAATCATCGCCGGTACTACCAATCATTCCACGCGAAAGCACCATCTGCTGCTTGTGAGGGCATAAGTTTTGCGTAGCATACCACTCGTTACGGCGCGAAAAATTATAGATGGCAATTTGCTCATCGCCATGTTTCATGCAGGCGCCGCCATTAGCCGGCACATCATCCGTATAGCAGGCTAACACCCATTTTATTGCTGTTACTGTTTCCATGTTGATTTTCTTTTTAGTCCGAGGGCTTGTTCAAGGTCTGTTTTGTGACCAGTAAACCTTATTCAGCGCTCGTAAATTGCAAAATTCTGTAAATTCTAAAATTCTGTAAATCCTGATTCAGACAACTCACCACTTTGCTTTCACCTGCTCGCGCATTGGTTCAAACTTAACTGCAGGGTCCTTTTCATCAGGCGCGTTTACAAAATGCGCAAAGCGCTTGCGCAGGGCCGGGCTTTCCACCACTTCTTTCCACTCGCAATGATAGCTATCTACCAAACCCTGCATTTCTTCTTCCAGTTGCTCATTTATGCCCAGGCTGTCATTAATAACTACATTTTTCAAATAGCTCATACCGCCGTCCATTTTATTGAGCCATGTTGCTGTCCGGGTTAAAGGATCAGCTGTTTTTATATAAAACATCAGGAACCTATCGAGGTATTTGATCAATGTTTTGCTGTCGATATCGTTTGCCAGCAGTTGGGCATGCTGCGGCTTTGAACCACCGTTGCCGCATACATATAAATTCCAGCCTTTTTCGGTGGCTATTATGCCAAAATCCTTTGCCTGGGCCTCGGCGCATTCGCGGACACAACCGCTTACACCACCTTTTAATTTATGAGGCGAGCGCACCCCCTTGTACCTTTCTTCAATTTCAATGGCAAACGAAACACTGTCATGCAAACCAAAGCGACACCAGGTGCTGCCCACACAGCTTTTAACGGTGCGCAACGCTTTGCCATAAGCATGTCCGCTTTCAAAACCGGCATCTATCAATTCTTCCCAAATTGCAGGCAAGTCATTTACGTGTGCTCCGAACAGATCAATTCGCTGCCCGCCGGTTATTTTGGTATAAAGGCCATACTTTTTGGCAACCTGCCCTATCACTATTAATTTATCGGGTGTGATTTCGCCGCCCGGGATACGCGGAACTACCGAATAAGTGCCTCCTTTTTGAATATTGGCCAAATAACGATCGTTACTGTCCTGGATGGTATCCTGCTTTACAATTACATCATTCCACAAGCCCGACAGGATGCTGGCTACGGCCGGTTTGCACACTTCGCAGCCATCGCCTTTGCCAAAATGATCGAGCACAAGGTCGTAGTTTTTTAGTTTATTGATCTTCACCAGGTCAAATAACTCCTGGCGCGAATAGTCGAAGTGCTCGCAGATGGTGTTTTTTACATATTGGCCATTGGCCTTAAGCGTACCTGCTATGATATCTTTAACCAACGGCACACAGCCGCCGCAGCCTGTGCCGGCTTTAGTGCATTTTCTTATGCTATCAATATTTGTACAGCCGTCGTTAACCGCCGAACAAATTGCCCCTTTGCTTACGGCTTCGCATGAGCAGATCAGCGCATCCTCGGGCAGGCTCATTACGCCGGCGCCTTCGTTGGTTTCGCCCCCTCTTGATCCCAGTATAAGATCCTCGGGATTTGGCGGAAGAACCAGTTTATTATTTACCGTTTGCAATAGCATACTGTATGCTTCTGCCTCGCCAACCAATATACCCCCTAAAAGATATTTGCCATCGTTGGTTATATTAATGCGTTTGTATATCCCTTTGTGCGTATCTTCAAATACAATGGTGCGGCAATCGGGTTCAGTAACAAATGCATCGCCAAAACTGGCAACATCCACGCCAATCAGCTTAAGCTTGGTGCTCATGTCGAATCCGGAAAAACGTTTGTCGCCGCCGGTTAAATAAGCCGCCACAATTTCGGCCATCTCATAGCCCGGCGCAACCAACCCATATATCATGCCTTCATATAATGCACACTCACCGATGGCAAAAATCGATTCGTCACTTGTCTGCATTTTTTCGTTGACTACTATACCGCCGCGTGTGCCGGTTTGCAGGCCTGCAAGTTTAGCCAGTTCATCCCGGGGGCGTATACCGGCCGAAATCACCAGCATATCCACCGCCAGCAACGATTCATCATTAAAGCGGAGCGATTCTATTTTATGCTCGCCAACAATAGCCGCCGTGCTTTTATTCAGATGTATGTTTAAGCCAAAATGTTTTAGTTTTGATTGCAGCATCCCGCTGCCTGCGGAATCAATTTGCCTTGGCATTAGGCGTGGAGCAAATTCTATTACATGTGTTTCTTTTATGCCCAGGTCTATCAATGCTTTTGCCGCCTCCAGGCCCAAAAGGCCGCCACCCATAACCGCGCCATTTTTGGCATTGGCAGCACAGGCCTTTATCAGCTCAAGATCTTCAATAGTTCGATAGACAAATACGCCTTCTTTGTCAATCCCAGGTATATCGGGCACAAATGCCGAAGAGCCGGTGGCCAGCACCAGGTAATCGTATTTTAGCCTGATACCTTTTAAGGAATGGATGGTTTTGCTGCTGCGGTTTATTTCCTGGATAGGATCATCCAGGTGGAGCAAAATGTCGTTATCTTCATACCAGGATTCTGCCGACATGGAGAGATCGTCGGCTGTTTTGCCGTTAAAGTATTCGCTCAGGTGAACGCGGTCGTAAGCGCGGCGGGGTTCTTCGCCAAAAACAATGATATTAAAGTCAGACGATTTTGCTACCAGTTTTTCACAAAACTTATAACCAACCATACCATTGCCAACCACTATAACTATTGGTTTTGCCATATCCGATTTTTTAAATGTTAAAGCAACTTTTAAACTAAATGCATTTTATTTGCGACCAAAATGCATTTACAATAACAATATTAGTCAAAAAAATCTTTAACATCACATTTTTGACCAATAAATTCTACTTAAATTGCTATTTTTATGATTTTTACAATATTATATAGAAAAATCAGGTAATTTTTATCAAATTTTCACAGTCAAAATCATTTTTAATGATGTAATTTTGATAATTGACGATTAAATATTCAGTTTAATTAAAAATCGACTAATTATTTGATGTCACTTTTACAAAAAGCACAATCTAAATGGAAAATAAAGAAATATTTCCTGAATTGTTTGTTTTAGGCGCCGGCCCTGGCGATCCAGAACTGATAACCGTAAAGGGCTATAAAGTATTGCAGGCCGCCGATGTTATTTTGTACGACAATTTGGCCAACAAGGAACTCCTAAACCTGGCAAACGATGATTGTGAAAAAATATATGTAGGCAAACAACCTTATGGTACTTATACCCCGCAGGAAACCATTCATGAAATGATAAAGCATTTTGCCTTTACCCGGGGCAAAGTGGTAAGATTAAAGGGCGGCGACCCTTTTATATTTGGCCGCGGATTCGAAGAGATTGTTTATGCACGCACGCAGGGCATCAAAACACATTTTATCCCGGGCATAACCAGCATGCAAACTTCCGGGTTCGATGATATCCCCTTAACGCATCGCCAAATAAGCGAAGGGGTATGGATGATAACCGGGACTAAAAAAGACGGCACCCTTTCCGCCGATCTGCAGCTGGCTATGCAAAGCAACGCTACCGTCGTTATTTATATGGGCATGAAACAACTGGCCGTAATTGCCAGTACTTATATTGATAAAGGCAAAGGCGCAACGCCTGCAGCCATTATCCAGCATGCATCGCTGCCCAAAAAGAAATCCGTTACCGGACTGGTTAAGGATTTGCCCGAAATGGCCGAAACCAATCAGCTTACTTACCCAGCATTAATTATTATAGGTGATGTTGTTGGTCTCAGCAACATTACACCCCAAACCGCCACTTAGTAAAACCATGAAAATTCGTATTAAAGGTAACACCATCCGGTACAGGCTCACCAAAGGCGACGTTGATATATTTTCGCGGGAAGGCTACCTGGAAGAAACCGTGGACTTTGGCCAAACGCAGTTGGTTTATTGCCTGAAACGGACTGATGGCCAGGATATCAATGCAAATTTTACCGATAGTACCATCACGGTATTGATGCCCGATGCGGCAGCCCGGGAATGGACAACCACCGACCGTGTAGGATTTGAAAGCCATTCCGGCAGCCTTTATATATTAATAGAAAAAGACTTCAAATGCCTTGACGTTGTTGCCGAAGATCAAAGTGACAATTACCCCAATCCAAATTTTAAATGATTTGCCGTCGTTCCAACTACCTTTAGCCTGGTTAGGCATCATGGGCTTTTTCAGCAATTATCTGAAGCACATTTTTTAAAACTATACTTTTATCGTCGGTACGCCAGTTCAAATAAAGATCGGCGCTGAAGGGTAGTTCAATAAAACGGATGCCGGGTATTTGGTGATGTTCGTAGGTTATCGGCAAAATTGTAAGGCCCAGGCCTTTTGCGACCAGGCCAAGAATGGTTGAGCCAAAGTCGGAGTAGAAAAAAGTTTCAGGAGTAAAACCCATCGAATCAAAAAATTCCTGCACGATGGATAGATAACTACTGTTACCATCGGCAACCGGCAGTATAAATTTTTCTTTTCTCAGATCCTCTGCAGCAATATCGGCATAGGTGGCATATGCATGGTCATCAGGAACAACCAGGGCCAGGCAATCACTTTTTATTTTCATTGAGCTGATGTTAGCCAACCGGTTCCTGTCGCGTGTAAAGGCAAGGTCTATTTTGTATTCCTTGATAAATTCCTGTTCGTTTTCGGAAAGAAGCTGCACCAACTCTACCTTTAACTCCGGAAGCCGGGCCGAAATAAGCCCCAGCAACTCCGGCAGTAAGGACGACGAAATAGAATCCGGATGTGCAATTTTGATGGTACCCGTTTCACCCTCGCTAATCTTTCTTGCGAAAAGGTGAATGTATTTCAATTCATCAAGCATCACGGTCCATTTATCGCGTAAAAATTCGCCGGCGGGCGTAAGCTTCACATTGCGCTTATTACGGTAAAACAGCAATAAGCCCAATTCTTCTTCCAGTGACTGTATCTGCCGCGACAACGCCGACTGCGTGATATGCATCTTATTCGCGGTGTTCCAAAAATGGAGCTCTTCGGATAGCTTGAGAAAGTTTTTAATCTGTTGTAAATCCATTTTAATGATTTATATTCATCAGTAAATCAAAAATAAGCATTTTTATGCATTAGTTACAAGCTTATCTTTGTACTGGTAATGAAATTGTTTGCACCCTATATCGCCCACTACAAACGGAACTTTAAACTTGCAGGTCCGTTAATGATCACGCAATTGGGGCATCCGCTTGTTGGTTTTTCATCATCGGTTATATTGGGGCATTTCGCGGGGACTATACCGCTGGCCGCCCTCGCCCTCGCAAACGGCTATTTTAATTTGTTATTAATTATTGCCATTGGTATCTCCTACGGATTAACACCGCTGGTAGCCCATGCCAACGGCAGCCGCAACTATTTCCTGTGCGGGAGATTACTGGCTCATAGTCTGGTTATTAATGTTATCACCGGACTACTGCTGGTTGCAACCGCCATTGGCGGATCAGTGTTTATGCTCGATCATCTTGGACAAAACGCACAGGTTGTTGTTCACGCGAAACCGCTGCTCCTGCTGCTCGGCATCTCATTGCTGCCATTGATGTTTTTTTTAACCTTTAAACAGTTTGTTGAAGGCTTGGGCCTTACCCGGCAAAGCATGCAGATAAGCTTATGGGGCAATGCCATTAATATTGTGGTGGGCATTGTATTAGTGAAAGGCTTATTTGGCATAGCACCCATGGGGGTAAAAGGTGTGGGAATTGCCGCTATTACAGATCGCACCGTAATGGCTGTTGCTATGGCACTATACGCCATCAGGAGCAAACTGACAAGCTTATACGTCCGCAGTTTTTCGATACTCACACTGAAATCCGCTTTATTCAAAAAATGTTTAAAATCGGGTTTGCCTATAGCGCTGCAGAATATATTCGAGATCAGCGCATTCAGCGCGGCAGTATTTATGACCGGCTGGCTGGGCACGGCATCGCTGGCCGCATACCAAAGCACCATGATCATGTTATCAATGATCTATTACGCGGCCGGTGGATTGGGCACGGCTACCGCTGTTAATGCCGGTTTTTTCAGGGGCCGCAGGGAACCACAGCAATTGAGGGATTCCGCTATTTCCAGTTACCATATCGTGATCTTTTTTCATTTTATTACCGGCCTGATGCTTTTTGTTTTCCGGGACTTCCTGGCGCATTTTTTTTCTGCAGATGTTTTGGTAATTGCCATCACAAGCCAATTATTTGCTTTTACAGCATTTGTGGAAGTATTTGATGGCCTGCAGATTGTTGGCTTAGGTGTGCTACGCGGCATGGCCGATGTGAGGTTTCCAACATTTATCACATTTGTAAGTTACTGGCTTTTCGCGCTGCCATTGGCTTATCTGTTGGGTATACATACCCCGCTTGGCGTTCTCGGGATTTTAATTGGCCTTTATTGCGGTTTGGCATTATGCTCGGTGGGCCTGTACCTTCGTTTTATTCGCCTGGCCCGCCTACCGTTATCGTTACTTTAAACTTATACATTATATACTTATCATATGGAATTTTCAATGATTGTTAAACCCTTCGACCAACTTAGTCCCGATCAGCTTTATGCCATTTTAAAGCTCCGGAGCGAAGTTTTTGTAGTGGAACAGAACTGTGTTTTCCTGGACATGGACAACAAAGACCAGAAATGCCATCATTTGATGCTTTTTAAGGGCGATGATCTGATGGCCTACGCAAGGCTCATTCCACCGGGTGCTTTTTACAAGGAAATGTCGGTAGGCAGGGTGGTTACCAGCCCCAAAGCGCGGGGGACCGGCGCGGGACGGTTATTGATGACCAAAGCCATGGAACAATGCCGCTATCTTTTCGGCCCGGGGGTTATTCGTATAGGAGCCCAAATGTATATTAAAAACCTTTATGCGTCTTTAGGTTTTGTAGAAACCGGTGAACCTTACGACGAAGACGGGATTATGCATATTGAAATGATAACACAGGAATAATTAAAAAAGAGCAGGGTTCAGAATCGACTCTTTAAAAGAAGGATAACCGGGACTTGCTGATCCAAAACATTCCCCCAACTTTTCCGACCGATCCGTTTTTCCTGATACAAGCGTTTATTTTTAGCTCCATGATCAAACTATTGTTGGCTTCGGACGACTCCGCTTTTATGCTGGGTGCCGAACTGTTACTGGATGGCGGTCTCCGGGATCTATAATAAGACAAGCCGTCGCAACAGGGCGGAATGGCCAATGTAATACCCAAACTAACAAAGATCGAACAAAAGATTAAAGCCTGGTTTGTCACCAAACCGTGCTTTAGTCTTTTCCGCATGGCCCATGTAGCCTCATTTATCGCGGCCGCAAAACCTATAACTGTCAAAGAAATCATGTTTTGCGAGTTCCGCGCTATGTACCTCCTTTACTAAAGCAGGGCGGCTTTTCGCTTTTGCAGCCAAAAACGCCAAAAAAATTCCGCTGTTCCTCTGGAACGGAAGGAACAGGGTGGAACAAAACCCTATAGTTAAATTTCGACAAAAACCGCTTTTCCAGCCCGAAATGGCGGTTTTACACCTAAAAACCATCACAAAAAATACGAAAGATGGTGACAAAACACTGTCACCAAATTCATCATTTTTAATGCCGAAATTAGTGGGTTACGGATTTCTTTCGGGCAAATCAACAGCCCCGGGGCTAAGTCTTGCGTCAATTTGCGTTTTCCTGGCTGAAGCCTCCAATTTGGCAATATTGCACATGGGGCGGTCTTCGGGCGTGCTGGATCCATGATGGCTACCGAGCGGGCGGGGCACTGGTGGCCCACCGCTTTTGGCATGCCCGGATACTATCGCCAGAATTGGGGTGCCGGGACCAGGCGGAAATACAGCGCAGGGTCCCGTTGGAGACCCTGCGACGACGTAAAGGGTTGGCGCTTTATCGGGCGCAGGGTTTCATTCTTCAAAGAGCGGTTGGGATTGATAGCTATCTGAACCGATACGAAGCCGCTTTACGAAAGCACGGCGGGTTTTGCTTTTAAGCGCTTGGCGGCTTTGGCAAATTGTGGAGACACAGTCTCCAGGCATAATCGTCCGTAGTTTGGAAACTACGGACAGCGGGTAATGCAAAACCTTTTCCGTAATGCAAAACCTATTGAGGTGCTGTATACTAAACCAACACTAGCCCTTCTTTAAGCGATTTTTCGTAAACCTTACTATTGAATTTGTAAAAGGTTGGCGCACGATGTTTACCAATACTCTTTTTCTCTTCGAGCTTTTCCAATAAGCCAAGCGAGATCAACCTAGATGTGAAATTGGTGGCGTGTAAGGTTTTACCGGACATCACTTCATAAAATTCCTTAATTTCCTTTAAGGTGAATTTTTCCGGCAATAAGTTTTTGCCTACCGGGAAATGGTACAAATGAATGGTCAGTGCATGCAAAGCCTCCTTCACCATATCATCGTGATCCCATCCGAGTTTCGGAAGGTCATCGATAGCGAACCAACGACACTCGTCCGAAAAAAAATCAATTTGTGGAACTGCATTTACATAGTCTGAAATGGCGTAGAATCCTACCGAAACGCTCCGCGTGAACCATTTGACTTCCTCAAGATTGACTCCTGTTAATTCAAAAAGTTTTTCCTTATCAAAGTCCATGGACTTGATTCTATGTGGGTCGCTGAAAGTTTTGAATTCTCTCAAATAAAGATTACCAACACCTGTATAGTTTTCGGTTATCCTTGCCGCCGCTTGCTCCAAACTTTCGTCGAGCTTTACATATCCGCCGGGGAGCTGCCAACGTGTAAAAACCTTATTCTTGATTAACATAATCTGAAGTTTTCCTTCGTGATATCCGAAAATTGCACAATCGACCGTGAGATTTGGAAAATATTCCAAGTATCCCTCATTATAAAACTTTCTTATTTCTGATAGGGTATTCATAGAGCAAATATAAACTTATTTCCTAAAAATTAGGAAATAAGAAAAATACTACATACCTTCATTTCCTAACTTTTAGGAAATGAACTGTTTTATATTCAAAACCATTTAATAATGAGAAAACTTTTAAAATCTAAATTCATGATAGTGTCGGCAATGGCTTTATCGACCTCTTTTGCTTCAGCCCAACATCATGTTCCTCAACTTGGCAAAGACCCAATTTCAGAGGTGGTAAAAGCAATGACGCTGGATGAAAAAGCCAACTTCGTAGTTGGCAACAATTTTTATTTACCAGATGACCCGACGTTGAACAATAATGTAAGACCCGAGCAAAAAAAAGTCACTGGTGCAGCCGGAACAACTTACGCCATCCCAAGGCTCGGTATTCCATCAATAGTCTTATGTGATGGACAAACCGGACTAGACGTATTTTACCAAACTGTGGGCAGGACCTATTATGCTACGGCAGGACCAAACGCCACCTTACTTGCTTCGACCTGGGATACCACTTCGGTCAGCAGGTTAGGAGCTGCGTTTGGTGAGGAAGCGAAGGAATATGGCATAGATGTTATTCTTGCGCCGGCGATGAACATTATACGAAATCCTTTGCTGGGGCGTAGCGGCGAATATTTTTCCGAAGACCCGTTGTTATCAGGAACGCTGGGGGCAGCCTTCGCAAATGGCATCCAGAGTCAGGGTGTAGGGGCTTCTATCAAACATCTTATTGCAAATAATCAGGAAAGCAACCGTTTAGTCAACAATTCCATTGTCAGCGAACGAGCTTTACGGGAGATTTATTTAAGGAATTTCGAGATTGCCATTAAAAAGTCGCATCCGTGGACGATAATGACCTCTTACAATCTTGTAAATGGCACTTACACGTCCGAAAGTAGTGACTTGCTTCGCACAATTCTAAGGAATGAATGGGGATTTAAAGGCTTTGCGATGACGGATTGGTACGGGGGTAAAAATCCGGTCGAGCAAATGAAGGCAGGTAATGATTTACTGACTCCGGGCAGCCCTGCTCAGACAAGAACGATAATTGAAGCAGTAAAGAGTGGCGCTCTCTCTGAACAAGTTCTTGATGAAAATATAACCCGGATATTGAATGTAATACAGCATACATTATCATTTAAGAAATATCCTTACTCGGACCATCCCAACTTAATTAAAAATGCAATAGTATCTAAAGAGGTAGCTACTGCAGGCATGGTACTACTCAAAAATAATAGCGCAGCCCTACCATTTAAAAAAAATGTTCACATCGTTTCACTTTTTGGAGTGAATGGATATGACATTCTTCCCGCAGGAAACGGGGATCTGATCATAAACCCACCGTATAGAGTTTCACTTTCAGATGGACTGATGCGTCACAGCTTTACGCTGGAAAAAAGCTTAAATAATGCTTATTTACCATACATCTTGCAAGAAAAGCTAAAACGTCCGAAAAAGAGCTTATTCGATGAAAATTTCCATCCTACTCCTCTTATTCCTCAACTTGACATCGATACAGCAATCTTGTCAAAGACTGCCAATGCATCTGATATAGCGATAGTTTCGATCGGCTTCTTTACAGGCGAAGGCAGCGACAGAAAGCCGGAAGCTTTTGATCTCAATGATAAAGACTTGAAATTGATTAAAACAGTATCGTTAGCATTTCACAATAAAAACAAAAAAGTCGTGGTGGTTCTCAATACAAGTTGCGTTATTGATGTTATGAAATGGAGAGATTACGCCGACGCTATCCTGCTTGCATGGCAGCCGGGACTTGAGGGTGGCAACGCTATTACGGAATTGTTAATGGGTGAAGTTAACCCTTCAGGTAAGCTTTCAATAACCTTTCCAGCGAAATATGAAGATGTACCGTCTTCAAAGACTTTTCCGGGAACAGAACACCCGGAGAAAGCTTTTACTGGCGTGATGGGAATAAAAATGATTCCGACAGATGCTTTATACAACGAAGGCATTTACGTTGGGTATCGCTACTACAATACCTTTACAGTAAAACCTGCTTACGAATTCGGCTACGGATTATCGTATACAAACTTTTCTTATAGCCCTGTCAAATTAAACGCATCAACTTTCAGAGGTAAAATGACTGCGACTGTTACTGTTACCAACACAGGCAAATTAGCTGGAAAAGAAGTCGTGGAATTGTACCTGAGCGCACCTAAAATTAAGTTGGACAAGCCGTCAGAAGAATTGAAAGCATTTGCCAAAACTGTGTTATTAATGCCAGGTAAATCACAAACTATAACGTTTACCTTAAATTCAAAGGATTTAGCTTCGTATGATTCTAAATCTTCTTCCTGGATCGCCGAAGCCGGCAAATACACTGTAAAAATTGGTGGTTCTTCCCTTGATATCAAAACATCAACTTCTTTCAAGTTGGAACACGACTTAGTAGTAGAAAAAGACCATAAAGCATTGACACCCCAAGTAGGCATCACCGAACTAAAAAAATAGCGTAATTAAATAAACTGGCATGAAGAAATTTAGAAAGCATGATTCATTTGCAAGATATTTAAAGTAATGTTTTCAATACCAAAACATCATAATATGAAAAAATCAACCAAGACCGCTTTCCGCATTTTTTTGATGGCGGTGCCTGCCCTTTTGTTTTCATTTAGTATCGAAACCGCAAAAATACCTTCGCTACTTGTTGCACGTACCCAAGCCGGTGAGACACAGTCTCCAGGCATAATCGTCCGTAGTTTGGAAACTACGGACAGCGGTTATCAGAAAAAGCACTGTTGAACCCATCATCGGAAACCTTATTGAATATCTGGGTATGCGGAAAGTCAATACCATTGGGATAAAACTGGCCAATAAATGCATGATAATG
>Ga0068855_100000837_pt1 | contig 38071 bp, 36 predicted proteins | sample KBSCornC52_FD_66592 | JGI IMG/M metagenome (GOLD analysis project Ga0068855, IMG submission 66592) | Corn rhizosphere microbial communities from Kellogg Biological Station, Michigan, USA - KBS Corn C5-2 | ecosystem: Host-associated > Plants > Roots > Rhizosphere > Soil ...
TACCCAATCCGGATGTTGACCGTTTTCCGAGCCCACGATAATATCGGACGCGTGACCAAAAGGCTCCCAACGAGTAGTAAGCAGGAGCGGAAGCGCGTGATTCGCGAACCTTGACAACAACAGGCGGACAAAGAGTGCGGTCGCGAAAACGACTATCGCGAGCCCCCAATTACTCGGTTTGCCCACATATCGGCATCCACGTGACCCCGCGCGAACACCCCGGCCCATCCCAACCGCGGCGCGAAGCAGCCAGAACAGAAAAAACCCCCGGGATTCTCCACGAATCCCGGGGCCGGTTCACGCATCACGCATCGCGTATCACGCGTCCCGCATCAATAGTCCATATGGTCGTCGTGCCCGCCGCCGCCGGCGGGCGCCTTCTTCTGCGGCTTCTCCACGATCAGCGTCTCCGTCGAGAGCACCATCCCCGCAATCGAGGCCGCATTCTGCAGCGCCGACCGCGTCACCTTCACCGGGTCCACGATTCCCTGCGCCATCAGGTCCCCGTACTCCTCGGTCGCTGCATTGAACCCATTGCTGCCCGCAAGGTTCTTCGTCTTCTCCACCACCACCGAACCCTCGTAGCCCGCGTTCACCGCGATCTGCCGCAGAGGCTCCTCCAGCGCGCGGCGCACAATCGCCACCCCGTGCTTCTCGTCCGGGCCGTTCCCCAGACCCTCCAGCGCGCTCTGCGCACGCAAAAGCGCCACGCCGCCGCCCGGAACGATTCCCTCTTCCACCGCCGCGCGCGTCGCGCTCAGAGCGTCCTCGAAACGGTGCTTCTTCTCCTTCAGCTCCGTCTCCGTCGCCGCGCCCACCTTGATGACCGCGACCCCGCCCGCAAGCTTCGCCAGACGCTCCTGCAGCTTCTCCTTGTCATACGAGGAATCCGTCTCCTCGATCTGACGCCGGATCAGGTTGATGCGCCCCGTCACTGCCTCGTGCGCCCCCGCGCCCTCGATGATCGTCGTCTCTTCCTTCGTCACGACCACCTTCTTCGCCGAGCCCAGCATCGACAGGTCCACGTTCTCCAGCTTAACCCCCAGGTCCTCGCTGATGAACTTCCCGCCCGTCAGCGTCGCCAGGTCCTCCAGCATCGCCTTCCGCCGGTCCCCGAACCCGGGCGCCTTCACCGCGCAGCTATTGATGATCCCGCGCAGCTTGTTCACCACCAGCGTCGACAGCGCGTCCCCGTCCACATCCTCGCAGATGATCAGGATCGGCCGCCGCGCCTGCGCAATCTTCTCCAGCACCGGCACCAGGTCCGCCGCCGCGCTGATCTTCTTCTCATGAATCAGGATGACCGGGTCCTCGATCACCGCCTCCATCCGCTCCGGGTCCGTCACGAAGTAGGGCGAGATATACCCCTTGTCGAACTGCATCCCCTCGACCACTTCGAGCGCGTCCGTCGTCCCCTTGCTCTCCTCGACCGTGATGACGCCGTCCTTGCCGACCTTGTCCATCGCCTCGGCAATCAGCTTCCCGATCTCCGGGTCGTTCCCCGCAATCGACGCCACATTCGCGACTTCCTCGTGGCCCTTCACCTCGATCGACTGGCCCTTGATCGCGTTGACCGCCGCCTCCACCGCCTTGTCGATGCCGGCCCGCACCTGCAGCGGGTTACCCCCCGCAGCTACATAGCGAAGCCCCTCGTTCACGATGGACTGCGCCAAAACAGTGGCCGTGGTGGTCCCATCTCCGGCGACATCATTCGTCTTGCTCGCCACTTCCCGCACGAGCTGCGCCCCCATGTTCTCGTAGGGGTCCTCCAGCTCGATCTCCTTCGCCACCGTCACGCCGTCCTTCGTAATGGTCGGCGATCCCCACTTCTTGTCGAGCACGACATTGCGGCCCTTCGGCCCCAGCGTCACCTTCACCGCGTTCGCAACAGCGTTCGCGCCCGCCTCGAGCGCCCGCCGCGCCTCCTCATCGAACTTCAGCTGCTTGGCTGCCATGGATTCCTCCTCCAAAGGAGGTCAACTTGTCCATTCGTCAATTGGCCAACGCACGTCCGCCAATTGACCAATTGACCAATCGACCAAATTGACCTTCTACTCTTTAATCGCGTAGACCTGATCTTCGTCGAGAATGATGTAGTCCTTGCCCTCGACCGAAACTTCCGTTCCGCCATATTTGGAATATATGACAGTATCGCCTACGGAAACTGACAAAGAGTGGACGGTTCCGTCGTCGAGGGTGTGACCCTTTCCGACGGCAACGACCTTGCCCTCGGTCGGCTTCTTCTTCGCCGCGTCTGGCAGCAGGATTCCGCCCGCTGTCTTCTCTTCCTCTTCCGCCGCCACGACGACGATCTTCGTTGCCAATGGTCGCAAAGCCATTTCATTCACCTCCGTTCATGGGTTGACAGGTTGACATCTTGAATCTCAATCTTCGAACGGACGGAATCGCGCAATGGGGAACGCCTGGTTCGTCGCGCGACCGGCCCGCGGAATCATGCGCAGGTTTAGCACTCCTTATGCCAGAGTGCTAATACAAGATACTGAATCCGTTCGCCTGTTGTCAAGTACAATCCGAGAGCCGCGCGATAGAACAGGAAAGGCTAATGCGGATAGTCCAGCCGTCCGACAATCTCACCAGGTAGTTGCAACCATGCAACTATTCTATTCCGATAAGGAGATTGCAGGTGAACGTATCACCCATTGGCGTGAGCGGATCCTCGGTCTACGCGCTCAACGCGCAGCTAACCCTGGACACGGAGTCGACCTCCGCCGCCTCCCCGCCCGCCGTCGAGAACGACGGTGACGCCGACGACGCGCAGCCCGCGGCTTCGGTGCAGGTATCGCAGAAGGGTCAGTTGTTCAGCCAGCTTCAATCACTTGCCCAGACCGACCCCGCGAAATTCAAGCAGGTGCTGACAGATGCCGCAAACTCGCTCAAGGAGGATGCTCAGCAGCAGTCGGGACAGGCAGCCGACTTCCTGAACGGCCTCGCCGATCGCCTGCAAAAGGCCGCGGATTCGGGCGACGCGTCAGCGCTCCGTCCGTCCGGTGGCCACGGCCATCACCATCACCACGGCGGTGACCAGAATCAGGCGCAGACCGGTTCACAAGTCGCGTCTCCCGCCGGCGCTGCCTACGGAGCAACGCAGGCACAGTCGAGCCCGGACGGAAGCGACGCCATCCACGAGGCGATCGCGCAGGTGTTCCAGAGCCTGAACGCGGCCGTGACCGCTGCATAATCTGAATGAAACACTGACCAATCGACCCATTGCCCATTGGCGGGACGGATAAGCACTGCTCTCACCTCGATCTTCCTGTTTCGATTCATCCATCCGTCCCGCATCGACCTCTCGCCGTCTCTCCAGTCGGCCCTTTACACTCCTCGCCGCGCCCCCGACATAGATTCGCTTGCATTTCAGAAATAATTGTGTTACCACAATCAACGGACTTCGTCCTCTACATTGGCTGTCTGCCCTCGTTCCCCATGTAACTGCCTGACCAGCATCTCTGCCACGACATACAGGATGGCCCCACCCATGACCAAACAGTTCCTCGCCGCGACCTTGCTGTCGGGTTCTCTCCTGACCGTGTTGTCGCAGCCTTCCCGCGCCGATCTGAGGCTCACCGTAGAGCGGCGCGTGGCCAGCGGGCAGCCGGAGAGCGGGCCGAACGATTCGACTGCTCTCGCGCCCGTCGTTTCCAGCCGAACCTTCTACTTCAAGGGAAATCGCGTGCGCGAGGAAGGACCGGACGGAGCCGTGACGCTCTACGACCGCTCCTCGAACAAGGTCTACACGCTCAACGCCGGCGACCGCACCTACAGGGTTGCCTCCCTGAAGGACGTGCTTGACCAGCCGGAAGACTCTCCGGTGGAGCAGAGCGCGCGGCGGCCGGCGTTTGGATCGGTTTCCGCGGACGTGGGCATCAGGGCGGCGGAAAAGGATGCGATCGACGCCGTCCGGCAGATTGCAGGAAGGGAAGCGAAGCGATTCGATGTGACCGTAACACTTCGACGCGAGTCGCAGGGTGGCGGCTTCCAACGAGGCGGCGGCGGGGGCGGCTATCCTGGTGGAGGATTCCCGGGCGGCAGGCGCGGCGGCCGATTCCCCGGAGGCGGCGGTCGCAGATCGCCCGGTGGGGGAGGGTCCGAAAGCGACCGACGAGGGACAGGAATGGGCCAGATCGAGGGCGAGATGTTCGTCGCGGACAATGCGGATACCAGCATAAAGGTGAAGGAACCCTTCCTTCCGGTCTGCGCGCTGGCCGCGGATATTCCGGCGCGCTCCGCTCTCGCTCACAAGCTGGCAGGTGTGAAGGGGATTCCGCTCTACATTCAGCTCGAACGGAAGGCGACCGCGGGACCCGCCTCCGATTCTGCGATGCGAACGATCACGGTGGAAGTGAAGTCTGTCTCGACCGACACGCTGCAAGACAGCCTGTTCGCCCTGCCGGAAAGCTACCGGCAGGCGGACTCGACACCGAGGTGACAGTCAGCGCCCACGATGACAACGGAGCAGGGAAGATGCTAAAGAATACGACGATCCGAGTTTCCGCTGCAGCGGTTACGTGCGTTGCGCTGCTTGCCGCGCTCCGGCTCCCCGAAGCCGGTGGCCAGGGAAGGGGCCGTGAACATAGAGACGATTATCACTCCGTGCGCGGAGCCGACAGGCCGTCCCGTCGCGAGGATTCGCATCCCGAATTCACGCGCTCGGAATCCGGCCGGCGATTCGAGAATGGCGTCTCCTTGCGGAGCGCCGTCCCCGTGCCGGAGAGCCGGGCCGCCTGGTTTCCGGGCCGCGTCGTCTCCTATCCGCACTACGCGTTTGCGCCAGGCCCCGAGGTGTTCTTTTCGCCCTATCACCACTATGGCCGCGTATTTCCACCCTATGTTTCTCGCTCGGCGGTAATTATCGCCCCTCCCTCGTTCGTATATGTAGAGATTCCGATCATCACCGGCAGCTCGTCAGGGGCGCGCCGTTCTGACTACGACAACGACTACTACCTGAACCGGCGTAACGCGGATGAGCTTTGGAAGCAGGACCCGGAGCTCAAGCAGGCGGTCTACGATCTGGAGGATGCGTTCCGCGACGGCGACATCGCACTCCTCGCTCCGCTCACCGCGGACGGCGTGAAGATCGCGATTTATGACACGGGCAAGTATGCGTATTCGCTCCAGCCCGGCGACTATCTCGACATCACGCGCGACTTCATGCGGACCGCGCACACGACGAACTTCAGCGTCTACCGCGTGCATCACAGGGCCGCGGAAGCATACCAGTTGTTCGCAAAGCACGACTATCGGAACGACGACGGAACCGTAAAGTCCACTTATCTCTGCATCGTGCTGGAGCAGGTTTCGCGCCGCTGGACGATTACTCAGGTCGAAACGAGCCCGTACCGGCTCGACCGCTGAGCTTCACCAGGCCGGCCTCCGGGCCGGCCGCCCGCCCGAACGGAGGACACTCTGCACCCCTCGACCATACGCGGCGTCTTCACGCGCCGAATCGCGCTCTGTCTCGCCCCGCTCTCGCTTGCGATTCTCTCCTCGTGCGGCGGAGGGGGCGGCGGCTCTTCGCAGCCGGTGACGCGCGCCAAATGGACCGTGCTCGTCTACATGAACGCCGCCAACGACCTCCAGCCGTTCGCCGCTCCGAATGTGAACGACATGGAGATCACGGGATCCACGGCCGACGTCAACATCGTGCTGGAGTGGCAGCAGGCGCAGTGCTCCCAGTGCGGCAGCCCTCCCTGGGTCGGCACGCGGCGCTACTTCATCACGAAGGACACCGACTATAGCACGGTTCACTCACAGGTCGTGCAGGACCTCGGGTCGAGCGTGGACACGGGCAACTGGCAGGAGCTTCAGAGCTTTATCCAGTGGGGCCAGTCCAAATATCCGGCGGACCACTACGCGCTGGTTCTCTGGGACCACGGGTCCGGCTGGCTCAACTTCCGCGGCGCAAGGAAGCCGCTTCCCTCGACGCCGCGCTCGGTCTCCTTCAACTATGCGACGGGCACGGAGATCCGCACATGGGAGCTGCCGAACGCGCTGGCCGTGACTCCGAAGATGGACCTCATCGCGTTCGACGCCTCGCTGCTCCAGCAGCTTGAAGTGGACTACGAGATTCGCAATTCCACCTCGTTCATCGTCGGCTCGGAGGAGAGCCCGCCCGGCCGGGGCTACATCTACAACACGTTCCTCGGCGACCTCACGGCGAATCCCGCCATGACTCCGCAGCAATTTGGCAGCCAGATCGTCACGCGCACAATCAACGACTACGCGCAGTTCGATAGCGACCCGACAGACCTCTCGATTCTCACGCAGTCGGAGATCGACACCTCGAAGCTCCAGAATCTGGCAGACAAGGTGAACGCATTCGCGGCCGCTCTGATTGGCCACAAGACGGATGCGGCGAATGCGGAGGCGGCGGCCCGGACGAACGCGAAGAACTACGGGGCTGCGGAGGGCTACGCGGACTACAAGGACCTGTGGGACTATGCGGACCGAATCAAGAACGGGGGCGTGCCGGCCGACCTGGCGCAGGCCGCCGCGAACGTGCAGACCGCGATCTCGTCCGCCGTGCTCGTCGAGGGCCACAACTCGGCCGAAGCCGGCTCCCACGGCATCACCATCGATGTCCCGACTCCGAGCGCATTCGTCCCGTCGTATGCGAATCTCGCCTTCGCGAAGTCGACGCAGTGGCCGGCTTGGATCCAGTCACAAACGAAGTGAGTGCTGAGTAGAGAGTGCTGAGTGCTGAGTTCCGAGCGCGGGTGCTCAGCACTCAGCACTCTCTACTCAGCACTTCAGAGCGATTCGCCGAAGCCGAGGAGCTTGAGATCGTCGCGCGCGGTGGACTGGCCGTCGGAGAGGCGGAGACGAACTTCGTCGATGGAGAGGCCGGATCGCTCGACCGCATCCTGCACGAACGCGCGGCGGTCCCGGGCCAGCAGAAGGTCGATGGAGGAGATTCCCAGCACCTCCGACAGGGCGCCGAGGGCAGGAGCGATCTGATGAAGCTCGTCTTCCGTCCGCGCCCGAATCATCTTGCGCGAGAGCTCGATCTCCGCGCCCGCCCGGTCGAGTGGACCGACGAGCGTGAGATACTCCCGCAGTTTCTCCTGAATCAGCGTGGATTCGTCCATGGCAATTAGTGCTGCGTGCTGAGTGCTGAGTGCTGAGGTTACCTGGCCGCGTCGCGCAGCCGGCCGACAGATGCTCTGAGCCCGCCAGTCACGCGCCCGACCTCATCAGCCTTCTCCTGGAGCTCCTCAAAGACGGTAATGTCTATGTACCGGGCATCCAGTGCGACATAAAGCTGGGACCGCACTTCCGCGCAAGATCCCTTCGCAACTTTTAGGAACTGGTGGAACTCCGCCGTCGAGTGCCGCTCGAAACCCTCTGCAATGTTTGACATGATCGATACACTTGCCGCTTGCGTTTGGCTGGCGAGCCGAAAATCTCGGGCGAATTCACCCTCTTTGCTGACTTCGTAAATCCTTCTCGTCAGCACCCTCGCCTCCTGCCAGGCGATCAGGTCCTCGAACCTCTCCACGCCGCTCATTCGCTACCTGCGCCTCCTCAGCACTCAGCACTCAGCACTCAGCACTCAGCACTCAGCACTCAGCACTCAGCACTGCCTCTCATCCCAGACACCCATGCAGCGAATGCGGGCGTAGCGGGCGTTGACGAGGTCGCATGGCGTCAGGAGCCTGAGCGAGCCAAGATGGCGTTTAAGGGCCGATTGGAGGGTCTCCGCCATCTCCAGGGGGTTGCGGTGCGCGCCGCCGAGCGGCTCCGGAAGCACCTCGTCCACCAGCCCGAAACGTTTCGCGTTCTGCGCGGTGAGCTGGAGCGCGGACGCGGCGTCGTGCGCTTTCGCCTTATCGTGCCAGAGGATCGCGGCGCACCCCTCCGGAGAGATGACCGAGTAGATGGAGTGCTCCAGCATGAGCACGCGATCGGCGACGGCCATGCCGAGCGCGCCGCCGCTCCCGCCCTCGCCGATGATGACGCTCACGATGGGCGTCTCCAGCAGCGCGAACTCCTGAAGGTTGCGCGCGATGGCCTCGCTGACGCCGTGCTCCTCCGCCCGCAGGTCCGCCGCCGCCCCGGCCGTGTCCACGAATGAGATGAGCGGCTTGCGGAACTTTTCGGCGAGCTTCGCGAGGCGGAGCGCCTTGCGGAATCCCTCGGCGTGCGCCATCCCGAAGTTGCGCCGCTGCCGCTCTTTGATCTCCCGCGCCTTCTGCTGTGCGATTACCACGACCGGCTCCCCGTTCAGCCGTGCAAGCCCACCGACCACGGCCTCGTCGTTGCCCGCCAGTCGGTCGCCCGAAAGCTCCGTGAACTCATCGAATATCGAGCGGATGTAATCGAGCGCGTAGGGCCGGTCCTTGAAGCGCGCCACCTGCACCTTCTCCCAGGGCGAAAGGTTGCTGTAGTGCTGAACCATCACGCGGCGAAGCTCACCCTCCAGCCGCGCCACTTCGACCTCCGCGTCGATTCCCTGGTCTCGCGCTTCTGCTCTCCGCTCGGGGCTCTTAAGCTGCGCGATCAGCTCCTCCAGCTCGCCGATGACGGTCTCGAAGTCGAATGGGTTATCCGCCATCGCCGCCCTCCAAATTCTCTGCCGTTTCGATCGACTCCAAGGACTCCCCGAGGCGCGCCGGTGGTCTGCGCGCAGGCTTACGCGCTCTCGGACCGGACCCATTGCTGGTAACGACGGCGGGCTCCTCGAAGAATGCGAGAAGGGACGAGAGCGCGCCGCGGAGCTCCTTGCGCTGCACGATTCGGTCGACCATGCCGTGCTCCGCCTGGAACTCGCTCGTCTGGAAGTTGTCCGGCAGCCGCGCTCCCGCGTCCTGATTCCCGACACGCCGGCCCGCGAAACCCACAATGGCGCCCGGCTCGGCGAGGATAATGTCGCCGAGGCAGGCATAGCTCGCGTAAACGCCGCCCGTGGTTGGATCGGTCAGGACAACGACATAAGGAAGACGCTCGCGGTCGAGGCGGCCCGCGGCGGCGGAGGTCTTGGCCATCTGCATGAGCGACAGCAGACCCTCCTGCATCCGCGCGCCGCCCGACGCCGTGAACATCACCACCGGCAGCCGTTCCGCGATTCCACGCTCCATCGCCCGCGCGATCTTCTCGCCCACCACGGAGCCCATCGAGCCGCCCATGAATCCGAAGTCCGCAATTCCCAGAATAACCGGCCGCCCATCGATGGTCGCGCGTCCCGTGACAACGGCTTCGGAGCTGGTGGAGGTGGAGCGGGCGCGCGCCAGCTTGTCCCGGTAGTCGGGAAACTCGAGCGGGTCCTTCGACACGAGGTTCGCGTCCATCTCGACGAACGACTCCTCGTCGGCCGTGATGTCGATTCGCTCCGCGGCGGTCAGCCGGTGGTGGTGCCCGCACTTCGGGCAGACCTTCAGATTCCGCTCGAGGTCCCGCGCGAAGATGATCTGGCCGCAGCCCGCGCACTTGGTGGCGATGCCTTCCGGCACCCCCTCGTCACCGCGATCCCGCTTGTGCCTCCCAAACCAGCCGCGACCTGCCATGCCGTCCTCCGAGCGGACCCCGGCAGGAGTCTCGCCCCGTTAAACAGAAAATGCTGAGTGTTAAGTGCTGAGTATTAAGTGTTGAGCCGCTGGTCTCAACACTTAATACTCAACACTCAGCACTTTATACCGAGGTCCCCATGAACCTGAATGAGCTGCGAAAAGAGATAGACGCCATCGATGAGCAGGTGGTGAATCTGCTGAACCGCCGCGCCGAGATCGCGCAGGAGATCGGGCATCATAAATCCCGCTCGAAATCGTTTCATTATACTCCTGAACGAGAACAAACCGTCTACAAGCGGCTCTCCGCGCTGAACCGGGGACCGCTTCCGCCGGAGTCGATTCGGGCCATCTACCGCGAGATCATCTCGGCTGCGCGCGCGCTCGAAAAGCCGCTCACCGTCGCCTACCTCGGGCCGGCCGGGACCTTCTCGCACCAGGCGGTCATCATGAAGTTCGGCTCCTCGTCCGACTTCCATCCGACCGAAAACATTCCGGACATCTTCGCGCAGGTCGAGCGCGGCTCGTGCGACTATGGCGTCGTCCCGGTGGAGAATTCGCTCTCCGGCGTGATTCCGGAGACGCTCGACACGTTCATGCAGTCGAACCTGCGAATCGTGTCAGAGCTGTTCGTTCCCATCGTCCACAACCTGGCGACTCGCGCGGCGACCATCGAAGAGGTGAAGCGGGTCTACTCCAAGACGCAGCCCTTCGAGCAGTCGCGGCAGTGGCTCCGCTCCCACATGGCGCACGCCGAGCTGGTCGAGGTCTCCTCCACCGCGAAGGCGGCGGAGAAGGCTGCGGCGGAGCCGGATTCCGCGGCCCTCTGCCCCTCGCTGGCGGCCGAGATGAACAACCTGCCGATACTCGTGGAGCATACCGAGGACAACCCGAACAACCGGACGCGATTCCTCGTGCTCGGCTACAACGAGCCGGAGCCGACCGGTCGCGACAAGACCTCCGTCATGTTCTCGGTCCACAACCGGAGCGGTGAGCTGTTCCGCGCGATGGCGGCATTCGAGAAGTACGACGTTAACCTCACGATGATTGAATCCCGGCCGGCGAAGGTCGCGGCCTGGGACTACATTTTCTACATCGACGTACAGGGCCATCTGCGTGACTCGAATGTCGCGAGAGCAGTGAACCTGCTGAGGGAGCACGCGCTCTTCGTCACGATCCTCGGCAGCTATCCCGCGGCCGAGTGATCTTTTCCGATTTGTTGTCACGATGTAACCGCCGCGTCGTATGATTCGTAGAATCACCGGGGGCGAGCGTTCCGAAATCCCGGCTATCGATCCATTCCTCGATTCGGCCCCCGCGCCGGAGGCAACCCGCCGCACACGTGAGGTAACCGCAATGATTGGGAGAATATCGACAACGCGTAAAGCAGGACTGGCGGCAATGTGCATGCTGACCGCTGTCGCTCTGCTCGCTCCGCCTGCCTCGGCCCAGCTTCAGCCCGGCGACCCGCGGAAGATCTACCCCGGCGCGGACCAGGCTGTCCGGCCCGGCCCCCCACCCAACCCGAACTTTACGCACGGAGCGCGCCTTCTGCCCGGCGGCGGCTACTACGGCGGAGGCGGCAACATCATCATTGTGAACGGCGGCCCCTGCTACACGCCCGGCTACTACGGCGGATACGGCTACGGCGGATACGGCGGCTACTACACGAACGGATTCGGGGTGAATTTCAACGTGGGCGGCATGTCGCTCGGCTACCAGCAGTCGAACGGCTATACGAACTACAACAACGTCCCCCCGCCCGTCTCCTACGACTACGGCTACAACTACAGTCAGCGCAGCGCGTATCCTTCGGGACAGCAGGCGCGCCAGCAGGCATACGATCAGTCGTCCCGGCAGACTCCTCCTGCGCTGAAGACGGGCGAGGATGATACGAACGACTACTACCTGAATCGCAAGCCCTCGCCGCTCCAGAAAGAGCCCGGTCTTGCGCAGGCCGTGCGGGACATCGAGACCGCCTTCCGCAACGGCGACATCCGGCTGCTCGAGAAGCATCTGGACACGAACGGCAGCCTGACTTTGATGTCGATGGGCCGCACGCGCCGCCAGTTGGACGTTGCCGCCTATATCGGCATGACGAAGGACGCCTTCGCCAACATCCGGACCGTGAGCTACACGCTGGACAAGGTCGAGCCTGCATCCGGCGGCGCCTTCCTTGCCTACGGCACGCACGTCCTGAAGGGTGAAAACGGCAATCAGACTTACAACGTGGGGTTCGTGCTGAAGAAGACAACCGATGCGACCGGAGGCGAGCGCTGGCTCGTCACCGAAGTGAGCGCCGACCCCGCGAAGTAGCTCCGCGACCCGCGCACGAATCGAATCAACGGGCCGGAGGACATTCTCCTCCGGCCCGTTGATTCGTCTGTGGCTTCCGGCTATCCCAGCAATCCGACGATAGCCTCGGCCGCGCGGCCCGCGCCGCTGTCCGGCGCCATCCGCTGCGCCGCTGCGCTCATCGAAGCTGCCCGGGCGGGATCGAGCAGGCTGTCCACGGCAGAGAGCAGTGTATCGGGCGACATCTCGGCGATCCGGATTCCCGCGTCGGCTGCCTCGATCGATCGCGCCCGTGCTTCCTGGTCGTCCACCTGCCTGGGGAAGGGCACGAAGGCCGAAGGTACACCGTGGTGCAGGAGCTCCATCGCCGTGTTATAGCCGGTCGCCGAAAGCGCCGCGTCGAACGCCGGGTAGAGCTCCGCCATCGGGTAGTAGTCCACCGGCGTGAGCGATTTCGACCGCTGGATTCGCCCGCGGTAGAGCGGCGCGCTGGCCACCGCCACATGAATATCCGGTCTTCCGGCGAGCGTCTCCATCGCGGTCGAGAGCGCCGCATCCATGTCCGCGTCACCCCCTCCACCAAAGGTCACGTACAGGACCGGTTCCTCCGCCGGAAGCCCCAGAATCAGGCGCGCCTCCTCGCGCTGCTTCGCCTCGCACCGGTCCCGGATCAGAATCGGGCCGGTCCAGACGCGCTCCAACCCCTCAGGCATGGGCGCATCGACCTCCTTCTCGAAGTGCGGGATGATGGCAAGGTCGTAGAGCGCGAGCGTGTTCTGCATCAGCGGCGACGTCGCGATCTCCGGCCGCTGCGCGCGATAGACGAAGACCTTGCGCGATTCCCACCGGAGCACCGGCAGCAATTCCTGAATCGCGCCGGCCGGAAACGTGTCCACGACGAGGATGTGGGGATGAAACGAGGCCAGCAGATTGAGCGTGACCGTCTGGAGCATCCGTGCGTACGTCGCGGACCGTAGTCCTGCCTCCATCCGAATCGACTTCGACGGCACCTTGAACGCCGCGAACCCCTCCCGAAAGATCACGTCCTCCGCTTCGGAGGACGTGAAGAAGACGATCTCGGCGCCGGGGAGCAGCTTCCGCATCTGCCGCGCAATTGCCAGCAGCCGCGTCACATGCCCCAGGCCGAGTCCATTCACCGCATAGAAGAGAATTCGTGGAGAACGCAGCATGGCAGATGATGAGGTGATGAGGTGATGAGGTGTTAGGTGTTGGGTGTTCAGGGCACGGAGCTCTTGATGTCATTCCGGCCCTTGACGTCATTCTGAGCGAAGCCAAGAATCCGGCGGCCCTGCCTGAAGTAGTAAAGCGCCTGATTCCTCGGTCGCCAGGGCTCTCTCGGAATGACGTCAAAGACACGTCAACGGCAAACCCAACGACCCAGTCACCCAACGACCCGCCTTTATGACCGATCCCCGCCGATGTCGCCGGCCGAGCCGCCGAAGTTGCCCGAATCGCCGCCCGTCGGGGAGAGGAAGTCTACGCCGCTCGAATCGCTGGTCCGGTCGATGTCGCTGAAGTCGCCGTGGCCGGCCGCCTGCCCGCTGTAGTAGTCGCGATAGTTGTCGTGGTCCGGGTAGAAGACGTAGGTGTTCCCGCCGTAGCCGTAACCGCCGCCCCAGCCCCAGCCCATCGGGTGATGCCAGTTCCAGTACATGTTGTCGATGGCGTTCATCGCGAGCATGCCGGTAACGAACGAGCCCGCGCCGCCGCCCCAGTAGGAGCTGTTGTAGTAGTCGCGATAGGGGTCGTATCCCTGGTAGGCGTACCACGGAACATACTGGCCGTTCTGCTGGAACGCGCGAATCTGCGGCACCTGGCCGGACTTGATGGTGGCGAGGTCGTCCGGACACGCAAGCACCTTCTGCTGCTTTCCGTCAAGGTTCACGGTGACCGGCGTCAGCTCCCGTAGAAGCAACGGCCGCGAGCAGAAAAAGCAGACTCCCTTCTCCTCCTTCGGCAAGCTCGACCAGTCGGTCGTCGCGCTCGTGGTCTGCGGATAGACGGGTGGCGCCGCGCCGGAATAGCCGCCGCCTGCTGCCCCTGTCGCTCCGGCCGCTCCTGCGGTAGCTGCGACCGGCGCTCCACCGCCCAATGCGCGGTCGATGGCTGCGCGGCCGCGCTGAATGTCCCCCTCGGCCTGGTCGAGCAGGCTCTGCGCCCGGTTGATGTCCTGCGTGTTCGCGGATCGGCTGAGGATTCGGGACGCTTCGTCGAGCTTGGTGCCGGCCGCGATTCGCGCCTCGTTCACCCGCGCCGCATTTCCCGCGTCGAGCGCCGCGGCGTTCTCCTCCAGATAGTTTATGCCGCTGATGATCCCGCTCTTCTGGCGCTCCAGCGGACCGCGGCGAGCGGCGATGTCGCTCTTCGACTTGACGGACCGGACTATCAGCCAGATAACTACGACGCCCGCCGCTCCCACAACGAAGATGAGGAGCCAGTTGGGACCGTGATGCACGACCGGGATGTCCATGCTGCCGGCAGTGCCGGGAGCGGCGGGAGCGCTCGAACCGGTGGAAGCGGCTCGGGGCGCGCGCTCGTGGACGAGGCCGCGCGCGAGCTTCTCCAGCCCTTCCGTGTACCGGCCGGCGCTCATGACAGGCGCGACCTGCGAGAGGAGGTCCTTCTTGTCGCGGTCGCTCAGAGAGGGGCTGGAGACGGCGACGGCGCCGCGGCTCCCGGCGATGACGTAGCCCTCTCCCTGGTTGATGTAGCTCTTCAGGAAGTTCCGAATTCGCCCGGCCTCGCGGTCCAGCGTGCGGGAGTTGGCGTTCGAATTGAACACGACGAACTTGACGACGGTCGGCCGCAGCTCCTGCGCGACCTGCTGCAATCGGGCCGCGTCGACGTTCATGCCGCGCTCGACGAAGACATCCCCATTGATGAGCTGCTGCGTCAGGTTGCCGCCGGTGGTGCCCGCGGTCGTCGAGCCGGACTGTTGTCGCGGCGGCGCGGGTACTGAGCTCTGCCGCGGAACGGACGCGTTGCTGCTGCCGCTGCCGCCCGCCTCCTGCTGCCGGTCGGAGAGCGTCTGCTCGTACTTGCCGGGCTCCGACGCGAATCCGTGCGAGGGGTCGAGCTGGCCGGCCTTCTGCACGGCCTTCAGCGCCTCGGCATCCTTGTTCAGCTTGTGGTAGGTGAAGTTGAGCTGCCACCAGACGCGGGCGTCGGACGGGTTCTCTTTGGCGGCCTGCTCGAGCTTGGCGGCCGCCTCCGGGTACTTGCCCGCTTTGTGGAGCGCCTTGCCGTCTTCGAACAGGTCCGCCATACATGCCACGGCGAGAACGAGCGCCGCGGTCACGACGGTCAGACGAGTTATGATTCGCACGGTTTACCCCCTGGTCGAGTTGCCTGGGTCGAGAATTCGAAGTGATTAGGGTTCGTATCGAGTGTCCCCATCGGGATTACGTCGGACGCGCGGTGCGGGTTTCGAGAGAGGATTCGCGAGGCAGGCTCTACACTCCTCCGCGCTTATTGTCGGCCGCTCGTGTGAGAGCGTCGGCATACTCGCGGCAGGCGGTTGTGCGGTCGTACGCGGCCATGGCGGGGGCGCAGATGGCGATTCCGGCGGCGCCGGCCGCGACACACTCCGACACGAGCTCGACCGCCATGTCCGTCCCGATGAGTAGGGGCACTGATATCCCGTCCCGCAGCGCCCGAAAGTGGGCGAGTACGCGCTCGGGCGATGACCACTCGTACTCGATAAGCAGGTAATCCGCGCCCGCGGCCATTCCGCGCTCCGCCTCTGGCCGGTCACGAACGGAAACCCCGATAAGCGCATTCGCACCGAGCAATTCGCGTGCCGAGGCGATCGATTCGACTGACGAGAAGTGTGCGCCCTCCGCGCCAATCTCCGCCGCGAGCGCCGCATCCTCAGCCACGACGAGCGGAACCCTGCACTTCACGCCGTCCACGACGAACCCGGCAACTGTCCGCCGGTGATTCGCAGGCAGGTCGGACTCGCGCAGCACGACGAGATTGCAGCCGCCGGTAATGGCCGGCGCGATCGCCTGCGCAAGCGTCCAGTTCGGCGTAAGGCGCGTGCGATCCGTAAGCAGAAGGAGGGAGGGGCTCGGAATCGTGCTCATTTTTTCAGAAACCTGGTCCCAGTGCTTCCTCATTCAACTGCGTTGTGCGAGTAACCTTGATAGTAGACAACTATCGACTGGCGGGCGGCCTCAAGACGGAACCCGCCGCATCAAGCGCATAACGCGCAATACTGGAACAGCCCGATGTCCGTTTACATAGGAACCTGCGGATTTGCCTACCCCGAATGGGACGGTTTCTTCTATCCGCCCGCCATCCCCGCGCGCGACCGCCTCATCTACTATGCGGACCGGTTCGGCGCGGTCGAGCTGGACAGCTTCTTCTACCACCTGCCGCGGCCCGAAATGGTCCGGAAGATGGTGCGAAGGACGCGGAAGGAGTTCCGCTTCACCGTCAAGCTCCACCGGTCCATCACGCACGAGTTCGACCTCTGCGGCGCGGAGTTCAGCGGATTCACGCGCGCGGTCGGGCCGCTTGTCGAGGCGGGCAGGCTGGGAGCGGTACTCGCGCAGTTCCCTCCGGCCTTCCAGTGTACCCGCGACGCCGTGCATACGCTGCGCGCGATTCGCGAGGAGCTGCCGGATCTCCCGCTCACGGTCGAGTTCCGACACCGCAGCTGGAACCGCCCGGAAACCTTCGACTTCCTGCGGAAGCACCAGATTGCGTTCTGCGGAGTGGATGAGCCGAACCTGGATTACCTGCTGCCGGCGGAGATGAACGAGGCCATTCCGGTCACGGCGGCGCACGCCTACATCCGCCTGCACGGCCGCAACTCCTCTAAATGGCTGCACGCGCGCTCGGCGGCCGAGCGGCACAACTACCTCTACTCCGAGCCGGAGCTGGAGGAGTGGGCCCATCGAATCGAGGCGCTGCGGGAGAAGGCGTCGTCGGTATACGTGATGTTCAGCAACGTCTATAGGGCGCAGGCAGTCACGAACGCGCGGTGGCTCGCGCACCGTCTGGGGCTGCCAACCTCCTTCGCAACGCGCAAATCGGCGCCCGCGGAACAGACCGAGCTTTCGCTCGCGTCATGAGCCGAGCCACGGGCCCCGGTGCGAGCGCATCTCACCGTGGATCGCGCTGACGATGCGATGGATGAAGCTGCCGGCCCTCACCGGAGCGCCGCGCACGGCAGCCCCGCGCGATGAAGGCAGCCAGCTCCCTGCGAAGGAATCCCTCGTTATTGGGGCAAGCGAAGCGAGGACCGAGCGAGCGCAGGCACGGAGGGGGCCAACTCCTCCATTATTGGGGGCCGGGGGGCCATTTCAGCGCTCGGCGCTCAAGACTCTGGCTCGGAGAGCTTCGCGCAGCTCGGTGTCCGTGGGCTCAACGAGGACTTTGTCGCCGATGACGATGGTGGGAACTCTCGAGGAGCCGCCATTACGGGCTCGCATCTCCGATTCCGCGTCCGGCGCTTTCTCGATATCGATCTCCTGAAATCGGATTCGCATCTGCTGGAGGACTCTTCGGGAGCGGGTGCAATCCGGACACCAGTCCGTTACGTAGGCGATTACCATCCCTGGCACTGCGCGCGATCCAGCCTTTCCTGCTCGATTCGTCTTCGCGTTCGAGGGCGCCGCCCTGGGTGATACGCCTTTGTAGACCTCTTCGGGACGACCTGCGCCCCCTATTATACTGAGAATCGCGTCACTGCTGTGAAGTCTGCTGAATGACGGCGGTCGCGCCGAGATCCCGCAGCCGCCTCCGAATAGCGTCGGCCTTGCGCTCCGGCACGTTCCCCGCCACCTTAAGTGGCAGATTCTCCATCCGCCGCCGCGCCTCCAGCAGGTTGCAGATGAGAATCGATTCCAGTGCCATCGCCACCTCGTTGCGGTTGCGCCCGACCTCCGTCAGCAGCACGTCGTAGTTCTTCATCACGTCCGACGAAGTGTCCGCCACTATCTGGGTGGGGTCGTTCGGATCGGAGAGGCGCAGGGCGCGATTGCAGTTGTCGCACATGTAAGTCGTGGCCTTCGCCGAGACCCTGTGCACCGTCTTGCAGAACGTGCAGGTGATCTGCTTCACTTCGGCCATCCGGCCGTTCTCGTAGTACACGCGCCGGTGGCACCCCTCGCAGTCCCAGTCGAGCGCCGGCTCCGTCGGGAACTGCATGGCGTAATCGCAATAGGGGCACTGAACCGAAACGGAGGGGCTCCCCTTCGCCTTGCTCATCCGCGTGCCGCCCATCGCGGCCAGCGCCAGGGCGCCGATAGTCGTCAGCACGCCGCTGACGATAAGGAGCGGGCGCACGACGACAAACTGGGTGGACGTGGCGTTGCCGCGATAGCTGTTGGCGACCAGGGCGGCGCTCCAGAAGAAGATCAGAGCGAGGATGAGCACCGCGCCGGCGCCGATGAGCATCTGGACGCCGACCTCATACTCTCGTTCCATCACGTCCGATTTGGTTGTGGCGCTCTGGGCCATCTCCGTCTCCTGCCAGATAAGTGTCGAGTGTCGAGTATCGGGATGTCCGCGGGTGGATTGCCGGCGCGGGCAGAACGAGTGTCCGGTGCGGGGTGGGGACCGCCCCGTCGCAAAGCGGGCAGTTATCACCAGTATAGCCACCGCCCTCGCGATTGTCAAGAATCGCCATCCGTTCCTCCAACCAGCCAGGCGGCCGATGCGAAGTATGTAACGGCATCTGTCCCTGCCGCGTCCAACGGATGAGGCGGAGCGATCAATGCTCAATGCTCAATGCAAAATGTTCAATGTTCAATGCAAAATGCGGCGCGCGCCGGCCGTTCATTGAGCATTGGAAATTGAGAATTGGAAATTGACTCGTGAACCTTTCTCCGCCAACCGTCCCCTAACACGCTGGAGGTGGACCGATGAACGCTCGATCGACACGATTCCCACTCTTATTGGCTCTTTTGCCGCTGGTGCTCGCGGCTTCGCATGGCGCGCTCGCGCAGGGCATTCTCTACCCGCGGCCGGAGATCCGAATCCAGCCCTTCTTCGTAAAATCCGTCCGCGTCCACACCGCCATCAGCGACGGCCTGGCCGAGACGACCGTCGAGCAGGCGTTCGTCAACGACAGCAGCGTCGAGCAGGAGGGGACCTACCTCTTCCCGCTGCCGGACGGCGCGACGGTGACTTCGTTTATGCTCCGCGCGGGCGATCGGGTTATCGAAGCGAAGGTCCTGCCGAAGGATGAGGCCCGCGCCATTTACGAATCGATCGTGCGGCGGCGGCGCGACCCGGCGTTGCTGGAGTACATCGACCGCGGCCTGTTCCGCTCCTCCGTCTTCCCGATTCCGGCGCACGGCGAGCGGGCGCTCACGCTGAAGTATGCCGAAGTACTGAAATCCGAGGGCGGCGTCCGGAAGTTCATGTACCCGCTCACCACCGGCCGATTCTCTTCCCGACCCGTAATGAGCTCCAGCGTCAGCGTCCGCCTCCACACGTCCGCGCCCATCAAGACCGTCTACTCGCCCACCCACGATGTCTCGGTGCGGCGCACGGGCGAGAATGAGGCGACCGCGAGCTGGGAGGGTACGGGCGAGATTCCCGACCGCGACTTCCTCCTCTACTTCTCCACGAGCGCGGACGATGTCGGTCTCAGCCTTCTCACCTACCCGACGGGAATCGAGGGCGGCTACTTCATGCTCGTGGCCGCGCCGCGCTTCTCCATTCCCAGGGAGCGAATCCTGCCGAAGCAAGTCGTTTTCGTCCTCGACCGTACCGGCTCGATGCAGGCGAACGGCAAGATCACGCAGGCGAAGAACGCCCTGAAGTACTGCCTCGACAGCCTCAACCCCAACGACCGATTCAACGTCCTCACCTTCAACGAGAGCGTCGATCTCCTGAATAGGACGATGATGCCGGCCGGTTCGGACAACGTGTCGAAGGCGCAGCGATTCATCCGCGACATCGACGCGAGCGGCGGCACCAACATCGACGAGGCGCTGAAAGCCGCGCTGGGCCAGCTCCGGTCCGAGCCGGGCGCGCAGAAGATGGTCGTCTTCCTGACGGACGGCCTCCCGACGGTGGGCGAGACGGACGTGGAGACCATCCTGCGCCACGTCGCGACCATGACGAGCTCGGATTATGCCGCTCGGACGGCCAAACCGATCGGCGTGAACGCGCGCATCTTTTCGTTCGGCGTCGGCTACGATGTGAATGTGCCCTTCCTCGACCGCCTGGCCGCGCAGACCCACGCGCAGGCGGATTATGTGCGGCCGGAGGAGAACATCGAATCCATAGTCTCCAGCTTCTTCGCCAAGGTCTCGTCGCCCATCCTCACCAACCTGAAGCTCGACTTCGACGGCGTGGACGTGTACGACACCTATCCGAAGGAATTGCCCGACCTCTTCAAGGGCGGCCAGCTCATCGTCGCGGGCCGGTATCGCGGCACCGCGCCAGGCACGATTCGGCTGGTCGGGTCCGCGCAGGGCGAGACCCACACGTACAAGCTGCCCAACGCCTTCGGCGACGAGGGCCCGCACAGCTCGCTCGTATCGCGAATCTGGGCGACTCGCAAGATCGGCTATCTCCTCGACCAGGTGCGCCTCAAGTCGAACCAGGAGGTCATTGACGAGATCATCCGCCTCTCGAAGGAGTACGGAATCATCACCCCGTACACGTCGTACCTCGCCGATGATCGGCAGGACACGGTCACGCGTGTCCTTTCGAGCGCCGCGCCGGGCAGCGTCCGCTACGAAGTCGACAAGGATGCGGTGCTGCGGCTCGGCGTCGAGGCGAAGCGCGAGCTGAACGAGCTGCGGCAGAGGGACGAGAAGGAATCCGTAGGGGCGGAAGCAACCGGCCGCGCGCTCAACTCGCAGGGCTACCAGAACGCGAATCGCGCTCCGGCCCAGACGCAGGGCGGGTTCGGCGGTCAGGCCGGCGGCCGGTTTGGCGGCGGAATGATGGGCGGAATGGGTGGCGGCGGTCGCGGCGGCTACTCACTCGACTATGGCCGCGCGGACAACAGCTTCCGGTTCGGCGCCAACGGGCCGGCCGGCCAGCCTACCGCTGACAAGCCGGCGTACCAGCAGGCGCAGAACGCAGCGCGTGTGCAGGCGGTCGCGGGCAGGGTCTTCTACCGCCGCAACAACGTCTGGTTCGACAACAACTATCCGTCCGGCCAGAAGGTGATCAAGGTGCAGGCGCTCTCCGACGCCCACTTCCAGCTTCTCGCCGCGCGCCCCGAGCTGTCGAAGTACGCGGCGGTCGGGGACGAAGTCGTGGTAAACCTCGGCAAAGTGTCCGTGCAGATTGGCAGAGAGGGCAAAGAGAAGCTCTCGGCGGAAGACCTGAGAGAGCTTGCCGCCCGCTAGCGGCCTTCGCACCGATGCAGCAGGCGGGCGATTCAACGAATCGCCCGCCTGTTCTTCGTGCAGGGCCGGGAGCACGACGCTGCCCGGTCGACAACCCATAACAATATTGCTATAATCTCGGAGGAGGAAGCCTGTGCCGTCTGTGGACGTTGTGTTCTATCGCGAGAAGGACGGAACTGTCCCGGTTTGAGACTGGCTGCTCGAAGCGGCTCGGCGCGACATTCGCGTCGCGGCAAAGTGCCGTGTTTGGATCGAGCAGCTGGCCGAAAACGGACACTCGCTGCGTCGGCCGATGGTCGAATACCGTCGAGACGACATCTATGAGCTGCGGATTCGCTACGGGTCCGTGAACTACAGGATCCTCTACCTCTTCTATGAACGAACGACAGCGGTACTGTCCCATGCCATCACAAAGGAGCGCGACGTGCCGCAGAAGGAGATTGATGTCGCTGTCTTGCAAAAGCTCACATTCATCAACGACCCGGCGTTACATACCGCGGACCTGGAGTGGCAGGATGAAGAACAAAACAACTGATGCAGTGAAGATAATGGACGCAACGTTCGGCGACCGGCCAGGATATGCCGAGGCGGTAGCCGAGGAGCGCGTGAAAGCGCAGGCCGCGCGCGAGATTTACGATTCCCGGCAGGCAGCGGGCCTTTCGCAGAAGCAGCTTGCGGACCTCGTCGGCACGCACCAGAGCGTCATCGCGCGACTGGAAAACGCCGACTATGACGGTCATACGCTCACGATGTTAAACCGAATCGCCGCCGCACTCGGTAAGCGAGTTGAGGTCCGCTTCGTGGCCTGAAGCACGCATGATGCGGCCCCGAAGGGGGGTCGAGATCGGGCGGGGAATTCACCCGGATCGTCCGCCTGTCACGTATATCGCATTCGCAAGCCAGATGCCGGCCCAAAATGGCATGTCGGCGGTCTTCGGAAACTTGACCTTCTCGCCCTGAATCGTCTCCAAGCGCGATGCCTGCCCAGGCGTAAGCAAAGCCATCAGCGAAGCTGCCGTGGACTTCTTCATCTCCTCCATCTTCTTGCGGAACTCCTTCACCGGGCCGTTGGTGCGGACGTTGCGCATCCCGATTATCGCCGCCTGGCTGTCCCTGTCGCGTTGAGCGATCCTTCCGGAACTCCGAAGCTCTCTACCTCAATTGTCTGACCCGCGTCGGGCTAGCGAACGCATACACTTGCGGCCGGCATCCGTAAATACACTCAGAGGCCGCCACACTCCCACGGATGGACATGAAACGGACACAGGTGAGGCGTTCGGCGGCCGGCAATTGCGATGTCCAGGCTCTATGATCTGAAAGCGGCGGTTCTCGCCACGTGGCTCCTCGCCGGCATCTTCGCGGACGGGTGGGCGCACAACCACATCGACGTTGACAGCTTCTTCACACCCTGGCATGCCCTCCTCTACACGGGCTATCTTGCCAATGCGATCTTCTACGGCTGGACCGCGCTGCGGGCGCGCCGCCGCGGAAGGAGCTGGGCGGCGTCCGTCCCTCCAGGCTACGGCTGGGCAGCGTTTGGAGTTCTGCTCTTCTTCGTGTCCGGTCTCGGCGATATGACCTGGCACATCCTCCTGGGAATCGAGGTATCCGTCTCCGCGGGATTCAGTCCGCCGCACCTCGGAATCATGATCTCAACGGGCCTGATCGTCAGCGCGCCCTTCGTCGCCGCCTGGAAGAGGTCCGCGCCTCCGACCAACTGGTCCGAGTGGCTTCCCGTCATCCTTTCTCTCTGGCTGTCGCTCTCGCTGATGACATTCGTCGTTCAGTACGTGGATCCGCTCGTCGTGAACTCGGCATTCGTGCGCCCGCAACACTACCATGACCAGGCCATCGGCGCGATGGGAATCCAGCTTCATGCGGCCATCCTGATGGCATGGATTCTCATCGCCCTGCGCCGCTGGAGGCTTCCTTCCGGCAGCCTCACGCTCATCATCACCCTGAACGTAGTCGCATTGAGCTTCATGCGGGATCGGTTCTTCCTGGTTCCCGCGATTGCGCTCGCGGGCATATGCGCCGATCTGCTAATGCGGTGGCTCGACCCATCTTCCACGCGCCGGCCACACTTCCACTTCTTCGCCTTCTGCGTACCGGTCGTCCACTTCGCGCTCTACTTCGCCGCCGTGCGAATAGCGCACGGAATCGCATGGCCCATCCCGCTCTGGACCGGCTCAGCGTTCATGGCAGGCGTCGTCTCGGCGCTGATCAGCTTCCTCATCCTGCCCGCTCCCATCCCCGAATCGTAGAACGACTCTTTGCCCGCGAATAACGCGAATTCTCGCGAATGAAGTGCCCGGACAGCCGTATTCGCGTCCATTCGCGCTATTCGCGGTCAATAAGCCGTCGGGATTGTTTGCGGGGGTCTACTCGCCTAGCGCGAAGCGGTCGTGGAGGAGCCGGACGGCGCGGGAGGCTTCGTTTTCGGGGACGAGGCAGGAGATGGACATATCCGAATCGGCGACCTGGTGGATCGGGATTCCGGCCTGGGTGAGGGTTTCGAAGATCGCCGCCATCACTCCGGGGACCTGCCGATGGCGGCTCGCGATGACCGAGACAATGGTCCCGTTCTCGAACGCGGCGCCCGGAACATCCACAATGTCGAAGAGCGGTTCGAGCGGTTTCAGCAGGGGCCGCTGGTTGCGGTAGGCGAGGTCCTGCCCATCCGAGAGCTTGAAGATGTAGAACGCTCCCGACGTGTTCGGGCCGCCGTCGATTCCGACCGGGACCACCATTCCGTCGAGCAGATCGCGCGCGACCGGATAGTCCGTCCGGTCGACCGCGAACGAGAACCCGGTCGGGCCGAACGTGACGAGAAGTATGTTGATGTCCGCCCGCGCCATCAGACGGTAGACCTCCTGTTCGACGAAGGGCTTGTGCGCCTCATTCACAATCTCGAGGTGGATGAAGGCGAGCTTGCCGGTGTGAGTGACGCCGGTTACGCGCCGCCGCACCTCTTCGTGGACCTGCTCGTCGCCGCAGATCCGGGTGCCAGGCAGGTCCGAGAACGTGGACTTCACCCAGAGCGGGATTCCGTAATCCATCGCAATTTCGGCCGCCCGCGGATGCACGACCTTAGCCCCCTGGTGCGCGATCTCGGCGACCTCTTCGTACGTGCAGACATCGAGCGTGCGGGCGGTCGGCACCATGTCCGGGTCGGCAGTCTTGACCCCGTCCACGTCCGTGTAGATCTCCACCCCGACCGCCTCCAACGCCGCCCCGAGCGCCGAGGCCGTGGTGTCGCTCCCGCCCCGCCCAAGCGTCGTAATCGAACCGTGCTCGGACTCTTCCGTGACGCTCGTTACGCCCTGAAATCCGCAGACTACGGGAATCTGCCCACGCTCGATGGCCTTTCGAATCGAGTGAGGATGGATGGAGAGGATTCGCGCGTTGCCGTATTCGCCGTCCGTGATGATGCCGGCCTGCCCGCCGGAGAGCGCGATGGCCGGATAGCCCAGGGTCTGGAGGGTTGCCGCCATGACCGCGGTGGAGATGATCTCGCCGCAGGCCATCATCATGTCCATCTCGCGCGGGCTCGGCGCGGTGGCCGGGTCTATCCGGCGCAGCTCGTCCACGAGCGTGTCGGTCGCATAGGGCGCCCCCCGCCGCCCGATGGCGCTCACGACGACCACGGGCGCGTACCCCGCGTCGCGCGCCGAGATCACCTTTCCAGCCGCAAGCGCGCGGTGCTCGGCGCTGTCGAGCGACGTCCCGCCGAACTTCTGGACGAGCACTCTCATCCCTGTGCCTCCAGCCCGAATGCGGCCGTCAGCTCGGTAACCGCGGCGGCCGCCCAAGCGGTCTCCACGAGACACTGGACGGTGTTGTGCGAATCGCCGATGCCATAGAGCCGTGCGCCGGCCTGCTGAAGCGATTCGGCGATGGTGACCATCACGTCGTTGAGGTCGCGCATGGAGGTAGCGGTGATGGTGACGAGCGAGAGGTCCCCGCGCGCGCCGCACTCGCCCGCCAGCCCGTGAAGGCAATCCTCCGCGCGCGTGACCAGGTCCGATTCGAGCGCAAAGCTGATCGATTCGGGGTGGAGCTTGATGAGGAAGATGGGGATCTGCGCGTCGGCGAGCGCTCGGAGGACCCTCTGGAGCCGTTCCACTCGCCGGCCGTCGTCACCAACCTGCACGACGACGTGGGCGAGCCCCGCTGTCGTCTCGACGGCGTAGACCCCGCGCCCTCTCTCAAACGTGAGAGGGCGTGCCACGGCTCCGAGTTGCGGCTGCTTCTGCTGACTGCGCATGCTTCCAACCTGCCATTGCGGATCTGGTGTGCCGAGCCGACTTGCGAGGATTCGGGCGTAAATGTCGTGTGACAAATGTCACACGATGTTCCCGATTATGTGCTTACCGTGCGCGCATCCAGACGGCCATACGGCCGGGCTCCCGGTTGGCCCAGGCGTAGTAGGGAATCGCCGTGAGGAAGGCGGGGCGCGGTTCCAGCGCGCCGGCCACGGGCACGGTACGATAGAGACGGTCTTCCCACGCTTCGGAGGGTGGTGTAACCTCGGCGTCCACCGTAAGCGTGACAATCCCTCCCAGCAGCTCCTTCCGATAGCTCTCCCGCCACACGGCGGCGCGATTCACGGTCGCGTCCCGCAGGTCGAAGCCCGGATTGTCGGTCTCTTCGAAGCAGTAGAGCAGCGGCCCGCGCATCAGCGCTACCTTGCCGGTATTTTCGGCGACGTGCGGGTGGCACTCGACGAGACGTGGCCGCAGGGGCAGTATCAGCATGATTCGCGCGCCGGGCCGCCACGCCTCGTTCTCGAACTGGTAGTCTCCGGGCAGGTAAGGTTCGGGATCCGCGTTCCCGTTAATGAGTATCCGCGCTCCCTCCTCGCACCAGTCCGGCACCCTAAGCCCGATGCCGAATGGCCCCTCGACGTTGACCGTAACCTCGACGATTCCGCCCCACGGGTAATCGGTGTGCTGGATAATGTGCGCGGTGCGGCCGTCCGGCAGCGTCACGAACGCCTCGCCCTCGGCATAGAGGTGGACGTGGACGAGCGGCTTCTCCTTGTCGACGCTGTAGAAGTAGCCGGGCAGCGAAGCGAGCATCCGGGCCACGTTGGGCGGACAGCAGGCGCAGCCAAACCAGGGCTGGCGGCGGTGCGTTCCATCATCCGCGAGCGGATTCTCGTAGAAGTAGGTCCCGCCGTCCAGCGACAGACCCGGCAGGACCGCGTTGTAGAGCGTCGTCTCCATTACGTCGGCATATCGGGGATGGCCGTCGAGCTGGCCCATCCGCCAGCTCCACATAACGCTCCCGATGGCCGCGCACGTCTCGGTGTAGGAGCGCTCGTTCGGGAGCTCGTAATCCCGTCCGAATGCCTCGCCGTCGTGCCGCGACCCGATGCCGCCGCTCACGTATAGCTGCTTCCGCGTCATGTTCGCCCAGAGGTTGTCGAGGGCGCCCCGCAAAGCAGGCTCACCAGATTCGGCGACGACATCGGCGATGCCGGAGCAGAGATAGACGTGGCGGACGGCGTGGCCCGTCATCCGCTCCTGCTCGCGCACGGGGCGGTGGTCCTGGTGGTACTCGCCGCCGCCGATCAGCCCGTGCCCGCGAGAATCGATAAAGTACCGCGCCTGGTCGAAGTATCGCTGGTCGCCGGTCGTGCGGTAGAGCTCGACCAGCGCCATTTCGATTTCTTCATGGCCCGGCGTGCCCGGCCGCTTCCCTTCTACCTCCCGGCCAAAGGTCTCGCAGATGTGGTCCGCGAACCGGCGGCCGACGCAGAGCAGCCTGTCGGAACCTGTGACGCGATGGTGGGCGATGGCGGCCTGAATCAGGTGGCCTGCGCAGTAGAGCTCGTGCTTATCTTTCAGGTTCGTCCAGCGCTCCGGCGCGCGCTCGAAGGTGAAATACGTGTTGAGGTAGCCATCCGGCTCCTGCGCGTCCGCGATTTCCGAGATGGTGGTCTCGATCATGCGGAGCATGCCGGGGTCGGGATACTCCGGCAGCGACCAGGCGGCCGCCTCGAGCCACTTGTAGACGTCCGAATCGTTGAACGGGTAGAGGCCCTGAAAGGGCTTGTCCACTTTCCCGGCCGCGCGCCGGAAGTTGTCGATTCGGCCCGTCTCCTCCAGATGCCGATACTGCGCGGCAAGCGTCTGCTCCCGGTTGATGGCGCGGCGCGGCTCCCAGAAGCGGTCGGCGATTCGCACGTCGGTGAGGGGCACGGGCCGGAGCCTCGCGTGGGGGCTGTGGGTGGTTTCGACAACAACGGGTCCGGTCGGGGGGTCTTGTTCTGGCATGGGCGTGTTCCGTTTCCGAGGCATTCAAGGCCATTATACCCATGATGATCACAGGGGGAGCAGGTGCGAATCGGCCGCGCGGAGAAGTGGGAATCACTTCAAAGACAGGATACCGCCCGTGACCGAGCCCGCCGCGGAAAGCCTTCCAAGTGTCAGCTACAGCTTCCGAGTGCGCTATTTCGAGACCGATCAGATGCAGGTCGCGCACCACGCCCACTACTTCGTCTGGTTCGAGGCAGCACGCAGCGAGTTCTGCCGCAAATATGGAATCGACTACGGCGCGATGGAGCGGGACGGGTACTATATGCCGGTCATCGAGGCGCGCTGCCGCTATCGCCTCCCCGTCCGCTACGACGATGACGTGACGGTCACCGCCACGGTAACCGAGCGCACGCGCCGCACCCTTCAAATCCACTACGTTGTCTCGCGTCAGGGCCAGGAGCTTGCGGAGGGCGAGACGACGCAGATGCTGATCGATTCGGCCGGCAAGCCCCGCTCGTTTCCTGAAGAGATCGCCGCACAATTCGACGGCAAGTGATGACGCACGCAAGAGTAAGCCCCTCCTCCCGACACCGCGGGAGAAGGGGCGTTATTTGACAGCCTGCTGGTCTAGCCGTGCCAGTCGAGGTCGGAGACTTCTTTGGCGTGCTTGATGATGAAGTCGCGGCGCGGCTCGACCCGCTCGGACATCAGCACGTCGAAGAGCTCCTGCGCCGCGAACGCCTCCTGAATCGTGACCTGCGCGAGCTTGCGGTTGCCCTGCTTCATGGTCGTGTCTTCCAGGTCCACCGCGTCCATCTCGCCCAGCCCCTTGAATCGGGTCACCTTCACGTCGGCCTTGCGCTTCAACCCCTTCAGGATCTCGTCGCGCTCTTCGGCCGACTGGGCGTAGTGCTGCTCGTCCTTGCCCGCCTTGATTCGGTAGAGTGGCGGCTGGGCGATGTAGACGTAGCCCTCCTCCACAAGCGGCCGCATGTAGAGCCAGAAGAACGTGAGCAGCAGCGTGCGGATATGGTCGCCGTCTACGTCGGCGTCCGTCATCACGATGATTTTGTGATAGCGGAGGCGCGAGAGATCGTAGCCGCCCTTCTTCTTGCCATCGCCGTTGCCGTTGCCATTCACGGAGAACTCGTCATTCTCATCGACGCTTCCATTGCCATTCCCGTTGCCGTCGCTGTCGAACGAGATTCCCGTTCCGAGCGCCGTGATGAGCGAGCGAATCTCATTGTTCTCGAGCACCTTGTCGAGGCGCGCCTTGCCCACGTTGATGATCTTGCCGCGGAGAGGGAGGACCGCCTGCGTGCGCCGGTCGCGGCCCTGCTTGGCGGAGCCGCCGGCCGAATCGCCCTCGACCAGGAAGAGCTCGCACTTGGAAGGATCGCGCTCCGAGCAGTCGGCCAGCTTGCCGGGCAGGCCTCCCATGCCGTCAAGAGCGTTCTGCCGCTTCACGAGGTCCGCCGCCTTGCGGGCCGCGTCCCGGGCGCGCTGCGAGATAAGGCTCTTCTCGATGACGCGCTTCGCGACCGCCGGATTCTCTTCCAGGAAGGTCGACAGCTTCTCGTAGATGATCTGCCGCGTAATGCCCTCAACCTCGTTGTTCGTCAGCTTCACCTTCGTCTGCGACTCATACGCCGGCCGGGAGAGCTTTACGGAGATGACCGCTGCAAGCCCCTCGCGCACGTCGTCGCCAGTAAGGCTCGGCTCTTTCTCCTTCAGCATGCCGCTCTTGCGGGCATAGTTGTTGATGACCGTCGTGAGCGCGGACTTGAAGCCGGAGAGGTGCGTTCCGCCCATCGGCGTGTTGATCATGTTGGCGAAGCTGAGCACGGATTCGGCGTAGCCGTCGTTGTACTGCATTGCCGCTTCGACCACCACGTCCTCGCCGGAGTTGTCCTCCCGCGCTCCGCCGAAGTAGATGGCCTTGTGCAGCGGCAGCTTGTTCTCGTTCAGGTGCTCCACGAACTCGGCGAGGCCGCGGCTGAAGTGAAACACGTGCGTGCGCGGCTCAGGCTCGCCCGTCTCGTCGACTTCCGGCTCATCGCGCAGATTCGTGAACGTGAGCGTCACGTGCTTGTTCAGGTAGGCGAGCTCGCGCATCCGGCGCATGATGGCTTCGGGATCGTACTGGCAGTCGCCGAAGATCTGGTAATCGGCCTTCCAGTGGACCTCGGTGCCCTTCTCTCCGGGCTGGGCTTTGCCGACGAGCTTGAGCGGCTTCGTGGTCGCGCCCCGCTCGAACCCGATGCGGTACTGTTTTCCGTCGCGCCATACATCCACCGTGAGCCATTCGGACGTGGCGTTGACGCACGAGACGCCCACTCCGTGGAGTCCGCCGGAGGTCTTGTAGGAGCCTTTTTCGAACTTGCCGCCCGCGTGGAGCTCCGTCAGCGCCAGCTCGACGCCCGACATCCCCGTCTCTTTGTTGATTCCAACCGGAATCCCGCGGCCGTTATCGCGCACCGAGACGCTTCCGTCCTCGTGCAACGTGACGTCGATCTTGTCGCAGTGCCCCGCGATGGCCTCGTCGATGGAGTTGTCGCAAACCTCGACGAAGAGATGCTGGAGCCCCTTCGCATCAGAGCCGCCGATGTACATCGCCGGGTGTCGGCGCACCGCCGCCAGACCTTTCAGCACCTGAATCTGGTCAGCGCTGTACTCGGCTTCCACTCTCTGACTTTCCGGAACTTCGTGGATCGGGCCGCCGGTCGGTACGCTGTCAATCTCTGTTTCCAAAATATCGGGTTTTCCCGCCATTTTCGGTTCATTACCCCCTTCTCGCAAGCGAAATCCGCCTCAAAACAGCGGCCCGCGCGAGTCCCAGCACATACTCCAAATTATACCATGCAGATAGTCAAATGTCAACTATTCGGCGCTGGCGGCCAGACTCTGCAGCTGGCTGGCCAGCGCGTCTCGGAAGTATTCAATTGTCTGTTAATTTACTCGCCGGACGGTGTCGATTCCGGAAAGCGCCCGCGGGATGGACAACGGCGCTCGACCCATGCGCCAGGTGCGACGTGTTCACCCTTGACAAATATGGGATAATCAGAATATGCCCACAGCATCCGATAAACCTGATGCCGAACCGCGCGACCTCACGGCGCTGGATAATGCATGCACCCAGACGCTCCTCGACGCCCTGACGCGCGTCTTCCGACTCGTGTACTATGCCGCCAACAGCCGAACGGAGATACTCGATCTGCCCATCGCGCAGGTGCGGTGCCTGAACGCGGTCGGGGAGCGGGAAGGCGAGCGGCTGATCGAGCTCGCCAGCCGTGCAGCGCTGACGCTTCCGGCTGCCTCCCGAACCATCGACAAGCTGGTCCGGCGCGGCCTCGTGCTCCGGCTGTCCGATCCGGAGGACCGGCGCGCGGTCCGCCTCTTCCTCACCGATGCCGGCCGCGACCTCCTGGATCGTGTTCGGCGGGCCCGGCTCGCGCACCTCGAGAAGACCATCCGCCGTCTCTCACGTGCCGAGATGGAGGATCTGCTCCGCTCCCTGACTTCACTGGCCGACGCCGCGGAACGCGCTCAGTCCGCCGATGCGGATCGCGTCTCTTCGACCTCAGCGGACTGATCCGTCACTCCCTTCCGCCATGACCATTTCTTCCACCGCCGTCCTCACCTTTGCCGCCATCAGCCTCACGTTCGCCTCAGTGGGCTTCGTCGGCCGTTCGCACGCAAATACGGCGCCGGACATATGCGGCTGCGCGAAACAAGAGCAACATGAATCCGTGCAGGACGTGGCGCCCGTAGGCGGGACGATGGGCCGGGTTCACGACCCCGTTATGACGAAGGAGGGAGGCACGTACTACGTCTTCTCAACCGGCCCGGGAATCACGGTCCACACGTCGAAGGACATGAGGACCTGGCAGCGGGCCGGACGAGCGTTTGACAAGCCGATCCCATGGACCTCGACCACCATTCCGGGCTCAACGGACTTCTACTGGGCGCCGGACATCTCCCGAAGCAATGGCCGGTGGCGGCTCTACTACTCGGTCTCCACGTTCGGCCGAAACCGTTCGGCGATCGGCCTCGCGACGAACGCTACCGTCGATTCGACGCGCCCCGACTACGCGTGGAAGGACGAGGGTATCGTCTTCGAATCCCATCCGAGCGACGACTTCAACGCTATCGATCCCAATGTCGCCACGGACGCGAAGGGACAGCCCTGGCTCGCCTTCGGGAGCTTCTGGTCCGGAATCAAGCTGATGCGGCTGGACCCGAAAACAGGCCGGCCGGCGGAGGTGACACCGAAGATCTTCTCGCTCGCAAGCCGGCCGCGCGGCGGGGAGATTCGGGGGGCCATCGAAGCGCCCTTCATCATCCGTCACGGCCGCTATTACTATCTCTTCGCCTCGTTCGACTTCTGCTGCCGCGGAGTAAACAGCACGTACAACGTGCGGGTCGGCCGGTCGAAGGCCATTACCGGGCCTTATCTCGACCGTGACGGCGTGAACATGATGGATGGAGGCGGGACGAAGCTGCTATGGGGAGCAGGTCGGTGGCGCGGACCGGGGCACAACGCGGTGTTTCACGCGGGAAACACGGACTGGCTCGTCTACCACGCGTACGACACCGAGGACCGGGGTGCGCCGAAGCTGCGAATCGAGCGAATCAAGTGGAACGCCGACGGCTGGCCGGAAGCGCCATCGATGGCCGGGATAACGGATTAGCCGGGATGAACGGGATGAACGTAATAACGTCATAACGTCAAAGGCTGAAACCACGAATACACACGAAGTCATACGAATGACACTCTAAATTCGGGCCGTCATTCGTGCGCATTCGTGTGCATTCGTGGTTTCAAAGCCGTTTCCCCATTTCCGTTCATAACGTTCATCCCGGCTGAATCCGGCTCGGCCAGCGGTCTTTCATGGCTTGGACGAACTGGCCGGCGATCCATGTCGGGGCAGTGATGGCGGTGCCCGCCACGACGGCATACGCACCCGCGTCGAGGGCGGCGCGGGCATGCGCGGGCGTGTGGACGCGGCCCTCGCAGATGACCGGCACGCCGCCGTTCTCCCCCGCCCGGTGCGATCCGAGCGCGGCCGCCAGACGGTCCACCAGCACGAGGTCCGGCCCCGGAATCTCCAGCAGGCCGACCGTGTGCGGCGTGTACCCGCTCATCGTCGTGGCGACGATGTCGGCGCCCGCTTCCGCCGCGGCCATTCCTTCCTCGTATGTGGAGATATCCGCCACTACCAGCGCGCCGAGCTCCGCGTGAATCCGCTCGGTAAGGGCGGCGAAATCCTCCGGTCCTGGCCGCGCGCGGTCCGTCGCATCGAGCGCAATAATCCGCGCTCCCGCCCCATTCACCTCCTCCACGTCCCTCCACTCCGGGGTGATGTAGACCTCAAACCCCTCCACTTCCCGCTTCCGGATTCCGATGACAGGAAGGTCCACGGCCAGCGAGACGGCCGCTATATTCGGGCCGTGATTCGCGCGGATGGCGACCGCGCCCGCCTGCTGCGCGGCCATCGCGAAGGCTGCGAGGATGTCAGGTTGGTCCATGGGGCTGCCGGGCGCCGCCTGACAGGAAACAATCAGGCCGCCGGCAAGAGGGCGAAGGAGAGGATTCATAGGATTCTCCGCGGCCATCGCCGAACGAATTGACTCCGGACGCCAAACCCCGAAGGGAGGGATAGCGATGGCCAGAACCGCGGAGCTGACCGTACATCAGCTCAAGATTACCCTGCATGAATCGAAACCGCCGATCTGGAGACGCATCCAGATATCATCCAGCGACACGCTCGACACACTGCACTACTCGATCCAGGCATCGATGGGCTGGTCGAACTCGCATCTGCACGAGTTCGAGACGGAAATGGGCCGTTACAGCAAGCCTTCGTTCGAGCTGGATGATTATGGCGACGATGTGGGGGACGAGGCTCGCGTGCTTATCAAGTCGGCGCTGCCGCGTGAAGGGAGCCGGTGCGGTTACGTCTATGATTTCGGGGACGACTGGCAGCATCTTGTCGAGGTCGAGAAGATCTTGGCGGTCGAGGAAGGCGTGAACTACCCTCGCTGCATCAAGGCGGTTCGCGCCTGTCCTCCCGACGATGTGGGGGGCGTGTGGGGCTTCCAGGAGTTCTGCGAAATCATGGCAAACCCGAAGCACAAGGAGCATAAGAGCATGAAGGAGTGGTATGGAGGGCCGTTCGATCCGGTCGCGGTCGACCTCGATACCATCAATGAGCGGCTGGATGCCGTGCGGAAGGGTACATCTATTTACCAGATGTTCGAATGACGTCCGAGGATTGCAGCGGAAAGCGTGGCTTTGAGGTTATCAATAATCGGTTCATCGACCACCCCACCAATATGCTCGAGGGCGAGGAGCGCGGCCGCGGCGGCAGGCGGAATCTCCGGCCGGTTGGCGCGGGCGTAGGGCGCCTCCTCCAGGACAACTCGCTTGAATGGGTCCGCGACCCACGCGCCCGCTTTAAAGACGCCGCCCGCCATGCCGACCGTGAGCCGGTCCTCTTGCAGCTTCAGGGCGCGAATAACGCCCGCGGCGAGTTGGCCGAGCTCTTCGCTCGCCTGGCGGAGAATGGTCTGCGCCACCCTGTTCCTCGCGACCGCGGCCTCGTGAACCCCTGTGGCGAGCGCTGCAATGTCTGGCCGCGATATGGCGCCGGAATAGACGAACCGATGGACATCGGTGAAGGTCGAGACACGGAGCGCCCGAAGGATGTAGGCGAGAAGGCTGGTCTTCGGCCCCGTACCGTCTCCGGCGCGTGCACAGGCGCTGAGGGCGCGCACCCCGATCCAATATCCACTCCCCTCGTCGCCGAAGGTGTACTCCCAGCCGCCCGTTCGCGCCGTCCTGCCCCGCGCGTCTCGCCCGAACCCCACGGACCCCGTTCCGCCAATTACTACGACACCCGGCTTCCCGAACGTGACGCTGTAGAGGGCGATGAGGCTGTCGTGACCGAGCTCCATCCGCTCCACGCCGAGCGATTCGAGGACGGGCCGCCGATCCCTGCCCGAGCAGGCGGCCGAAATCGTCCATCACGACCGCCGTCGTGCGGGTCTGCCCGCCATTGGTTCCAAGCAGGTAAGCCATGATTCAGATCGGCTGGCGGCCGGGGAAACCGTCCTCGATGCGGTGCCAGTAGAGCAGGTCGTCCTCGCCGAGCTCCCAGCAGAGAAAGACCTCCTCGCCATCGCGCCAGTGCGGGAAATCGACCAGGCCGCGACCGGCATCCTTGATCTCGATTCCCGCCTTGATGATCTCCTCGACGAGGGTCTTGAGAGTCAAAGCCCGGTCCTCGAATCCGGTCTGCTTCGGCGCATGGCCGTTCATGCGAATCAGCGCCTGTGCCTTCTCGAACTCCTCATGGAGCTCGTTCAACTCGGCGTAGAGCCCCTGAATCTGCTCGAAGCGCCGCCGCAGCTCCGGCAGCCACTCCCGCGCCTCCTCCACTGTAAAATGTTTCTCGAATCGCGCCATAGGCACCATTTCATCGTCCGCGGCGGACAGGGAGCCGCTCCTTGTCTCCTTGTCTCCCTCTCTCCTTGTCTGCCGCTCAGTCTTCCGCGCGGCCGCCGAGGTGCTTCGCGAGGAACTTCTCCGCGTATGCGTAGAACCTGAGGCGGTTCTCGGGTCGGGCGAATCCGTGGCCCTCGTCCTCGAAGAGGAGGGACTCCACCTCCTTGCCGCGATCGCGTAGCGCTTTGACGATCTGTTCGCTCTCTGCCTGCTTCACGCGGGGGTCGTTGGCGCCCTGCGCGATGAGGAGCGGGCACTGGATCTGGTCCGCCATGTAGAGCGGCGAGCGGGAGTCCAGGAAATCGGGCTCGGTGTCGGGGTTGCCGACACGGACGTAGAACAGCTGCTTTAGCGGCTCCCAGTAGGGCGGGATGGAGGCGATGAGGGTGCGAATCGAGCTCGGGCCGACGATGTCCACCGAGCAGGCGAAGACGTCGGGAGTGAAGGACGCGCCGACCAGGGCCGCATAACCGCCGTAGGAGCCGCCATAGATGGCGACGCGCTTAGGATCCGCGATTCCCTGCCCAACCGCCCACTGCACGGCGTCGAGCAGATCGTCGTGCATCTTCGCGCCCCACTCGCGGTCTCCGGCGTGGAGGAACCGCTTGCCGAACCCGGTCGAGCCGCGAAAGTTCACCTGAAGGCAGGCGTAGCCGCGGTTGGCCAGCCACTGCGCCTCCGGATGGTAGCCCCAGTGGTCGCGCGCCCACGGTCCGCCATGCACGTTCAGGACCAGCGGCAGGTTCCTGGCCTCAACGCCGGGCGGAAGCGTCAGGTAACAGTGGAGGGTGAGGCCATCGCGCGTGGTGACGTGGACCGGCTCCATCGAAGCGAGCGTCTGCTTCTCGAGAATCGGTCTCGTCGTGAACAGAAACTCGACCGCGCGCGAATCACGGTCATATGTGTAGTAAGCTGCGGGGGCGTTATCGAGCACGTAGAGAGCAATCCACGTTCGGTCGTCCAGCGACCGGCTGACGACGTGCACGTCCCCGTTCCGGAATCGCTGGAGGGCCGCCAGGTCGTCCGTGATGTCGGCGTCGAGGATATCCCACGTGAGCCGGTCCTCGTTGAACCCGACCGCCTGCACGTGGTCCTTCGTCGGGTGCGAGAGAACCTCTCCGAGGTCCACCGCCGGATTCGACGCAAGCGTCCTCTCGCTGCCTGTGGCTACATCGATTGTCCGGAGCTCCTGCGTGTCGCTCCCGATGCTTGACCCGATGTAGATTCCGCGGCCATCCGGCGTGAATCCGTAAGGTTGTCCCTCCTCATCCGGCCCCCACGTCACCAGCGGCTTCCACTCCGAGAATTCCCGCTCCCCCTCTCCCGTTATTTGAAACGGCGACCGCGCGGCGGCGACGCCGTTCTCCCCCTCTCCTGTTTTTGGGAGAGGGGGCTGGGGGGTGAGGGCTTCCCGCGCCAGGAGCTGGAATCCGCCGTCGGGAAGGGCCGCGTGCGCGCCGCGGATACGGAACCGCGAATCGGCCACCCATCTAACAACATTTCCGGGGTTCTCGACCTCAAGATTCGTTTCCCCGGTCGCAAGATTCACGCGGTGAACGTCGTGGACCGTCGCGTCACGCAGGTTCAGGCCTACGAGAATCTCGTTGGGAAATCGATGATCCACCGCCACGAGCTGCGCCTGCACGTTCTCGTAAGGCGTCAGATCGCGAATGTCTCTCGTGTTCAGGTTTGTCGCATGGACGTGCCAGTTCTCGTCGCCGTCGCGGTCCTGCAGGTAGAGGATGTGCGCGCCGTCATACGCCCAGAGATACATGCGGATTCCGCGCTTGCGGTCGCGGGTCACCGCCCGGTCGTCCTCCTGGCCAACGGTTCGCACCCAGACGTTGAGCACGCCCTCGTCCGGCGCGAGGTAGGCGAGCCGCTTACCATCGGGCGAGATGTTGGGCGACGCCTTCTCGGGGTTCCCGAAGAGGTCTTCACGCGGAATAAGCGGCGGCAATTCGAACGACAGCATCGTGGCCTCCAAAGTCAGAAGATCACCGCGAAGACGCGAAGAGCACGAAGAACGGCAACGTCAAAGGCGACTTGACAGCGAAACACGCGAAAAAACTCTAATCCCATGCTTCCCCGTGTTCCCCGTGGTTCGGTTCGCTCTTGACGTTTTTCGCGCTCTTTGCGTCTTCTAAGTACGTCGCGCCTGCGCGAGTTATTTTGCATTCAGACCCACCCGGTGGGTCAGTGGCTTCGCGGTGAGAATCACGCTGTGCTAGCCTGCGTCGGTGAAGGTCTTAGGGTCGACCTTCTCCACGACCGTGAACTCGGTTATCTGCTCTTCGCGGAAGGGCTCGCCGTTGCGCTTCGACACAGTCTTCATGGCCTTCTTAATTCCGCCGACTTCCTTGTAGTCGCTGAAGGACGTCTCCTGCGTGAACTCGTCGCCCATGAATCCGGCCACCTTAGCGACGAGCCGGGCGGGCAGGCCGGTCTCCTTGTCGAAGTAGAGCTTGAAGTCTTTGCCGTCCGGCGCGGTGACCTTGACTCCGGCCTGCGGCTTGCCGTTGACGGTCTCGTCGGGGATGGACTCGACTTTGAACTGCTTGTCCTTGAGCGGAAGGATGGTGACGGGCACCACGGCGAGGTAGACGGTCCGCTTCGCATTGGCGAGACCCTCTTTGTCGAGGTCCTGGTTGTTGTCGCCGAAGTGGCGGGATCCCTTATCGCCATTCAGCAGGGTCACGGCCTTGAAGTGGTTGCCGTTGAAGTCGCCCTCGAACTCCTGCCGGTAGTGATCGAGCCCCTGGAACGCGACGGCGCCTGTGCCGGTGTTCTCATTCCCGTTGAACACAATCTTATTCTTCGACTTCCAGGAGGCCGCTTTGACTTTGGCGAGGTTCGCTTCGCCGCCGAGAGCCTGAATTGCTTTGTCGATGACGGCGGTCGAATCGTCGGCATGGGCAGTCGACGGTGTTGCGAGCAGCAGGCTGGCGGATGCCAGCGCGACGGTGAAGGCAGCTAACGCAGCTCGGGTTGACATGGTTCCTCCTCGCCCTGAACTCGGGCTGATTTGCTCTGTGATTCGGTGATTACGCGTCCCTGAGAAAGTTGGGCGTGTACTGCATCGGGCGGATGGTGGCGAAGTCCGCGCCGTTCCGCACGGCGATCATCTCGGCCGCGATGGAG
>Ga0068855_100000838_pt1 | contig 38053 bp, 34 predicted proteins | sample KBSCornC52_FD_66592 | JGI IMG/M metagenome (GOLD analysis project Ga0068855, IMG submission 66592) | Corn rhizosphere microbial communities from Kellogg Biological Station, Michigan, USA - KBS Corn C5-2 | ecosystem: Host-associated > Plants > Roots > Rhizosphere > Soil ...
ACCTCCACCAAAACATGGTCCGCAGACAGTCGCAGTAATCCAAAAAGCCTTGAGAGATCAAGGCTTTTGTCGTTTCTACGGTCCGTAGAATTGCTCTATATTCCGCAGTGTTTCTCGTGTGACTACCGACTACGGCGGGTGCGCCGCGACGGGGCGCTATCGTAAAGCGATCGTTAAACCGTCTTGAATGCGGCGTCAATTGCGCCACGACCCGCAAATGACCGCTTACACCGCTCGACTCTCCCGACACGCGTGAGGAAATAGACTCGATTCGTTCGAGGATTTCAATCGCCTCCTGAATCAAGTGCTGGCCTTCGTTGGTGAGCGAAATGCCTCCCACCGCGCAAATGCCTCCCGCCGCGCGTGTCACGAGGCGCAGCCCCATCCGTGCTTCTATGCGCTGCAGGCGTACCGTGACTGCAGACGGCGTGCGATTGCGCAGCCTCCCGGCGGCGGCAAGCGATTGCGATACGCCCAGCGCACGGAACAGGCGCATATCTTCCAGTTTGCGCATTAACCAGCCTTTAACGAAGGCTTCATGCCACATTAAACTCGACGAGAGGATTTTTTTCTATAGTGTTTGATAGGGATCTGGCTGCGGCGGCGCGTGTTCGTTGCCGCGGAAGGTCTATTCGCATTGACTTGGCACGATCCGCCTAGCGCCACGCTTCGCCCGGATCGGGGCGGCGAGCTTTTTATGAAAACGGAGTAGTTTCATGGATGAGTACGAACGCGGTGCGCAGTTCCCCCAGACGATGAATCCCGCCGGACTGGCAACACCGGGTGGCCACTACAGTCATGTTTCGATCGCGAACGGCCTGATTTTCGTGTCAGGCCAACTTCCGATCGACGCGAACGGCCAAAAGCTCACGGATCGGCCCTTTGAAGCCCAAGCGGAGCAGGTGTTGGCCAATCTCGCCTCCGCGCTTGCCGGCGCGGGCAGCGATGTCAAGAAACTGGCCCAGGTCCGCGTTTATATCGTCGACGTCGCGCATTGGTCGAGCTTCAACGAAATCTACGCGCGTTGGGCCGGCGATGCGAAACCCGCCCGCGCTGTCGTCCCGGTTCCAGCGCTTCACTTCGGGCTGAAGATCGAGATCGAAGCGGTCGCATTGGTCTAGCGCAGTCAGTTCGGATTCCCGATGGCGCCACGCGCCGCTCTCGGCACGCCTAAGCACGATCCTGTCTTCCGGCTTTACGGGCTTGTCAGTCAGGCGATGTTCTAGGTCTCGCCTGGAGCGGTGAATGCTGCCGCCGCGATGTGGGGAATGGGCGGCGCAACGGGCGCGATTGCGCGGGCGGGCGTGGCATCGCACCGCATGACCGTTAAGCCCACATTAATGACCGCTTAATTGGCCCCTAAGCAAAGCAAGCCTCCGGCGATCGATAATCGTGACTCCGATGCATCGGAGCAGCCGGATCCGACGGTTGGTGCTTCTCATTCGTGGATCGCGTTGAGCCTGCTACGCCTTGACCCCTGTGCCCGCTTTGGAGTTTGTCATGCTTTTCAATTCTTACTGGCTGGATACGTCCGAGCCATTCGTCAGCAACTCACCTGAATTGCCCGGTGGACGTTGTGATGTCGTCGTGGTGGGCGGGGGTATTACGGGCACCGCGGCCGCCTTGGCGCTAACCAAAAAAGGGGCTCGCGTCATCGTCTGCGAAGCAGGAACCGTGGGGCAGGCGGCGTCGGGGCGCAATGGCGGTATGTGCAACAACGGTTTCGCGCAGGATTACGCTTCACTCTCGCAGCGCATCGGCACGGAATTGGCCAACCGGCTCTATCTCGCGTTTGACGCGGGCGTTGATACGGTCGAGCGGCTGGTCAGGGAAGAGTCGATCGATTGCGATTTTGTCCGCAGAGGGAAGATCAAGCTTGCGGCCAAGCCCGAACATTACGACAAACTGGTGCGAAGTCAGGCCTTGCTCGCCGCGAGCGTGGACCCCAATACGCGCCTGGTGACAAAGGCAGCGCTTCGCGACGAGATCGGCTCGGACCGATATCACGGCGGGTTGATCTTCGAGAAGAGTGCCGGGATGCACGTCGGCCGTTATGTTCGCGGTCTCGCGAGGGCTGCGCAAGCGCGCGGAGCGCACATTCTGGAGGGTACGCCGGTTCTCGGGCTACAGCGGGAATCTCGCGGCGGATACGTCGTGCAAACGCCGCGTGGGGAGATCCGCACGCCGCAGGTGCTGTTGGCAAGCGGCATCTCACAGGTGGGGCCGTTCGGCTGGATCCGGCGCAGGATCGTGCCCGTTGGGGCTTTCCTCATCGTCACCGAGCCCTTGCCGACGGAATTGCTCGACCGGCTCTTGCCAACCCGTCGGATGGCCACCGACACCAAGAACTTCGTCAACTTCTTCCGCGTCACGCCCGACAATCGCATGCTGTTTGGCGGCCGCGCGCGCTTCGCGACGTCGAACCCGAGTTCAGATGAAAAGAGTGGGCTGATCTTGCGACAGCAGATGGCGAGCGTGTTTCCGGAACTGACCAGTGTACGGATCGACTATTGCTGGGGCGGCATGGTCGACATGACGACCAACCGCCTGCCGCGTGCGGGGCAGCGAGACGGTGTCTACTATTCGATGGGCTACAGCGGTCACGGCACGCAGATGGCGACGCTGATGGGCACGCTGATGGCGGAGATCATGGACGGACGCGCCGATCTGAACCCGTGGCAAGACTTCGACTGGCCGGCTATCCCGGGTCACTTCGGGAAGCCCTGGTTTTTACCATTCGTGGGCGCATGGTATCGACTCAAGGACACACTGCAATGAATTCCCCTGTTCATCACCTGATGCAAGCGGGAAGGCTGGATCGGTTCTTTATCAACGGCGAATGGGCGGTGCCCCAGGGCAGCGATCGCGTTGCCGTCGTTTGCCCGTCCACGGAAGATTCTGTCTGCGAGATCGCGCTCGGCAACGCACACGACGTCGACCGCGCTGTCCAAGCTGCGCGAAGTGCGTTCGTTCGATGGTCGGTGACGTCGCCGCAGGAGCGCGCGGCGCTGCTCGAGCGCGTCCACGCGCTACTTCTGGAGCGTGCCGAACTGTTCGCCCAGGCGCTGACGACTGAAATGGGCGCACCGATCAGCTATGCGCGCAGTGCGCATGTGCCGCTGGCAGCCGAACACATCCGTGTCGCGCGGGACAATCTGGCGAATTACCCGTTCTGTATTCAGCGTGGAACGACTGCGGTGGTGCGCGAGCCGATCGGTGTGTGCGCGCTCATCACGCCGTGGAACTGGCCCATTTATCAGATAACGGCAAAGGTCGGCCCGGCGCTGGCAGCAGGCTGCACCGTCGTGCTGAAGCCGAGTGAACTCTCGCCGCTAAGCGCTTTGCTGTTTGCGCAAGTCATAGCGGATGCCGGTATTCCCGCAGGCGTATTCAACTTGGTGAGCGGCACGGGCGAGGAGGTAGGCACGGCGCTCGCATCGCATCCGCAAGTCGATATGGTTTCGATCACCGGTTCGACGCGCGCCGGCGTGCTGGTCGCACAAGCGGCTGCCCCGACGGTTAAGCGCATAGCCCAAGAGCTTGGCGGCAAGTCACCTAATATTGTGCTGCCTGATGCCGACCTTCCACGTGCCGTCTCGCTAGGCGTTGCGGCGGCGTTCCGGAACATGGGCCAATCGTGCAGCGCCCCGACCCGCATGATCGTGCCGCGCGGCGTTCTGGAGGAGGTTGACGAGTTGGCCGTGGCGGCAACGGCGCAGATGATCGTGGGGGATCCGTTCGCCGAAGCGACGACGCACGGTCCGCTGGCCAATCGCGCTCAGTTCGGCAGAGTGCAGCAGATGATCGAAGCTGGCATCGGGGAAGGGGCCACGCTGCTCGTGGGTGGAGCAGGAAGACCCGCCGGATGCAGCAAGGGCTTCTATGCGCGGCCGACTGTGTTTTCCGACGTCCGCACCGATATGGCGATTGCGCAACAAGAGATCTTTGGGCCGGTCCTTGCCATCCTTCCTTACGACACCGTCGAGGAAGCCATCGCCATCGCCAATGACACGGTTTATGGGCTGGGCGCACACGTTCAAGGCACGCAGAAGGCACGCGTGCGCGCGGTCGCGGCGCGCATCCAGTCGGGCCAGGTCCATTTGAACTACCCCGCATGGGACCCGCAGGCCCCGTTCGGCGGATACAAGCAATCCGGAAACGGGCGCGAGTACGGAATCGAAGGAATGGAAGAGTATCTGGAGATGAAGTCGATACTCGGGTTCTACGATTGAAACAGTCGTTCCGGCCGACGCATTGATGTTGCCAATTTGAAGCTGTTTGCGTTCTTGTTTTCTAAAGGTCCTGAGAGTGGAAACCTCTGTCATCCCCGAGACATCGTTGAGCACGCACCATGCGCACTGGGCGAAATTGCGGCGCGACCTGCACGCCCATCCGGAGTTGCGCTTCGAAGAGCATAGGACGGCAGACGTCGTTGCGCGTGAGCTCGAAGCGCTCGGGTATGCGGTGTTGCGTGGGTTGGGTGGGACAGGCGTCGTCGCGAGCCTGCCCGGTGCAAATCCCGACCGGGCAATCGTGCTGCGTGCGGATCTCGATGCGTTGCCGATCCAGGAAGCCAATGACTTCGCGCACGCATCGGGCGCGGATGGAATCATGCATGCCTGCGGGCATGACGGTCATACGGTGATGTTGCTCGGTGCCGCGCGCGTTCTAAAAGAATTGCCCCAGTTGCCTGGCACGGTTCATTTCGTGTTTCAGCCCGGAGAGGAAGGGGGCGCGGGCGCACGGAAGATGATCGATGACGGATTGTTTAAGCAATGCCCGACCGAGGCGGTGTTCGGCATGCACAACTGGCCCGGTTTGCCCGCCGGACACTTCGGGTTGCGCACCGGCCCGATCATGGCTGCGGGCTCCCGATTTAGGATTACGGTAACGGGTAAGGGCGCGCATGCAGCGCAGCCGCATCTGGGCATCGATCCCATACCGCTCGCCTGCTCGATGGTGCTGCAATGCCAGGTCATCGCCGCGCGGCATAAGGATCCGGTCGATCCCGCCGTCATTTCCGTGTGCATGTTCCACGCAGGCAATACCGACAATGTCATTCCGGATAGCGTCGAATTGCGCGGGACGATTCGCACGCTGTCGTCGGCCTTGCAACAAACGTTGCAGCACGACATCGAACTCATGTGCGAAGGGCTGGCCAGTGCCTATGGCGCGCAAGTCGAGGTCACCTTTTTTCAATACTATCCCGCGACGATCAATACGCCGGCCGAGACCGCGCTTTGCGAAGCGGTCATACGCGAGACCTTCGGCAATGATCGCCTTAATGCCCACATGCCGGCGAACATGACCTCCGAGGACTTCGGCTTCATGCTGGAGGAGCGGCCCGGTGCTTACGTCCTGATCGGTAATGCCCCTATGGGAACGGCTGCGCCAAGTTTGCATCACCCGAAATACGATTTCAACGACGACATCATTCCGGCCGGTGTTCGGTATTGGGTCGCTTTGGCCCGGCATTACTTCGATAGGCTGCGACCCGAGCACCCGAGGGAGCCGTAGATCGGCGACGTCCGTGAACCGGCCGAACGGACCGTAACGAGATCCCGGAGCGCGATTCCTATTTTTGCCACTGGACTCGATGCGGGTCCACAACACGACGTGAGAGCATTGAAACCATGATTGACTTCGAGCCCAAATACATCACATTCGACTGCTACGGCACGCTGACGAATTTCCGCATAGGCGAGTTGACTCGCGAGCTGTACGGCAATCGCCTGCAGGGCGCTGACCTGGAGCGATTCGTCGCCTTCTTTTCGGCCTACCGGCTCGACGAAGCGCTCGATGCCTGGAAGCCGTTTCGCGCGGTGCTGATCAACGCTGTGCGCCGGGCGTGCAAGCGCATGAATGTTGAGTTCAGCGAAGCGGAAGCCGAGAAATTCTACCTCGCCGTGCCGACATGGGGCCCGCACCCGGACGTACCCGAAGGCCTTTCGCGCTTGGCGACGAAATATAAGTTGGTCATTCTTTCGAACGCACCGGACGAACATATTCAGAGCAACGTCGAGAAGCTTGGCGCGCCGTTTCATCGCGTGTTCACTGCGCAGCAGGCACAGTCGTACAAGCCGCACATGCGGGCCTTCGAATACATGTTTGACCAGTTGAACTGCAATCCACAAGACGTGCTGCATGTTTCGTCGAGCCTGCGCTATGACCTGATGACGGCGCACGACATCGGCATCAAGCACAAGGCGTTCGTCCAGCGCGGCCACGAGCCGGGCACGCCATATTACGACTACTACGAGGTCGATTCCATCGGCGATCTCGCAACCCTGCTTGGGCTGTGATCGTCCGGCTGGGGTCTTAAACCGCTACGTCTTTATTCGCGCCGTGGCTGACGGCGCGACGCTTCACGACCCATTCGCGATACCTAATCCAAACGATAAGAAACTTTGACTTTCCGTAATGGATTGGGGTGAGCCATATTGGCATCACGCAGCAGCCGGCGACCACGCCCGATTTTGGCGCTGGCGCACGCTTTCGACCGCTTTATCGGCTTGAGATGGGGAAGGGACATGAAGATTTGCGTGTATGGCGCCGGCGCAATCGGTGCATATATGGGAGGCTGTCTCGCGCAGGCCGGAGCGGACGTCAGCTTCGTCGCGCGGGGGCCGCATCTTGCCGCCATGCAAGCGAGCGGCGTGCGATTACTGACCAAAGAGGGCGCGCGCACCGTCGACGTACGATGCACCTCCAACCCGAAAGAACTCGGAGCGCAAGACTACGTCATCATCGCGCTCAAGGCGCATTCCGTGCCGGGCGTCGTCGAATCGATGCAGCCCTTGCTGGGCCCCGATACCGCACTTGTCACCGCCGTCAACGGCATTCCCTACTGGTACTTCTATCGGCACGGCGGTGTTTTCGCGAGCACCAGGCTCGGAAGCGTCGATCCGGGCGGCGTCCAATGGGATCGGCTCGGGCCGGAGCGTGCAATCGGCTGCGTGCTGTATCCGGCGGCCGAAATCGTCGAGCCCGGCGTCGTGCGCCACGTGTACGGCAACAAATTCCCGATCGGCGAGCCGAGCGGTGAAAAGACGGCCCGCATCCTAAGGTTGCAGGAAGCAATGACGGCCGCCGGTTTCGACGCGCCGATTCGCGAAGACATTCGCGACGAGATCTGGCTCAAGCTCTGGGGTAACCTTTGCTTCAATCCGATCAGCGCACTCACTCACGCGACCCTCGACGTCATTGCGAGCAACGCCGGCACCCGCGCCGTGTCGCGCGCGATGATGCTCGAGGCGAAATCGATCGCGGATCGATTCGGCGTACGCTTTCGTGTGGACGTCGAGCGGCGCATCGATGGCGCCGGCGCTGTCGGCGCCCATAAGACGTCGATGTTGCAGGACCTGGAGCAAGGACGACCGATGGAGATCGATCCATTGCTGACAGTCGTACAGGAGATGGGACGTCTCGTTGGACAGGCCACCCCGATCATCGATGCGGTACTGGCGCTCATCAAGCTGCGCGCACACACAGCGCGGCCAGCGATAACGCCTGAGGGCAGCGCGTCCGACGCCGCACCGAGCCGAGAAGCAGTCGGCGCACCGTAGTCGGGCCCGGGCGGAGGCCGCCCGATGCCGGGAGGCCGTTCGTCCTTCCGAGACAGTGTGCGCTCGCCGCAACACTTCTGAAATATCACATACAGAATATTGACGATTACCGCATCGCAGCATTATCATGAAGCCCTTCATTCTCTTGGGGGGCATATGGACGTCTCTTCGTTGGTCATGCTTGCGGGTGCGGCCGTTGGATGCGGCGCTGGGTTGACGTATTTAATGGCGCAGTGGCTGCCCGATTCCCTCGCAGCATCGGCCTCGCGGCACGGCCGCTTCACCGGTCTGGGCGAAGCCGAGCACGTGGCCGCGCCTGCGGCCCCGCACGGTCGCCGGACTCAGGGTGAGGCACTGAATGTCGTCAGAACTGCTCAGTACTAAGCAATCGACGCCGTTTGCGTTGTCGTTGAAGTCGATCGGCGCGAGCGTCAGCTTGCGCGATCAGGCTTACGCGATGTTGCGCAAGGCGATCTCGGACGCGGACATCTATGCTACGCGCGAACCCGTGCGCCTCGACGAGCGGATGCTCAGCGAGACGCTTGGCGTCAGCCGCACGCCGATTCGCGAGGCGATGACCCTGCTCGAGCAAGAAGGTTTTTTGCGCACGGTGCCGCGACGCGGCATCTATATCGTGCGCAAGAGCAAGCGGGAAGTCGTCGAGATGATCCAAATGTGGGCCGCGCTCGAGAGCATGGCGGCACGCCTTGCCACGCTGCATGCGACCGACGATGAAATCGCGCGCCTGCGGGGCATGTTCGATAATTTCCGCGATACGACGCCGGCGGAGCATATCGAGGAGTATTCGGACGCGAATATTGCGTTCCATCACGCCATCGTCGAGCTATCGAAATCGAAAGTCATCCTCGATACGATCAAGAACATTTTCGTTCACGTTCGTGCCATTCGGCGCATGACGATTTCCCAAAGCGACCGCGCCGCCCGCTCGATCGTCGACCATTTGCGCATCATCGAAGCCCTAGAGACACGTGACACCGAGTTGGCCGAGCGGCTCGTTCGACAGCACTCGCTCGATCTCGCCGCCTACGTGGACGCTCACTGCGATTTTCTCGATTAGCGTCCGGCATTGCGCCTCCCACGGCGGCTGCAGCGACGGGGCCGCGCGACGGTCGGCGGCCGCGTTACGCCGCGGCGGCGGCTTTCGCCGTCAATGCGCTCACGTGCGTGATGTTCTCGAGCTGACTTGCGCCTTCCTCGATCAAGAACCGCTTGAATGCTTCGGCGACAGGCGGCAGCCGCTTGTTCTTGCGGTGCACGAGATACCAATTGAGCAGCACCGGAAAGCGCTCGACGTCGAGGACGACGAGATGGCCGACCTGCAACTCGAGACTGATTGTATGGGCAGACAGAAATGCGATGCCCATCCCCGCAATGACAGCTTGCTTGATCGTCTCCGTGCTCTTGATTTCCATGGCGATCTTCGGGTGGTCGAGCCGGCCCGCGAGCCCTTCTTGCATCGAATTCCACGTGTCCGACCCGCGCTCGCGGACGATGAAGGGCTCGTCGGCCAAGTGCTCGATGCGAATGAAGCGCTTACTCGCCAGCGGGTGCGTCGGCGCAGCGACGATGACGTAAGGGTGCGGAGCAAACGCTTCCGTGACAACGTCCATATTCACCGGCGGCCGGACCATGACGGCCAGATCGGTTTGATTTGTCGAAAGCTGATGCAGCAGTTCCTCGCGATTGTGCACCGCGAGGTTTAACGTCACGCCCGAATAGCGGCGCGTAAATTCGACGAGCAGGCGGGGAAAGAAGTAGTCGCCCGCGCTAATGACGGCGACATTGAGCGTGCCGCCCGATACCCCTTTGAGTTGGCTCATCGCCTCGTCTTCCTGCTGGAACTGCTGCAGGATCGTGCGGCTGAACTGCAGCATCTCCACGCCGGCCGGCGTCAGGTAGATCTTCTTGCCGAGCTGCTCGAACAGCGGCAACCCTGCGTGCTCTTGCAGCTGCGCAACCTGCGTCGACACCGCGGGCTGAGTCAGATGCAGTTCCTCGGCTGCGCGCGAAAAGCTCAACAGGCGAGCGACCGTTTCGAAGACCTTCAACTGCCGAAGCGTTGCGTTTCGGATCGTCATCGCCCGATGCATAACGAAAAGTAGATCGACATCCTATCAAACTTCAGGTTTTCCTAACTCAGCATAGACCCTACACCCCGTAGAGCCGGCCGCGGGGTCCCGCGATCTATAACCCATCCTGAATCGACACGGTAATAAAGTTTGATTATCGATAATTGACTGAAGACCCTAGCATGCGTGTAGGCAATCCGGCAGATTCGATCACGCAGGCGGTCTTCTCTCATGTGCGATTCGCGGCGGCATCGCCGCTCCAATCGTTTGCTGTACGGCCTCCTGTTTCGTCTACCGATTGATCGCTTTGGCGTGCACCGGCCGTCCGGCCGGCGCGTCCGATTCGAGAAGCGACAGCGATGCGCTCTGCGGTGCGTGAGCCGTGGGCGCCTTCGGCTGCCGATAACGAGACATGGAGACGGAGCACATGGACGGAACCGCCTTACAAGCCCCGGCGTTTTGGAAAAGCCGTTGGTGTCAACTGGCTATCGGCATGCTTTGCATGGCGCTCATCGCCAATCTGCAATATGCGTGGACGCTGTTTGTCGGCCCGATACACGCTAAACACGGCTGGAACCGCGCCGAGATTCAATTGGCGTTTTCCATCTTCGTCGTTACGGAGACTTGGCTCGTGCCGATCGAGGGCTATCTCGTGGATCGGTTCGGGCCGCGGCCGGTCGTGGCGGTCGGTGCGATTTTCGCCGCTGTCGCATGGGTCATGGACGCCTTCGCGTCATCGTTGCCGCTGCTTTATGCGGCTGCCGTCATCGCCGGCATCGGTGCCGGCTGCGTATATGGCACTTGCGTCGGCAACGCGCTGAAACTATTCCCGGATCGCCGCGGGCTGGCGGCAGGGCTGACAGCCGCGGGATTCGGCGCCGGTGCGGCAGTGACGGTGATTCCGATCGCCAGCATGATCGTGAGAACCGGCTACGAGCATACGTTCTTCTTTTTCGGGCTCGTGCAGGGCGGCTGCATCTTTGTTCTCGCCCTGCTGCTCGGCAAACCGGCCCTGAGCGCCCGAAGCGCTGCAAAGCGCAGGTTCGCGACGACGAAGATCGATTACACAACGAGGCAAATGGCGCGCACGCCCGTGTTCTGGGCCATCTACCTATCGTTTGTCGCAGTGGCCGCCGGCGGCCTCATGGCGACAGCGCAACTGGCGCCGATTGCGAAGGATTTCGGATTGGCGCGCATTCCGATGTCGTTGTTCGGCATGACGCTGCCGCTGCTCACGATGACCCTGTCGATCGATAACCTGTGCAATGGCTTGACGCGGCCGCTGTGCGGATTTCTCTCCGACAGAATCGGACGTGAAAACACCATGTTCATCGTCTTCATCGGCGAAGGGCTTGCGCTGCTCGGCCTCATGCAATATGGCACGAACCCTTACGCGTTCATGGTCTTCGCCGCGCTGATCTTTCTGTGCTGGGGCGAAATCTTTTCGATCTTTCCCGCGATTTGCGCCGATACGTTCGGCAGTCGGTTCGCCGCCGGCAATGCAGGCTTGCTCTATACGGCGAAAGGTACGGCGTCCTTACTCGTGCCGCTCGCGTCGGTGCTTGCCGCGACGGGCGGCTGGGACGCCGTCTTTCTCGTCGCGGCGGGCATCACGATTACGGCCGGTATCGGCGCGAAGTTCGTCCTCGCCCCGATGCGCGCGCGTTGGCTCGAGGCCCAGGGGGCTGAGGAAGCCTTCGTCGCGGCCCCGAGTTCTTCGACCCTGTCGCACTGACGCCGTGCTTCGCCCTCGGCCCCGATGCCGGCAAGCGATCGGGGCCCAACAGCGATAGACCCAAAAAAAGACGCCGCGGCGAAATTGCGCGGCGTTTCTCGATTATTAGGAGTCCTAATTACTAGGCGCCGGACAGCATCGGAAGGCTGAAATCGCTCGACGGATGCGTTTCGCGTGCACGGAGCTGGAGCTGCGAGGGGCGGTTCGTTTCGATGGCGCTCGCGGCCGGCACGACGAGCGGTTCGGGCCGCAATGCGTGCTTCCTTTCCAAGATCGCTTGGCTTAGACAGTCGGCGCTATAGGCCGTGAGCAGGTGGGGGTGGTGCGCTTCGACGTACGCGACGATCCGGGCAGCTTCGCTTTCGATGTCGGCAAGCGATGCGAGCGTGGCGGCGTCCCATCGAAAGCGTAGCCCCAACTCTGCAAAAGCCATGTTGTAGGCGGATAGCTGTGTGTGCAGGTCGTTCTCGTCTGGCAATGCGGGGTTCATGGCGTCCTCCTTCGTCAGTGGTTCGTGAACCGGTGATGTCGTCCAAGGATAGGGCTGCCATTAATAAGTAACAGTTAAAGTTTTTTCATAAAACGATAAGTAAAAGCTTATGCCTTGCCACGAACGCCAAAAGGCCGAGCGGTGCGCAAAAACCGCTTGCTGAAATGTTGTATGTGGCATATGGTATATCACCAACAACACACTCTTTCGGTGCTAGGAGGCAGGACATGGCAGAAGTCGTTGGAAACATCGAATCGGAGGCGATCCCGATCACCGACGAGCCGTCGACGACCGACGGTTTTCATTTGGTCATCGACGCGTTCAAGCTAAACGGCATCGAGACCATCTATGGGCTGCCGGGTATTCCAGTGACCGACCTGGCGCGGCTCGCACAAGCGCGCGGCATGCGGGTGATCAGCTTTCGACATGAGCAAAACGCCGGCAATGCGGCGGCTATCGCCGGCTATCTCACGCAAAAGCCGGGCGTGTGCCTGACGGTGTCGGCGCCCGGTTTCCTGAACGGCCTCACGGCCCTCGCGAACGCGACGACGAATTGCTTTCCGATGATTCTCGTGAGCGGTTCGAGTGAGCGCGAGGTCGTCGATCTGCAGCAAGGCGACTACGAGGAAATGGATCAGCTCAACATTGCTCGGCCGCACGCGAAAGCCGCCTATCGCGTCCTGCATGCGGAAGACATCGGGATAGGCGTTGCGCGTGCGATTCGCGCAGCCGTCTCGGGCCGCCCGGGCGGGGTCTACCTCGATTTGCCGGCGAAACTGCTCGCCCAAACGATGCCCGCAGTGGCAGGCCGACAATCGCTCGTGCGCGTGGTGGACGCCGCCCCGCGTCAACTGCCGTCGCGCGATGCGCTCGAGCGCGCACTCGAGGTCTTGAAAAGCGCCAAACGTCCGTTGATTCTGCTCGGCAAAGGGGCGGCGTATTCGCAAGCCGACTCGGCAATTCGAACGCTGGTTGAACGGACCGGCATGCCGTATCTGCCGATGTCGATGGCCAAGGGGCTACTGCCCGACAATCATCCGCAATCGGCATCGGCGGCGCGCTCGTTCGTGCTGGCTGAATCCGATGTCGTGCTGTTGATCGGTGCCCGTTTGAACTGGCTGCTGTCGCACGGCAAGGGCAAGACCTGGGGTAGCCCCAAGCGGTTCGTCCAGATCGATATCTCGCCGACCGAAATCGATAGCAACGTCGCCATTTGCGCACCGGTCATCGGGGATATCGCATCGTGCGTATCGGCGCTGCTCGACGGACTTGACTCGGCGTTTCCGACGCCGAGCGCGACGTGGCTCCGCGCGATCGACGAACGTAAAAACAAGAACCTCGAAAAAATGGCGGCGATGCTCGCCAAGGATTCCGTGCCCATGAGCTTCCATAGCGCGTTGCGCGTCTTGCGCGACGTCGTGAAGGCTCACCCGGACATCACGGTCGTCAACGAGGGTGCCAATACGCTCGACTACGCACGCAGCATTATCGACATGTACGAACCGCGCAAGCGGCTCGATTGCGGCACCTGGGGAATCATGGGCATCGGAATGGGCTTCGCTATCGGTGCAGCCGTCGAGACGGGCAAACAGGTGATCGCGATCGAAGGCGACAGCGCCTTCGGATTCAGCGGCATGGAAGTGGAAACGATCTGCCGCTATCGCCTGCCGGTGTGCATCGTCGTCTTCAACAACAACGGCGTCTACCGCGGCACCGATCGCAATCCGTCGGGCGGCGCCGATGTGGCGCCGACGGTTTTCGTCAAAGGCGCCCGCTACGACAAAGTGATCGAAGCATTCGGCGGCAAAGGCTTTCACGTGACGACACCCGCGCAGCTAGACGAGGCGCTGCACGAAGCCATCGCGCTGCGCGCGCCCGTGCTCATCAATGCCGTCATCGACGAGGCGGCCGGCACCGAGAGCGGGCGGTTGACCAACCTGAATCCGCAAAGCGCGGCCAATAAAGCATAACCCACTCATTATCGATCAGGAGAACCAACGTGAGCCTCCCCTTGGACGGTATCAAGATTATCGATTTCACTCATGTGCAGGCGGGGCCCGCCTGCACGCAGATGCTCGCCTGGTTCGGCGCGGACGTCATCAAGGTCGAGCGACCGGGCGCGGGCGACGTGACGCGTTCGCAACTGCGCGACATTCCCGGCGTCGACGCGCTGTACTTCACGATGCTCAACAGCAACAAACGCTCGTTGACACTCGATACGAAAAAGCCCGAAGGCAAGGCAGTGCTCGATAAGCTGATCCGCGAATCGGACGTGCTAGTCGAGAACTTCGGTCCGGGGGCGCTCGATCGCATGGGCTTCTCGTGGGAGCGCATCAAGGAACTCAATCCGAGAATGATCGTTGCCTCGGTGAAGGGCTTCTCGGATGGGCATCACTACGCCGATCTGAAGGTCTATGAGAACGTGGCTCAATGTGCCGGCGGCGCTGCATCGACTACAGGTTTCTGGGACGGTCCGCCAACGGTCAGTGCCGCGGCGCTCGGCGACAGCAACACGGGCATGCACCTGGCAATCGGCATCTTGACCGCGATCATCGGCCGGCAGAAGACGGGCAAGGGGCAGAAGGTGGCCGTGTCGATGCAGGACGCGGTGCTGAACTTATGCCGCGTAAAACTGCGGGACCAACAGCGGCTCGAACGTGTCGGCTACCTGGAAGAGTATCCGCAGTATCCGAACGGCACGTTCGGCGACGCCGTGCCCCGCGGAGGCAACGCGGGCGGGGGCGGTCAGCCGGGGTGGGTACTCAAATGCAAGGGCTGGCAGACGGATCCGAACGCTTACATTTATTTCACCGTCCAGGGGCATGCGTGGGCGCCGATCTGCCGCGCGCTGGGACGCCCGGAGTGGATCGAAGACCCCGACTACAACACGCCGGAGGCGCGCCAGCCGCATATCTTCGACATCTTCGCGAAGATCGAGGAATGGCTGGCCGACAAGACGAAATACGAGGCCGTCGACATCTTGCGCAAGTTCGATATCCCTTGCTCCCCGGTGCTTAGCATGAAGGACCTCGCAAACGACACGTCGCTGCGCGCGTCGGGCACGATCGTCGAAGTGGAGCATAAGGAGCGGGGCAGGTACTTGACGGTGGGCAGTCCGATAAAATTCTCGGATCTCAAGCCTCAAATCAAGTCCTCGCCATTGCTGGGCGAGCATACTGAAGACGTACTGCTAGGTCTCGGCTATACGCGCGAGCAAGTCCTGCAACTGCGCGAAGCGGGTGCGGTCTGATAGAGCAGCCGGCCCGTGCCGGCGGCGGGACAAAAAAGGGGGGTGACAAACATGAAGACGACCGTCGATATGGAGCAACTCGTTTCGGTGATCGGCGATGCGGTCGTGGTAGCCGATCCCGCCGGCGCGATCACACTGTGGAATGCGGCTGCCGAACGCATTTTCGGCTTCTCCGAGGACGAGGCGATCGGCAAGTCGCTCGACATCATCATTCCGCAGCGATTGCAGCCGCGTCATTGGGAGGGCTATCGGAAGACGATGGAGACCGGGCAAACGCGCTATGGCAGTGAGTTGTTGAAAGTGCCGGCCGTCCACAAGAACGGCAATGCGCTTTCGATCGCGTTCACCGTTGCGTTGCTTCATGGGGCGGACGGCGCGCTGAGCGGCATCGTCGCCGTCATTCGCGACGAAACGGCTCGGTTCCAGCAAGAGCGTGACTTGCGCAAGCGATTGGCGGAACTGGAGGCACGCGCCGGCGCGTGAATCCGGCGCCGCGCCAGCGGGCGCGCGCGCCGGGGCAGTGAAGGCGCACCAAATTAATTAGGATGACTAACTAATTGAGACCGGGCGTGTTCTTCATCTTGCCGGTTGAGCATAGCCGCCGCCGCGGTTCGACAGAAACGAGTAAGGGAGACGTGAAGTGGCCAAGGCGTTGGAGGGGGTGCGTGTCCTCGATTTCACGCATGTGCAGTCCGGGCCGACGTGTACGCAGCTTTTGGCGTGGTTCGGCGCGGACGTCGTCAAGGTGGAGCGGGCCGGTGCGGGCGACGTGACGCGCGAGCAGTTGCGCGACATCGCGGACGCCGACAGTCTGTATTTCACCATGCTTAACCACAACAAACGTTCGATGACCGTCGATGCCAAACATCCGGACGGCAAGCGGGTCCTCGAAGCGCTGATTCGGCGCAGCGATGTGCTGGTCGAAAACTTCGCGCCCGGTGCGCTCGATCGAATGGGGTTCGGTTGGGAGCGCGTTCAAACCTTGAATCCGCGCCTGATTTTTGCCTCGGTCAAGGGTTTCGGACCGGGCCCGTACGAAGACTGCAAGGTCTACGAGAACGTTGCGCAATGCGTAGGAGGGGCGGCGTCGACCACCGGCTTCGACGGCGGTCCCCCCGTCGTAAGCGGCGCGCAAATCGGCGATAGCGGCACGGGACTGCACCTGGCGCTCGGCATCGTGACGGCGCTGTATCAGCGTACGGTGACGGGACGCGGCCAATATGTGCTCGCCGCCATGCAAGACGCGGTACTGAACCTATGCCGTGTCAAGCTGCGAGATCAACAGCGGCTCGACAAAACGGGCGTGCTGCGCGAGTACCCGCAACATCCGAAGGGAACGTTCGGCCCAGCCGTGCCTCGAGCCGGCAACGCTTCGGGTGGCGGACAGCCGGGCTGGATCCTGCGCTGCAAGAATTGGGAGTGGGATTACAACGCCTACATCTATTTCATTGCGCAGGCGCCCGTCTGGGACAAGATCTGCTGTCTCATCGGCAAAGAGCAGTGGATCGCCGATCCTGACTACGCGACGCCTGCCGCGCGCCTGCCGCGCCTTGCCGAAATCTTCGCCGAGATCGAGCGCTGGACGATGACCAAGACGAAGTTCGAGACGATGCAGATCCTGAACCAGCATGACATCCCGTGCGGACCGGTGCTCTCGATGAAGGAGATTGCCGAAGATGAATCGCTGCGCAAGACCGGCACGATCGTCGAAGTGGACCATCCGGTGCGCGGGGCGTATCTGACCGTCGGCAATCCGATCAAGCTTTCCGACAGCCCGACCGTCGTGACCCGGTCGCCGCTGCTCGGCGAGCACACGGACGAAGTCATGGCCGAGCTGGGTTTTTCGGCCGATCAAATCGCCGAACTTCGCGCTATCGGCGCGATTTGATCGCGGCGCCGGCCCCGGCCGGGGGGCCGGGCGGGGCGGAACTCGTCCCCGCCTCTTTCATTCACTGAGGACACAGGACAGGAGAGATCCCGATGACATCGTGGATACGCTTTGACGCGCCCGACGCGGGCGGGGGCTTCGGCATGCTCGTGAACGATCGCGTGCTCGAGTACGAAGGGGATCTGTTCGGCGAGGCGCGCGCGACCGGCGTCGAACGACATCTCGGCGATCTCGTTCTCACGAGCCCGTGCCTGCCGGGCAAGGTGGTCGCGCTTTGGAACAACTTCCACGCGCTGGCCGCTAAACTCGACAAGGCGCCGCCCAAGCATGCGCTTTTTTTGATCAAGCCGTCGACGTCCGTGATCGGGCCGGGGCAGGCGGTCGTGCGTCCCGCGAGCTACGCGGGCAAGATTGCCTACGAGGGCGAGCTCGGTATCGTCATAGGCCGGCGTTGCACAAACGTGGAGCCCGAGCAGGCCGGAGCCTACATCTTCGGGTACACCTGCATCAACGACGTAACCGCCGTCGAACTGCTCGGGGAAGATCCTAACTTCGCGCAATGGTGCCGAGCGAAGGGATTCGATACCTTTTGCTGTATCGGACCGGCTGTGCAGACCGATTTCGATTGGCGCTCGGCGCGCGTCGTCACGCGGCTCGACGGCGTGGAGCGCCAGAACTATCCGCTCGCCGACATGATCTTTTCGCCCGCGGAGCAAGTGAGCATGCTGTCACGCGATATGACGCTCATGCCCGGCGACGTGATCGCCTGCGGAACCTCGATTGGTGTGGGAACCATTAAGGACGGCGCGACCGTCAGCGTCTCTATCGACGGCATCGGCACTGTGAGCAATGTGCTTCGATCCGCTGACGGCGAACGGTGAACGTGACCGTTGGCGCCTGAGGCACTCCGGGTTTGCCGCTTGCACCGCGTGCGTCCGGCAGCCCGAAGCGGCGCGCAAAATCGCTTGCGAAGCCGTTCGACTCATGCGTATAATACGAGGCTCCGCTGTTCGGTGGTCCGCATAAGGATTTTATTGCGCGATCGGCCCGGAACGTAGTGTCGAAGTGCTTCTGCAGTGAGTTAGTTGGCAGAAAAAACTTCACAAATACGGACAGGGCAGTTAGAATGGCGTTCTTCGCTGTTGACGAAAGTTAGCGCGAAAAGCGGTAAGTGAGAAGATTTTGTCCCCTTCGTCTAGAGGCCTAGGACATCACCCTTTCACGGTGAGTACAGGGGTTCGAATCCCCTAGGGGACGCCAAAACATCGGCCGCGCTTCGTGATCGAGGCGTTTGCAGCCTGCGAGACAATACCGACGCTCGCCGGTGATGGGCAGTTATGGAGTGGTAGTTCAGTTGGTTAGAATACCGGCCTGTCACGCCGGGGGTCGCGGGTTCGAGTCCCGTCCACTCCGCCAGACAAAGCCCGTTCAGGTTTCGCTTGAACGGGCTTTTTCAATAAAGGTGTAAGCAGTACCTGTTGTCCCCTTCGTCTAGAGGCCTAGGACATCACCCTTTCACGGTGAGTACAGGGGTTCGAATCCCCTAGGGGACGCCAAAGACATCGGCGGCGCTTTCGATCCGGAAAGCGCTGCGGTCCGCCGGAGCGCAGACGCTCGCGGGCCACCATGCAAGAGCTTGGAGTGGTAGTTCAGTTGGTTAGAATACCGGCCTGTCACGCCGGGGGTCGCGGGTTCGAGTCCCGTCCACTCCGCCAAATAAAAGCCCGTTTGAACATTGGTTCGACGGGCTTTTTCTTGCACGCTCGAACTGAGCCGGACACACCGGCGTCCGCGGACAATCCGCCATTGCAAGTCGCCCCGCGCTGCCTTACTGTGGTCGCGGTTTCCTTCGTTTCGCCTACGATGTTCGATCCGACCGACGCGCCGTTACCTTATGCGCCATCGCCGTTTCAGCTTCGCCGAGCGTCGCTGAGCGACTTCGCATTCGCCGAGGCACTCACGCGTACCAACATGGGCCGCTATTACGAGCGGCACCGGCTGGCATGGCGCGCCGATCTGTTTCTTGCGAGCTGGCAGGAATCGGAGAACTTCATCCTCGAAGTCGATAACGAGGCGATCGGTGTGCTGCGGCTGACCGAGGAGGGCGATTCGCTGCATATTCGCGACGTGCAGATCGCCGAGGGCTACCGTGGTCAAGGTGCCGGCACCTTCCTGCTCGAAACGTCGCATCGCTGGGCTCGTGAGCGTGGGTTGCACGAACTCCAATTGCGCGTATTTATCGACAACCCCGCGGCACGGCTGTATCTGCGCATGGGGTATCGCCTCGCCGGGCCTCGGTTTGCTCAACTGGGCGCGATTCGCCACATGACCCGCCGCGTTTGAAGCGTCGTGTTACGCGGCGTTTTGGGCAGCGCGGCGAATCCCGCGCCCGTACCCGTACCCGTCAGACCTGAAAAGACGAAGGCTCGGCCAAACCGTCAAAGTCGTCGTCGGGGCTCGCGCGCTCGGGTGCCTGTTCGGTGTCGCGCAGCATGAAGGCGCGCGGGCTTTGCCCGAAGGCGCGTCGAAACATGGCCGAGAACGCGCTCTGACTCTGGTAGCCGAGTTCATGGGCGATCTGGGACAGCGGACGGCCGCGCGTCAGTAGCGGAATGGCGCGCGCGAGCACGGCCTGCTGGCGCCATTGCGAAAAGCTCATCCCCAACTCTTGGCGAAACAGCCGCGCGATCGTGCGTGTGCTGGCGCCGGCGCCCGCAGCCCAATATTCGAGCGGGTCGGCGTTGCCCGGGTCGGCCAGCAACGCTTCGCACAACGCGCGCAGCCGCTTCTCGGTCGGCATCGGCACGGATAGCGGAAGCGGTTTCGAGCGCGTGATCTCGTCGAGCACGAGCGCGCCCAGCAGCCGCTCACGCGAGGTGTCGAGATCGTCGGCGTCCAGCGAGGCGATCAGTTCGCGCAACAGCCCCGACATCTCAACGACGCGGCATGCGTCGAGTCCCGACGGCACGACCGATTCGTCGATATAGAGGGTGCGCAGATAAGCGTCTTCGACGATGACGACTTCGTGAGGGACGTGCGGCGGCACCCAAATCGCGCGCGAGTGCGGGACCATCCAAGTGCAGCCCTTCACGGCGAGGCGCATGACGCCGCGCGACGCATAAGCGAGCTGAGCCCACGCATGCATATGCTGTGCGATGCGCTCGCCGGCCGGCATTGGCCGCGCTCGTACACGAATCGGATGAGCCGGCGTGGGGGCGACATGCGGCGGAATGTCGAGCAAGCGCACGCGCGCCGGCGGGACGGGTTCGGTCGGGATCATGGCGACGGACCGTTGGCGAAGTGAAAGGCGGCGACGCGCATCGTGAAACCATGGACGATCGATATGGTCGGTATTGTAAGGGCGTTGTACGGGCGTCCGCACGGGGCTCGCATCGACGCCGCGCGGCATGCATAATCCCTTTGCCCGCCGTGTGAGGTGGGACAGCATGCCTTAGGCATCGACCCTTCGCCGGCGAAGTCCATGCATTGAACCGAGGCGCAACCGGCGACGTGCGTTTCACACAATAAAGGACGAGGGCAAATGCGATACGTATTCGTGTATGGGACACTGCGCGCGGGCGAGATCAACGACATCGGGGTTGCGGCGGCGCGCCATGCGATCACCGCGCCGCGGCTCATCGGCTGTGCGGCCGTCACGGGCCGGCTGTACGACTTCGGGGAATACCCGGGACTCGTGCGAGACGAGACAGCGAACCTTGTGCGCGGCGACGTCTATGAGATCGACGACGCGCTCGTGCCGGTACTCGACCAAATCGAAGGGGTGTCGCCCGGTGTCGACAGCTTGTTTAAGTCGCGCGAGGTCAGCGTGACCGTCGGCGGGCAGATACTGCCTTGCTTCTTCTATCCGGTCGACGACGCGTCGGCGCAGGATCGCACGCGGATCGATGCAGGCGATTGGGTCGGTTATCGTCTCGCGCGGGACGCGATCACCGCGCTGAAGTACGGCAGTTGATCCCGGCCACCTACGACCGAACCAACACTCACCCCCTACCACCCACCACCCACCGCCCACCGCTCGTCATCGGTCCCGAGCGAGCTGCGCGGCGCTGCGACGGCGCAGCTCGCGCAGCGGCGGCCCGCCATGAACGGGGCCGCTGCGCGTCCCACCCATCGTGCTTACACTTCCTCGTACAGCGGCAACGTCAGGAATTCGGTGAACGTTTCCGACGTCGACATTTTCTCGAAGATGTCGGCGGCGCGGTCGTACGATTGCGTGCTGCCGACCACCGATTCCTTCACCTTCGGCAATTCTTGCGCAATCAATGCGCGCACGAGATCGGCGGTGACCTTACGGCCGTCCTCCAGTTTGCCCTTCGGCGAGCGGATCCATTGCCACACTTGTGAACGCGAGATTTCCGCCGTCGCAGCGTCTTCCATCAAGTTGTGGATCGGGACGCAGCCGTTGCCGGTCAGCCACGAGCCAAGGTAATGGATGCCCACGTTGATGTTGTTACGCAAGCCCGCCTCGGTGATCGGCGTTTCGGGGCGGAAGTCGAGCAGGTCGGTGGCGGTCACTTGCACGTCGTCGCGCTGCTTGGCGATTTGGTTCGGCTTGTCGCCGAGTACACCGACGAACTCTTCCATCGCCAGCGGTACGAGGCCCGGGTGCGCGACCCAGCCGCCGTCGTAGCCGTCGGTCGCGTCGCGCTTCTTGTCGGCGCGCACGCCGGCCATGGCCTTGTCGTTCGCGGCCGCATCGCTCTTGATCGGAATCATGGCGCTCATGCCGCCGATCGCCGGCGCATTGCGCTTGTGGCAAGTCTTGAGTAGATGCAGCGCGTAGGCGCGCATGAACGGGACCGTCATCGTGATTTGCGAACGATCGGCCAGGCAGAAATCCTTGTCGTTCTTGAACTTCTTGATCGCCGAGAAGATGTAGTCCCAACGGCCCGCATTGAGGCCGGCGCTATGCTCGCGAAGCTCGTACAGGATCTCGTCCATCTCGAAGGCGGCGAGGATCGTCTCGATCAGCACCGTGGCGCGAATCGTTCCGCGCGGCAGGCCGATCGCTTCTTGAGCGGCGACGAAGATGTCGTTCCACAAGCGCGCTTCGAGATGACTTTCCATCTTCGGCAGATAAAAGTAGGGGCCGCTGCCGCGCGAGATGAGTTCCTTCGCGTTATGAAACAGAAACAACGCGAAATCGAAGATGCCGCCCGATACACGCTGGCCGTCTACCGTGACGTGCTTTTCCTCGAGATGCCAGCCGCGCGGACGCACGAGCAGCGTTGCGGTCTTCTCGTTCAGCTTGTATGCCTTGCCGTTTTGTTCGAGCGAGATCGTGCGGCGCACGGCTTCCTTAAGATTCAATTGCCCCGTGATCTGATTACTCCAGTTGGGCGTATTCGAATCCTCGAAGTCGGTCATGTAAGCGTCCGCGCCCGAGTTCAGCGCGTTGATGATCATCTTGCGCTCGACGGGGCCCGTGATCTCGACGCGGCGGCATTCGAGATCCTTCGGCAGCGGCGCGATTTTCCAATCACCGTCGCGCACCGACTTCGTTTGCGCGAGGAAGTCGGGCCGCTCGCCCGCGTCGAGCCGCCGCGTGCGTTCCGCGCGCGCTTGCAGCAGCTCGCGCCGGCGCGCTTCGAACGTGCGGTGCAGATCGGCGACGAGCGCAAGCGCATCGGGCGTCAGAATGGTCTCGAAGCCGGGCTCGATCGCCCCCGTGATTTGCATGCCTTGCGGCAACGACAAAGTGTTAGCCATGGAAAGTCTCCTTCGGTCGGTCAGATGGCAAAAAATGCAGTCGACGGCATCGCTCGCTCGGGCTGGTGGCAAGCAATGCCGCTCGGTTCAATCAATCCTTTTCGGTCAGCGCAAGGGTCTCGACGAACGCGACGAGTTCGGACATGCCGGTGCCGATGCCGCGCGGCTTTGACTCCAGCTCTTCGAGCGGCGCGCCCGTCCGATTAATCCAAAACGTCGTATAGCCGAACCAGCCGGCGCCGGCCACGTCCCAGCCGTTCGAGGAGACGAAGACTATCTCGCGCGCACTCGCCTCGAAGGCATGCGTGCCTAGCGCATAGGCGGCGGGCGCGGGCTTATACGCGCGCACCGCATCGACGGATAGCACATGATCGAACACATCGGCGATACCGGCGCTCTTGACGGCGACCTCGAGCATGCTCGGGTTGCCGTTCGAAAGAATGCCGAGGCCGAGTCTCGATCCGCCGGCCGCGGCGCCGGTTTCGCGTAACGCACGCAGCGCCGGCGCGGTATCGGGAAACGCCGATAGACACGCGTATTGATCCATCAAGCGCTTTTCGCCGGCGGTATCGAGCGGTAGGCGCAGCCGGCGCGCGGCATGGCGCAGCGCGTCAAGCGTGATGTCCCAGAAGGGCTTGTAATGCGATCCGGCCGGATCGGACAGCGTGCGCAGTTGCGAGTATTCAATCTGCTTGAGGCGCCATAGCTGCGACAGTGCATCGCCTTGCCCGGGAAAGATCTGCTCGGCTGCGGCTACCACCGAATGTACGTCGAACAGCGTGCCGTACGCGTCGAACAGCACCGCTCGAGGAAAACGTCGTGGCAAGGTCGACATGGCGTGTGAACTCCGGTTCTCCAGCGTTCTTTAGGTCCAGAACGCATTCTATTTGTGACTGGGTGTGACGAAAAAGACGCTAGGTGTCACTTTATCTTTGACTTTTTGATACATAATCTGCCGTCGCCCCTGTCGGGCGAGGAGGGTGGGTCGTGTCGCGCTTCAAACAAATCGAAACGTTCGTTTCCGTCGCCGCTAAGGGCAGCTTGTCGGCGGCGGCCCAAGCCGAGGGGGTTGCGCCTGCCGTGATCGGCCGGCGGCTCGACGCGCTCGAGGAGCGGCTTGGGGTCAAGCTGCTCGTGCGCACGACACGCCGGCTCACGCTGACGTTCGAGGGTTCCGCGTTTCTCGAGGATTGCCAGCGGATCGTCAACGACATGCAGAACGCCGAGGCCAGCGTCTCCGCCGGCGGCGTCAAGGCGAGCGGCCACGTGCGGGTCTCGGCACCGGCCGGCTTCGGCCGCAAGCATGTCGCTCCGCTGATTCCGGCTTTTGCGGCGGCCCATCCCGAAGTGTCGGTCGCACTCGATTTGTCCGACCGCATGGTCGACCTCGTCAATGAAGGCTTCGACTGCGCCGTGCGCTTCGGCGAGCTGCCTGACTCGTCGCTGGTCTCGTTGCGGCTGGCCGAGAATCGTCGCGTGTGCGTCGCGGCGCCCGGTTATCTGGCCCGCCGTGGCACACCGGTCACGCTTGGCGATCTCGCGCATCACAACTGTCTGGCCCTCGCGGCCGGCGTCAATCAGCAGCGTGGATGGACGTTTCAGCAGGACGGGAAGATCGTCTCGATCAAAGTCTCGGGAACACTCGAGTGTTCGGACGGGGCCGTCTTGCATGAATGGTGCTTGGCCGGCCACGGCCTCGCTTGGCGCTCGTCGTGGGAAACGGGCGAGGACATCGCGAACGCTCGCCTCGTGACGGTACTGGACGCCTTCGCCGCGCCGCCGGTCGGTATCCATGCCGTCTTCCCGCAACGCAGGCATTTGCCGTTGCGCGTGCGCTTGTTTCTTGATTTCCTCAAACATACCTATGAGCGCCCCGGTTATTGGCAATAACGACCGGCTGCGACCTCGGCGTCCGGCCGCGCGGGTTTCCGATATGCGGACTCACCCGAAGCCCGGTCATTGCCCCGCGCAAGCGGCACTACAATCGACTTGAGCGCGCGCGTGCCGCAGCGCGCAATGCCGCACCGGCCCTCCGCACAGGGTGGGCTAGCCGACGAGGGAGGCCTATGTTCAAGCACATCTTGGTCCCGACCGACGGCTCCGATCTGTCGCAAAAAGCGATAGACGGCGCAATCGATCTCGCGCGCACGGTCGGCGCGCGCATCACCGCTTACGCCTGCTTGCCGCAGTATCCGTACTCGCCGTTCACCGAGGTGGTCGCCGAGCCGCCCGCCGATTTTCAAGAGCGTAGCGAACGCGAAGCGCGCGATCATCTGAGCGACATAGAAGAGGCGGCACGCCGAGTGGGTGTCGCGTGCACGAGCCAAACGAGCGTGCATCCTTCGCCTTACCTGGGCATCATCGAAGCAGCCGAGCACGGCGGTTGCGACGTAATCTTCATGGCTTCGCACGGGCGCCGAGGGCTTGGCAGCTTGCTGATCGGCAGCGAGACACAGCGCGTGCTGACCCATACGAAGATTCCGGTCATCGTCTACCGCTGACGGGTTCGACGGGCGTGTTCGAGCAACGGCGCGACGGTTAAACGTCAGGCCCCGCATGCGTGGCGCATGGGGGCCGGCGTCCTCCCTGATCCTCTGTGCGAGGGCCTGTCGCTTAAGCGACCTTTTTGGTGTCGAAGAACTGTTCGTCTTCCGTCGAACCGTGCAGCGCCGTCGTCGACGCTTCGCGCTCGACCGTCTGCGTGACGGCGTCGAAGTAGCCCGTGCCCACTTCGCGCTGATGCTTGACGGCCGTGAAGCCCTTTTCGGCGGCGGCGAACTCGGCTTGCTGCAGTTCGACGAAGGCGCTCATCTGCGAGCGCGCATAGCCATGCGCGAGGTTGAACATCGAGTAGTTGAGCGCATGGAAGCCCGCCAGCGTGATGAACTGGAACTTGTAGCCCATCGCACCCAGTTCCTTCTGGAACTTCGCGATCGTCGCATCGTCGAGGTTCTTCTTCCAATTGAACGACGGTGAGCAGTTGTACGAGAGCATCTTGCCGGGGAACTGCTTGTGGATCGCCTCCGCGAATTTCTTCGCGTACTCGAGATCGGGCTTGCCCGTTTCGCACCAGATCAAATCGGCATACGGCGCATAGGCGAGGCCGCGCGAGATGGCTTGTTCGAGGCCGGGCTTCGTGCGGAAGAAGCCCTCTACCGTGCGCTCGCCGGTCAAGAACGGACGATCGTTCTCGTCGACGTCCGACGTGATCAGATCGGCGGCTTCCGCATCCGTGCGAGCAATGAGCACCGTCGGCGCGCCGCAGACATCGGCCGCCAGACGTGCCGCCGTGAGCTTCGCGACGTTTTCGCGGGTCGGCACCAGGACCTTGCCGCCCATGTGGCCGCATTTCTTGACCGAGGCCAGTTGATCTTCGAAGTGCACGCCCGCTGCGCCCGCTTCGATCATCGCCTTCATCAGTTCGAACGCGTTGAGCACGCCGCCGAACCCGGCTTCGGCATCGGCCACGATCGGTGCGAAGAAATCGACATAGCCTTCGTCACCGGGGTTTTTGCCTTCCGACCATTGAATTTGGTCCGCGCGCGTGAGCGTGTTGTTGATGCGCTTCACGACGAGCGGCACCGAGTTCGCGGGGTACAGCGATTGATCGGGGTACATTTCGCCGGCCACGTTGGCGTCACCCGCGACTTGCCAGCCGGAGAGGTAAATGGCTTTAAGGCCGGCCTTCACTTGCTGCATCGCTTGATTACCCGTCAATGCGCCCAGGGCGTTGACGAACGGCTCGTTGTTGATCAAGTCCCACAGCTTTTCGGCGCCATGCTTGGCGAGCGTGTGCTCGGCTTGCAGGGAGCCGCGCAGACGCACGACGTCTTGCGCCGTGTAGCTACGCTTGATTCCTTTCCAGCGCGGATCGGTTTCCCATTGCTGTTGGAGTTGCTGTGCTTGCTGTTGGCGCGACATGGTGTGGCTCCTTGTTACCTGAAAGGGAGAAGGGTGATCGCTAATCTCGCTTGTTGCGACGTTTGGGTCGCAAACTCTTATATAAGAGTCTAGGCAAAGTGGAACCCGCGGAATAGGCGGAATACAACGTTTTTCTGTTCTTATTTGTCGTTATGAATCATCGAGTTACGATTTGTATTTCGGGATGAGAAACGTCGTTTTCCATGTCGCAATGCGAGTCGTTGTGCCACGCAGCACGCATTTTTACGACACAAAAGCGTATTTCGCATCGTGAAATTAGGGGTCGATCACAAGATCGTGCGTGGACAGGGCCGAATGGCGAATCGCGGACAAAAAAAACCGGAGCAGTTCCTATGAACTGCTCCGGTCTGTCGGATGGAAGTCGCAGGGCCCGATGTGGCGCCTGCGCTCCGCCGCTCCGCTGTTTTAGCCGCTGCGGCGGGCGCCGCGCTGGCCGTCGCTACGGCGGCCTTGATAGCCTTCGCGCGAGCCGAAACCTTCGCGCGGGCCGTTGCTCGAGCTGCGTCCGTTCCAGCCGCCTGCGCTGCTGGTGCGCTTCTCGCCGTTGCCGCTGCTGTTAGCGTTGCCGTTGCCGTTGCCGCGTGCGGCACCGCTCGGGGCGCCGAAGCGTCGGCCGCCGTTTCCGTTTCCAGCCGGACGGGCGCGGCCATTGCCGTTGCCGCTACGCGCCGGCGCTGCCTTGCGCGGCTCGAAGCCTGCGATCACGTTGACGGCCAGCGGCGCACGGACGAACCGTTCGATCCGCTTGAGCGCGCCTTGCTCGGCGTGATGCACGAGGCTCACTGCAATGCCGGAGCGACCGGCGCGGCCCGTGCGGCCGATGCGGTGCACGTAGTCTTCCGCGAATTTCGGCAGATCGTAGTTGAAGACGTGCGTGATGCCGGGGATGTCGATGCCGCGAGCCGCGACGTCGGTCGCCACGAGTACGCGCACACGACGCTCGCGCAGTGCGCGGATCGTACGCGTACGTGCGCCTTGCGGCAGATCGCCGTGCAGAGCCGCCGAGGAGAAGCCGGCATCGGCAAGACGGCCGGCCAAGTGGTCGGCTTCGCTCTTCGTCGCCGTGAACACGATCGCTTGATCGAGCGAACCGTCGCGCAGCAGATGATCGAGCAAACGATCCTTATGATCGCGGTCGTCGACGTAGTGAACGGTCTGCGCGATGTTTGCGCGCGATTCCAGCCGCTGAACGATTTCGATGCGCTCCGGATCTTTCAGCAACCGGCCCGTCAACGAACCGATCTTGCCGTCGATCGTGGCCGAAAACAGCATGGTCTGACGCGTGGCAGGCGTCGCCGCTACGATCGTTTCGATGTCGTCGATGAAGCCCATGTCCAGCATGCGGTCAGCTTCGTCCAGCACGAGGATCTGCAATTGCGACAGATCGATACGGCCGCGCTCGAGGTGATCGAGCAGGCGGCCCGGCGTTGCCACGAGGATTTCCGGATTCTTGGCAAGCAACGTCAATTGCTGACCGTATGCGACACCGCCGAGAATGCTGACGGTACGCAACTGGCGCAGATGCTTGCCGTAGGTCGAGGCGGCCGTCGTCACCTGCATGGCGAGCTCGCGCGTGGGCGTGAGCACGAGCAGGCCAGGACGCGCAACGGCGGGGCCGCGGCGCGTACGGCGGTCGCCGCCGCCGGCCTCGCGCGGTTGCGCGGCTTGTGCTTTTTGAATCTGAGCGAAACGTTCGATCGCAGGCAGCATGAACGCCGCGGTCTTGCCCGAGCCCGTGGGGCTCGAGACGAGCAGGTCGCGGCCCGCCATCGCTGCCGGAATGGCGCGTTGTTGGACGGGCGTGGGCGCCGTATAGCCCGACGCTGTCAGCGTCGCTACGATCTCGGGCGACAAGCCAAGCGAGGCGAAGGTCGGGCCGGAGGGGGTCTCGGCGACCGGTTCGTCGACGCGAACGGCGTCGGTGGCGGGCGTGTCGGCGGAAAGGCCGAGCGCTTGCTCGACAATGGCGTTCAACGGGCTGGTGTCAATGCTCGAAGTCATGAGAATCCTAAGAAGACGTCAAAAATACGTCGGCGCCAATCGGCATTACCCAAGTCGTCGGATTCAGCATGCAAGGGGCACGCGAGCAAATCGAAAAACGGGGGCAGCTCGCGGTTTGATGCGAGCTTTTCGTTAGAAGCTGTATCGGATACGGGGACGCCGATATGGCGTCGCCGCCAGCCTGGTATGAGACGGCCTGCGAAGGCCTAGGCGGAAGGGGACAGGTTCTAAACTGGATTGGAGCAAAACGCTACACGCGCCGCACGCACCGGCTTGCTACCGACGGGTGATGCGCAGGCCGCAGTATAAGGGTTTTTGCTGCGTTGCGCCACTGCCGCATCGGATAAGTTAGCCGGCTGCGCCTCGACAACCGGCCCGGCCTCAAGCCGCCGTGCCGTTCTTCAGCGACTCGACGAGCTCGACGTACTGCTGTTTCGCCACCTCTTGCGCGGTGCCCTTGAGGGACGCCCATGCGTCGTACTTGTACTTGCCGACAATATCGGTGAAGCCCGGCTTCTCCCCATGCACGTCGCCTTCGGTAGCTTGCTTGAACAGCGCGTAAAGACGCAACAGTGTCATGTTGCCGGGTTTCTCGGGCAGGGCTTTGACGTCCACCTGTGCTTGCTCGAACAGCGTATCGACTTGGCTCATGGTGATCTCTCCGGTGCGAAAACGATAAGGCCGCCGATCATAACAAGCGATCCGGGCCAAAGAGTCGAGCGATGCCTCCAAACGCGGAGCGCGCGAGCGCGAGGCATCCGATCCGCGATCGCTACGCCTCACTCGATAGGCGGAGCGCCGCACTCGCCGCATTACAATAGCGCCCATGACATCGACCGTGCTGCTTGCTTTCGACACGTCGACCGAATATTGCTCGGTCGCGCTGCTACGCTCCGAGGGGTCCTGCGCCCCGTCGGAATTGGCCTCTCCTCGCGTCTGGACGCGCCACGAACTGACGGGCGCGGTCTCCAGCACGCGCGTGCTGCCCGCCGCGCGCGAATTGTTCGACGAAGCCGGCGTGGCGCTCGCGCAATGCAATGCCATCGCGTTCGGCGCCGGGCCGGGCTCGTTTACCGGCTTGCGTACGGCCACGGGCGTGGCGCAGGGGCTTGCCTTTGGGCTGGGCGTGCCCGTCGTTCCAATCAGCACACTGCTTGCCTGTGCCGAGCGCGCGCGGCTGCGCGATCCGTCCATCACGCGCGTGCTGGCGGTGCTCGATGCGCGGATGGATCAAGTGTATTGGGCGGACTACGCATGGGATGCGGGCGAGGGCGAATGGCGCACGCTCACGCCGCCGTCGCTGAGTGCGCCCGATGCGCTGGTCGCGCCCGCCGCGCCGTTCGCTGTAGCGGGCAATGCCGCTCGCGCCTTCGGCTCGCGGCTCGCGATTGCGCAGCGCGCCGCGGTAGTCGATCACGCCGCGCTGCCGCACGCGCAACCGCTCGCCTTGGCGGCGCTGCGTGCCTACCGCGCGGGCCGCGTCGTCGATGCGCAGCATGCGGCGCCCGAGTACGTGCGCGATAAAGTCGCGCAGACGACGGCCGAGCGACTTGCCCAACAGGGGGCGCGCAGCGGGCAGGAGGTTCGATGAGCGGGGTGTTGCTTGCCGATCGCTATATGTCTCCGATGACTGAAGCCGATCTGGACGAAGTGGCAGCGGTCGAGCAGGAGGCCTACGATTTCCCCTGGTCGCGCGGTAACTTCGAGGATTCGCTGCGCAACGGGTACTTCGGCGTGTGCATGCGGCACGTCACCGGTACGCTGATCGGCTATTGCGTGCTGATGCCCGTCGTCGACGAAATGCATTTGCTCAACCTGTGTGTCGCGCCGCGCGCACAAGGGACCGGTGCCGGCCTCACGCTGCTGCGCGAGGCCATGCGTATTACACGCGGCAAGCAGTTGAGCGGCCTGCTGCTCGAAGTGCGGCCTTCCAATGTGCGCGCGCTGCGGCTCTACGAGCGTTTCGGATTCGCGACGATCGGACGGCGCAAGAACTACTATCCCGCGCGGCGGCACGGCCGCGAGGATGCGCTCGTCATGCGCTATACGTTTTTGGAGGAGGGCGACGATGGCGCTCGATGAAGCTGCACTCGAGACATTGGGTCTCGCGACGTTATGGGTGCGGCGCGGCGTGCCGGTCGATCGAGGTGTCGATGCCGGTGAGGCCACGCAGCCGCTTGCGGCAGGGCAGGATGAGGCTCGACAGGCCGCTCGGGAAACCGTTCAACTCGACCCCGAACCGCCCCGAGCGCGGGTCACGCCGTTGCATGACCGTGTCGAAGCACCGTTGGATAGTGGCATCGCGCAGCTCGATTGGGAGGCGCTCGAAGCGCGCGTCGCGGCGTGCCAAAGCTGCCGCCTGTGCGAAAAACGGACGAAAACGGTTTTCGGCGTGGGGGACCGCGCGGCCGATTGGATGCTGATCGGCGAGGGTCCCGGCGAAAACGAGGACAAGCAGGGCGAGCCGTTCGTCGGCCAGGCCGGCAAGCTGCTCGACAGCATGCTGCACGCGCTCACGCTTGCGCGCGCCGAGAATGTCTATATTGCCAACGTCGTCAAATGCAGGCCGCCGGGCAACCGGAACCCCGAGCCCGACGAAGTCGCGCGCTGCGAGCCCTACCTGCAGCGCCAGGTGGCGCTCGTCAAGCCGAAGCTCATCGTCGCGCTTGGACGTGTGGCTGCGCAAAGTCTGCTCAAGACCGACGCCAGCATTTCATCGCTGCGAGGCCGCGTGCATCGCTACGAGGATGTCCCCGTCATCGTCACCTATCACCCCGCCTATCTGCTACGCAGCTTGCAGGACAAAGCGAAGGCATGGGTCGATCTATGCCTCGCCTTAGACACTTATCGGCAACTCGCAGCCGGACGGCAGGCGGCGCGATGAGCGCGCCGGAGCCGGCGGCCGGGTCGGTTGCCGCGCTCGATGCCTTGCTCGATGCATTGTCAGATCCGATGGTCCGCGACTTGGCGTGGCTGCTGTTCAGCACGCCGCTGCTGCGCGCTCAGCCGCCCACGGGCGAACTCGCGAATGCGTTCGAGTCGGCCGCGGAAGCGGCCGCCGCCGTTCAGTGGCTGACCGAACTCGATCGCGACGCCGGTGCGTTGCGAGCGGTTATCGCGGCGACGCGCACCGCGCGGCTCGGCCGCTACGCCGAATGCTTGCTCGGCTACTTTCTGCAGCATGGGCCGGCGGCTCGGCTCGTCGCGTCCAACATCGCCCTTCGGCTCGCGGGGCGGACGATCGGCGAATGCGATTTTCTGGTGGAGACCGCGAGCGGGCGCAGGCTGCATTGGGAACTGGCCGTCAAATGCTACTTGCATGCGGGCAGCGGGCGCGGCGAATTGGCCGACTATGTCGGCCCCAGCCTGCAGGATCGGTTCGATCTGAAGCTCGCGCATTTGTTGGGTCATCAGTTGCCGCTGTCGGCGCGCGAGGAGTTTGCCGCGCTGGGCCATGGGGGGCCATGGCAGGCGCAGATGTTCGTCAAGGGTTGGCTGTTCTATCGGTGGGACGAAGCGCCGCCGGCGGTGCAGGCCGTCGATGCGGCCCATCACCGAGGTTTCTGGGTGACGCGCAGCGATTGGCCTGCATTTTCCGCGCGCTGCGCCGGCGCCCGCTGGGTGGCGTTGCCGCGCCTCGCGTGGCTCGCCCCCCGGCCTGCCGTGGTGAACGAGGAGGTCGACGCAGCGCGATTGTCGGCGTGGGGTACGCTGGCTGAACCGCTCCTGCCGCACAGCGGCCCCGTCATGGTGGCTGCCTTCGAACGGGCGCCAGCCACAGTAGGACCAGGGCGGTGGCGAGAGACACAGCGTGGATTCGTGGTGCCCGATGCATGGCCGGAGCAGGCAAGGGCATTCGCGCTCGGCAGCGCTTAGCGGCCCGCGCTCGGTCGTCGCGCCCCTTCACCACCAACGGTGAAAATGATGCAAAGGTCCGATCCCGGTGCCTACGTCGAGGCGTGTACTTTCGCGCAACGCATCGACGAGATAGGCCTTGGCGTCAGCGACGGCGCCGAGCCAGTCGGGCCGCTGGGGCCTGAGTGCGGCGATCGCCGCCGACAACGTGCAGCCGGTGCCATGCGTCTGCTTGACGGCGATGCGCGCGGCGCCCAGGCGGTGCGCGCCTGTACCGTCGATGAGCCAATCGGGGCTTTCCCCGCCGCCTAGATGACCGCCCTTCATGAGCACGGCGCGCGCACCCAGAGCGCGCAACGCTTCGCCCTGCTTGCACATGGCGGCTTCGTCGTTTGCCCGTGCGTGGGTACCGAGTAGCGCGGCGGCTTCATCGAGATTTGGGGTGACGAGGCCGGCCAACGGCAGCAAGTCGTCGCGCAGCACGGCGACGGCGTCGGGGGCGAGTAGGGCATGGCCGTTCTTCGACAGCATGACCGTATCGAGCACGATGTGCGGCGGCCCATAGCGGCGCAGTGCCGTGGCTACGGCACGCGCAATATCCGCCGTCGCGAGCATGCCGATCTTCACGGCGTCGATGCGGATGTCCTCGAACACGGCGTCGAGTTGCGCCGCGACGAATGCGCTGTCGGGCGCATGGACGGCGCGTACGCCGTGCGTGTTTTGCGCCGTGAGCGCCGTGACGACGCTGGCGCCGTAGACGCCGAGTGCGGAAAACGTCTTCAAATCGGCTTGAATGCCGGCGCCGCCGCCCGAATCCGAGCCGGCAATCGTCAGGACGTTATAAATGGAAAGCGGCATGGCTAAAGGCCGGCCCGTGGCCCGGGGCTCAATGCTTGACTTCGCCGATCAGCGCGACCGAATCGAATGCACGCTGATTGGCTTGATGGCGACGCATGACGAGCCACATCATGAGACAGACGAAGGTGCCGAACAAGACGATGACGACCGAGACGGGCACGTCGAGCCAGATCAGCACGGCGTACAGGCACAGCATGATGAGCACCGAGAGGTTTTCGTTGAAGTTCTGCACCGCAATCGAATGGCCGGCCGAGAGCAGAACGTGTCCGCGGTGCTGCAACAGCGCGTTCATCGGCACGACGAAGAAGCCCGAAAGCGCACCCACGATCATCAAGAACAGATAAGCGATGATGAGATAGCCGGGCACGTGCAGGCGGCCGAAATAGAAGCCCCAGTTCGCGGGGATGGCGTGGCGCGTATAAAAGGCCATCATCATGACGGCAGCGCCCATCATGATGCCGACCGGCAGCACCGTCAGCGATTTCTTCAGCGGCACCCGCGCCGCGGCGTACATCGCTCCGGCGGCCACGCCGACAGCCACGATCGCCTGCAAGATGGCGGCTTCGGACAGCGACATGCCGAGCGAGACCTCGGCCCATTTCAAGACGATGAACTGCAGCGTTGCGCCCGCGCCCCAGAACAGCGTCGTGACGGCAAGCGAAATTTGGCCGAGCTTGTCGCGCCACAAAGTCAGAAAACAGTCGGCGAAGTCGGTGATGAGCTTGATTGGGCCATGCTGCTGCTTCGGGTAGCGCGCCCCGGTGTCGGGAATGCGCAGATTGAACAGCGCCGCGACGACGTAAATACCCATGATGACGACCATGGCGGCTTCGGCCGGCGTGCCGATGAACGGCAGCCGGTGCTTGAGCACGTGCGCGGCGATGTGAGGGCTGATCAACGCGCCGCCCAGCACCGTGCCGAGGATGATCGACGCGACAGTCGTGCCCTCGATCCAACCGTTGGCGGCGACGAGCCGCTCGGGCGGCAACAGCTCGGTAAGAATGCCGTACTTGGCCGGCGAGTACGCTGCGGCGCCGAAGCCGACGATACCGTACGCGGCGAGCGGATGGGCGCCCACGAGCATGACGATGCACCCGACGATCTTGATTGTGTTCGTGACGAACATCACGCGCCCTTTGGGCCTCGAATCGGCGAAAGCGCCGACGAAGGCGGCGAGCACGACGTACGACAGGACGAAGAACAGCTTGAGCAGCGGCGTCATCCAGTTCGGGGCGTGAAGGTCTTTCAGCAGTGCAATGGCAGCGATCAGAAGGGCGCTATCGGCCAGCGACGAAAAAAACTGCGCGGCCATGATGGAGTAAAAACCTTTTTTCATCTGATGCGGTGCGGTCCTTTGCGGCGCGTCCCCCCGGGCGCGTTTGACGCGTTAGGACTTAGGCCGTTCGAAATGGGTTGTGCGCACGGCTTTATATCACGAAAATAGGTGCCTTCGGACTGCCGGCGCGCCGTCCGAACGGTGCGCGGGCCTGCTGCGCGCTCGCCAATGCGCCGTCCCGTCACGATTCACATCGTGCTTCATACGAAAAAATCATGCCGCGCCCGCTTCTCGCCACTATTCATACCGCCGCTTTAGCCAATAACCTTGCATGCGTGCGCCGTCACGCGCCCAAGTCGAAAGTGTGGGCCGTCGTCAAAGCCAATGCTTACGGCCACGGACTCGCCCGCGCCTTTCCGGGACTGCGCGCGACAGACGGCTTCGGGCTGCTCGACCTTGAAGAGGCCGTGAAGCTGCGCGAACTCGGCTGGGCCGGCCCGATTCTCCTGCTCGAAGGCTTTTTCCGCCCGACGGATATCGATGTCATCGACCGCTACAGCCTGACCACCACGGTGCATAGCGACGAGCAGTTGCGCATGTTGGAAATGGCACGCTTGTCCAAGCCGGTCAACATTCAATTGAAGATGAACAGCGGCATGAACCGGCTCGGCTACCCGCCCGAGAAGTTTCGTGCCGCCTGGGAGCGGGCCCGTGCCTGCCCAGGCGTGGGGCAAATCGTGCTCATGACCCATTTTTCGGATGCCGACGGCGATCGTGGCATCGATTATCAGATCGATGCGTTCGAGCGAGGGGCGGAGGGCATCGCCGGGGCGCGTAGCCTGTCGAACTCGGCGGCTACGCTTTGGCACCCGCGCGCGCATTTCGACTGGGTCCGCCCGGGCATCATCCTTTACGGAGCTTCGCCCTCGGGTTCGACGGCCGCGATCGACGGCGTGGGGCTGCAGCCGGCCATGACGCTTGCCTCGGAGCTCATCGCCGTGCAAACCCTCGCTAAGGGGCAGACCGTCGGCTATGGATCCGTTTATACCGCGCAGGGGCCTATGCGTATCGGCGTCGTCGCGTGCGGCTACGCGGACGGCTATATGCGGTGCGCGCCGGAAGGCACGCCGATCGTCGTCGACGGCGTGCGTACGCGCCTCGTCGGCCGGGTGTCGATGGATATGCTGACCGTCGATCTGACGCCCATTCCCACGGCGAACGTCGGTTCGCGCGTGCAATTGTGGGGCGCGCAACTGCCCATTGACGATGTCGCGCGCGCTTGCGGCACGATTGGTTACGAGCTGATGTGCGCGGTTGCACAGCGGGTGCCGGTGCTGGCCGAGTAAACGGCGGCGTGTCCGCCGAGCGGACATCGATCAAAAGAAAAAACGGCTAAGGACCGCGCGTGGCGAAACAAAAAACGGTTTACACCTGTACCGAATGCGGCGGACAAACGCCGAAGTGGCAAGGGCAATGTCCCTCGTGCACGGCCTGGAATACCCTCGTCGAGGCGGCCGCGCCGAGCGCCGGCGCACATCGCTTCCAGTCGCTCGCCAAAAGCGCCCCGGTGCAGCGGCTCGCCGACATCGAGGCGGCCGACGTGCCGCGCTTCTCGACCGGCATCGGCGAATTCGACCGGGTCCTGGGCGGCGGCTTCGTCGCGGGCGGGGTGGTGCTGATCGGCGGCGATCCGGGCATCGGCAAATCGACGCTGCTGCTACAGTCGCTTGCCTCGCTGTCGGAGGAGCGGCGCGCGCTTTACATCAGCGGCGAGGAATCGGCCGCGCAGATCGGCCTGCGCGCGCAGCGCCTCGCGCTGCTCGAGCCGGGCTCGCGCGCGGCAGACTTGATGCTGCTTGCCGAAATCCAACTCGAAAAAATCCAAGCCGCGATCGAGACGGAGCGGCCCGACGTGGCCGTCATCGATTCGATCCAGACCGTCTACTCGGACGCGCTAACGTCTGCGCCGGGCTCCGTCGCGCAGGTGCGCGAATGCGCGGCGCAGCTCACGCGCATCGCGAAGCAATCGGGCACCACCATTGTCATGGTCGGACACGTGACGAAGGAAGGCAGCTTGGCCGGGCCGCGCGTGCTCGAACATATCGTCGACACGGTCTTGTACTTCGAAGGCGACACGCATTCGTCATTCCGGCTCGTGCGCGCGTTCAAGAACCGTTTCGGCGCTGTCAACGAGCTCGGAGTCTTCGCCATGACCGAGCGCGGCTTGCGCGGCGTCGCGAATCCGTCGGCGCTCTTTCTGTCGCATCACGAACAAATCGTGCCCGGCTCGTGCGTACTCGTCACGCAGGAAGGCTCCCGTCCGCTGCTGGTCGAGATACAAGCGCTCGTCGATACGGCACACGTGCCGAATCCGCGCCGGTTGGCGGTCGGGCTCGAGCAGAACCGGCTCGCCATGCTGCTGGCCGTGCTGCATCGCCACGCGGGTATCGCTTGCTTCGATCAAGACGTGTTTCTCAATGCCGTCGGCGGCGTCAAGATCGCCGAACCCGCCGCCGATTTGGCCGTGCTGCTCGCCATCCATTCGTCGCTGCGCAACAAGCCGTTGCCCAAAGGGTTGATCGTGTTCGGCGAGGTCGGCCTAGCGGGTGAAATCCGACCGTCCCCGCGCGGACAGGAGCGCCTGAAAGAGGCGGCGAAGCTCGGTTTTACGTCGGCGCTGATTCCGAAGGCCAATGCGCCGAAGCAGCCGGTGGAGGGTTTGCAAGTGCTCGCCGTCGAGCGTATCGAGCAAGCCATCGATCGGGTCAAGGAACTCGAGTAGGCGGCAAGATGGGCTGATTGGGTTTCGCGTGAGCGGGTCCGTCGCCGCGCCGTCGCCGCTGATGCCCACGGCTTATGCCTCGGCGTCCGAGCCGGGCTCGCGCCGAAAGAGAAGGTGATCTCGTGCTTGCGCGATCGTCAGCACGGGCGAGGCGCAGCAGTCGTGGGGCTCGAGCAGTTCGATCCACGCGTCGAGCGGCTGCATCGCGATGCGATCGGCGAGCTCGCGCGTGAGCGCGGCGGCGTCGGGGCCGCCAATGACTTGTCCCAAGCTCCAATGACGCGCCGCCCAATCGGCCCGGCCCAGCAGGCGGCAGAACTTCTCCCAGAACTTCAGTTCGAGCGCGCCGACGGCGAGCCAGCGTCCGTCGGCCGTCCGATAGACGTTGTAGCAGGGCACGCCGCCGTTGAGCAGCCCATGTCCCGCGCGCAGTTCGGCGGCGGCGGTCGGCATGCCGCTTTCGGCATTCGCGAGCGTTGCCTGCGCCACGACGTTATTTGCGTGGATCGAGTGCGTGATCGAAACATCGACGAATGCGCCGCCGCCGCCGCGCGACACCTGCCAGAGCGCCGCGAGCATCCGCGTGACGGC